>Ga0224534_1001103_pt1 | contig 14834 bp, 16 predicted proteins | sample 714E12024metaG_FD_172012 | JGI IMG/M metagenome (GOLD analysis project Ga0224534, IMG submission 172012) | Peat soil microbial communities from Stordalen Mire, Sweden - 717 E1 20-24 | ecosystem: Environmental > Terrestrial > Soil > Wetlands > Peat | place: Sweden: Norrbotten County, Stordalen... | reverse complement strand
CGTCCTGAACTCGTTCACCTGGGGGAAAGGCATGGGCGATTCCGAGCAGGCGCTCGAGTATTTCGCGGGCTACTACCAGGCCAATCCGCAAAACATTCGCAACCTGGCCGCCGAAAAAGGACTTTCCAGCTTCGATGTGAAGCTGAATAACGTCAGCACCGTGGTCTATCAGCTTCCCTTCGGCAAGGGCCGCCAATTCGGCTCCAGCATGAATCCCATAGCCGATGCGTTTGTGGGCGGGTGGGAAATCAACAGCATCAACACCGCTCACACGGGCCAGCCGCTCGACGTGACTTACGGCGCCACCGGGGCCAACATTGTCAGCTCCCTTTCCAACGATTATCGCGGCCAGCCGTTCCTGCGCCCCAATGTAACCGGCAGCGCCGTCAGCCAGAGCCGCTCCGCCATGCTGAATACCTATTTCGCCGGGTACACATTCGCCACGCCGCCCGCCAGCGCGCCGTACGGGAATGTCGGCCGGAATTCGTTCCGCGCTCCCAACTTCGATCAGTGGGACTTTTCAGCCGACAAGAACTTCCGCATCCGCGAAAAGGCCCAGTTGCAATTCCGGTCGGAGTTCTTTAACATCCTCAATCACACGAATTTCGGCATTCCGAACACCCAAACCACCAGTGCGGCTTTCGGCACCGTTCGCTCCACGTATCCGTCGCGGCAGATCCAGTTCGCGCTGAAGCTGATTTTCTGACGACCCGATCGCAGGGCGCTCGCGTCCCTCTCCGGCCGCGAGCGCCCGTTGTATGTGGGGCAGCCAATCCTGGCTGCAGCCGGCTTTCAGCCGGCGTCTGCGGGGAGCAAGAGCCGCCTGGAAGGCGGCTGCAGGCAAGATTGCCTGCCCCACAAAACACACTAAATCCATGACCAGATCTGAGATGTACCAGCGCCTTCGCGCGCACGTGGGGCCGTGGGACATGATCGTCGTTGGTGGAGGCGCCACCGGCGTTGGTGTGGCCATCGATGGTGCCACCCGCGGTTACGACGTGCTCCTTCTCGAGCAGAGCGACTTCGGCAAAGGCACTTCCAGCCGCAGCACCAAGCTGGTGCATGGCGGCGTGCGTTACCTCGAGCAAGGCAACGTCTCGCTCGTCATGGAAGCCCTGAAGGAGCGCGGCCTGCTCCTTCAGAACGCCCCGCACCTGGTACGCAACCTGGGCTTCGTAGTGCCCAACTACGACTGGTGGGAAGCTCCGTTCTACGGTATCGGTCTCAAGCTCTACAACCTGCTCGCCGGGAAGTACGGCTTCGGGGCCTCGCGCATCCTCTCCAAGGAAGAGACCCTCGAGCGGCTGCCCACCCTCAACACCGAAGGGCTCCGCGGCGGAGTCATCTACTTCGACGGCCAGTTCGACGATTCCCGCTTGCTCGTCAACCTGGTGACGACCGCTTACGAGCAGGGCGCGGTCCTGCTGAATTACGCGCAGGCCGCCGAAGTGACCAGGGATGGCGAGGGCTTCGTCGACGGTGTGGTAGTCCGCGACATGGAAACCGGCGAGGAATTTAACGCCCAGGGGAAGGTGGTCGTCAATGCCACCGGCCCCTTCTGCGACGACTTGCGCCGCAAGGCCGATCCCTCGGTTCAGCCGATGATCGCTCCCAGCCAGGGGATCCATCTTGTGTTCGACCGGTCGTTCCTGTCCGGCGACAGCGCCATCATGGTCCCGCATACCAGCGATGGGCGGGTGATGTTCGCCATACCCTGGCATGGTCACACGCTGGTCGGCACCACCGACACTCCCATTCCAACGGCCACGCTGGAACCCATCGCCCTCGATCAGGAGATTGAATTCATCCTCAGCACCGCATCGCTTTATCTCGCCAAGAAGCCGGTCCGCGGCGATGTTCTCAGTGTCTTCGCGGGAATTCGCCCGCTGGTGCGGTCGGGCGATTCCGGCAATACCGCGGCCCTCTCGCGCGATCACACCATCCGCATCGAAAACTGCGGCATGGTGACCATTTGCGGTGGCAAGTGGACCACCTATCGCCACATGGCGGAAGACTGCGTCAACCAGGCGGCCACCCTGGCGCGGCTGCCGGAGAAGCCGTGCGTCACCCGCCATCTCAACGTGCACGGCTTCCACCCGGGTTCCGACAAGTTCGGCCACTTGAGCGTCTACGGCTCTGACGCCGCCGGCGTGCAGTCACTGATCGCGGCGGACCCTTCATTGGCTGAGCCACTCCACCCCGCGCTCCCCTATACCGGCGCGGAAGTCGTCTGGGCGGCGCGTCAAGAAATGGCGTGTACTCTGGAAGATGTGCTGGCGCGGCGCACACGGGCCTTATTCCTGAACGCCAGGGCGGCAATCGAGATGGCGCCCGCGGTGGCTCACCTGTGCGCGCGCGAGCTTGTACGCAGTCCCCAGTGGGAAACCGACCAAGTCCAATCGTTCACCGAAACAGCCCGAAACTATCTGCCATGAATCGAACAACCTGCTTACTCCTGATCGCCGTCGCGCTTGTCACAGCGTCGTCTTGCGGCCGCGCCGGAGAGGGCAAGACCATCGAAATCGCGCTCGTGACCAAAGCGCTCGACAGCGAGTGGTGGCAGCGCGTGAAGTCCGGCGCCGAAGAGGCCGCGCGCGCCGCTCCGGGCGTAAACCTTGTGGTGCTGGCGCCCGAGCGCGAGGTCAACATCGATCAGCAGGTCGGGATCCTCGAAGACCAGATCACGCGCGGCGTCTCCGCGCTGGCGGTGGCGCCCGCGGGAGTGTCCGAGATCCTGCCGGTGCTCGACAAGGCGAAGGCCGCGGGCATCCCGGTCCTCATCGTCGACACCGATGTGAATTGGCCCGCCAAGCTGAGCTACATCGGCGCCGACAACCGTGTGGGCGGCCGAATCGCCGGCGAGTACATCGTCAAGCTACTGGGCGGCAAAGGCAAGGTTGCGGTGATTCGCGGAATCCTGGGGATCGCCACGCATGAGGAGCGCCTGGCCGGCTTTCGCGAAGCGATGGCGCGCGCCCCGGGCATCGAGTGTGTCGCCGTGCAGCCCGCCAATAGCGAGCGCGCGCTCGGCATGACGGTCATGGAGAACCTGCTGACCGCGCACCCGGATTTGAAAGCCGTCTTCGCAACCAACGACCAGATGGCGCTCGGGGCAGTGGAGGCCATCGCCGCCCACAACCTCACCGGGAAAGTGCAGGTAGTCGGGTTCGACGCCACTCGAGAGGCCGTCCGCGCGGTGGTGGCCGGCCGCCTGTCGGGCGACATGGCGGGCCTTCCCGAAGTGATGGGCCGGCGGGCGGTGGAAGAAGCCATCCAAGCCGCCAAAGGCCAGCCCGTGGACAAACAGGCCATCATCACCCCAGTTCTGGTGACCAAAGAGAACGCCAGCCAGTTCCTGCAGTAGCGCCGGGCCCAGGGGGCACCCCCTTTGCCGCCGGTGGGTTTGTCGGTTAAACAGCGCCTCGTGGTGGATCGGATTCGCGAGCGCGTACCGTTGTGTCGGCCGGATAGGTGATCGCGGTGCCCCGAACTTTGGCAAAGCGCGTGAGAGTATGAACCTGACGGCGAGTTGCACTCATGATGTCCTCGGTGCGAATTCCACGAACCAGCAAGGCATCTGCGATCAGCGAACGATGACAGCGCCACGGCACCGCTTCAGCGCACATCAAGACGATTTGGCCTTGGCTCGCCAAGCGGATCAATTCTTCGAGGCTCCGCGCAAACTCGGGCGTTTGCATGTAATCGGCGTAACCTCGAAAGGAGGCGTTTCGCCAGCCCACGTTGGCCGAGTCGCGAATCGCATGACGCAGACCGCCGAGCCCCGGCGCGTGAACATATTCCAAGCCGGCTTTCCGCAACGACCGGGGCAAGCAAGCCTTGTTGAACTGCGGATTATGCCGGGAACGCGGCACCGTGCGCACATCCACTACCCCGGTTGCCCCGTGTGCCTGGAGCAGGCGGATGAATTCCCCGAGCGTGTGCGTGGAATGGCCAATCGTCATTACCAGCGGCGCCGGATCTTCCTTTGGCATGCTTTTTCCCAAGCAATCGCAACAGGCATCGCCATCCTTTCGTTCTACACCGGTTCGACTTGCCGGGGGCGCGCAAATGTCACCATCAAGTTCACTGCGAAAAGTGTTACCGCAGTCATCTCGCATATTGCCGAAACCGGCAGCCACGTCCACGCGGCGCGGAGGATATCCCGATACGCCAGGACTTCGGAACTGACGCGAAGCAAACATCCAATGGTGAGCAGCAGCGACGCCAGGAACATTAGCTTGGTGCTGAACAGCAGTCGCATTCCGCCGAAGGCCGGCAGGACACGCGGGCCCACCGAGAAAACCATCGTGGCCAGGAAGCCGACCGTCAGCGCGTGGCGTGAGGCGCCCAAGATGCCACGAGCATTCACAGCCAGCGCGGCCCAAATCCCCAGGGCAGTTGCAACTGCCAGCCATACGTAGGCCAGGCGGACGAAATAAGGAAAGCTCGTGTGTACGCCCTTGGTCTTTGGGGCACGCCGCGGCCGCTCAAAAAGCCGGAGTGCGCCCGTGGCCGCGATCATTCCTCCGAGCAATAGCAGCACTGCCGCAATCCGCCAACCTGCCAAGGCTACGATGACGCCAGCGGAGTTAACGGTCACCGCCGCCAGCAGCAGGCGCCCACGCACCGGCGGCAATCCCAAAAACACCGGCAGCCATTTGGCGCTGAAGCCCCAGACAAACGGGACCAGGAATCCCCAGGTTTGAAGCACGAGAAAGCGCTGATTGAAATCGGAAGGCAGATCGGGCGACGCGCCGCGAAAGGCTAGGAATAGCGTAGCGCCGAGGTTGACGACCATCGTGAGCAAGAGGCCGACACAACCCGCGATCACGGCGAAGACCCATTCTTCCAGTTTGCCGGACTCCGTCTTTCCGGAGTCTTGGGGCCGGTGGGCGGAAACGATGCGGAAGAAAATCAGGAAGGCGGACAGCTCCAACCCTGCCGAAACCGGCAGCATAGTCCGCCACTGCCATTGGTAGACGCCGGTCAGCCAGCGAAGCGCCACGCCAGAAGTCCACAACGCCCAGGAGCTCCAGGGTGCCCACAACGCCAAGCGGTTCAGCCGGCGAAACTTGGGGATGGAATGAAAACCGATGCCAAGGATGAACGTGCCGATCCAACCGAAGATTTGGGCGTGGCCGTGTGCCTGCACCCAGGCGTCGGAAACCGATCCCGGCGCTCGTTGGTTGCTGATCGCGAACAGATTCCATACTCCCAGAAAGGTGCCGGGAACGAGCAGGAACACCAGTCCTGTCGTGATGTACACGATCAGCAAGCGGGACAGACTATTCTCTCTCGCCGCCGTCACATCGGGAGTCTCCGGCGGCCGGCCTTTCAGCTTCTCGATCTGTGTAGACCATTCCATGCGGCGTTCGCTAACTTTGCAGGCGATCCATTCTGACGGCTAGCGCGTGCTGCTCCTCGACGCCGAGCGACCGGTCGGCCCACGGCAGGAGTCGATCTTCTTCGGCAAGGATGTGGGTTTGCACGATGTCGTCAAGCATCAGGCCGAGACGATGCAGTTCGGTCAGGTCGCGTTCACTGGGAGCCTCGGGCAAACCGGCGAGCAAGGCTTCCAGGTCGCGCTCGGCTTGACGCGATTCTTCGTGTTGTTCGTCCATCTCCGCCAGAAGGTCCGGATCCAGTCCACGCACGCAGGGATAGAAGATCTCTTCTTCCTTCCGAAAGTGCAGGGCGGCGAGAGTTCGAATCGCCTGAAAATGATGCCGGACGTCATCTACCCGCGGCGCCGGGAGGTTCACCAACGCATCGCGAAGGCCGTCGAGATGGGTTTCAATCTGTCGATGCTCCTGGCGTAACAGATCCGATGCGGTCTTCATCCGCTAACTCCGAATCATGATCAACATCATCTTGAACCGCTGTATGGCGCTGAGCGCATGGGGCTGGTTGGCGGGCATGAGGATCATCTCTCCCTTCGCAAGCTGAAAGGGCTGGCCGGCGATCGTCACTTCGGCCACTCCATCGAGGATCGAAACGAGCGCGTCGAACGGCGCGGTATGTTCGCTTAATCCCTGGCCCGCGTCGAAGGCAAACAGCGTGACGGTACCCGTGGGCTTGCCGAGTAGCTGCCGGCTGACCACACTGCCCGCTTGATAGGCGACGAGTTCCGCCGAGTCTACCACCTGAGAATGTTCCATTTCTACCATTGTAGTCCGAGGCCGTCGCTTCGCTCAGCCAGCGCCCGCGCCGCAATGTTTTAGCATTGGTACATGCCCCGCTACGCAGCCATCGACATCGGCAGCAACTCCATCCGCATGGAGGCCGCCGAAGTCGTGCCGGGACAGCCTGCCCGCGTCCTCGCCTCGGAACGCGAAGTCACGCGCCTGGGTGAGAGCGTTTTCCGCACCGGCTCGGTCGGCGAAGAAGCCCTGAAAGCCACTTGCGCGGTGCTGGCCCGCATGGCCGGCGTCTACCGCAAGCTGGACGTGGTGGGCGTCCGGGCGGTGGCCACCAGCGCCATCCGCGACACCGGCAACCAGAGGGCTTTTCTGGCGCGCGCGTCGGAAGCCGTCGGCGCTCCGGTCGAGATCATCTCCGGCCGCGAAGAAGCGCGCTTGATTCACCTCGGCGTCGAGAGCAACTGGCCGCAGCCGGCCCGGCGCGTCCTCATCGTCGATATCGGCGGTGGCAGCGCGGAGATCATCGCCGCCGAATCCGGCCGCCTGCGGGAATCGTTCTCCAAACCGCTGGGGGCCGTCCGGCTGCGCGAGATTTTTCTGAAGGACGACCCGCCCGCCCCGCTCCAGCTCCACCAGATGCGCGAGTACATTCAGGCCAAGCTCGATGCCGCCGTGCGCCGCCTCGGCCACTCGGGCTGGGACCGCGCCATCGCCACCTCCGCCACCGCTTCCGCCGTGGCCAGCGCCGTCGCCCGCGCGCCGCGCTCCCAACGCGACCAGATCGACCGCCTGCGCGTCCCCACCGTGCAGGTGCGCAAGCTCTACCTCAAGCTGGCGGAGCGGAATCTCGCGGGCCGGCGCAAGATCACGGGCATCGGGCCGCGCCGCGCCGAGATCATCGTTCCGGGCGTGGCCGTTCTGCTCGAGTTCCTACAGGAATTCCACCTGCCCGCGATCTACTACTCCCGCGCCGGCGTCCGCGATGGCATCATCGCCGACCTGGCTGCCCGCAACGTGGGCGCCGAGCTTTCCCGCCTCAGCCGCGATCAGCGCCGCGAGGTGGAGGACATGGGCCGGCGCTACGGCGTCTCCGTGGGCCACGCCCGCAAGGTCGCCAATATCTCCAACCTGCTGTTCACCGCGCTCCAGCCCCTGCACCAAATGCCGCCCGGCTGCGGCAAGCTCCTGGAAGCCGCCGCCTACCTGCACGACGTGGGACATTTCGTCAGCAATACCGGCCACCATAAGCATTCCTACTACGTGGTGTCCAACTCCGACATGGCAGGCTTCACCGAGCGCGAGCGGCTCCTGATCGCGGGCCTGTGCCGCTATCACCGCAAGTCCCTCCCCAACCCGCTGCACCAGGCGTACCAGTCGCTTTCGGTGGAAGAAAGGCGTATGCTGCTGATGATGATCCCCATCCTGCGGATTGCCGACAACCTCGATCGCAGCCGCGAACAGCGCGTCCGCGATGTGGAATGCCGCTTGCGCGACGGGGAGGTTCTGCTCCAGATCGGATCCCGCGGCGATTTCGACCTGGCGCAATGGGGCGCCGAGCGCGCCGGCGAAGTTTTCCAGCAAGTGTACAACCGGACGATTTCCGTGACCAGGGCGCGAGATTGACTATGCATGATTACGCGTGCCTCGAAACTGCGATTCTCCTGCGGCGCCTCGCCTACCAGTTGAACCGCGCCGCCCGCGATGGCGACGCCGATTCCATCCACGACATGCGGGTCGCCATCCGCCGCTTGAGCCGCTGCCTGCGCGTTTTCGCGCCGTTCTTCCCCGGCGACTCGTGGAAGAAGGTCCGGCGTCAGCTCGCGGATCTGATGGAAGCGGCGGGCAGGGTGCGCGACCGCGATATCGCTCTCCAACTTCTCGCCGAGGCCGGCATTCCCCCGCGCGCTGCCATCGCTACGCGCCTGGCGGCCGAACGCCGCAAAGCGAGCCGTGAGCTGCTGCTCGAAATCCGCCGCTGGAAAGGCCGCAGTTTCTCGCGGAAATGGCGAAGCCGGCTGGAGCTGAGCGCATGAGCAAGCTGCATCAGGTCGCATGGGATGAGCGGGCCGGCGCCACCGCCAATGCCCGCCGCGAGCTTCCCCGTCTCGCCGCCAGTTATTTCGCGCAGGTCCGCGCGCTGCTCGCCAACGATCCGTCTCCCGCCAAGCTTCACCGGCTCAGGCTTCTCACCAAGCGCCTGCGCTTCACACTCGAGCTGTTCCGTCCGTGCTACGGTCCCGGCCTCGAGACCCGCCTGGCCGCCTTGCGCCGCATTCAACAGTCGCTGGGAGAAGTGAACGACAGCACCGCCGCCGCCCGGTTGATCTCGAAGTCCATGAGCACCGCCTCGCCGCAACGCGCCCGCCTCCTGCGCTTCCTCGAGGAGCGCGCCGCCGTCAAAGCCCAGGAGTTCCGCAAGGATTGGGCCGAAGTCTTCGACGCCCCCGGCCAGGAGATCTGGTGGACCACCTACCTGGCGCGCCACGCCCGCACGCCCGGCCGGCGTCCGTAGGGCGGAGGCTTGTCAAAACAGAGACAACTGCCGCGGCTCCCGTTTTCGATCGTCCAACACGCTTCTCCCGCCCAGTTCCCGTGAAATTGCATTCTCATGCGCCACGGCGGCGGCGAAATCCACTTCCGTCGCGCAGTTTTGCTCCACCGCCCGCACGAAGCGGTCGAGACGCGCAAATCCCTGAAGCTTCTCGGTATCGCCCACCTTGGCCGCGTCGAGCGACCGGCGCAACACCGAGATGGACTCGTCATACGTCTTCAGCGGCACCGGAAATGGATGCCGGTCCTTTCCTCCCAGAGCGAATGAGAATCGCGCCGGGTCCGAGAACCGCGTGCTCGTTCCGTGGACCACCTCGGCGATCAGCGCCAGCGCTTGAAGCGTGCGCGGGCCAAGGTTCTCCAACAGCAGAAGCGAAGCGAAATCCCGGAACTCCCGCTCGTAAGCGGCGGCCAGCACCGCGCCCAGGCGCTTGAGGTCCACGTCCGCGGCGCGGACATCGTGGTGCGCCGGAGCCACCAGCTTGCGCAACTCCCCGAGGGTCGCGTCCGGCTGCTCGCGGACAATCGCCAGCATCGCCTGCTGCGCCGCTTCCGCCTGGCTGTCCACCAGGTTCATGATGGTGCCCTGGTGCTCGCCGACAATCGCGGCATGAGGCTGCGAGGTGAAATCCCGAACGGACGACGAATGCCAGTGATAGCGGCGCGCCAGTCCGCTCCGCTCGTTCATGCCCTGTTGGACCACGGCCCATTCGCCCGCCGCGGTGACAACGAACGTGTGCAGGTAGATTTGAAAGCCGTCCGCGATGGCGTTGTTGTCGATCTTTGCCGTGAGCCGGCTGGCGCGGACCAGGGAATCACCATTCAGACTGTTGTGGTCGGCCACCGTGCGCAGTTCAGCGGGAGTGTTGCGCGAATGCCGCCCGCGTCCGCCGCAAACATAGATGCCCAACTCGCCCGCGCGCGGGTTCAATCCGCGCTTCAAGGCGCCCAGCACGGACGTGGTGATCCCCGACGAGTGCCAGTCCATCCCCATGACGCAGCCGAGCGCCTGAAACCAGAACGGATCGCTGAGCCGGCTAAGCAGCTCCGAGGGCCCGTAGTGGTAGAGGATGCTCTCCGTGATCGCCGTGCCCAGCTTGGTCATGCGCTCAGCCAGCCAGACGGGCACGTGCCCGCCATGAAGAGGCAAGTCGGCAAATCCGGACCGTTTCATCGCTATGGCCATGGTAACGCCGGCGGTCTGGTTCGGTCCTGTGAATTGTGAAACCATTAGAGTCATGAAGCCAAGTTATAGCCGCCGGTTCTTTCTGCGACTTGCCGGTGTGACCGCCGCCGCAGCCGCGGCCCCAACGTCCGAGAACGCCGCCGCGCGTCCCCCCTTCGAAGTCTCTGCCAGCCTGTACGCCTGGGATCTGCACGACGAGGGAATCGAGAAAATCCTCGACAACCTGCAACAAATGTCGGCGGTCAATTCGGTATATTTGATTGCCCTCATGCATTATGAGCGGCGGCCCCTGACCAGCCCGGAGTTCACCCACAATCCCGTGCGCAAGATGTGGCAGGCGGAGGATTCCCGCGTTTACTGGCTTCCGGATATGAAACGCTACGGCCGCATCAAGCCGCGCCTGTCGGATTTCGATTGGCTGAACCAAACCGACTGGCTGCAGACGCTGGTCGAGGCCGTGCGCAAGCGAGGCCTCAAGACAGGCGTCGAAATCTCGCACACGGTGTTGGATCTGGATCGTGCCAAGGGAGAATTCATCGACTGCGTGCAGCGCGACATCAACGGCGCGCCGCGGGCGGTCTTTGGGCGCGCCTACCCGATTTGCCTCAACAGTCCGGATGCGCGCCAATATGTGCTCAACATGTTTCAGGAACTGGCGACCCGCTACGATGTGGACTATCTCCAGACCTGTACCCTGCCGTTCATGCCTGGCGGCGCCGATAAGGGCGGCTGCTTCTGCGACTCTTGCGTCAAGACCGCCAGGGAATTCGGCTTCGACCTGGCGAAAGCCAGAGCCGTCCTGAAACAGAATCCCACGGCGCAGCCCGAACTCGGCCAATGGCAGGAATTCCGGAGGGACTCGGTGGCGCGATATTACAAAGTCATGCACGATGGCATTCACGCCATCCGCAAGAACGCCGACCTGCGGTTCAATGATTGCTTCAACGGCGCCGATTGGGGACTCGATTTGAAACGGCTGAAACCGCACTTCGATTCCATTCGCGTGTGCGACTATAGCGAGCAGAGTGGGGATCCCGCCCGCATGAAAGACAAGCGCGAATGGCTGACCCGGGAACGGGCGGCGGTGGGCCAGGACTTTCCCATCGTCTCCGCGGTTGCCGTCCGCCCCAAAGCGACCCCGGATCTCATCCGCGAAGGCGTCAAAATCGCGGTCGAATGCGGCATGAACGGCATCACACTGGGCCACTACGATGGCGCCGAGTTTCCCATGCTGCGTGCCATTCGCGACGGGTTGAAGGCCACCGGGAAGCTCGGCTAAGAAGCGCCGCTCGACTGCTCTTTCGCCGCGCGCAATGCCAGCTCGTCGCAGCGGTTGTTGTCCGCGTGGGTCGCGTGACCCTTGGTCCAGGTCCAGGTGGTCTTGTGGCGCGTCGCCAGCTCGTCGAGCTCCTGCCAGAGGTCCTGGTTCACCACCGGCTTCTTCGCGGCGGTCATCCAGTTCTTGCGCTTCCATGCGTGAATCCAGATGGTGATCCCGTTCTTCACGTACTCGGAATCGGTGACCACTTCCACCTCGCAATCCTCGCGCAGCGCCCGCAGCCCTTCGATGGCCGCGGTCAGCTCCATGCGGTTATTGGTGGTATGGGGCGCGCATCCCCACATCTCCTTCTTGTGGTGGTCGTACCGCAGGATGGCCGCCCAGCCCCCGCGGCCGGGATTTCCCAGGCACGAGCCATCGGTGATGAGCCGGATCTTTTTCACCGCGCCGGCGCCGCCTCTCCCAGGAAGAATTCGTCCACCAATCCGACGATGGCGGACGCCGCACACGCCCGGTGGATCGACGCGCGAAGCTGCGCGCCGTGCCGCACGCCGTGCGTGAAATAGGTGGCGAACTGTTTCATCTTGCCCACCGTGTCCTTCTCGTTGCGCTCGATCAGCATGGCGTAATACCGCCGCATCATGTCGTAGCGGTCGTGCTCGCTCGGCTGGTCGTACGCGCCGGTCTCCAGGTACTGGCCGATCTGCCGGAAAATCCATGGATTCGCCGACGCCGCGCGCCCAATCATGACGGCGTCGCAGTTGGTCTCGCGCACCATGCGGACGGCGTCTTCCGGCGTGAAAACATCGCCGTTGCCGATCACCGGAATTTTGACCGCCGCCTTCACCTCCGCGATGCGCCGCCAGTCGGCCACTCCCGCAAAGCCCTGCTCCCGCGTGCGCGGATGCAGCGCCACGGCCTGCAAGCCGCACTCCTCCGCCAGCTTCGCCATCCGTACCGCGACCAGGTCCTCATCGTTCCAACCGGCGCGATACTTCATGGTCAACGGAATCGCGATGGCTTTCCGCACCTCGCGCAGCAGGCGCTCCACCAGCGGCAAGTCGCGCAGCAACGCCGATCCGCCATTGCATCTCACCACCTTGTTGACCGGGCAGCCGAAGTTGATGTCGAGGATGTCGAACCCCAGGTCCTGGCAGACGCGCGCGGCATCCGCCATGACGGCCGGATCGGCGCCGAAAAGCTGCGCCGAAATGGGGTGCTCCTCGGGATCGAAGGCCAAGTACCTCAGCGTCCTGGTCGGCTTGCGGGCGCCGAGCGATGCGCTCACGCCGTGGGAGCTGGTGAATTCGGTCATGATCAGCCCGCACCCGCCCAGATTGCGAATGAACCGCCGGAAGACCGTGTCGGTCACGCCCGCCATGGGGGCCAGCACCGTGGCGGGAGCGATCTTCACCGCTCCGATCGACAGTTGGGTGGGGAAAGGAAACATGACCGACCTTAACGCCCGTGGGGCAGGCCATCGTCTTTTGTGGCCTGCCAACCTTCACCAATCTTAACGGTTACCGTCCGGAAACGGAACTGCGCGCCGGGCCGTCACTTTAGTTTGAGGAGAATGGCGGATGAAGCGGTTCGAGATCGTTCTTCTGGTTGCCGCCGGTGCTATTGGCGGCGCCCTGGTCATGAAAGTGGCCGAGAGGCCCGCCCGCCTTCCGGTTCCCGCTCCCGCTGCCGTGGTGGCACAGGCGTCAGTGCCCGCGCCGGCGCCCGTACCTGAGCCGGCTGCTCCCCACCCGGCGCGTCCTTCGCCGTTTGCACCTCCATTGACGGGCAACCCCGAACCCGTGGCCGTCGCGCAAGATGAACCGCCCGCCGTCGAGCCCCCCAAAGAGGAGCCGGCGCCGCCAGCTCAGCCAGTTCCACCCGTACGCGTCGAACCGGAGAACGCGACTCCGCCTCCGCCGCCCGCGCCAGAACCGCACAAGGCCACGCTGAACACCGGGATGCTGTTACCGGTGCGCCTTGTTGACGGCCTGTCCTCGGAGCGCAACGCGCCCGGCGACGCCTTCCTCGCAACCCTCGACAGAGAGCTGGTGGTGGATGGCTTTGTGATCGCCGAGCGCGGCGCGCGGGTGGAGGGCCGCGTAGTGGCCTCCGACCCCAGCGGCAAAGTGAAGCGGGTCGCGGGAATCGCCGTGGAGTTGACGCGTCTGCACACCTCCGACGGGCAGAACGTGGCCATCCGGACCGATAGCTTCGAACGCCACGCCGAGCCAGACCGCGGAAAGCCCGCCACGCTCCCCTCGGAAACGCGTATCAGCTTCCGCCTGCGGGCGCCCCTCACCCTCACCGAGCAGTTGTAGCGATTCTGTGGGGCAGGATGGTATCCTGCGGCCGAGTGGGGGGCGCCCTCTGGGCCCGGCCGGCCTCGCCCGCGCGCCGCAGGCTCCACGCCGTCGCGGTGCTGGTGCACTGTGTTAGCTTCTTAGTTGAAATGAGACTTTCCGCTCCGTTAACCATTGGTGTCTTGAGCGCCGCCATCTGCCTATATGGACAAGCGCAGGACACCCCCGCCAAGGCCGCGCCAATCGAATCCAAAGGCCTGCCGCCTCGGGCGACTCCGGCCGATTACCTGGCCCACACCCAGGCAGGCGCGGTGACGATTGCAGCCGAGTTCGCGGGACACGCGGTCCCCACGCCGCAAGGCCCTCTCACTACGGACGACTTCGTGGTGGTCGAAATGGGCTTGTTCGGCGCGCCCGACGCACGCATGAAGATATCCGCCGCCGAATTTTCACTGCGCATCAACGGGAAGAAGGTGCCCTTGTCCAGCCTGCCATATGGGATGATACTCAGCTCCGTCAAGGATCCCGAGTGGGTACCGCCTGAGCCAGTCGCATCGAAGTCGAAATCCAGCTTGAGCACCGGCGGAAGCGGTGGTCAGGGACAGTCCGACGGGCCGCCCCCACCGGTCAAAATTCCGATAGAGGTACAGCGCGCGATGGCACAGCGCGTTCAAAAAGCCACGCTCCCGGAAGGCGACCGTCCCCTTCCCCAAGCTGGACTGATCTACTTCCAATACCGCGGCGCGGCCAAGGGCATCCATTCGGTCGAGCTGATTTACGACGGCCCCGCCGGAAAAGCCACCCTGGCGCTCCAGCCATAGTATGCGCCATGTAGTCGTGTTTATCGTCGCCGTAACGCTGGTTGGCGCGCAGCCACAGAAGCTGGTGTTCCAGTCGAAGGGCGGCGACGCCATCTTCACTCACGCAGCGCACATCGACCGGGAGAAGGGCGAATGCGCCGCCTGCCACCCAAAGCTATGGCCGCAATCCGCCAAGGAACCGCTCAAATCGAGCGACGGCTGCAAGACTTGTCACCACGCCGGCGGCGCAGCGTTCGAGATGAAGGGCAATTGCGTGAAGTGCCATCCAAACGGCGGCGCCAAGACTCCTTAACGGGTCACAGGAAAACAACCGTGATCCCCCGGTTGTAGCGTTCGAGATCCCGATCCTTGTACAACTGCGGCATTCGATCGATCAGCGCGAGCGTTCGCAGCTCGAACTTCGACCACTGTTCGCCGGCCACGAACTCCTTGATCAGCCCGCTCTTTTTCGACTCGTCGAGCAGTGTCAGAGTGGCCTTGCGAAGTCTCCCGCCTTTCCCCGTCGAGCCATAGCCGTGGATGATTTTTACCGCCTTGACGCCCGACTTCTTCAGG
>Ga0224534_1001100_pt1 | contig 14869 bp, 10 predicted proteins | sample 714E12024metaG_FD_172012 | JGI IMG/M metagenome (GOLD analysis project Ga0224534, IMG submission 172012) | Peat soil microbial communities from Stordalen Mire, Sweden - 717 E1 20-24 | ecosystem: Environmental > Terrestrial > Soil > Wetlands > Peat | place: Sweden: Norrbotten County, Stordalen... | reverse complement strand
GCTCTACCAAACCAACCTTGCGCAGGTAAGCAATGAAAACGGCGACTCCGCCAAAGGGGGTTACCGCTCGTTTCGTCTCACGCAGAATCAAACGCTCGCCAGAGAGCAGAGCATTGATTTCCCGCGAAACTGTTTTGTTCGGGGTGTTTGCCTCCACCTCTCTGTTGTCGCAAGCCTTTACCCAGTTTGCACGACCAAACTTCGTGATTCAGGCTAATCGGGTACCAACACCAGCGCGACCAGATTGAGGCAAAGATAGCGGAAATCCGTCGTGAGCTTGCTGGAGAAACCGCCGGAGTGAAGGCGACAGGGCCAACTGGAGCACCCTTGAAGCGGGTCGTCAGTTCCGCTACCCGAAGGTGAATGGCTGCGGGTCAACGTAGGCGGTGGGCGGCCCTGAAAGCTGTCGCACAGCCTGATCCCAAGAAGCGCAAGCTGAGTGCCGAGGGCCGGAGGCGGATCATCGCAGCCACCAAGAAGCGCTGGGCGGAGTACAAGTCGAAGAAGGCGGCCTGATGGGCCGACGACCTAGCGAGTCAGCCAACGGGTGAGGATGGGCGCTACATGTGTCGATTCTGCACTTGTCAGTTCCAGTAACTGCGATCCAGGCTTCGGTACTGGACTGCTTCAGCCAGATGTTTTGCGGACACCCGCTCTGCTTTGCCCAGGTCCGCGATGGTGCGGGCGACCTTGAGGATGCGGTCGTGCGCCCGCGCCGAGAGCCCCATCCGCCGCATGGCCATCTCTAGCGTCCGTTCCCCGGCCTCATCGAGCGCGCAGAGCTGTCGCAACACGCTCGGGGGGATATGCGCGTTGTAGAAGCCACGCTGGTGCTGGATCGACTGCGCCTGCTGGACGCGCTCGCGCATCTCCGCCGAGGGACGCCGCCGTCTTTGGCCCGCATTTCCTTGTACGGCACTGCGGGTACTTCGACATGCAGGTCAATGCGGTCGAGCAGCGGCCCACTGATCTTGCCGAGGTACCGCTGGATCTCCGCTACCGTGCATCTGCATTCACGAGAGGAATCGCCGAGGAAACCACACCTGCACGGGTTAAGCGCACAAATCAGAACAAAGCCGGCCGGGAACGACAACGTCATATTACTGCGCGCCAGGGTTACCGTGCGGTCCTCCAGCGGCTGGCGTAGCATCTCCAGCACATTGCGGGCGAATTCGGGAAGTTCGTCCAGGAAAAGCACGCCGTTATGCGCCAGGCTCACCTCGCCCGGACGCGGCATGCCGGCGCCGCCGCCAATCAGCCCCGCGTCGGACACGGTGTGATGCGGCGCTCGCAGCGGCCTCTGCGACAGCAGTCCCGCGCCCCGCGGCAGCAGGCCGGCCACGCTGTGGATCTGGGTGGTCTCCAGCGCCTCCTGGAAGGTGAGCGGCGGCAGAATGCCGACGAACCGTTTCGCCAGCATCGACTTGCCCGACCCCGGAGGACCGATCATCAGCACGTTGTGGCTGCCCGCTGCCGCCACTTCCAGGGCGCGCTTCGCCGTCGCTTGGCCGCGCACGTCGCGGAAATCCGGTACCGACTCGTCAGATGGCGCCGCGGCTCTCGGAGCGGGCACGAATGGCTGAAAATGCTCCGGATCCCTGAGGTATGCCACCACCTCGGCGAGATGGCGCATGCCGAACACCCGAACCCCCTCGGTAACCCCAGCCTCGGCGGCATTGTCCGCCGGAACCACAATGTTCACGATTCCGAGCTGCCTCGCGCAGGCCGCAATGGACAGCACTCCCCGAACCGGGCGGAGCGTCCCGTCGAGCGACAGCTCCCCCACCAGAAGATGCTGATCGGCCGCCTTCGCCAGGCCCATCGCGCCCAGAATCCCGATAGCCATGGGCAGGTCGAACCCCACTCCCTCCTTGCGAACGTTGGCCGGCGCCAGGTTGATGGTAACGGCCTTGTTGGGGTACCCGAAGCCGGAGTTCAGAAGCGCCGACTTGATGCGCTCCCGGCTCTCGCGGACCGCGGTGTCCGGCATGCCCACCGTGACAAAATCGCGAGCCGATCCGTTGTACATATCGACTTCCACGTCGATCACGTGCGCTTCAATGCCGTAGACAGCGGCGGACCGGGTTCGGAAGAGGGCCACGTGATGTAGTGGGCACCCGGGGGAAAAAGTCGCAAGGAAATCCAGTCATCTGTGCGCCCGGTCCTCGCTGGGCCACCGTGAGATCTTGAGGCTGCCCCTTACTCAGGCGAGCGCCACCACGATCAGCACGGCCCACCGGCCCACGCGGCCCAACCCGTCCAGACTGGCGGAACCGCCGCAACGTGCGCGCCCCCTGCGCCAAGGGTGGCACGCGTGGTGGTCGGCTTCGTTCTATGTAGGAAGGTGAAAGCCGAGGATTGCCCTCTCCAGGTCGGTCAAATTGGCCGGAGGAACGTGCGACAATACCCGTTGGCGTTCCGGTGTGGAGGCAGAAGTTATTGATTCTGTGGGAAATCCCGAATGATCGAGCTACGCTGCCTGTCGCCGAGCGGGCAGTTGATGCACCCGTTCCAGGGTGCAGTTGTTATCTGCACGGGTGTCGCTGCGGCTTTTGGGGTGACGCGACCAGGGAATGCCGCTGCACGCCCGGGCAGATCCAGCAATATCTCGGCAAGATCAGCGGTCCGCTTCTGGACCGCATCGACATTCACGTCGAAGTTCCCGCGGTGCCCTACCAGGAGCTGCGCGGCAACTCAACGGGCGAATGCTCGGCCGAGATCTCCGCCCGCGTCCAGAGGGCCCGAGCGGTGCAACAGGCGCGCGGCTACTATAATTCCCGCATTCCCGCGCGCATGATCCGCAAGATTTGCGCTCTTGACGATGCCGGTGAGCGTACCCTGGAAATGGCTGTCCGCCGCATGGGCCTTTCCGCTCGCGCACACGATCGCATACTGAAGGTGGCGCGCACCATCGCCGATTTGGGCGGATTGGAAGGCGTCTTGGCCAAGCACGTCGCCGAAGCGGTGCAGTATCGCAGCCTGGACCGCAATTACTGGAGTTGAATGCTATGAGCCGGACTTTAGATCGACGAAAGTTTCTGAAGGCTTGCACCGGTGTGGCTGGCGCTTCGGTTCTGGCGCGCTATCGCGCCATTGCCGCCCCCGCGACGGGGCGCACCAAAATCCGCGATATCAAGGTCATGGTCCTGCAGGGCGAGCGAACCTACACCCTGATCAAGGTGGAGACCGACGCCGGAGTTTACGGAATTGGTGAGGGCTACGGCTCCCCAGGCGTGGGAATCAAGGAGGGCGTGATCGAGCTGCGCCCTTACTTCATCGGGAAGGACCCCCTCGAGATCGAGGCTTTGTATACCGGCCCGTTTAATCGCACCGACGGCTCTGCCCATATGTTGCTGCGGGCCATGAGCGGAATTGAGGCTGCTCTGTGGGACGTTTCCGGCAAGCTGCTCAATCTGCCCGTCGCCACGCTGCTGGGCGGCAGGTTCCGCAATCGCGTGCGCATGTACCACGATGAGGGCCCGCGCAACCTGCTCGACGCCGCCAGTTGCAAGGACTGGGCAGCCCGAATGAAGGCCGCTCCGGCCGGCTGGACCGCGTTCAAGTTCGGCTTCCCGCACTCGCAGCCTGCCACGGACAAAGCACGCGACCTGTCGAATCGCCTGCTCACCTCCAGGGAACTGCGGGACATCCGCCAGGGTTTCGAGAACTGCCGCGAAGCCATCGGCTGGGATTACGACATCATGGTGCACTGCCATTGGGAGTACGACTTGCGCACGTCCATCCAACTGGCTGAGGCTGTCGAATCCATTAAGCCGTTATGGCTTGAAGATCCCATGCCGCCGGACTTTTCCAACGCCTGGGTGCGTCTGGCAAGTGTATCGAAAGTGCCCATCCTCACGGGCGAGAACCTGGCGCGCCGCCAGGGATTCGCGGACTTTATTGTGAACCGGGGCCTGGATATCGCGCAGCTCGACGTTCGCAATACCGGCGGTTTGCTCGAATCCAAGAAGATCGCCGATCTCGCCGAGACCTTCTCTATACCCATGTGCTCGCATAACACGGGCAGCATTGTTTCGAATTATGCGGCTGTCCAGTGGGCCAGCGCGGTTCGCGATTTTCTGGGCGCCGAAACGGTCATCGGCAATGGCGGGTGGATGGATGATGTGATTCTGCACGATGGACCCATCGTGAAAGACGGGCACATCGCGCTGCCGGACAAACCGGGCTGCGGCATCGAACTGAATCCGGACGTGGTGAAGGCTCACCTCGCTTCCGGCGAGAAATATTGGAGCTAAACCAAATGACAAAACTTCCAAAAGCGCCCGCGCCCCAGGACGCGGCGGCGCTGTTTCGCGAACACCTGGCGCAGGGCGAAGCGGTACTGGGCTGTTTTCTTTCGCTCGGATCTCCGGCGACCGCCGAATTGATGGCCAACGCCGGATACGACTGGGCGCTCATCGATCTCGAGCACGGCGCCGGCGATGAGCGCGACGCGCTGCCCCAGATTCAAGCCCTGGCAGCCGGCGGCTCGATCGCCATGGTGCGCGTGGAATCGACGGCGCGGCAGCGCGTCCATCGCGTTCTCGATTTCGGCGCCCACGGAATCATGTTCCCGCGCATCGATTCGGCGGCGGAGGCGAAGGCTGCCGTCGCTGCCATGCGCTATCCGCCGGCCGGCGTGCGCGGCGTGGCGTTTTCGAACCGCGCCGGCGGATACGGCTCCAACTTCCGTCCCTATATGGCGGGGTCGGCGTCGCTGGTGACCATCGTCCAGATCGAGTCGCCGGAGGCGGTTGAAAACGCGGACGCCATCGCGGCCGTTGACGGCGTGGACGTGTTGTTCATCGGCCCGTCCGACCTGTCGCATGCGATGGGTATGCTCGGCAATTTCGACCACCCGGACTTTGTCGCCGCTATCCAGCGCACCGCCGCAGCCGCGTCGTCGCATGGCAAGCAGTGCGGAATTCTCCTGCCCACTCCCAAGGATTTCAAGAAGTATTACGAGCTCGGATACCGCTTCATCGCCTCCGGTTCCGACGCGGTTCTGCTGAACAACGCGGCACGGTCCCTGGTCGAAGGCATCCGCAAGGACCGCGAGGAAATCGAGAGGTAGACCTGATGAGGATTCTGGCAGTCAGTGCCCACCCGGCCGATTTCTGCTCCCGGGCGGGCGGAACGCTGATTAAACACGTTCGCGCCGGCTCCAAGGTGAAGGTCATCTGGCTCACTCAGGGCGAGTCGGATGAGAGCGCCTTTCTGATCCAGAAACGCCCGGGCATTTCCGTGGAGGAAGTCCGCCGCATCCGCGAGAAGGAAGCTTTCGCTTGCGCCGAGGTGATCGGCGCCGAGGGGAAAATGTTCGGGTTCGGCGACGGCCCGCTGCGCATGACGCCGGAGCGCATGGAGATGCTGGTAGGAGAGATGGCGGACTTCAAGCCCGACTTGATTTTGACCCACTGGAAGGACGAACTCACTTACCCCACACACTGGCGGACATCGCGCAGCGCGGTGGAAGCGGCGCAAATGGCGCGGGTCTCCTGGGATATCCGCTTCTTCGAGCCGAATGTCGGGACCGCGTCACGGGCCGGGTTCGTGCCGGATCACTATGTGGATATCAGCGAAGTATTCGAGCGCAAAGTGGAGGCGCTGAAGACCCTGGCCGCCCAGCCGCGGCTGGTCCCCGATTACACAGCCTGCAACCGCTGGCGTGGCGTCGAGTGCGGCCGGCAATACGCCGAGGCCTTCGTGCGCTGGGCCCCAAAGCCGCCGGTTTACGATATGTTGAGCGCCTGAGACAGATCCGCGCCCGCCCGTTACGTTATACTGAAATTTCGCCGCAGGCACCCCGCTGGAGTGGCGGAACTGGCAGACGCACGGGACTCAAAATCATCCGCATAAACTCTGCTGTCATGCTAAACCGCCTTTTTTCATCTGGATAGCTAAACCGTTTACGCCTCTGGTATACTTACACAAGCCTTACACAGTTTGGCCATTTTCGAGGCCCGACCGCTATGCCAGAGAAACACACGATCCTCGGCGGAAAAGTCCACGTCTACAGGCGCGACAACAGCAGTCTATGGCAGTGTTCGACCTACCTCGCCGGCAAGAACCGAAGGGTTTCAACCAAGGAAGACGGCCTGGCCAAGGCCAAGGACTTCGCCGAGGACTGGTATCTGGGACTGCGCGGCAAAGTCCGGAACGGTGAAATAACCAGCGAAAAAACCTTCCGCGAAGCCGCTGTGCAATTCGAGCGCGAATACCAGATCATCACCGAAGGCCAACGCAATGCCGAGTACGTTCAAGGCCACAGCACGCGCCTACGGGTTCATCTGCTGCCCTTCTTCGGCGACATGGGACTCTCCGAGATCACGCCCGGCCAGATACAGGAGTACCGCATTCACCGCCACGAGGAAGCGGTGAAGGACCACGGAAAGCCGCCGGCCCGGAGCACCATGCATCAGGAAATCGTCGTTCTGCGGCAGACCCTCAAAGCCGCCGTGCGCCACCGATGGCTGGACCGGCTGCCGGATCTGTCCGAACCCTACCGGGCGTCGGGCAAGGTCTCGCACCGCGCGTGGTTCTCCCCGGAGGAATACAAACAGCTCTATGAGGCCACCCGGCGCCGGGCGCATAATCCGAAAAATCCCCGCTACAAATGGGAATCGGAACAGCTTCACGACTATGTCCTGTTCATGGCCAATACCGGCCTGCGGCCGGACGAAGCGAACCACCTTGAATACCGCGACGTGAAGATCGTCGATGATCAGGGCAGCAACGAAACCATCCTTGAGATCGAGGTGCGCGGGAAGAGGGGAGTGGGCTATTGCAAGAGCACCAGCGGGGCCGTCAGGCCCTTCCAGAGGCTGGTCGAGAGAAACAAGCCGCAGCCGACCGATCCGGTTTTTCCGAAGACCCACCGTCAACTCTTCAACACCATCCTGGACGAAGAAGGCCTCAAGAAAGACCGTGAAGGACAACCCCGCACGGCCTACAGCCTGCGGCACACCTACATCTGCCTGCGTCTCATGGAAGGCGCGGACATTTATCAGATCGCCAAGAACTGCCGCACCAGCGTTGAGATGATCGAGAAATACTACGCTTCCCACCTCAAGAACAGCCTCGACGCCGCCGCGATCAACATACGGCGGCCGAAAACCAAAAAGAAGAACGAGCCGCCCACGCAACAAGAGGAGTAGGGACGCGCGAGCGATGACGCCCCGAGCTTCGTAATTTGTTAAAGTGAAGAAGCGCAGAACTGCGCTGTGGCGGGCTGGCGGAACTGGCAGACGCAGACGGCTCAAAATCGTCCGACCGCAAGGTCATGGGGGTTCAAGTCCCTCGCCCGCTACCATCATCATCAAGGCCCTCGCTCCGAAGCCGAAAAGCCTGCGGGTCGCCACGATCCCGCTTCGGCGCAGGGGATGGCACCATCCCGCGCAGGGCCGATCCCCTTTTGAACTGGCAGGCTATCCCTCCGCCCGCTCCACCGTTCTTCCTGGCGCCGGGAAAAAGCGGGACACCTGCTCCCGCCCCGGCGGCTAAGGATGGAACCATCCGCATCCGAAACACTTGATGGCTTGATGGGCGGCAGATTCTACACGAAACGACCCTGATCAATTTCGCGCCCCGGACCGCCGAACTGCAAAAAAGCGCCCCGGTCGGCTTGGGGCAGGGCGCACTGAAACTGTAAACCTTTTAACCCGTCTGCATTTCCCTCCTGAAACAGCATACAGGCCGTCCGCCGCCGTCAAGGGTCGAGATGAACGGCAAAAAACGCCGCCCTTGACTCATGCGCCGGGACGCCCTGTAAAACCCCCTTTGTCCTCTCAAGAGGGAAATGCAGGTTTCAAAAGGTTTTTGAGAGCAGCGACAAGAGGCGGTCCGCGACCTGTCCGCCATAGCTCGAAGAGCGACGGCGGAAGCGCAGGGAAGCCTCGACAAGAGGCGAAGCCGACGCGGGAAACCGAAAGAGAAGGGGAGGGTGCCGCCTCGTTGGGCGGCAAACCGTTTATGACCGTGGCTTGCAGGATGTTTGAAGATCGTCGTAACAGATTCATTCGATGATGGTTATACTCCTGTGTTCGGTTTTTCCTCGCTTTTTTGGTCCTGATGACGGCGCAGGCTTTCCGGGTCTGGCGGTCTGGTACGCGTTTTCAAGTAGCCGGGGTCTGAAGACATAGACAGAAGCCAGCTTCTGTCGGAAGCGCAGCGGACGCGGTGATCTGTGGCTCTCAGGCCCCTGCATACGGCCCCGCCCCTGGCGTATTATGGAACGATGCCAGAAGACGACGTCGAAAAATTCCTTGCCGAGCAGAAGACGCTCGAAGCCCACCGGCATGACCTCATCAAAGAGGTTCTCCGCCAGAAGGAAGCCGCCATCAAGGCGTTCGACGAGAAACTCGCCAGGCTGGGCTACGACGACGAGCACGCCGCGAAGCGCACCCACCACAAGGACGCCGAGAAGAAGCCCGAATAGGCCATCCGCCCGGAGATTTGTGTCACCCTCCGGTCCCTGCCACGGGGCGTCTCCGGCACAAAAGTGCCGGTCGGGCCTTACTCCCCCGGCTTCCGCAGGGGTCGCCGAGCCTGCCCGGCTGCACCAGAGGCTTCGCCGCGGCGAGTAGTCTCGTCCATCCGGTAACCGTCCCTCACGCCAGAAACAACGAGCCAGCAGCAGGGGCCACCTTGCAGATTCACCGCCGTGGTGTACAGTGGTGAAGACTATGATAGAGGCAGGCCAACGATGAAGGCGAAAAAGGGACAGAGAAAAAGCACGAAGGCTCAGAGCCCGTCCTGGGTCCGCGCATCGATCAGCTTCCCGTCCGATCTCTACGAAACTCTCGCCGAAATCGCGAAGCAGAAAAAGGTGTCGCTGGCTTGGGTCGTGCGCGACGCGGCGGAGAGGTACGTCGTGGATCAAGGGCCGTTGCTGAGAGGGAAAGCAGGGGATGGCAGTTAAGAAAGATCTCGCGCAATCCGTGGACGTGCCGGTAATGAGGCAAGGCGTCATCGAGAACCCGATCATCAACTCGCCTTTCGACGAGCCGACCCGCCATTTCAGGTTTAGCGACGAGGGAATAACCAATGAGGAGGTTGACGGCCGCCGGACCAGTTCATATTTCGTCCCCATCGCCAAGCCGAAGAAGAAGGGTGCCAAGCAGCTTCAGTTCGACACCGAGTGGACACAAGACCGCATCGAAGAAAACAAGCTCGTCAACGACATCCGCCGCCGGGTCGCCATGTGGCGCAAGGGTGGCTACGTCGGCGTGACGCCCACTACTGCGCGCTTGATTGCCTATTGGACCGATCCCAACCGCGAGAAGAAACTCTTCTTCTGCCAGAACGAGGCCCTCGAAACCGCCATTTATATCACTGAGGTCTCCAAGAAATATGGCGATGCATGGATAGAGAACAAGATACGCGAGGCAAACGACACATCGAACCCCGGCCTGCCGCGCACGGCGTTCAAGATGGCAACCGGCTCCGGCAAGACCGTCGTCATGGCCATGCTCATCGCCTGGCACACGCTCAACAAGCGCGCCAACCCGCAGGATGCCCGATTCTCTGACACCTTCCTGATCGTCACGCCTGGCATCACCATCCGCGACCGGCTGCGTGTGCTGTTGCCGAACGACCCCGAGAATTACTACCGCCAGCGTGACATTGTACCGGCCCAACTACAGGACCAGCTCGGACACGCCAAAATCCTCATCACCAACTACCACGCCTTCCTACTCCGCGAGAAGGTCGCCGCCGGCAAGATCACGAAGTCGATTCTCGCCAATGGCCAGCCAAGCCCGTTCACCGAAACTCCCGACCAGATGGTGCGCCGCGTCTGTCGCGAGTTGAGTACCAAGAAAAACATCATCATCCTCAACGATGAAGCCCATCACTGCTACCGCCGCAAACCCGACGGTGAGGATGAAACGCTCACCGGCGATGAGCGCATCGAAGCCAGGCAACGCGACGAAGAGGCTCGCGTCTGGATTTCCGGCATCGAGGCCGTGAAGGCCAAGATCGGCGTGAAGGCCATCTACGATCTTTCGGCCACACCGTTCTTTCTGCGCGGCTCCGGCTACCCCGAAGGCACCCTCTTTCCGTGGGTGGTCTCGGATTTTTCGCTGATTGACGCCATCGAGGCCGGCATCGTCAAGGTGCCCCGTGTGCCCGTCGCCGACGACTCCATGACAGGCGAGCAGCCCACCTACCGCGATCTGTGGCTCCGCATCCGCGAGCACCTGCCCACCAAGGGACGTAAAACCGACGAGGTGGGGGGCGAACCCAAGCTCCCCGTCGAACTGCAAGGAGCGCTGCTCAGCCTCTACGGCAACTACGAGAAGTATTACCGCCTGTGGGAGCAGAACACCGAGGCCCGCGCCCGTGGCATTACGCCACCGGTATTCATCGTGGTCTGCAACAACACCAACGTCTCGAAGCTCGTCTTTGATTTCATCGCGGGATGGGAAAAGCAGATTGGGGATCAGTCCATTGTTCAAGCAGGGCAGCTCCCCATTTTTCGCAACGACGACGGTAACGGCGCCTGGTTGCACCGTCCGAACACGATCTTGGTGGATAGCCGGCAGCTCGAATCCGGCGAGGCGATGAGTGACGACTTCAAGAAGATCGCTGCCCGAGAAATCGACGAGTTCAAGGCCGACTACCGTGTCCGCTTCCCTGGCCGTGATACCGACGACCTTGCGGACGAAGATCTGCTCCGCGAAGTAATGAATACCGTCGGCAAGGCTGGCAAGCTCGGCGAACACGTCAAGTGCGTGGTCAGCGTCTCCATGCTCACCGAAGGGTGGGACGCCAATACCGTCACCCACGTTCTCGGTGTGCGCGCTTTCGGCACGCAGCTACTCTGCGAGCAGGTAGTCGGCCGCGCCCTGCGTCGCATGAGTTATGCCGCCAACGAGAAGGGGCATTTCAACCCCGAATACGCCGAAGTTTATGGTGTGCCGTTTTCCTTCATCCCGTGCAGCGGCGCAACCACAGATCCCAGGCCCGGCCCGATGCCTACCCGCGTCCGCGCCCTTGACAGCCGCATTGCCTGCGAGATCACCTTTCCCCGGCTGGTCGGATACCGCTACGACGTGGCTGGCGAACGGCTCACCGCTACCTTCACCGACGAATCCAGGCTCACACTTTCCACTGCCGACATCCCCACAAAGACCGAGAACGCGCCCATCGTCGGCGAATCCAGCATCCACACCCTCGACGATCTCAAGCGTCGCCGGCCCAACGAAGTCGCCTTCCTGCTGGCCAAGCTCACGCTGGAAAAATACTTCCGCGACGATGACGGCAACGACAAGCCATGGCTCTTCCCGCAACTGCTCGGCATTGCCAAACGCTGGCTCGCCGAATGCGTCACGCTCAAGGACAACACCTTCCCGCAACTTCTACTGCTGATCGAATTCGCTCACGACGCCGCTGACCGCATCTACAAGGCCATTGTCGCCTCGACCGACGGCACGGCGGCGCTCAAACCCATCCTGCGCCCGTATGACACTATCGGCTCCACCCGTTATGTCGATTTCGACACCACCCGGCCCGTCTTCGCTACCCGCGACGACAAGTGCCACATCTCCCATGTCGTCGCCGATACCGACTCGTGGGAGCAGAAGATGGCCGAAGCCCTCGAAGACATGCGCGAGGTCATCCGTTACGTTAAAAATCACAACCTTGGCTTCAGTATCCCCTACACATTAAGCGGTGAAGAGAAGAACTACATCCCCGACTTCATCGCCTGCGTCAACGACGGCCACGGCCCCGACGACCTTTTGAATCTGATCGTCGAAGTGACCGGCGAGAAGAAGAAAGACAAGGCCGCCAAAGTCGCCACAGCGCGCACGCTCTGGGTGCCGGCCATCAACAACCACGGCGGCTTCCGCCGGTGGGAGTTCATCGAAGTTGCCGACCCGTGGGACGCAAAGAACCTCATCCGCGGCTTTCTGAGTCAGGCGCAAGCGGAGTCAACAAAGGAAGTCGCTCATGGCTAAGAAGAACAACACTCGGACGAAAGTCGAATCCATCCGTCACAAGGACAAGCGCGCCAACATTCCCACCGAGGAATTACGCGACTTCGTTGCCGACGAAGAACTCACGCCCAAGACGATGCTCTACCCGCGAGATCCCTCCCTCGATCCGCAACTGGTGTGGAAGGGCAAGGACGACCAGGACCGGGAAGACTTGGCCGTCCCTGTGGTTCCGGTCTACATCCAGGAGAAGATTCACCCGCAAGCGATCATAGACGCGCTGCCCCGCACTGAACAGCCTGACGACGATCAGACCAACCTCTTCGCCGACTTCAACGGCGGCCCGCAGGACTTCGCGCAGAAAATCGACTTCTACCATCACGAGCAGAACTGGACCAATCGCTTCATCCTTGGCGATTCGCTGCTGGTGATGACCTCACTTGCCGAGAAGGAAGGACTCAAGGGCAAGGTGCAGACAATTTATATCGACCCGCCCTACGGCATCAAGTTTGGTTCCAATTGGCAGGTCAGCACTCGCAAGCGCGACGTGAAGGACGGCAAGGCCGAGGATGCCACCCGCCAACCGGAACAGGTGCGCGCCTTCCGCGATACCTGGAAACTCGGCATCCACTCCTATCTGGCCTATCTACGCGATCGGTTGGTGGTCGCTCGCGATCTGCTCACCGAGACCGGCAGCGTTTTTGTGCAGATCGGCGATGAGAATGTACACCTGGTGCGGAGCGTGATGGATGAAGTGTTCGGGAGCGAGAACTTTTGCAGTCAGATCACATGCTCCAAAACCACGGGCACGACAGGGCGTTTACTCCCAGGCACTGCGGACTATGTTCTTTGGTTCGCCAGGGATATCGAGCACGTCAAATACACGCAACTCTTTAAGGAGAAGGCTTACGGGGGTGAAGGTGCGAGTATGTACACTCTCGTTGAAATGCCTAATGGTGAAAGGCGTCGCCTTACACCTCAAGAAAGTGGCGATCTATCGTTGCTTCCCAAAGGCGCCCGGATATGCCGGCTAGCTGATTTAACGTCACCAAGAGTCCGTGAAGCACGAACCGGGTACTTTCCAATCAAGCTAAACGGCAAAGAATTTCTGCCCCGCAAGGGCGAGTGGAAAACACATCGAGAAGGAATTGACCGACTAGTTTTGGCTGGCCGTGTTGCGCTATCTGGAGACACCCCAGCTTATGTCCGTCGCATTGATGATTTCCCGGCTTTTTCAATCACGAATATTTGGGATGATCTGGGAGCAGCAACCGACAAACTCTACGTTGTTCAAACCGGCACCACGATTGTTGAACGCTGCCTTTTAATGACTACCGACCCCGGCGACTTGGTCCTCGACCCGACCTGTGGCAGCGGCACAACGGCTTATGTCGCCGAGCAGTGGGGGCGGCGTTGGATCACCTGCGATACCAGCCGCGTCGCCCTTGCGCTGGCGCGCACGCGCCTGATGGCCGCAAAGTATCCCTACTACCTGCTGGCCGACTCGTCTGAGGGCGTCAAGAAGGAAACGGAACTGACCGGCAAGATGCCCCCCGAATACAAGACAGCAGGCGACATTAAGAAGGGCTTTGTCTACAGGCGTGTGCCGCACGTCACGCTCAAATCCATCGCCAACAACCTGGACATCAAGAAAGGGATGACGCGCGAGCAGATCGACGCCGCTATCGCCAAACAAGCGGACACCGAGATACTCTACGACCAGCCCTATGAAGACAACAACCGGGTACGGGTCAGCGGGCCGTTCTCGGTGGAGAGCCTGTCCCCGCATCGCGTCCTGTCTACCGCCGACGAGAATCAGAATGGCACGGTAGGCGAGCAGGAAGCTCGCAAGCAGCAGGACTTCGCCACGATGATCCTGGAGAATCTTAGGAAAGCAGGCGTGCAGAATACTCGTAAGAACGAACGGCTCAGCTTCGCCCGGCTCGACCCCTACGCTGGAGCGTGGCTGCACGCGGCGGGCGAATACACCGACGCCGACGGCAAGACCCGGCGCGTGGCCGTCTCCATCGGCCCCGAGCACGGCACCGTCGGCCCGCAACAGGTGAAGGAAGCCGCCAAGGAAGCGGTGCAGGGTGTGGGCTTCGACATGCTCATCGTCTGCGGCTTCGCTTTCGACCCGCACGTTGCCGAAGAGGTGAAACGCTACGGCAATCTGACCGTGCTGCCCACCAAGATGAACCCCGACCTGGCGATGGGCGATGAACTTCTCAAGAAAACCGGCGCGGGCAACCTTTTCATGGTCTTCGGCGAGCCGGATGTGGAGATCAAGAAGCAGAAGAACGGGCAGATCGTCGCCGAGATCAAGGGTGTGGATGTTTACGATCCGACCACTGGGCAGATTCGCAGCGCGTCCACCGACGACATCGCCTGCTGGTTCATCGACACGGACTACAACGGCGAGAGCTTCTTCGTGCGTCACGCCTACTTCACCGGGGCCGAAGAACCTTACGACAAGCTCAAACGGGCGCTACGGGCGGAGATCGACGAAGCGGCCTGGAGCGCGCTGTACAGAACGGTGAGCCGGCCATTCGACAAGCCCGAAACTGGCAAGTTCGCCGTGAAGGTCATCAACCACTACGGCGACGAGGTGCTGAAGGTGTTTGAAATATGAAGATGCAGGATGCGACTTCGATCACCGCCTCAATGCTGTACGACCTGGTGGGCTGCCCGCATCGGGTATCGATGGACTTATTTGCCGACCCAGCCGAGCGCGACACGGCGAGCCCATTTGTACAGCTCCTCTGGGAGCGTGGCTCGGCGCACGAGGAGCAAGTCGTCGCAGGTATCGGCGAGCCGTTCGTTGATCTATCCATGTGCGCCGGCGTCGAGAAGGAGCGACGCACCCTTGAAGCGATGGATCGCGGTGAGCCGCTAATCTATGGCGGGCGTATCGCTGCCGGGGACCTGCTTGG
>Ga0224534_1001098_pt1 | contig 14886 bp, 19 predicted proteins | sample 714E12024metaG_FD_172012 | JGI IMG/M metagenome (GOLD analysis project Ga0224534, IMG submission 172012) | Peat soil microbial communities from Stordalen Mire, Sweden - 717 E1 20-24 | ecosystem: Environmental > Terrestrial > Soil > Wetlands > Peat | place: Sweden: Norrbotten County, Stordalen... | reverse complement strand
GCATTCTTTTCTTCCTCACTGCGCAGTAAATACCTCAGCCTTGACAACTTGATCCTGACGGATACTCCAGAGGGTTGTATGAATTGATTTTTTCTCCATTGGCTCTATTAGCCAGTCATTGGGTTCCAGAGTGAGATCAAAAATCCGTTCCCAGCTCTTCGTCATTTTTTCTCTCAAAAGCTTCATTGCGGGAGTATTGATGGAACAGTCTTTTAAGTCATGATATGAATAGCAGCATTTTTTATATTCATTGTCAAATTCTTCATCTTCCTGCTCGCTAAGACTCAGATAGCCATGATTCAGGGGCATATGCCATAGGTCGAAGTCGGACAGCAGCATGTCCTTTTTATCGAGTTCGAGCGTCAAGAGAACTATTCTTCGTCCCGGTTCACCATGCCTTGATCTCATGTCGGGCTTCTTGCGTTTGCCCTCCCATTGATACCACGCCCATACCGGATATTTCACGCCTGGTGGAGGATTGCCGATCCGAATGCGCATTTGTTCTGCCATCCAATCGTATGCATAGCGCCAATAATCCAGCATTTCAATGAATTTCTCGGCAACGACAAGCTCGCCTGTGTTTACAAGTTGTTCAAATGCTTGGTAATCCTGAATTGTCCAGATTTTCAGATCTATAACCATTCCTTTCGTTACACGTTACGGCATGATATAGCACCAGCCTTGATATAGCACCAGCCTATTGATTTCGATAGCCAGATCGTCCGGTTTTTCTGCCAGCCGATCCCCACCCTGAACCCTGGCGTCATTGATCGCACGTTCTTTTAGGCCACCGATCTGTTCTTTCAGGCTTTTGCGTTCCAATAGGGCTTCCGCAAGCTTCATATTGCCCACATCCATCCAGATACTAATTTAGACACACTTGAGAGGAAATAAGTTCCGATATCGGCGAGAAAATCCAGACGGATTTCCGAGACCTGTCGGAGCAGGTAGAGCAGCTTCGATTCTTTTGCAGCCGCGTTCCTGAGCTGATAGTATTGCACAGATCATGGCAGCCGCAGGTTTCGTCTAAAAACCGGCAGTCGGGATTGTCTCATAGTAAAGCTGCTTCCCGGCTTCCATAATATGAACAGAATCGGGAAGCGTTCCTGAGAGGGAAAGTTAGGTAATTCTCAGTCAGGTTCGGAGTCATTGAACAAGACTGTCCCCAAATTATCCCCAACTTCCTTTTTTATTCACTCGCTGAATATTTTCCCGGAAAATCAAAAACCCTGCATCGCCTGCAGGGATTGGTTTTCTTTGGTGCCGAAGGAGGGACTTGAACCCACACGGGTGATGAGCCCAACGGATTTTGAGTCCGGCTAAAGCCGTTATGCAGTTTTAGGAGCCTCTCTGAAATGTTTGGTATTGCTAGATTTATTCTCTCACTTGTTGGGTATGTTTGGGAACATTCCGGGGATAACCTGAAAAAACTCCCCCCAATTTCCCCCCAGGTTTTTGGCCCCAGTCTGGCCTTACCTAAAAAGTCTGCCTATTACCCGCCCCGTTACCTTGCCGATCAGCCGCCGGGCAATCCGCCTTCCCACTTGCCCTTCCTCGATGGCATCGACATCGCCCATGAATTTGGCTGCGCTGTAGAGTTTCCCCCGGGTCTTACTGAATATCGCCCGCCTCGCCATGTTCATACCCCCATAATTTGCGATTTAAGCAGGGTCTAGTTCGCAGGACGTTCATTCATACCAGGTAGGGTATTAGCGCCCCGTTTTGTGGCTATTTCTGCGCCTCGCTTGGAAAAAGAAATGGCTCGATACCGTAAGCTTTATCAAATATCATCCTGCCCTCTTCGTGTGTTAGCGTTTTCCTTTCAAGTAAGGCCTCGGCCACCATCTGAACAGCCTTCCAGTTTAGAGAATTGGCAATCAGATCGCGAGCGCGCAGCCGCAGCCATCTCAGGTATGCTTCCAGTGCTTCTCCTTCTCCAGCTATATAACCGGCCAGGTCAATGGAATTATGGCGATCACTTGTGGCGCCCTGGTGGTTATATCTTCCGCAATATTTCTTTTCAGCCTCGTTGCCGGCAAAATAAATCACGATATCATTTTCTAGTCGATCACGCTCTCTTAACGTATAATCCCCATTCTCAATATGCTCTCTGAATTTCCTGCCGTGAGGATAGGTTCTTACACACCCCAGGAAGCCCTCGGCCGGGATGATCGTTACATATCGGAAAACTACGTGCAGCCTAAAATGAGCCATGACATGGCCGGCCTCATGGTAAGCGGTTCGCTCAAGTTGGGTTATTCCTTTTTTGCTCTGACCGTCAGTCTTTTGCTTCATCCTTTCTCCTCCGGCAGATGGATCAGCAGATCCCCTGGCTGCACACCAAAATAAGCACATATCTTGTCCACCACGTGCATGGAGACATATTCCCCTTTGCTCATCTTCGCGATGGTCGAAGGGGACAGCTTCAGCGCGGTCCTCAGGTCCTCTTTATTCATACCCTTGTCAATGAGAATCTTCCATAATGGGTTAAAAGAAAACGTCACTTATATCCCTCCCTTCCTACGCATTATAATACAAATACTATTATTAGTCAAAGAATATATTAAGAAAGTCGTTGACAAACTATATTATTATGTTGTAGAATATCTATCGATAGGTGTAGATTATAGAGGGGGATGGAATCAATGGCCAGGTCACTCGTCAAGCATACTAAGTCACCAGCTCGTAACATCACTCCGGAGCCCTGCGCCAACTGCTTCAACCCTGACGCCGGCGGCCCCGTCTGCACGGCTTGCCGGTACCCCTGGTTTGTGCGTAACCTGGCAGCCAGGCACCCGGGGATCGGCTGCACCCGTTGCCTGTTCCTGAATATGGAGCGCCTGGATAGTGAGCACTGCAACAACTGCCGAAAGGCGTGGCCGGGGTTCGTAGCTGGGGAGGTGGTAAGCGAGGCCGTATAGGCTAGGGAATGACCACAAACAAAAATGAGAGGAGCATGAGCATGAGCGAGATCGGCAAGTACTTCCCGAAGGATTTTGAGGACTTCCTATTGACCAGGGCGTTCGGAGGCGAAATCCTCCCCGACCTCATGGCGAAGATCATCCCTGACATTGAGAAGATTCTCGCGGATGCAGGGGCGATTGAAGATGCGAGGAACAAAATGGAGGCGGTTTACGGTCTAATTTGCGACCATCTTCCGGCAGTGTATTTCCAGGGTGTCAAGGACGGCGCTCAGTTGCAGCTGCACCTGCTAGACAAGGCGCCCGAAAACAAAAAGGAGGCTTCGCAGTAATGGAGTTCGGTGGACGAATTGAGGATTCTTTCAAGGAGTGGTTGAGTTATAGGCAGATCGGCACCAGTTGGGAGACAACAGAGGCCGCGCACAGAAAATATGCCATAGGGAAGAATATCCCGCTGGATCAGGTGGGCATCGACGACATCCTGGAGCGTGGCGGCATTGAAGAGAAGCAGGCTAGCCTCGATTTCCACGGCGTCATTTTAGCATAACATTCCAGCCCAGAAAGGCCCGTATTATGGGCATTTTACCAGGAGCAGTGTTAGCTATATACGTTACATAAAGACGCATATTAATAATGTTACATTAGAATAGATGTAAGATATTTACAGTCACACGATCCTACGACATTCCTATAATAAAAGGATATTTACGATAATGTCACCTAAGTTCCTTGACAAGTCAATATTAATGTAGCATAATAATATTACCATGATAAGTAACGAAGATGAGCTAACGCCTGAACAGAGATTCTTTCTGTTGCCGGAAAAGCCTCTGCATCGCCAGTACGAGGCACTCAGAGCGTACTTCGTGGAAAAACTGCCCTCGGATATGGTTGCAGAGCGCTTCGGGTATACGCCCGGCAGCTTCAGGGTTCTCTGTCACAATTTTCGCTATGAACTTAACCGCCAGGAGCGCTACTTCAAAGATATCGAGCACGGCCCCCATGCGGCGCCCAAGCGAGATCCGGTCAGGGAGATGGTCATCTCCCTGCGCAAGAAAAACCTGTCGGTCTACGACATCCAGCGCGATCTTGCCGAAAGAGGGGTGGAGATCAGCGCCAATACCCTGACCATCCTGCTAAGGGAAGAAGGATTCGCCAAGCTGCCCCGGCGCCTGGACGAAGAACGTCCATACCTGGATAGACCCGTGATTGCACCAGTTGCCGACCACAAGATGCTTGACCTTTCCTGCCGCCAGTTCCGTACCGCCTTTGCCGGGCTGTTCCTGTTCATCCCGTTACTGATGGAGATAGATCTTTCAAGAATTTTGGGTTCGGTCAATTTGCCGGGCAGCGACATGATTCCCGCCGCCCATGCCGTCCGCTCCCTCCTGGCGCTCAAGATCCTGGGCAAGGAGCGCACCAGCCATGTGATGGAGATGATCTTCGACCCGGGCATCGCCCTGTTTGCCGGACTCAATGTTGTTCCCAAGCGTTCCTTCCTCTCAGAGTATAGCGAGCGGGTGGACCCCCGGACCAACTTCCTTCTAATGGGCAACTGGAACGAGGCGGTACAGAGAATCGGCTTTTCGTCAGGCTCGTCATTCGACCTGGACTTCCACAGCATCCCGGCTAACAGCGAGGCGGAGCCGCTGGACAAACACTACATATCCGGCCGCAGCCGCTCCCAGAAGGGCATCCTCTCCTTCCTGGCCAGGGATGTGGATGAGAACGTGATCTGCTACGGCAACGCCGGCGTTCCCAAACCGGAGATGTCGGACGAGATCCTGCGCTTCACCGATTACTGGAAAGAGCGAACCGGCACCTATCCCAAGGAACTGGTCTTCGACTCCCGGCTCACCACCTACACCAATCTGCAGAAACTCACGGAGTTCGGGATATCGTTCATCACGCTGCGCCGACGCACCAAGAAGATGATCTCCGGTCTTTTTACCGCCCCCGACAAGGAGTGGCAGCGGGTCACCCTGCCGGCGCTGACCAGGCAGTACCGGAACCCTCGTGTTCTGGAGAGCAAAATCCATTTGCCAGGCTACGAGGGAGAACTACGTCAGATCGCCATCACCGAACTGGGACACGAGGAGCCGACCATCCTGATCACCAATCAGCTTGACACATCAATCGTGCAGTTGATCACGCGCTATGCCTTGAGAATGCTGATCGAAAACGGGATCGCCGACGCCATCAACTTTTTTCACATGGATTCACTCACCTCGATGGTCGGGCTCAAGGTGGACTTCGACCTTCAGTTGACATTGATGGCCGCCTCGCTCTACCGCATCATGGCCAGGAAAATCGGACGCGAGTACCGGCGGACCACGGCAAAGACTCTGTTCAGAAAGATGTTTGACGTGTCAGGCCAGGTAACATTGACGGAATCGGAGATTCTCGTCGAGTTGGCCAACCGTGCCCACAACCCCTTCCTGGTTTCCGCCGGTCTGCTCGACCAGTCTGTCAGAGTTCCCTGGCTGAAGCACAGGACGCTGCGTTTCACGTTTGGTTAATGTTAATTCAATTTTGTTACTTAAAACCCCGTGGAAATCGAGGCTAGGTATTTTAGGCTTAAGGGTTCATATTTTAGATGCTGAAAGAGCGTAAATCGTCATTCTCAACTGGCACTTGATTTTCAGGTGTTTCGAGTGTTTTTTCACAAAGATAAAAACCTTCTTTTTTTGTTATTACCTCCTTAAGCCTAGAATACCTAGAATGACTAGAATTCGATGGATGGACTTCGTAGATAACACCTGGTCGTCCTGCCCCTTTGTGCTCAACCTCCCGAGTTCGGAGATGACCATATTCCAAGAGAAAACTTAATGCCGTATCAAGGCGCTTCGCCTCTTTGAAATAGCCGCGGACACTCTTCCAGCAGTCCTGCTTATTGAATTCGGGTGCCTGGTTTTTGGTGATCCAGTTCAATAGATACCGGGCATCGGCAGTCTCTTCATTTGCCCCCATTTCCCCGAAGGCGTTTTTGGCGTGTTCCAGAAAGTATTTTCCGAGTCTGATCGCCTTGGCGAAGATGTCACCGGAGATCGGGCTACTCCATAATTCGGGCATCGTTGCCATGTGGAGTATGCCAGCAATACGGATGATCGCCCCATGCAGTTTCCCGGCCCAGTCAGCCATGAAGCAGAGTTCTCCGGTCATAGGTTCCAACTTCGGCTCCAGCCAGGCAGCGAATTCATGTGATAACTCCTGAGCCTCGGCAGATAATCGTAAGACATTCGGAGCCTGATCCCCTCGCTCATCGGTTCCGGGGGTCAGTCTCAGCAGCTTCTGCAGGGATTCAAAGTAATCGTGTTTGATCTGCCCTGGTATTGGAGTAGGATTGATCTGGCGGTGTCCCATGAGGCTTTTGGGTTGGCAGTATAAGAACCGGGCAAGGAGACCACGCCCCCGGAAGCTGGTTTTTTCAAATAGTCCGGATAAAATTTCCGGTTGTATGGCCAGGCCAACCGTCAATGCTGGTGCTTTAACGAATTCAGGAGGTCTGCCGATTCGGTCTATTCTTAGTGGATCGCCAGAATGTCCCTTGAGAAACACATCCATATTGACGGCTCCGTTTCCGGTGTATCTGCCGGCCAATATGTCGAAGATGCCGCCTTCGGTACTGAACATGGCAAGTCTGCCGTTCTGCTCGTATAGCATCGAGGGGATCTTCTCTGGACTGGCATCATCGACAATCAATCGCGGTGGCGCCTTGATTTTAAGTTCGGCCGCATCCTGAGCCAGAGAGGATGCTTCTTCCTCTGTGTTTTCCTTTTCTGCTCCGTGAGCCTTTGCCGCTGATGCCTGAGCTATTTTTAAACGCTGCTCAAGGATCTCTTTTTGACCCAGTTGCCGGGCAATTTCCACCCGGGATGCTTCAGCTAGTTCCTGCTCGTAGGCTTCAACTGGTGCCAGTATTTCAGCCATGACAGCCGATTTTCTCTCTCCTGACAACATTATTAGCAAACTTTGTAACACCAGAGGTTCGCGCCAATCAGGTGTCATCGAAACAACATATTTACCCGAAACTGCAGCGCCGCAGGCTGTCAACGTCAACACGCCTGGCATGTCCACAGGCACTTGCAGAGAGGTGCCTGTGGCCTCTACAAAGGAGCACAGCCATGCCGGGAGTGCATCTGTAGGGAATGAAGGCGGATCAAATTCAGAAATAGTAAGCGGTTCTTCCCATTTGATCTCATTCCATTCCGGCATCGCCGCTACCATCTGGAGTAAGTCATCCAGGGTGCCACCCTTCGCCAGCCAGTCGCTCACGTCGCCCTTTTCCGGCAGCCCGGGCAGTTCAACAACCTTGACGCTCATCGTTCGCACCCCCGGACCGAGATGGCCACTTTCTCCGCGTGCTTGCGGCCAGGTCCATCATTATCGGGAAGGATCACCACGTCCGCGCCGATCAGGTAGTCGCTGAAGGAGTCCTGCCACTTCCCGGCGCCGCCAGAATTAGTGGTTGCCGCCAGCCCCAGTGCGGTCAGGTTGTCAACATCGCGTTCTCCCTCGCAGATGAAGATGGTCTCGCCCCGCTGAACTGCGGCCAGCGTCTCCGGCAGCCGGTAGAGGGTAGCCTTGACGCCTTGAAGGTTCCATACCCAGCCGCCTTTGCCGTCAGGACGGCGCTGTTTCATATTCTTTGTGCCATCCGCATTAGCAGGAAAACGCACAACCTGATAGAGCAGTTTGCCGTCTATGTCCCGGTAGTCATAAATCGTCTCTGGTTCCTGCCGGGAAGTGGTGATGACTCTGCTTGAGCGGTCGAACCCCAAAGCTTCTATAATATCCTCGTACCGGCAGCCCGCGAAGCAGTGAAGAAGGAGCTTGCCTTCCTTCTCCCGCACGTGCAGGCTGCGGCGGTTGTGCGCTGCTCCGTCGTTGTGGCAAGGGCAGAACGCCATGACACCATCCCGATCAGGTTTCGGGTCGCGCACGCGGTCAATTACGGCTTGATATTTGGGACGTTTTGCGGTACAATTTTTAGTAGAAATCATGGTCCTCCTCCTCTCCGCAGCCTCCCGCACCCGGGAGGTTTTTTATTTTCCCAGCCGTCGAATCTTCCCGGGCTCCGGTGCGGCTTCATGCCGCACACTGGCGGCTTCTCTCTCTGAAAGCCAGGTGTTCAACGTCTCCCGACGGAACAGGATCAACCCGCTATCACCATCCGTCCTGATGCAGGGGATTCTCCCGGCCTTTCTTAATTCCATCAATTTCCAATAACTGAATCCCAAATAAGCAGCGGCCTCTCTCGCTCGCATCGTGCTGGTCACTGCGCCACCTCCTTCTGCTCCTGGGCGAGGTCATCAACAATACCCAGCAGGAGTTTTTTTGTGGTCGGGTCAATTTCCTGACGCAGGAGACGGGAGAAACTGGCATCATTTTTGCCTATTCGCTCGCCAACTTGCCAAAGGCATACCTTTTTTTCCTTTGCGGCCTCGCGGATCTCAATATTTCTTTTCGGTATCCGAACCCCCCCTTGCAAATTGTTATTGACACGTGGTATTCTTGTAATAGGCTTCTTGTAACATTCAAGACAACAACCTTAATTAGATTTTAACACTCAAATTTTTAAAAAGAAGGTATCTAAAAGGGTATGCATAATGGAGAAGGTGAATGGGTATGCAACTAGTGATCCAAATTGGATGCGAATACAAGCAAAGGGTTTATGCTCGCTATCTCTGGCGAGATGGCATCTTGAGGCATGCTTCAAGCGGTTATTCTTCTTATGATGCCTTTACTTCCCACGACCTGATCCCTAGCCTAGTCCACATGGTGGATAAAACGTCAGAGAGCAACAGGCCAGAGGCAGTAAAGAAGTGGGTCATGGAACACGGGCTTCTCACGGCCAGTGCTGGATCCAGATATGAACTGCCTGATCAGCAAGAAGCCCTGACTATGTTTTGGAAAGAAGCGGAGGCGTTTACCGTGCTCTGGCGAATGTATCGCCATATAGCCAACCGGGAATTGCCTGAATTAAAGAAGCTTCTTACCTTCAAACCCGTGGAAGATGCTCTTGACTGCGCGCCGCCTGATTGCCTCTCTATGACACTTTTTCAATATGAAAGGGGTGATGACGGAGTCATATCACATTCTTTCGGGCCTTATTACTTCAAAAAAACTGTTCAGGAAATCGAAAAAGCCCCCCTGAGACCCTACCAATGGGCGGCGCTTCTTCATCTCAAGGACTCAGTTGAGGCAAAACTCAGTGGCCTTACAATTGCCTCGAATAAAACAACCAGGGCAAGCGGAGAAAATGAAGATACTTTTAAAGTAATTTCTCACCTGAAGCCCCAAACGCTACTGCAGGCCATGTATCTACGGCTTTACATAATGCTCAATGATAATAAGAGCAAAATCTGCCCCGTGTGTGATCGTCAGTTTCTCCCATACCGTAGGGACCAAAAATACTGTGAAACACAAGGGCCCTGCAAGAAAACCCAGAAAAGCCGGCGGTACCGGGCAAGACAAACTAAAAAGAAGGAGGCTCAATCATGACAGGTCAAACAGGTCAAATCGAATGGAGAGGCGTGGACAGATGCAGGCTCACCGTGCAGTGCGGCGTTAAGGACGGCAAGCAGATCCGAAAGCGGCGCTCCGTCCACGTCACAGGGAGGACGGATGCAGAGCGAAGGAAAGAAGCGGAGCGGGCGCTGGCAGAGTTTACAACAGAAATCGAGCGCGGCCTGGTCATCGATGGCAAGAAGATAACCTTCAAGGAGTTCGCGGAGCGCTGGCTGAAGGACTATGCCGAACCCAGCCTGGCGCCAAAGACACTGTTTCGCTACAAAGAGATCCTGGATACCCGGATTCTGCCGTCACTGGGCCACATCAAACTCGACCAGCTCCGGCCAATACACATCATATAGTTTGAGAACATGCTCCGGGAAGATGGAATCAGGAAGGACAAGAAGGCCGGGGGTCTGTCGGAAAAGACAATCCTGCAGCATCACCGGATAATCAGCAGTATCCTCAACGATGCTGTCCAGTGGCAGGCGATCTTCTCCAATCCGGCTGCCCGGGTGAAGCCGCCGAAGGTGCCGAAGAAGCAGGCGAAATGCTATGACGAAGAGCAGACAGGCGCCCTTCTGGATGCGCTGGATCAGTTACCGCCCGGGGATCTCAAATACCGGGTTATGGTGGAGCTGGCCCTGACCACAGGGCTGCGCCGGGGGGAATTGGGGGGACTCGAGTGGAAGGATCTTGACTTTGATAAGTGCACCCTGGAGGTGCGCCAGGCTAGCCAGTATATCCCGGGCCAGGGGTGCTTCATCAAAGATCCGAAGAATGAAACATCAAAGCGGCTGATCGCCGTGCCAGCGTCCACAATAGCCTTATTGAAGAAGTGGAAGGCTCAGCAATCGGAGAAGAGGTTGAAGGTAGGCGACCTATGGATCGGGGATGACTGGGTATTCACTACCTGGAATGGCAAGCGGATCAACCCGGACAGATTCACCCAGTGGTTCCCCGAGTTCCTAGAGAAAAATAACTTGCCGCATATCCCTTTACATTCGATGCGCCACACTTCGGCTACCCTGCTGATCGCTGAGGGTGTCGATCTCCGGGAGGTCAGCGGGAGGCTCGGCCATGCCGACACATCCACCACCGGCAACATCTATGCCCACTTCTTGAAGAGCGCTGACAGGGCCGCTGCGGATAAAATGGAGAACCTGATCACCAGGAATAGGAATAAAAAGCAGGACAGCAGGACGAGCAGCAGCAAGTAGAAATATTTCATGCGAAATACTGAGAGACCCCGGGGCCGCGATGGCTACCGGGGTCTCTTTTTGTTTTTATCATCTACCGGCCCCTGCAGTTCAAGGAGAACAGATAGTTCCATTTCGATGCATGCTTTAATTCATCCGTGTAAATCTCCGTGATGATGTTGCGGAAAGGAATATGCTCAAAGCCGAACAAGATCAGCCTGTATTTTTCGACTGCCGCAAGCTCGCCGAACAGGGCATCGGTAATGCCGCTGCAGTAGCTGGAGGGTTTCACAAACTTCGTTTCTGGTGCCGGGGGTATGTCCTGACCTGTTGCTTCCCAGTAGATCTCTCGAAATAATTTAGCGTGTTTCCTCTCGTCGTCACGTATGGCAGTGATGATCTCCCTCTGGTCTGGCGGGGCAACGCTTAAAAGATAATCGTAAAAGAGCTCGTCTTTTCGTTCAGAACTGACCGACTCCACTATGAGCTCGAGGGCTCTCTGATAAGCATATGCCGGATAGTACATATAGGTTGGATAATATTTGTAGGGCATCGAGCCTGGATAGGGATTGCGCAGATCCTCCAATTTTATCACCTCCAAAATACAGTATGCTGGCTCGGTGCAAGGTGTTCTGGCAATTGATTCCCTTAAGCTTTGAGCTGAAGCCAAGGTTGTTATTTCTTTTGCCTCGGCAGCCACATCCCGCAGGCCTGCGCCCCCGGATTCCCCTTCTCCAGGATCCTGGCCAGCCCTTTCTTGCCCTCCGATATCATGAGCTCCATTACGTGGATTGTGGCAGGCACTCGGACGGATAGTGTCGATACTTCCGGACGTCGGCGACGCAGTCCAGGCGTTTTTCGGTGGCCCCTGGATGGTGATGAAGAAGCGGCAGTCGCTGCACTCGTTGACGAGCATCTCCCGCGGGGATCTAGATGGGCTGAGGGAGTATATCGAGGCGGAGATAATGCGAGCCCCCGGCAACTGACCGAGGCTTCAATATGTGCCAACTGTGAAATATTGAACCCCCGGGCTGAGTGGTCCGGGGCTTCAATATTTCACTCCTCAATCTGGATGAAATGTTAAGCATTTTTCGGTCTTGTGAAGTGCCTTTTGGAGAGGTTTCCCCCCAAAATCCCCCCAGCACGCTCATTTATTCATTCATTGTATAAAACATGTGAAAATAAAAAACCCTGCTTCGCCTGCAGGGCTTAGCTTTCTTGGTGCCGAAGGAGGGACTTGAACCCACACGGGTGATGAGCCCAACGGATTTTGAGTCCGCCGCGTCTGCCAATTCCGCCACTTCGGCAACTTTTACACAACCTATTATATAGGCCCTGCGCCGTTGTTTCAAGTTGTTTCGTCGGAAGTGTCGTCGGAAGGTGAATCCAGTATCTGACGTCTGCAGAGCGCCTACTTTCTGGCATACATTGCCGTAAGGCTGCTGCGGTCGCCCTCTCGGGGCGAATCATTGATGGTCACTCAACATCCGGGTTCGCCTGGGTGGCCACTTTACTATTGAAAGCATTATTTTCATGGCAGAGACATTAGTAGAGGCACATGCCTCTACTAAGAATTGACCGCTCCGCTTTTCGCATTTTTCTTTGCAATTCAGAGGCGGCCCGGTGTTCTTTCTCCCCGAGCCGCCTTGTGTGCATCATGGATGGTATTTTGTACCTGATGGTCTTTACTTCCGGGGATCATATTTACTCGCCCAATAAGGTGAGCAGCTTGTAAATCATCGCCGCTGCCTGTGCCCTGGTGGCGTCAGCCTGGGGGGCGAGCGTATCTGTGGTCATCCCACCGACGATATCCGCCTTGACGGCTTCATCCATGCCGGTGACCGCCCAACTGCTGACCGACGAACTGTCACTGAAAACGTTCAGTTCGGTGCCGTCAGTGGCAGGAGCTTTGGTTCCCAGAGCATTGGTTACCATCACAGCCATCTGCTCCCTAGTGATCAGGGCGTTCGGAGCAAACTGGTTATCACCCGTGCCGGATACCAGATTTGCCGAAACAGCAGCGTTCACGGCGCCATAGTACCAAGCATCTGCTGTAACGTCCGTAAACTGGCCGGTTGTTCCGGTAGTGTTCAGGCCGAGGGCTTTCACCAGCATGGTGGCAAACTCGGCCCTGGTGATGGGGGTATCCGGTTTGAAGGTGCCGTCTGGATAACCGGAGACAATGCCCTTGCCGCTCAGGCTGCTGATGGCATTGTATCCCCAGTAGGACGTGGAGACGTCGGAGAATACAGGTGCCGGCGTGGCTTCCACTGTTGCGGTTGCTGCCTGGCTGACCACATTTCCTGTCACCTGGGCGGTTACGGAGATGGGGTCGTTCTCAGCCAATGTCAGGCCGGTGACGGTCCAGTTCCCGTTTGGATAGGCTATTGCCATCTGTACCGTCCCACCATTGACGGTGAGCGAGATGCTGGCATTGTCCACCGACGTACCGCTCACGCTGGTGTTTGTGGCGTAGATCGGGGTGGTGATGATCGGTGTTGCTGTCTGGACTGAAACAGCTTCCACCGTTGCCATCGCTGTCTGGCTGACATTTTCTCCGTACACCTGGGCGGTTACGGAGATGCTGTCGTTCTCATTCAATGTCGGGACAGTGAATGTCCAGTTCCCGTTTGTTGAATCGGCTGTTGCTGCCCGCGCTGTCCCACTATTGACGGTGAGCGAGATGCTGGCACTGTCTTCCGACGTACCACTCACGCTGGTAGCTCCGGCGTAGACCGGGGTGGTAATGTTCGGTGTTGTGGTTGTTCCTTGAGCAAATGCCATACCCGAAGGTAGGCAAGACAAAATGAGCATGACAGCCACAAGGATTACAAGGATCTTTCCGCTCCCTTTTTTCATCGGTTTTTCTTCACCCTTTCTTCCAATAATAAATACCTAAATATACCAATTGAATTCTTCCTCGAATTGTTGATTTGCCTGTCGCATCCCGAGTAGGTTTCGACATAAGGAAGTCTTGTTCCTGCTTTGCGGCATTTCCCTTTTCAGGTTACAATAAACCTAGTACAATACTAGGAGTTGGTTTTGATGAGATACGTTGAAAAAAGAGATGTTTGGGAGAACTGCTGCTACAACGCCTATGGAAGAGATGCGGCGCTTCGTTATGGGGAGAAAACCTATTGTCATTGTGGTGAGGCTTATAATGTTCGTGATAATCGGAAGGTTAATCCTGACCAAGGGGTTTGCCTTCCCCATTTCTGGCATAAATCCCAGCTCCCTGCATAGACCTCTTAAAGAGGCGAGCGGCCTTCCATTTTTGAAGGTATTTCCGTATGAACACCTATTTGAGCCCTATACTCAATATGCTATACTTAATAAGTAAAATATTGCTATAAACCCGTAAGACTACAGACGCTTTACCGGTATTCTTCAGGAGACATGTTCTGAAGTTCCGGGTAAACACCGGACGGGGCTGAAAGTCGTCGGCAATCCGTTGGTTTTGGGGAGACGTTCAATCGCGCCGCACCCGCCGGGTTGCCGCCACTCACCACCGACTACCAATTAGGGGGATGACCTTAATGACAGATGACAACCACCAGAGCCACTTCGCGCGCTACATCAACATCGCCGTGGACATCGCCACCCGGATTGCCCGTGGGGAATACCGGGAGGGGCAACGGATCTTCGGACGGTCGTCACTGGCGGGCCGGTATAACGTGTCTCCGGAGACCATCCGGCGTGCCCTGGCCATCCTGGAGGAAAGAGAAATTGTGGAACTACACCCGGGAATCGGGGTCACCGTACGCTCCAAGCCCAATGCCGAAGGCTATCTCGCTGAATACGGCCAGCGCCAGATCCTGGCCGACATTCAACACCGCCTGCATCAACACCTGGATGAACGCGGCCGTCTGGATAATGAAATCGTGCGGCTGACCGACGAGTTGCTGGACTATACCTTCAAGATGGCCACCAGGCTGCAGCGAATTCAGGAGTTGCAGGTCGAAGCGGACTCACCCATGGTCGGAAAAAGCCTGGGGGAGGTCCAGTTCCGGTCCCGTACCGGGGGCACCGTGCTGGCAATACAGCGCCACACCAGAGAGATTGTCGCTCCCGAGGCCGATACCATCATCCAGGCCGGTGATGTCCTGACTGTCATCGCGCCCCCCGAAGCAATCGAGCAAACCCAGGGTCTGAATCTCACCATCCTCACGGGTCACCCGCCGCAAGCCACCGACGGACTGTGATGCGGAAAGCATCCCAACCTTCGCCCGTACATCCCAAAGGGGAGAATGCTA
>Ga0224534_1001097_pt1 | contig 14897 bp, 17 predicted proteins | sample 714E12024metaG_FD_172012 | JGI IMG/M metagenome (GOLD analysis project Ga0224534, IMG submission 172012) | Peat soil microbial communities from Stordalen Mire, Sweden - 717 E1 20-24 | ecosystem: Environmental > Terrestrial > Soil > Wetlands > Peat | place: Sweden: Norrbotten County, Stordalen... | reverse complement strand
CTGTTGGTCGCGGTGGCTGTCTTGGCTGTTCTGGGCGGCCTCGTCTGGTGGTCGAACAAGAAGCAGGCCGCAGCCAGTAAAACGTCTACCGACACCACCACCAAACTTCTCTCCATACCGGACGACCAGTTTCAGGAAATTAAGATCAAGAAGCTCACCGGCGAGCTTCAGGACCTGCGCCGCGTGAACGGCAAGTGGCAGCTTACCCAACCCACCCAGCTTTCGGCCGACCCGGACACGGTGGGATCCATGGTCTCGACGCTTTCCTCCCTCAACGCCGACAAGTTGATCGAGGACAAGGCCGCCGACCTCCAGCCGTACGGCCTCAACACTCCGACGCTCGACATCACCGTCGTGAAGAAAGACGGCAAGAGCGACGAGTTGCTGATCGGCGACGACACGCCCACCGGTTCCGGCGCCTACGCCAAGCTCGCCGCCGACCCGCGCGTGTTCACGGTGGCGAGCTTCACCAAGACCAGCCTCGACAAGACCCCCGCCGACCTGCGCGATAAGCGCCTGCTCACCTTCGATTCCGATAAGCTGACGCGCGTCGAGTTGCAGGCCAAAGGGCAGCCGGTCGAGTTCGGCAAGAACAATCGGAACGAGTGGCAGATCCTCAAGCCGCGTCCGCTGCGCGCCGATGGCTCGCAGGTGGATACCCTCATCAACAAGCTCAAGGACGCCAAGATGGATCTCGCAGGCGCCCAGTTGGACATCGCCAAGAACTTCGCCGCCGCCGCCAAGGTGGCCACCGTGGTGGTCGCCGACGCCGGCGGCAACCAGACGCTCGAAGTCCGCAGGGACAAGGACAAGAACTGCTACGCCAAAAGTTCCGCGGTCGAGGGCACCTACAAAGTGGCCTCCGACCTCGCCGACGCGCTCGACAAGAGCCTCGACGACTTCCGCAACAAGAAGCTGTTCGATTTCGGTTTCAGCGATCCCGGCAAGGTCGAGCTCAAGACCGTGACCTACACCAAGAGCGGCGACAAGTGGCTCGCCGGCTCCAAGACCATGGACAACACCAGCGTCCAGAACCTGATCGACAAGCTGCGCGACCTCAGCGCCGCGAAGTTCCCCGAGAAAGGCGGCGGCCAGCCGGTCTTCGAAGCCAGAGTGACTTCCAACGACGGCAAGCGGGTTGAAAAAGTCTCCATTACGAAGCAGGGAAACCAGTATTTCGCGCAACGCGAGAACGAGCCGAGCATCTATGAACTGGACAGCCAGGCTGTGGACAACCTGCAAAAAGCCGCCGCGGACGTGAAAGAGCCGCCGCCGCCCGCGCCGAAGAAGAAGTGACGGAATCGCCCGCAAGCGGGCGCGGCAGGCGGCACCGCCTGCCCCACCTCTGAACTGGCGGGCTAGTTGTGGTGGCGCAGGTGGTTCCGCCTGCGCAGTTGAATTCTGACAACCCATGAACGCTCTCCTCACCGACCTCTACGAGCTCACGATGGCCGCCGGCTACTTCGAGTCCGGCAAGATCGCGGAGAAAGCCGTCTTCGAGTACACCATCCGCCGTCTCCCTCCGCACCGCAATTTCATCCTCGCCGCCGGCCTTCCCCAGGTGGTCGATTACCTGCTCAACCTGAGTTTCGCCGCCGGCGAGATCGATTATCTCCGCGGCCTCGCGCAGTTCCGCCACGTATCGCCGGCCTTCTTCGACTACCTCCGCGACTTCCGCTTCACCGGCGATCTCTTCGCCATCCCCGAAGGCGTCCCGGTGTTCCCCGGCGAGCCGGTCCTCACCATCCGCGCGCCCGTCATCGAGGCGCAGATCCCGGAAACCTACGCGCTCTCGGCGGTAGCGTTCCAGTCGCTCGTCGCCACTAAGGCCGCGCGTTCAGTGGAAGTGAGCGGCGGCCGGGCCGTGGTCGAGTTCGGCACGCGCCGCGCGCACACGCCGGAAGCGGGCGTGCTCGGCGCGCGCGCCGCGTACATCGGCGGCTGCGCCGGCACCAGCAATACGCTGGCCGGCTTCCGCTACGGCATCCCCGTAATGGGCACGTCGGCGCACTCCTGGGTCATGTCGTTTCCAGGCGAGACGGAGGCCTTCCGCCAGCTCCAGCGGGTGCTCGGCGATTCCACCGTCCAGCTTATCGATACCTACGATCCCTTGGAAGGCGCGCGCCGCGCGGCCGCGCTCGGCCGGCCGCTGTGGGGCGTGCGCATCGATAGCGGCGATTTTCCGGCCCTCTCGCGCCAGGTCCGCGCCATCCTCGACCAGGCCGGCCTGCCCGAGGCCAAAATCATGGCCAGCGGCGATCTGGACGAGTACCGCATCCGCGAACTGGTGAACGCCGGCGCGCCCATCGACGCTTTCGGCGTCGGCACCCAGCTCGCGACTTCGGCCGATGCCCCCGCGCTCAGCGCGGTTTACAAAATGGTGGAGCTCGAGATCTGCGGCATCAAGCGTTTCACCGCCAAGTACAGCGCCGACAAGATTTCGCTCCCCGGCTCGAAGCAGATTTTCCGCGACCAAGCGCGCGACGTGGTGGCGCGGTCGGGCGAATGCGGCAAAGGAGAAGCGCTGCTGCGCCCGGTGATCCTGGGAGGGCGCCTGGTCGAGCCGCTGCCCACCGTGGAACAAGCGCGACGGTGCGCGGCCGAGTCGTTGGCGAAGCTGCCCCCGGCTCTGCGACAATTGGAAGTAGCGGAGCCGTGGCCGGTGGTCTACAGCCGCGAATTGCGCACCCTGATCGACCAGACCCGCTTGAACGTGGCCGGATGAAAACCGTTTTCTTCGACATCGATTCCCAACTGGATTTTCTCTACCCCGCCGGCGCGCTTTATGTGCCCAACGCCGAGCGCATCCTTCCCGCCATCGCGCACCTCAACCGCTTCGCCGCGGCGCACGGCATCCCGGTGGTCTCCACCACCGATGCCCACAGGGAGAACGATCCCGAGTTTTCCCTTTGGCCGCCGCACTGCGTTGCCGGCACCTGGGGCCAGCACAAGGCTGAGGCGACGCTCGTCGACGGCCGGATGACGATCCCCAACCGCGCGTGCGACATCGCGCTCGAAGGCGCGCCGCAGATCGTCGTCGAGAAGCAGACCGTGGATGTCTTCCTGGCCCCCAACCTCGCCCGCGTGGTTGAGCGGCTGGACGCCGATCGCTACGTGGTCTACGGCGTGGTCACCGAGATCTGCGTGCTCTACGCCGTGCGTGGGTTGCTGAAGACCGGCAAACCCGTGACGGTGGTGACGGACGCGGTCGAGGCGTTGAACGCCCAAGACTCCGCGCGCGCTCTCGCAGAAGTCCGCGCCGGCGGCGGGACGCTGGCCACGGTTTCGGAAGTCTGCCTAACGCGAGCCGCGGGGTGAACGCTATGCTTTCGAAACTGCCCACAGCGGTTGACGAGTACACCCCAGAGCAGCGCCGGATTATCAACGCGCGCCTTAATGAGGCCGAGAAAGGCCCGTTCTACGGTCCCTTCACCGCCAAAGAAACTACCGCTTTCCTGAAGGACACCCTGAAAGCTACCCGGCGCGCCAAGCCCAAGCGATCGCGATGAATATCCTGCTTTCTCAGCGCGCCATCGAAGCGCTGAGTGCTGCTCCCCTGCCTGTCCAAAAGGCCTTCATCAAGCAACTCAACTTCCGAAGGCGCGATCACTCCGCTTTCCGGCGGCCGGGGAAGCTCATCCAGGTCAGAAACAGAGAGCCCGCCAACAGCGTTCCATCGCGGACCAGCGTGCGGGCGGAGATCGCGTCCCCAAGGCCGAAACAGCCGCAGTCGATCTGCATTCCCTTGGCGTATGCTCTGACCATCAATCCGAAGAACACCAGCAGCAGCAGCGATGCCGCGGCCGCCGAAACTCGCAGCCAGCGCCCCGCCATGAGCGCCAGGCCGATCAGCATTTCCGCCCACGGCAAGGTGCGCGCCACCACCAGCACGGCCCAATAGGGCAGCACTTTGTAGGCGTCGATCGACATCGCAAACAGCTCCCACGGCTCCCGCAGCTTGGTCCATGCCGCGTAGACGAACACCGCGCCCAGCGCGATCCGCAGCGCCAGCGCCACCGCCCGTAAAACTCTACTTGAGGAGACCATCGAGTAAGGACCGCAAGAGATTGTAGTTTACCGCGCCGGCCAGCGGATAGCGCTTCGGGCCGCGCGTAATGATCATGGTGGGAGTCTGGTTGATACTCGCGGCCTTTCCCGCCTCCACGTCGCGCTCCACCTCGCTCATAACCGAGGGATCCTTGGCCAGCAATTGCACCTTTTTGGCTTCCACCGGAGTCAAAACGTTGGCCACCGCGTCCCACACCTTGCCGTTCACCTCCCAGGCGAACTGGTTCAGGAATAACGCGTCGGCCACCTGCTGATACTTGCCGAGCCGCGCGGCCGCGGTGGCGTAGTTGGCGGCCTCGCGCGAATACTGATGCATGGGAAGCGGGAACTCGCGGCTTACCAGGTATACCTTGCCAGGTATCACGTAATCCCTCATGACCAAAGGCAAGAGCTGCTCGTGCAGTCCCTTGCAGGCGGGGCATTCGAAGTCGCTGAAAACCTCGATCCTGACGGGAGCGTTGGGGCTGCCCATCGACTTGCCCGGATCGGCGTCCGATGAAGCCGCCAGGCAGGGCAACAGTGCGGTGAGCGCAAGGGCAAAAAGCTTCATATTTCCATTCTACGTGCGAGAACCGCTCAACGGCCACTCCGGGGTAGTGCGCTCTCCCCCCAGCGCCCACTGGGATCGCGGTGGGGTATACTACGGCGTTGAAGCGCTACCTCCCTTTTCTTTTGCTCGTCCTGCAAGCCCTGGTGTTCTTCCGGCATGTGCTCTTCCTGCCCGGCTATGTGATCCCGTGGGACCTTCGCGGCTTGCACCTTGCTCACGCCTACCTGTACGCAGACTCCCTGGAGAAAGGCCTGCTTCCCTTGTGGGACCCGTACACCTATTGCGGCCGTCCGGACCTGGCGAACATACAGGCAGGGGCGCTCTATCCCGCCATGCCGGTGGCGGCCGCTATGGGCCTCGTGTTCGGCCGCGATACTCTGCTGTACTGGCTCGAGTGGACCGTGGTTTTGCACGTCGCGCTGGCCGGTATTTTCGGCTTCCTGCTGTTGCGCGCGCTGGGAGTGAGGAGGACGTCCGCTTACTTTGGCGCCACCACCTATCAGCTCTGCGGCTTCTTCGCCGCGCACGCCGAGCACCTGGGCGGCCTGATCATCGCCGCCTGGCTGCCGTTCGCGCTGCTGTCGGTCTACCGCTGGCACAAGGAGCCGAACTGGCGCGCGGCGTTACTCCTGACGGCCGCCCTGGCATTGACTGTTCTGGCAGGCAACATCCCGCTCACGGCGGTGGTGATGGGAGCGTGTTTTCTCTTTGGACTTCTGCTAGCCGTTCTCGACGGAGGACGGCCAGCCATCCTCCTCATGACCGCCGCGGCATCCCTCTTCGCGGCCCTCCTGAGCCTGGCGCAACTGGCACCCACGTATCAACTGACCAACCTCAGCGTGGCGCAGTTTCGCGCCGACTATCTCGGTTCCGGCGGTGGCGTGCCTGCCACCGCGCTGGTGTCGCTGGTATGGCCCAACTACTACCATATCTTCGAGCCGGCGCAATATAAGCAGGCCGACGACCTCACGTTCATGTATCTGTACTGTGGCATCCTGGGCCTGTTGTTCGGCGTGGCAGGCGTGGCGCTGGCTCGCCGGTCGAGGTTGAACCGGGTGTTCGCCATCCTGCTGGCGTGCGGCGCCCTGGCGACCCTGGGCGACACCACCTGGGTGGGCCGGACGGTGATGCGTCTCCTCTCTTTGAAAATCGTCATCGGCCTGCACCCTGAATCTTCCGCCGCGGTGTTGTGCTTGTCCCTGGCGGTGCTGGCGGCGCTCGCGCTCGATCGCCTGGTGCCCAACACGCGGCTGGCTTGCGCGCTAGCCGCGGTCGCCGCGGTCGATTTGATCGCAGTCAGCTCCGGCCATCCCATGAACGCTTACCCGGCGGCCACGGAACCGGGCGTGGGCCGCGCGCATTTCGACGGGCGCCCGGAGACACTGCAGCGCATGCTGCAACTCACGGGAGCTAGCTTTCCCCCCAGCCGCGTGGATACGGTGGACGCCTCCATGGTGTGGTCGAACACCGCTCCCATCAGCCGTATCTACACGGCCAATGGCGCGGACGTGATGGCCGTGTACCGCACCATGCAGGCCAGGCTGGCCTTCGCCAAGGGCGAGCGTTGGGGCGCTTATTATCAAATCGAGGATCTGCATTCACCGGTGATCGGCCTGATGAACACGCAGTTCGCGATTTCCAGCGCGCGCCTCGATGCCCGGCGGCTCGCGGGCAGCCCCTTTCGCGAGTTGACCTCCATCCCCGGCGCCACCATTTACCAGAACCAGGCGGTGCTGCCGCGCTTCTTTCTGGTGTCGCGGCTCCGGCCGGCGCGGAATCTGGAGGAAGCTGCGGCGCTGCTGAAGTCCCCCGATTTCGACCCGAAGCATGAAGCCATTGTGGAGGGCGCGCCGCCCGGCGCGCCGCCTCCGGCGGGCGAGCCGGCCGGAACCGTCTCGGTGCCGGAGTATGGTCTGCAGCAAGTACGGCTCTCGGTGGAGAGCGAACGCCCGGCGTACCTGGTGACCTCGGAGACGCATTACCCCGGCTGGCGGGCCTACGTGGATGGCCGGCCGCAGCCGATCTATTACACCAACGTGGCGTTTCGCGGGTTTCCGGTGCCCGCCGGAAAGCACCAGGTTGTCATGCGGTTCGAGGCGCCGCTATTTTGGTCCGCCGCCGCGGCCAGCGGGCTGGGATGGATTATCTGGGGCGCGCTGCTGGCGACATGGGGCCGCCGCGACGGCCGGCCGCGGCTCAACCGAGTTTGACGATCATGGCCTGATTGCCGGTGAGCTCGATCACGGGTTCCGGCCTCTCGCGGAAAAACTCCTGGAAAGCTCGATAAACGCCTTCGCACCTCGGAGCGAAATCATGCGCCAGAATGATTCCTCCTTTCGCCATGCGCGGGTAGAAGAACTCCAGGCTATCCTTGATGCTCTGGTAGAGGTCCGCGTCCAGATGAACGAAGGCGAACGATTGGTTCACCACGGGGCTCGCCGTACCGGGAAACAGCCCTTTGTAAATTCGCACATTGCATCCGGCCAGATACTCCCGCAGTTTCGCTTCGCTCGCGCGGTATTGCCCACGGTAGAATAGCTTGCTGTCCTTCTCGCCAGGTTCGGGAAGGCCTTCAAAGGTGTCGAACAGATGCAACGTGCGCTGGGGAGCCACCCAGGCGAGCAGCTTCGCGCTTCCGCCTCTGAACGCGCCTACTTCCGCCACGTCCCCTGGAACCTTGCTCACCGCCGATAGCGCCAGCATCAACTGGCAGGCTTCCGTGGGCTGCAGCAGCGCCCGGTGTTCCCGAGCGGAACGCAGGAAGAACTTCATCAGCCGCCGCCGCTCGTCCGATTGTGAAAACAACGTCAGGTTTATGTTGAGACGGGCGAGAAGGCGCAGGAGGTAGCTGACCCAGGGGTGGTCCTTTCGGAACATAGCACCGGATTATAGCAGGCCCACATTCATCGTCGCCCACCCACGCCGGATTTGTCTCAGACATTTCGGCCCGATTCGTGTTTTAATCGAGTAAACCAAGGAGATTTCATGTTCATAAGACTGTTGCTGGCCGCGATGCTGGCCACCACTATGGCGTTCGCTCAGGGTGGCGGCGGAATGGGCGACGACACCGGCGGGATGGGCGGCAGAGGGGGCGGCAGAGGGGGCGGCGGGATAGGAGACGACACGGGCGGAATGCCACGCATCGAGCGCCAGACCCCGTTCGATATCTTCGCCGAACGCCTCAAGCTGAACAAGGACCAGAAGGCCGAAGCCCAGACCGTTCTGGTCGACGCCATGAAGGAGTCCGCGCCGCTGCGCCAGCAGTTGGCGCGGAGCAAGGCGGCGATCGCGAACGCGATATTGGGCGGCAAGAGCGAGGACGATCTCAAGAAGATCATGGATGCCTATACCTCCGTGGCCGCCCAGGAGACCGGCATTGAGACCAAGGCCTTCGCGAAGGTCTACGCGATGCTCAAACCCAATCAACAGGGCAAGGCCGCGGCGGCATTCGAGTTGATGGCCGGAATATTCAATGCGCCCGCCGGCGGCGCCGGGGGAAGAAGAGGGAGGAACTAAAGGATCTCTCATGTTTTTCAAATTACTACTGGCTGGCATTCTGGCCACCTCCCTGGCTTCCGCCCAGCGCGGTGGCGGAGGAAGGGGCGCGTCGAGTGGTCCCATGATGCCGATGGGCAGCCAGACCGATAAGCTCGCGATTCTCACCGACAATCTCAAGCTAAGCAAGGACCAGAGGAAGCTGGTCAAAACCGTCCTCGACGAGGGCCAGAAGGAAGCCGCACCGCTGCGCGACGAGGCGACCAAGAGCCGGCAAGCGATTGGGCAGGCTATTTCAGCCGGCAAGAGCCAGGACGAGATCGACAAACTGGTAAAGAGCGACGCCGACATAGAGTCCCAGATGGCCGGTATCGAGATGAAAGCCTTCGCCAAGATCTATCAGGAACTCGACAAGGACCAGCAGCCGAGAGCCCGAATCCTGTTTCAGATGATGGACGGCATCTTCAAGAGCAAGAACTGGAACGAGTGAGATTGGCCCGGGGCTTTTCACACCCAAAGCAGCGGCTGGCGCACGGGGAAGTTGCGCACGACTTCTTCGACGGTGGGGTCGGCGTCGAGCTTGCGCCATAGCGCGAGGTACTCGGGCTTGCCCAGCGCCAGGCCGGCGAACAACAGGCAGGGCTGGCGAACGGGCCACTCCTTGTCATACATGACGTCGGGCGGCTGGGGCCACTTCTTCTTGTCCACCATGTACGGATACATGTAGGCCATGGCTTTGGCCATCCCCCGGCCGTCGGGCAGCTTCCACGTCCACAGGTTCCGGTCTTTCGACGCGAGGGTCTGGGCGGCGATGGCGAAAGCGTCCAGATTGAACAGGGAATAGCCATAGGGCTTGGTGCGGGCCAGTTCCAGCGGGAAGCTGCCGTCGGGCGCCTCCTGGTTGGGAATGAGCACGGTCTGGAACCGGTTGCGGCAATAAGCCATGAGGTCCGCGTCGCCGGCAAGCTGGGCGAAGGCGGCCACCTGCGCGACCCAGCAGGTGCCGTGGTTGTTCCGGGCGTCGCGCTCGGCGATGCCGTAGGGATGCGTGGTCATCCACTCGAGATAGGACGCGAACCATTGCTTCACGCCCGCCAGATCGGGCGGCGCCAGGTCGAGCTGTCCCGCGGCGCGCGCGACTTCCACCAGGTGGAGCGTATCGATGATGCCGGTCCCCCGCCCCGTGAAACGGCCCTGGATGGCCTGCGCGTATTCGAGGTTGGGATTCATGCGGGTATCGCGGTCGACGAACCACGCGCGCAGGTGCCGGACGGCATGGTCCGCGTACTTACGCTGGCGCGCGAGTTTGTAAGCCGCCCCCAGCGCGGGCACGATGAGGCTCAGCCGGATCATGGCGCGGCGGTGCTCGACGAAATTGTCCGGGTTGCTCATGCCGTCGCGCTGGATGTAGGGGCCGCCGGGGTTCTGTGGATCGGGCCACCAATAGTCGCCTTCGGAGAAGAAATCGTGCTGGCCGCCGGCGCTGCGCGGGGAGCTGGAGGCAGTCACGGTGACCGGCTGTTGGGCGAGGTATCGGTCCGCGGCCTTCAGCACGCGGGGGCGTTCGATGGCGGCAAGATCGAACCTTTCGGCGCCGCGGCCGGCAGGCGCGGCGGCCAGGGCCATGGCAGCTTCGAGGAAATCCCGGCGATGCATGGATGAGGGTATTTTAGCGCTAAAATCGCCGCTACGCACGCCGACGACCGCCCTGCGCCGCCAAACCATCCTCCCCCGGAGCGCCCAACCCTTCCAGATCGTACAGATGCCGCGTGGAAACGGGCTTGGCCAGAAAGCCGTCCATGCCCGCCTCCTGGCAGCGCTGGCGATCCTCCGGCATGGCGTTGGCCGTCATCGCCACAATCGGAAGCCGGCGCCCGCGTTCCAGCCGCCGGATGGCTCGTGTCGCCGCAAGACCGTCCATGTTCGGCATCTGGCAGTCCATCAACACCAGGTCGTACTCGGTCTGTTCCACGGCCGCTACCGCCTGCTGGCCATCCCACGCCGCATCCACCCGGTGCCCCATGCGTTCGAGCAGCCGTAACGCCACCTTCTGATTGACCGGGTTGTCCTCGGCCAACAGAATCCGCAATGGCCTCTGCGAACGTGGCAGGCGGCCCTGGGTGGCGGGCGCCGGAGATTCGGCCACAGCCGCGATCGGCAGGCGGACGGTGAAGCTGAACGTGCTGCCGGGTAGTGGGTCAGTTTGAAAGGAGAGCCCCTTGACAGCCCCCACTTTTCCGATTCCTCCATATCCCCGGCATCGCCCGGTTCGCCCGATACCGCCAAGCATAAAGGTCAGGTACAATAGGCGCATGACACTTGTAGTTGGGCTTGTGAACCAAACCGGGGTGCTTCTGTGCGCTGACACCCTTGTCGCCAGTGATGTGATCGTATTGTACGAGAGCAAAATCCTTCCGGTGATCTTCTCTGACGGACGCGCACTCGTCGGTTACTCCGGTGGTGCAACCTTCGGAAAGGCTGCGATAGAAAGGATCTCCACATCCTTGAATCGCCACAACGGCTCCCCACGCTCACTTGACGATATTACCCAGAATATACGCAAGGTCTGGCTCGCTTGCTTCAGGGAGTCTCATAAAGATAAGAGCCTGAGTGCCGATCAGATCATGGCGGCGATATGGTCTAAGAAAGAACAGGCTGTGAGGCTGTACTGTAGTTCAAATGAGGCCCTTGCGGAAAACGTGAATTCCGAGTGCATTGGCTGCGGGGATCTTGTGGGGCGCTTTGTGATGGGTAGCGGAGCGGGAGGTGAAACTATCCCCGAAAGGCGCGCATTTGAACGGGCTGTACGTGCGGTAGGTTTAACCAAGAGCTTTATGCCATCTTCCATCGGCGGGCGTCTGATAGCCGTGAATCTTTCCGGGCAAGGTTTAGTCCACATACATGGATGGCAGGATGTCCACCACGTTGAGTCATACGCATCGGATCTTGATGGCGCTGGCCGGGAATTATCGGATTTATTCTTCTCTGCGCTCACGGATGCTAGGGAGTTGGATGACGTACTTACGAGCTACTCCGCCAAGCTTCGGTATCTCCAAGAGTTCTGGCAGAGCGATGCAACCCGGAACTCGCTACCTGATTCGATTCCCCCTGAAGCAGAAGGCATATGGCGTGCCTTCAATGAAGCAGACCAATAATGTCTTCAATCGCCCACAGCCGATCCGACACACCAGCAGCCATCGCCGGAGTCACCCGCAAAGTCTGATGAATCCTAACGAAGTTGTAATACATGTAGAAGACCGATAGGGCCGCCACGTGGTTCTCGACCTTCTTTGAAAACGCATTCGTCAACCGAGTGAAGCGACGTAGAGACATTCTAACCGTGAGGTTCTGGCGTTCGATATAGCTTGTGCTGATGTGCTCCGGGTCCGGGTTCCCCTTGATCCGTTTCCGCTTACAGCCGGTACACTCAGCCGGGCTGTAGCGCTTCTGGCCTTCCGGGTTATTCCCATAGATTTTGATGAGCATGGCGTAGTCGATATCGTTTCCAAAGGCGGTCTTCACCGCGTTGAGGTAGCACTTCAGACCATCGCTCGTGAGTTGCACGCGGTTGGCGAGACGGCCCGCAAGATCCTCCATGAAGTCGCGGGCCGTAATGGGATCTCGCTGGCCGATCATGAAGCACGGAACAAGCTTGGTATCCGCGTCGATGGCAATCCATGTCCAGACATCCCCACAAACGCCCTTTTCCAGCTTTTCAACCGTCACAGCCTTTTGCTTGCACCCGATGAAAGCCCAAATCTCATCGACTTGAACCCGCTGGCAGTTGAGACCCGTCAGGTGCTCATCCATGTACTTCGAGCAAGCGGCTCCAAGCTCCACGAGGAGCTTTGCGACAGTATTCTTGGAAACGCCCGTCATGCGAACTATGGAGCGAATTGAGCAACCTTCCACGATGGCCGAAACTACTTGAGCGCGCTTGGCTGTATTGAGCTTGTTCATGTCTCAAGTATAGCTTAGCGGTAAGCATTGTGTCAAGTACAATTATTGCGGAGCGACATCGGCTACAATATGGTTTTTCAATTCGCTGCCCGCTTGGAGTAGTACTGGGATCGGTTGACTAAGGTTGTAGTCGAATGCTTCGGCCAGCCGTAGTGCCTGATCTGGCCCCCAGTTGTGAACGTGAGAGATGAACATGAGATCAGCCGGAGACATATTTTGGAGTTCCGTGGGTAGATGGGTAAGGTGCCAGTCTCGAATCGTGGTCGAATGCGAGTGTAGGTTTCCACGGCGGTCTCCATTAGGTTCTAAGACGGCAACGGTTTCCGGCGTGGACGGCTCGGTGGTCACATTTCGCGACTCGGAAGGGAAGGAATCAGCGTTTGATTTCTCCGAGGCGCTGATCCGTGGAGCGGGTTTCGAGAAGATAGATTCAGACGTAACGGTCTGCGTGTTTAGCGTGTTCTGGGAGGATTCTTCGGTGTGGTGTACTTTTACAGAACTACGGGACACTGGCAAGTCGAACTGATTTCCTGATGGCATTCGGGCACACTCCTATGTTACAGTGAAATAGAAGCCCGAATTTTGACGAACGCCCCGACTCGCATTCGGGGCTTTCGCGTGTCTAGTGGTAGTATACCTCAAAGGAGCGCTGGAAATATGGACCGAACCGTCAAAATTCTGCTAACCGCGATTGCGCTTGGACTCTGGGTGAACGCGGCAGTTTTCTTCTTCCAATCCAAGGCCGTGGCTGCTGCCCAAGACATCACCTTGTCGAGCATCAACAACCACCTCAACACAATCGAGCAGATTGACCTTAAAGTGCTGGAAAATAAGTTGATCGATATCGAAGATGGGGCGTGCTCCAATCCCAATCTATGCCATTGACAAGGGAGGGCTACGGCTTCCTCTTCCACCGCGCTTCAGCGCCCTTGGCCGCGATCTGCATCCGTTTCTTGGCCGGTAGTGCTGCTGCGCGTGCCAGACCGCCCTTGCGCCCCAGTGCAACCGCAGCGGGGTCCTTCGGTACTGGTGGCGCAGTCCTGGGGGCTTCTCCAATGGATTCGAGGAAGACCTGGCGGGCAAGCTGGATTGGATCTTTGGGTCGATTCTTTTCCATGCCCTCAGTATGCCATGCTTAGCGGCAAGGTCAAGAGGGGAGAATTTCAAACTGACCCACTACCTGCTGCCGCATGGCGGCTCGCTCTTCACCTGCAGCGTGCCCTCCATGAGAGCAACCAATCGGCGGCAGATCGAAAGCCCCAGCCCCGTCCCGCCATAGCACCGCGTGGTCGAACTGTCGGCCTGTGTGAAGGGTTGAAAGATCGCCTCCTGCATTTCCGCCGGGATTCCGATGCCGGTATCCCGCACACTGAATCGCATCTCCGCCAGATCCCCGCTGCGGCAGGCCAGAGATGCGTCCACGGCCACGTAGCCCCGCTCGGTAAACTTCACCGCGTTCGACAAGAGGTTCAGCAGCACCTGCCGTAAGCGTGGCGCATCGCCCACTACCATCCGCGGCAGATCCTCGGCGAGGTGTTGCCGAAGCTCCAACCCGCGCGCCGTGGCGGCAGGCGCCACCACCGCCAGCGCTTCCTTCACCACCTCGTCCGGGCGAAAAGGCCGCTGCTCGAGGATCAGCTTTCCGGCGTCGATTTTGGCCACATCCAGGATGGCGTTCACCAGGCTCAACAACGCTTCGCTGCAACTGCGGATGGTGTCCACATTTTCCTGCTGCTCCGCGGTCACTCCCGAATCCACCAACAGGCTGATGCCCCCGATAATTCCGTTCATCGGTGTGCGGATCTCGTGGCTCATGTTGGCCACGAATTCATCTTTGATCGCCGACGACCGCTCCAGCTTCGCTACCAGGTCGGACTGCGATCGATACGTGCCCATGTAATCCAGCAACAGGCCGGCCAGCGGCACCGCGTAGGCTACAATCTTCAGGAAGTGCGCAATGTTGAAATTGGCGTCGTACAGCATCGAGGAGCCCAGCGCCATGTGCAGCTCCGACGCCGCTTGGGGCAGAAGGCTGACCAGCAGCGCGTGCGAGAATCGGTTCCCCGACCGCCGGTCCAGCAGCCGGAATAGCGGGTAGCCCACCACCGCATACAGGATCACCGGTATCAGATCATAGGGCCGCGTCAGCAGTCTGCCCGGGAACAGGCACTGCGGCAAGTGCGTGCTGCTGGCACAGTACTCGACCAGCACGTAGGAGCCGATTCCAAACACGCCGACGGTCGCCATCAGCAGACGCCAATCCCACCGGTTGGAGTCTTTCTTGCGAACCAGCAGAATGCCCGCTCCCACCAGCAGCACTACGCAACTGAACAGGCGCGACGCGGTCCACGTGATGGGGATGAAGCGCGCCGCGTCCGCCACGCGGTGGATAAAGTGATCCGACGCCAGGGTGTGAAAAGCGTCGACACAGCCCGACCAGAAAAGCGCCGCGCCAATCACCGGCGCCAACATGGTTTTGGAGACACGGAAATGAATGAAAGTGAGGAGCGCCGTCAGCACGGCCAGGCACACTGCCGTCCATTCCAACAGGTTGTGCAGGAAACTCCCCTGCAGGCAATAGCGCAGTGAGTCGATGCGTGCCGCCGGCGCCAGCCGGCTCAGCGCACCCAGATCCGGAGCGTAATCCGGCCATCCAAAATCCACGCCCGCCAATCTCAAGATTGACGGAAGCGCGCACAGCGCCACCACGCACCACACCAGGTCGTGTGGAAGCCGCTGATCTTTCCCGATGCCTGCGGGCTGCGCATGCGGCTGCACGTCTTACTTATCGGCAAAGACCCCTGTCTGGAGTACGTTCCGGCGC
>Ga0224534_1001091_pt1 | contig 14963 bp, 12 predicted proteins | sample 714E12024metaG_FD_172012 | JGI IMG/M metagenome (GOLD analysis project Ga0224534, IMG submission 172012) | Peat soil microbial communities from Stordalen Mire, Sweden - 717 E1 20-24 | ecosystem: Environmental > Terrestrial > Soil > Wetlands > Peat | place: Sweden: Norrbotten County, Stordalen... | reverse complement strand
CGCCCACCGCCATGTGCCCCTGTTCACCGGAGGTGCCGGAGAAATAGAGCAGGGCCACTTTGTACCCCAGGTCATTTAACAGACTGGCCAGCAGGATCGATTTATCTTTGCGGCTGCCGCCATCGATCAGCGTTTGCGCGGGCAGTTCGGGAAAGGCAGTCGTCTTGAAAGGGATAGCGTTTCCGACAAAACTCTGTACAAATTCTGCCTCATGGAAATAGTTATACCCGGTGGCTTTGGCGGTGCCGTTCAAAGCTGCGGCCAGGTCTGACACCCAGGGAGCATTGCTGGCATCGTAGACCCAGGAAGTCAGATCGCCATTATTTGTTGCCGCATCGGCAAGGATCAGGGCCTTTTCGTCGGTTGCCATGGTGCTGGTCATCTCATTCTGTGTAGTGGCATCACTACTGTAAAATTTACTCGCATCTGCATTTACCTGCCGGTCCCACTGCAGCAGGTTATAGCCTTGCGCCACGTCGCTCGGTACTTCCACGTTCCATTTATAGTCCACACCATCGTAGGTCCATTCCAGGTCACTGGCGGTGGTCTGGATGCCGTCAAAATGAATCGGAGCGACTTCGACGCTCTGCCCCGCCACGGACACCACCACGATGGCGCCAGCGGAGCTGACCTCGTCCTGGTCGTCGATCGCGTACAGGGTCACCTGGTGCGACCCGGCAGCCAGTTGATAGCTGAACCTCTCGGTGGCGTTCACCTGGATCCCGTCGATCTGCCACAGATAGCTCAGGCCGGAGCCGGTGCTGGCAGAGGCGTCAAAACTCACCAACGCCTGCTGCCCCTGGTCTACACTGAGCTGCAACTGCTGGCCGTCGACGGCGCTCTGGCCACCGGACTGGATCTGCAGGTGGGCAACCGTCGGCCCTTCGTTCAACTGTGGCTGGGGAGACGCAAAAACAAGAGAGGCGCCGGAAAGTAAGAGCGCAAAACAGACAACTGCTCCTAAAAGCCATCTATTCATTCGCCCGATCCTCCATTTTAACCGTTTAAGAAGCAACGGACTTCTATATAGTGCTATTTTGACTTTTAGTTGACAAATTCCTGCTTCGTGAGGAAAACATTTCTGAAATGTTGTCAAAACGGCCGCCGATAGTCAACCCTTTGCTAAAATTGCCATTAGCCTTATAATGGAATCGAGCAGTGGCTAAGTTCAGAAATATGAGATAAGAGAAAGATCATGGCGATTCATCAATGCCGTTTGTCTGAGTGATGTTTTGCCGCGATGACTGTTTGGCTAGGCCTTGATGGAGGGATTGAAATGCAGGGCTGTCCTTTATGCGGGAAGGAAAACGATACGCTGGCGCCCTTCTGCTCTAACTGTAAGGCGCCTCTCCCGGGAGGATCATCGGAAGGCGCTCAGCCTCAAACCGATGCGGCCCGCGAGAGCGGCGGGCCGATCAAAAATGCAGCCCTGATCCTGATCGGAATTATAGTGCTGCTCTGCTTCTACTTTGCTTACAATCATTCGCACGCGCAGGGCATCATCACCACCGTGGCCGGCAACGGGACACCGGGCTATACCGGCGATGCGGGACCAGCCACCGGCGCAGAGCTAAATTACCCTATAGGCGTGGCGGTTGATGCCTCCGGCAACCTCTATATTGCCGACGCCGAAAACAACCGCGTCTGCAAGGCAGACAGGGCTGGCGTGATCACTACCGTGGCCGGCAACGGGGCACCGGGCTATACCGGCGATGCGGGACCAGCCACCGGCGCAGAGCTGAATTACCCGATGGGCGTGGCGGTTGATGCCTCCGGCAATCTCTACATTGCGGATACCAAAAACAACCGCGTCCGCATGGTGGACAGGGCAGGCATCATCACCACCGTGGCCGGCACTGGAGCGCAGGGCTCTTCAAGCAACGGACCCGCCATCAGCGCCGAGCTGAACCAACCAACAGGCGTGGCGGTTGACAAAGCCGGCAACCTCTACATTGCCGATAACCAGAACTTCTGCATCCGCAAGGTGGACACCAGAGGCAGCATCACCACCGTGGCCGGCAACGGAACAGAAGGCTATGGCGGCGATGGGGGACCAGCCACCGGCGCGGAGTTGGATTATCCAACAGGCGTGGCGGTTGACAAAGCCGGCAACCTCTACATTGCCGACGCCAGGAACAACCGCATTCGCAAGGTGGACGCCAGCGGCATCATTACCACCGTGGCCGGCAACGGAATACAGGGCTATGGCGGCGATGGGGGAGCTGCCACCAGCTCCGAACTGAACTATCCGGCAGACGTGGTGTTCGATGCCTCCGGCAACCTCTACATCGCCGATGATGGAAATAATCGCATTCGCAAGGTGGACGCCAGCGGCATCATTACCACCGTGGCCGGCAACGGAATACAGGGCTATGGCGGCGATGGGGGGGCTGCCACCGGCGCTGAACTGAACTATCCGGCAGGCGTAGCGTTTGATGCCTCCGGCAACCTCTACATCGCCGATATCAAAAGCAACCGTATCCGTAAGGTAGCCGGAGCGGGTCTCTGAGATGGGGAGCGATAATGCTTAGCTACGGTTGTGATACGATATGTAAGGTCGCCATTCAACTGGGTCTTGGCTTCAGAGGGGGAAAGCAATCCCCCACTGAAGCTTAGACCCAGTTAACTAGGGGCGCGCCCAGAGGGCACCCGGCTCTTATCCGACCGCTTCGGAGAAGCGGTGGCATTAGAGCGGGTAGCCATCGGTAAAGAAACAGTGGCGGCCTTTCCGTATAGGGCTGCCATGGAAAGTAGACAATATCGATAAGCGGGAGTACTATGGAAAATATATACACAGCATCTGAGAATAATGGGGGTAAGTGGATGCTCGATAAATCGGAACTCGAGGAGATCTTGCGGGTGGCGCAACGGGGCAGCGATTTTGCCGAGGTCTTCATGGAGCGGACGGAGTCGACCAGGATCGGGTGCGAGGCCCGGCAGATCGAGCGGGTGATCTCCGGCCGGGAGCAGGGGGCCGGGATCAGGGCGGTGCACGGAGACAATACGGCCTATGGATACACCAATGCCCTGGATAAGGAGAGCCTGCTCCAACTGGCCGGCCAGGTAAGCCGGGCTGCCCAGGCCGGGGAGGTGTCGCCGGTGGCGCTGCAGCGGCGGGAGTCGCCGGTCGATCTGCCGGTGGTCCGGCGCCCGGACGTCACGCCGGTCGAGGACAAGGTGGCCCTGGTCCGGGAGGCCGAGGAGTCGGCCCGGCGCCAGGACGAGAAGCTGCTGCGGCAGGTGACGGTGGGCTATGCGGATACGATCCAGCAGGTGACCATCGCCAACACCGAGGGCGTCTACGTCGAGGACGAGCGGGTGCGCTGCCGGATGTCGGTGAACGCCGTGGCTGCCGAGGGGACGGTGATCCAGACCGGCTACGACTCTATTGGTGGAACCAGGGGTGAAGAGCTGTTCGACGGGGAGAAGCCGGCAGAGCTCGGGCGGCAGGCGGCCAGGAGGGCGCTCCTGATGCTGAAAGCCCGGCGGGCGCCGGCGGGGCGCATGGCGGTGGTGCTGTCCGGCGAGGCCGGTGGGACGATGGTCCATGAAGCCTGCGGCCACGGACTGGAGGCGGACCTCGCCCAGAAGAACCTGTCGGTCTATTCGGGAAAGAAGGGCGCCCAAGTCGCCTCGGAACTGGTGACGGTGGTGGACGACGGCACTCTGCCGGGGCGGTTCGGGTCGTTCCGGTTCGACGACGAGGGCAACCCCGCCCAAAAAACCGTCCTGATCGATCAGGGCGGCCTGACTGGTTACATGTATGACCATATCACTGCAGCCAGGGACGGGGTGGCGCCGACCGGCAACGGGCGACGGCAATCCTTCCAGCACCGCCCGATCCCCAGGATGTCCACCACTTACCTGGCCCCCGGCGAGACCCCGCCCGAGGAGATTATCAGGGAGACGAAGTCCGGGCTGCTGGTGCGCCATATGGGTGGCGGCCAGGTAAACACCACCAATGGGGACTTTGTCTTCGATGTGCCCGAGGGCTACCTGATCGAAAACGGCGAGGTGACGGCGCCGGTGCGGGGAGCGACCCTGACCGGCAACGGCCCCGATGTCCTGAAGCAGATCGACCTGGTGGGCAGCGACTTCGGGTTCTCGCTGGGGATCTGCGGCAAGGAGGGGCAGGGGGTTCCGGTCTCGGACGCCCAGCCGACAATCAGGATACCGTCACTGGTCGTGGGCGGTATCATCGAGGAAGAGATCGCGGAAGAGGGTGAGGGCGACGATTAGGACCTCAACTGGAATGACCGGGCGGGACCTGGTCAACGCAGCGGTGGATGAGGCCCGGCGCAGCGGCGCCGAGGCGAGCGAGGCCTATTTCGAGCGCAGCGAGGATCTCACCATCGAGGTCCGGGACGGCGCTGTGGAAAATCTCAAGGTGGCCCAGGAATCGGGAGTGGGCATCCGCATCATCCGGAGCGGCTGTCTGGGGTTTGCCTATACCTCCGACCGGTCCTGGCCGGCCCTGCGGGAGGCTGTCGGCGCCGCTCTGGCCAACGCCCGGGTGTCCAGCAGCGACCCCTTCAACAACCTGCCAAAGCCGCCTGCGGCATACGCCGTGATGAATCTGGCAGATCTCCGCCTGAAGGAGATCCCTCTGGATGATAAGATAGAGCTGGCGCGCCGGATCGAGAGGAGCGGGAGAGCGTACGACCCCCGCATCCGGATCACCGAGCAGGCTGCTTACGAGGAGTCGCACTACCAGGTGAGCATCGCCAACTCTCTTGGCGTGTCGGCCTCATATAAGGGCAGTTTCTGCGGCGTCGGCGCCTCCTTAGTGGCCGGCGCCGACGGTGAGCAGCAGTCCGGATTCGGCATCCAGTATTCCAGGAATTACGCCGAGCTCGACCCGGAGGCGATCGGGCGCGAGGCGGCCTCCAAGGCGGTCCGCCTGTTGGGCGCCAGCCGCCTGCCAACGAAGCGGGCCGCGGTCGTTTTTGACCCCTACGTGGTCACCAATTTTCTGGCGGTGCTCTCCTCGGCCCTGACGGCGGAAGCGGTGCAGAAAGGTCGTTCCCTGTTTGCGGACAAAGTGGGTGAGCGGGTGGCGGCTGCCGGAGTCACCGTCATCGACGACGGCGCTCTGCCAGGCGGCCTGATGAGCGCTCCCTTCGACGGTGAGGGGGTACCCAGCCGGCGCACCGTCCTGATCCAGGATGGCAAGCTGGCTGGATTCTTGCAGAACTCCTATACGGGCGCCAAGGACGGCCTGGCTTCCACCGGCAACGCCAGCCGGGGCTCCTACAAGTCGACCCCGGAGCTGGGCAGCACCAACTTCTACCTGGAGCCGGGAGAGTTGACACAGGAACAGATCATCAAACAGACGGACGAGGGCATCTATCTGACCGACGTCATGGGAATGCACACCGTAAACCCCATTTCCGGGGATTTTTCCGTGGGGGCGGCAGGAATTTGGATTGAACATGGCGAACTTACAACACCGGTAAGGGGTATGGTAATAGCTGGCAACATGCTGGAGTTGCTGGAAGGGATCGATGCGGTCGGTCGGGACCTGCGCTTTTTTATCGGCAAGGGTGCGCCCACGGTGCGGGTGGCCAGGCTGACCATCAGCGGTGAATAATCGAGTAATGAGTAATGAGTAATGAGTGTCGCAATCTTAAGGAAAGAAGACGTGACGTAAAATGAGCAATAACTCAGCACTCAGCACTCAGCGCTCAGCGCTACGCATTCTTGTGCTGCACGGTCCCAATCTCAACCTGACCGGCGTACGGGAACCGGAGATCTATGGGGCGGCCACGCTGGCGGACATTGACGGGGATCTGCAACGGCAGGGAGAGGCCCTGGGTATCGAGGTGGAGTGCTTTCAATCCAACCACGAGGGTGACCTGATCGACAGGATCCACGAGGCCGGGCGGTGCTGTGACGCCATTATCATCAATCCCGGCGCCCTGACCCATTACAGCTTTGCCTTGCAGGACGCCTTGCGGGCGGTCGGCCTGCCGGTGGTCGAGGTGCACATGAGCAATATCTATGCCCGGGAGGACTGGCGCCGCCGGTCGGTGATCGCTCCTGTTGCCCGCGGTCAGATCACCGGCTTTGGAAGCCAGAGTTATTCCCTGGCCCTGACTGCCGCCAGCCGGCTAATTGGGAAGTGAGATGTGGGAAGCGAGAAGAGAGAAGAGAAGACATTGGCGGAACCAAAACCAACGAGGCGCACATCTAACCTCTCACCTCACACCTCTCAAATGGGCAGGAGGCTCGGAAGGCTCAGGAACCTGATGGGGAGACAGAACCTGGATGCCCTGCTGGTCACCAATCCGGAGAACATGAGATACATCAGCGGGTTTACCGGGGAGGGACTGCTCCTGATCTCGCCCGGCGATGCCTGCCTGGTGACGGACGGGCGCTATCAGACCCAGGCCAGGTTGGAAGCCCCGGATTGGATGGTGTTGATTTCTAAAACCCTGTCATCGGAGGCTCTGGCGGAGGTCTGCCGGGAGCGCGTCCTGAACAGAATCGGGTTTGAGAAGAACGATGTCACCTACCAGAAGTTCGAGAGATTCCAGGCGGACTTCAGCGGTTTGGACCTGCGTCCGGTTCTGGGGTTGGTGGAAAGCCTGCGCCTGGTCAAGGATGTCGATGAGATCGCCATGATCCGGGAGGCGGGGGTGGTCGCCGGGGCGGCTTTCTGCTATGTGATCGGGCATATCTGCTCCGGCCAGACCGAGCGGGAGATCGCCAGCCGCATCGATTATTTCCTGCGCAGCCGGGGCGATGGCCCACCGGCCTTCGAGACGATCGTGGCGGCGGGGGAGCGCGGGGCGATGCCTCACGGGCGCGCCACGCCTGACAAGATCAGGAGCGGCCAGATGGTGATGATGGACTTCGGGGCGTGCTGCCAGGGGTATATGTCGGATATCACCCGTACGGTGTGCGTTGGCCGGTTCGATGACAAGCAGCGCCGCGTCTACGGGGTCGTGCTGGAGGCGCAGCTCAGCGCCCTCGATCGCCTCAGGCCGGGTGTGATTGCCAGCCAGGTGGACGAGGTGGCGCGGCAAGTGATCACCAGGGCGGGATTCGGCGATTATTTCACGCACTCTCTCGGACACGGTGTCGGCTTGAATATCCACGAGGCGCCCCGGCTCGCTCCCAAACAGGAGACAGTCCTGGAGGCGGGGATGATCACGACGGTGGAACCGGGGGTCTACATCCCCGGGTGGGGGGGCGTTCGCATCGAAGACACCGTTCTGGTGACGGAAACCGGGTGTGAGATCCTGACCCCTGTAGCCAAGGACTTTATGGTGCTCTGAGGTAGGGCGGCGCCGGCGCAGAAGATTGCTCCGGATGCTGCATGAAAATAGATAACCTGACGCAGATTACTATTTGGCAGTTGAGAAAGGAGAGGAAACCTGGCAGAACAGATGTCTGATGAAGGATGTCGGATGCAAGATTTGTGTATGCCTCTGACTTTCGAAATGCCAGGCCATGACATGATTTCATCAAATGATTTTCGCACCGGTTTGACCATTGAGATCGAAGGAGACGTCTGGACAGTGGTCGATTTTCAGCATGTCAAGCCGGGCAAGGGACCGGCCTTTGTACGCTGCAAGCTGAAGAATCTCCGCACCGGCGGCGTTGTCGAGCGGACCTTCCGGGCGGGAGAGAAACTCTCCCGCGCCCACCTGGAACGCAGGGAGATGCAGTACCTGTACCGGGAGGGGGATTCTTTCGAGATGATGGACAACGAGAGTTATGAACAGACCAGCCTCAGCGTGGAGCAATTGGGTGACAATGTCAAGTATCTCAAGGAAAATATGAATCTTTATCTGCTGACCCACAACGGCAACCTGATCGGGGTCGAGCTTCCGAATACCGTGGAGCTTGAAGTGGTTGCCGCCGATCCGGGACTGCGCGGCGATACGGCTACGGGAGGCACCAAGCCGGCCACCCTGGAGACCGGGCTGATCATCCAGGTGCCCCTGTTTGTCGATGTGGGCACCGTGATCAGGGTTGACACCAGGAGCGGGGAGTACCTGGAACGAGCATGACCCTGGTTTTTAAGGATCAAGTCAAAGACGAGTCAGGAGGGTATACCCATGGATGATTTGCGCGAGCGGATTGCTTACCTGCAAGGATTGGCTGAGGGGTTGAAGCTAGAGGAAGGCAAGGATGAGGCCCGGATTGTAAAACAGATGATCGATATTCTAGCCGACCTGATCGACAAGGTGGAGGAGGTCGAGGCCGCCCAGGAGGACCTGGAGGATTACCTGGAGAGCATTGACGAAGACCTCTACGACGATGATGAAGAAGACGATGAGGAAGAGGATGACGAGGACGAGGACCTGGACGATGAGGATAGGGATGGCGACGATGAAGATGATGACGAGCTGGGCAGCATTTCCGAAGAAGAGTTGAATTACGTCGAAGTGGAGTGTAAGAACTGCCACGACATCATCTGCTTTGAAGAGGATCTGTTCTACGACGACGATATCGTCGAAATCACCTGTCCCAACTGCAACCAGGTAGTATTTGTGAACGACGGGTCGATGCCGCTGCCGGAGAGCGCCGGAAAGGCCAAGAAGAAACCCGATCAGGACGAGCCGGAGAGCGCCGGAAAGGCCAAGAAGAAACCCGATCAGGACGAGCCGGAGAGCGCCGGAAAGGCCAAGAAGAAACCCGATCAGGACGAGCCGGAGAACGCCGGAAAGGCCAAGAAGAAATCCGATCAGGGCGAGCCGGAGCGCGAAGACATCTAACTGCCGGCTTCCTTCCCGAGGAGACCGGATGAAGAAATCAATCCAAACTGAAAGAGCAGCCATTAAGCCCGAGAGGGCTTTTTTCTTTTTGGCTATTCGGGTTTTAATGTGGATCGGAGAAAAAACTGCCGTCTTCCATCTTTTGCATAAGTGTGTATATGTCCACGCCATGATCCCAATTCTGGGAATCTTCAGCAAGCCATCCATCATGAATCATGTCTAAGATCATATGGTCACGCTTGTTGAACTTCGGGTAGGTTATTTTCCGCATGCCGTCACTAAAGAGAACCTTGGCCCTAAGTACATCAAACGAATAACCCCTACCGTTTTTATTCGCCAGCTTGATAAGATTATTAAGCGCTTCCGTGTAAGCATTGGTAACCGGGTTGGGCTGTAAATCGAAATACGAGAATATCTCTTCATGCCAGTTCTTCATAGCCCTCGTTAATGGCTCAAAATACTGTCTGATTTCAGGGATCATACCTTTAAGCCAGCGATCATGCTCAAGCTCTGCGGCTTGCCTGTCGGCACCGCTATCAAAAAGATTGTAGAATCTTTCCTTCAGATCATAAGCCTGGCGCATTAAAGGAAATTTTAACCAGTGCTCAAGCACCAATCGTTCATGAGCATCCAAACTATGAGGCCGTTTCAAGAGAACGAACCTGTCATGCATCAATGTCTTGCGCTGCCTTTCGGTTAGAGATTTTCTGATCTCTTTTCTCACGGCTTCCAGGGCATCCGAAGCGTATCTGACAACGTGAAACTTGTCAATAACGATCTTGGCCCCAGGGAGGATGCTTCTGACGGCGTCACGATAGGGCTGCCACATATCCATACAGACGATCTTGATCCGGTTCTGTGGCATGTTTCCGCAAATATTCCGCGACTGTAGATGCATTACGGTTTGGCAAGAGATCGATGATGGTTCTCTCTTTCACATCGGCAAGAACGCAGCGGTACTTGTGAAACAGGTGCGCCTCATCAATGCCGAGGAAACGAGGAGTGGCCGGGTGATAGGCCTCCTGTTTGCGGTTCATGTAATCTTTGAAGATTGAGCGGACTGTCCATTCATGCACACCGACTTCACCGGCTATTTTCGTGAAAGCCTCATATAGCGCCCGGTTTTCGATATAGCCTATCAGACGCCTGGTGGCGCGATGTTTGTCATCCATATCATTTAGCGGCTCAAAGAAAGTCGAGTTGCAATCGTTGCAGGACAATCGCCGCCGCTTGACGTGCAGTCCGACACGCTTTCCATGCATCGGCGTATCCATGAAGAGTTGAACATCACGGCCGTAACCGACAATGTTGGTTCCACCACAACGCGGACAAAAAGACGGTTTCGCAACTGTTTCTACGGTGAAGTGATAGTCGATATCATTTTCCTTGACGTCAAGTATGATCAGAGCTGGGATGTTAAGAACATTATCCATTATTTCACCCTACTCTTAAAAAATAGGGGAGCCAATCTCTCAGGTTGACTCCCCTCATGTTTACCTCTCAGTATGTCTTCCTATATCTCTTTCTCGCTTATTTACCCCAGCCTTAGGTCGCTAGCATCATGCCTCGTCAATGCTCTCCTGATTAGTGCCAGACTGATTGTTTAAAGCCTTTTCTTGAGAAAAGCCTCAGGCAGGCATCCACCGCATCGGCATCGTAAAGCATGCCCCGGTGGCTGCCGATCTCTTCCAGTGCCGTTTTCAACGGCAATGCCGGGCGGTAGGGACGGTGTGAGACCATCGCTTCCACTATGTCGGCCACGGTCAGGATCCTGGCCTCTTTGAGAATGCTGTCTCCCGACAACCCGCGGGGGTAGCCGGAGCCGTCCAGCTTCTCATGGTGCTGCCGGACAATCTCGGCGATCGGAAATTCAAAATCTATTGTTTTCAATATATCGTAGCTGGCTTGGGCATGGGCATCCACGAGAGATCGCTCCGTAACGCTCAGCCTGCCGGGCTTGTTCAAAATCTCAGATGGTACGATAATCTTGCCTATGTCATGAAGCATGGCCGCCGTCCTGATGGCGCCTATCTGCTCCGCCGGCATTCCGATCTCGGATGCTATTCTGCACCCCAGGCTGGCAACCCTGACCTGATGGCCGGCGGTATAGGGATCCCTCATCTCTGCTATGGACGCCAGGGATTCCACGGTCTGTTCAAAGGTTTTCGCCAGCTTCCCATGGCTCTCCCGCAGTTCATCTTCCGCCCTTTTGCGCTCGGTGATGTCGCTCAGGACTCCTGTCAGGCTCGCCTGGCCATTTTCTACAATCCTCCGGCTAACGGCGCGAACATAAATGTAGGTGCCCTCTTTTCTTAATAGCCGAAATTCGGCCGGTTTTACCTGGCCGTCCAGGGATCGCTCAAAAGACTCCAACAAGACCGGCCGGTCTTCCGGGTGAATATAAGACATAAATGGTTGGCCTATGGCATCCTCGGCTTTGTAGCCGGCAAAAAGCTCGACTACCGGGCTGATGTATGTGACATAGCCTTCGGCGTTTAAAGAAAATATGACATCGTTGAGGTTCACGACAAGAGAGCGATATTGCTCTTCAGATTGTTTTAACGCCTCTTCCGCCAGCTTGCGCTCGGTGGTGTCAGAAAAGTAACCGATTGTAGCCGGGCCATCTGGCAGTTCGATGCGAGCAGCCTCTATATAAAGGGGGAATTGCGAACCGTCTTTCCTCAGCCCAACTGTTTCGTATGCACGCGGCACCTCTTTTCCCTGCTCCCTGCGCCTCAAGCTCTCCTCGATCTGACTGCGGCACTGTGGCGCTATCTGATCAATAAGCGGTGTCCCCTCAAGCTCGGTGACGCTTGCATATGCAAACATGCCAAGATAAGCCTGGTTGGCCATCAGCGTGTTGCCGGCCCTGGAGATCCCTACCCCTACCGGGGCCTCCTCAAACAGGGTGCGGAATTTTGCCTCGCTCTGTTTGGTGGCTCTCTCTGCCTGCTTTATTCCGCTGATGTCTAATAAAAAAACGATGCTCTGGTTCGTTCCGGAGATCATGGAAACGGTATCAATGACCTGCCTGACATCACCTTTCCTCGTTATGAACTCTGTTTCATACTCCTTTGGAGCGAAATCCGGACCAACCCTTCTCAGGTTGTGGTATCTGATCATGTCGTCAAGATAATCCTTGGTAAAAAACTCCTTCCAGCTTTTTTTGCCCTCGATCTCCTCTTTGGAATAGCCACTTAGAGTTTCGAACCCCCTGTTTATAAGGGATATGGTGGTGTCTTCCTCGAGGATCATGGCAGCCGTTCCGGTGGCGTTGAAGATCATCCGGTACTTTTCCTCTGATTCAAGCAATTCCTCTTCTACCTGTTTGCGGCGAGTGATGTCGCGGCACAGTGTCAGTACCTGCAGTTGATTGTCTCTGAACATTACTGTAGCGTTGATCTCAACGGGAGCGATCTTCCCGAACCTGTTCAAGTGATTGATTTCCAGATTTCTGATAAATCCATCCCTGATGCACTTGGCAACAGCCGCTGCAGTCCTTTCTTTGTCATAATCGGCAGTCCACTCGAGAACAGATTTACCGCGTATTTCATTCAGATCAGAGTAGCCGGCAAGCCTGGCGTATTCCCGGTTTGCGTCAACAACTGCACCTTCACTATCGATAATCACATAACCGGTATCGGTTGTTTCAATAAGCGCCCTGTATATCGACTCACTCTCTTGCAGCGCTTCTTGTGCCCGCAACCTCACTATGGTCGTGCCCAACTGCATGGCCGCCCTTTCGAGCGCCTCGACCATATCGAGAGGCACCATGCCTTCCCGGGGATCTGCAATGTGCATCAGGCCCAGCGTGTCTCTCAAGCGAATGGGTATCAGGGCTACGGATTCATAACCGGCCTGGTTGCAGGCATTGCGGGTCTGCCCCTTGTATTCTTCAGGGACTGTGGCCAGAAGCTTCGTGGCGCCGTTCATATAAAAGGAACCGCCCCTGGTATGGAATGGCTGATCGGGATCGGTCGTCCCTGTAATGACGTTTACGCACATGCACCGATCTGTTTTAATCGAGAGAGGACATTCCTCATCATAAAAGCTCTGGCTGAAGCCGTCATAGGCTTGATATGGTATGTTGCCTTCCTCGTCGAGCAGCCGGATGCCCACCGCGGCGCAGCCCGTGTAGTCCTTGAGATATGCCAGGGTTTCGTTCAAAAAGGGTACCAGTTGGCTATGTCTGCTGGCAATATCCAGGATATGATTCTTCTCCTCCAACTCCATGACCAAGGCAATCAGGCCGCGGTTTATTTCATCCAGTTCATCCCGGAGCATAAGGTTTTGCTGCAGCGCCTCTTCCATATGTTTCTCTAAAGTTTGTGCATCTCCGTATTTCTTGCTCATAGGGAATCACCCTCTTGCATGCGTCTTTTTCTAACCACGATGACCGTGGCGTCATCGTTGTCTCTGGCCAGCGCCTGCAATAAACGGCGGGCGGCATGAGGCGCCGGCGCCCCGGCCAGTTCAGGAAAGTCAGTCCAGCGCCACCTCGATTGCAAGCCGTCAGAAAAAAGCACCAGCACAGAGTCCGGGTCCCAGCAATGCCCGGTGACAACCGGGTTGGGGGCATTGAGCCCGATCACCCCGCGGCGTACGCTAAAATTCATCGGGGCCAGGCTGCCGAACATCCTCGCCTCGATATTGCCGACGCTGGCAAAGGTCAGCTTGATGGCCCCGGTTACCCAATCAAACCGGGCCAGGGCCAATACCACCCCCCGGGTGGCCAGGCAGGCTCGTTCTGCCCCGCGAAAGATTGCCTCCAGCGGCTGGTCGAAGTGATTCTCTATATATTGCCGGGCGGCCAGGGCCGCACGGTTTGCAAACTGGCCATGCCCCAGCCCGTCAATCAGGGCTGCCAGGGTAAATCCATTCCCCTGCTTGACCAGGAAGGCATCCCCATTCAATTCCATGTTATGGCAAGCACGCGTGGCCACTCCAAAAGAGAGCGGACAGACCCCCGCTGTCTGTATATGTTCACGTCTCCACCGCAGGCACGTAATGTGAGTGCCACTTTTGCCGCCGGTACCGGTCCGGATTTCCAATTCGTCCATCAGCCGGTTGATCGATCCCAGGCCATAACCCAGGCTGCCTGCAGTCGAAACGCCATCGGTGATCGCCTGATCAACGTCGGGAATCCCTGGCCCTGCATCCTGAGATTCTATCTTGATGCCTAGGCGTCCGCCATCCTCTAGCGGAGTCAATATCAAATGCCCGCCTTGGGCATGCTTGACCAGGTTGGACGCCAGTTCGCTCACGGCAATAGCAATCTCCTCGCTCTCTTGGATATCGAAGCCTATCTCGATCGCCATTGCCTTTGCCAGCCGCCGTGCCTCGCCCACACCGCTTAAATGGGGGACCAGTATTGAGCAACTAGGTGGAAGCAGCATCTCAATACCTCCTGCACCACTTCTTGACGACAACAGTGGTGCCTTCGCCAATCTGGGATTTGACTTCCATCTCATCCATCAACCTCTGGACCCCTTTCATGCCCAGACCCAGCCCGCCACTGGTGGAATAGCCCCTCTGCATCGCCTGCTCCAGGTCGCTGATGCCAGGGCCATGGTCTTCGAAGGTCAGCTCAAGCCCGGTCACACCGCTTGCCTCAAGGGTGCGCCACTTCATTACCCCTGAGCCGGCGTAAATGAAAACATTGCGCGCCAGTTCCGACGCCGCAGTGACGATGCGCGTCACGTCCGTGAGGCCGAAGTTCAATTTCACCGCCGCATTGCGCACTGTTTTCCGGACCACGACAATGTCGTTCTCGTCATCGATAACCAGTTCTTCATGAGCATCTTCGATCATGCCTCATACCCCCGGTTTGAAGGCATCGCTGATCATATCCAGGGCCAGGTCGGCATTTAATGCCGTCAGAGTGCTCCCCATCGTCAAACCTAACTGCGTGGCTGTAATGGCCACGCTCGGCTGCATCCCCGCGATGACCGTCTTCCCGCCCATCAAGACGACCATTTGGGCTGTTTCGGCCACCATCCGGGCGAAAAAGGAATCCAGCGTCTGTACTGCTGAGATGTCCAGTACCACGCCCTTGACCGGAAACTGCTCCATGGCGCTCAGGACCTTCTCTTGGAGAAGGGAGATGGAGCTATCATCCGGATCAGGTGGCATCGTCACCAACAGCACATCTCGTATCTTGATCGCCGAGATGCTCTCGTCAATCATCATCTTTCCCCCCTCTTTTACCAGCCTCTCAGGCTCAAGCCTTATGGACCA
>Ga0224534_1001090_pt1 | contig 14983 bp, 11 predicted proteins | sample 714E12024metaG_FD_172012 | JGI IMG/M metagenome (GOLD analysis project Ga0224534, IMG submission 172012) | Peat soil microbial communities from Stordalen Mire, Sweden - 717 E1 20-24 | ecosystem: Environmental > Terrestrial > Soil > Wetlands > Peat | place: Sweden: Norrbotten County, Stordalen... | reverse complement strand
CTTTATCAAGCCTGGCATAGCGGCCGAGGCCGGCCTCGAAGACGTTGATGGAGTCGGAGATCTCGTGGCCATATAGCGCCATGGCGGACTCCAGGCGCAGGGTGTTGCGCGCGCCCAGTCCGCAGGAAAGAATGCCGAAGTCCGCGCCGGCGTTGAGGACCTCATTCCAGACGCGCTCGCTGGTGGACTCGTCGGAGGGGATGTAGATCTCGAATCCGTCCTCGCCGGTGTAGCCGGTGCGCGCGATCAAAACGTTGTGCAGGGCGCTGCCGTCTTTCAGGTCCAGCCTGCCCCAGGTGAACCAGTAGTTCCTGATTGCGCTGAGGTCGGTGCCGGTGATCCGGGCCAGCGTTGCTTCGGCCTTCGGGCCTTGAATCGCGAGCTGCGTGTAGCAGTCGGAGTAGTCGCTGACATGCACTCCCGGCATACGGCCGATCTGGCTGCGCACCCAGGCGACATCTTTCTCGCGCGTGCCTGCGTTGATGACGATCAAATAGTCGTTGTCGCTGAGCTTGTGTACCAGCACATCGTCGACGAAGGCGCCGTCTGGGGTGAGCATTGCAGAGTACTGCGCCTGGCTGACGGCGAGCTTGGACGCGTCGTTCATGCACAGATGCTGCACGGCGGCCAGCGATCCGGGGCCCCGTAACTGGATCTCTCCCATGTGCGAGACGTCGAAGAGGCCGACGGAGGTGCGCACGGCCATGTGCTCGGCGATGAGGCCGGAGTACTCGACCGGCATATCCCACCCGCCGAAGTCGACCATCTTTGCCTTGAGCGCGCGGTGCGTGGCGTTGAGCGCGGTCTTGCGCAGCGGCGGAGTTGGATTGGGTATGGTGCTGATGTCAGTCCCCATGAGATGACTTTACACTGCGGGCCGCGCGCGGCTGCATGAGCCACGCTTACTGCACGGGGTTGATGGTCTTGATGTTGGCCAGCGGGGGCATATGGCCCAGGGCAATCCACGCTCCGATCAAACCAAACAGCACCGAGAGGGATGTGCCAATGATCCAGATGTTGTCGCTGTCCACCGAGGAGCGCGGACCGGAGGAGCTATGCCATCGGGACGCGACCTTGAGCGCAAGAAAGCCGGCGACCAGTTGAATCCCGGTGATGGGAAGCATGAACGCGCCGGTGTAGATGATTCTCTCCAGGATGCCCACCAACCAGCTGAGGCGGGACTTTTGGTGGTCCGGATCGGGGGGATGGTGCTTGGTGACATAGGGCCACAGGGTTTTTTCGATCAACAGCCAGAGTACGATATGGCCCACCAGAATGGAAAATGCAAAACCGGCAATCACACGCAACACGTTACTCTCCTCCCGCTGTCAGTTCTAATCGTCACAGAGAATGATAGCCGCTTGTAGCCGGATTCCGTTGATGATTGTTACCAGCTCGCAGCGCTCGAAGCGGACCGGTTCGATGCCCGTGCAAGCAACCGCGGAGCGTGTTTCGTGGTGAAGCCAGCCTTTGAGTCCCATCTTTCCCATCCTTTAGCAGAGCGGAACGAACCCTGAGGGTGCGAAGCGGAAGCCGGACAGCAAAAGGTGCAACTCGAATGGTTTGGCAATGCGGACATAGGTTCAAGAGTTCCAGAATTATTCCCGCCGAGATATCGATGGATGATACATCTGAAGAAGACCCAGGAATTCATGGTTGGACGGCGTTGACAATACACAGCGCACATAGCGCGGGAGAAACGGATGTTTCAGTTTCAGCTTTCTACGGATTTTTATAAAGAGCTGCTGCGCCAGATGAGCGATGGCGTGTATTTTGTGGACACGAAACGGAAGATTCTGTACTGGAACGAAGGCGCGACCCGGCTGACCGGCTACCAACCCGAGGAAGTTGTCGGGAGGTATTGCCAGGACAATATCCTCTGCCACATCGATGGCACGGGGAAAAAATTATGCAGCGAGGGCTGTCCTTTATCGGCCTGCATGGGGGACGGGATCGAAAACAGCGCGGATATTTTTCTGCGCCACAAGCAGGGACGGCGGGTCCCGGTGAACGTGCGTGTGCAGCCCATTCGCAATGCAGACGGAACGATCATTGGGGCAGTCGAGATATTCAGCGACAATACGGCGCTTCATGAGGAACGGCGCAAGGCCGATGCGATGGAGCGGCTGGCATTTCTCGATCCGGTGACGCAATTGCCCAATCGCCGGTTTCTGGAGATGTCCGTACGCACGGCCATGGTCGAATACCAGACGCACGGCGACCCATTCGGAATACTGATCTTCGACCTGAACAAGTTCAAGTCGATCAACGACCGGTTCGGTCATGTCAGCGGCGACCGCGCCCTGCAGGAGGTGGCGAAGACCTTGACCGCGGCGCTGCGCAGTGCCGACATTGTTGGCCGGTGGGGCGGCGACGAGTATCTTGCTGTCATCCACAACGCGAACGAAGAGCTCATGATCCATCTGGCGAAGCGATGCGTTCTGCTGGTGGATAACAGCTCATTTCTTAACAATGCCGGCGCACTGGTTCCGCTTTCGATCTCGGTTGGCGGCGCGCTGGTGCGGCCCGGCGAAGAGATCCCCGAGCTGATTGAACGGGCAGACGCCCTGATGTACCAGGAAAAAGACCGATCCTGATGGGCGGGGGTCAACCAGGAAACCTGACCGAAGGCTTCTCTCGCTTGGCGATCCGCGTGCTACAGAGTATCTAGAAATCCTGGGAGGGTTGCTTGGCGGCTTCGCGCTTCGCCTTGCGGCGGCTGAGGACGGAGCTGCGGCGGGTGCGCGCTCGCTCGCTGGCGTGGTCGATCTTCTTCCAGAAGCCGACAAAATAATCGGTTGCCGAAATGATGGAGACGATGGTCATCCAATAGATCGCCCACATGGCGATCATGTGGACGGCGACGACGAAGCCGCCCCCGTGTTTTGTTGGAAACCATAGCCAGTAGTCCCAGTGGTGGGCGAGGATGGCGGCGACGACCGAGACGATCTGGATTACTGTTTTCAGCTTGCCGATCTCGGAGGCGTCGATGGTGAATCCCTCGGATGCGGCGATGGAGCGGAGGCCGGAGACGAGGAACTCGCGGCCGATGATGATGACAGCGATCCACGGGTGTACGATGCGCGGGTTGTAGGCGACCAGGATGATGTAAGCCGCGGTGATCATGAGCTTGTCGGCCAGCGGGTCGAGCAGCATTCCCAGGGTGGTGATCTGCTTGCGGCGGCGGGCCAGGTAGCCGTCCAGGCCGTCGGTGATGGAGGCCAGAATGAAGACGCCGGAGGCGATCAGCTCCTGCCGGCCGCCCAGCAGGCCGTGCGCCGCGTGGTTGGCGGGGAAGGCCGGGGAGAGGATCCACATCAGCAGCGGCACGGTGGCAATGCGGCTGAGCGTGATGGAGTTGGGCAGGTTCATGGGCCTCGGGTTGCCGCGCCGCGGTTAGAGCGCGACGGCCAGCGCAGACAGAGTCCGGGTCGCGCATCCAGCAGGAGGAACGGCCAAAACTGAGCAAAGTAGACACTAGCATTCTGCCATAGCCGGGGGCTTTGCGCCTCGTAAATGGCGCCGCGCGCGTGGTAGATTGGCAGATGTCCTCCCACGCCCTGGGCTATCGGGCCGGTACCTCCGTGTCACTCCTCGGTCGCATCCTTCGACGTTCGGTCTGCGGCCTTCTGGGCTTGGTTTCGGGGGTCTGCGCCGCGCAGCAGTCGCCGCAGGTCAAAGCTCAGCCCTATGTGCAGTCGACCGGCGGCCGGGTCACCAGCTTCCTGCCCGGGCAGTTTCAGAACCCGTCCGGCGGGGTGGACATCCTGTACATCAACGCCCCCACGAGCAGCGGCATAAACTCATCCATCATCGCCGGCATAATGCTTGACGGGAATGGATTTACGATTCCGGACGCGGACCAGATCCCCTTTACCAATGTCTCGAACGTCGTCGCCGCGCTGGGCGACTTCAATAACGACCAGAAAACCGACTTCGCCTTCGCGATCTCCGGCGTCAGCGCGAATAACCTCTGCGTCTACTATGGCACCGGCATTCGGGCCGCCCAAACCAGCGGGAGCGGGAACAGTTACAGATCCTACGAAGGAGGCAATTACTACCCTCCCCAGGGTGTCATAAGCGGCTGCATGACATTGCCGACTCAAACGACGAATCCATCTCTCGCAAATCCGCCCATCTTTTCGTACATCGTCGCGCTTCCCTTCACGACCAATGGACTGTCGCAACTCCTCGTCGAAGACAGCGCCAACAATCTCCTCTACGTGATCCAAAACAACGGCACGACCGGCAATAACGGCGCGCTGCCCGGCTTCACGCCGCTCCAGACGATTCAAATACCGCCGACCGATGGTCCCGGCCCGATCTACACCGGCTACTTCGACAAAAATGGCAATCCCTTCTTCGTCATTAATGGCCAGACTGGACTCTCCGCAACGGTCTACCTTGGCAACAGCAGTGGCGTGTTTACGCCCACGACGACCTACAACTTCGGCGGAAAGATCCACTCCCTGCTGATGCAGGACATGGACGTGCCCGCCGATGACATCGCTGACATGGTGGTCGAACTCGACAACGGCGTCATCGAAATCCACAAGGGCATTGGCGACGGCACGTTCGTACAGGCGAGCGAAGGCGGCACACAGGCCGGACTCAACGGACTCACGGGCAACGGCGGCCACCTTGCCGCCATCGGCAAGCTGGGCAACGACAGCTACAACGACATCCTCACCACCACGCCCATCGGCCTCAGCGTATTGCAAGGCCAGGGTTTCATCGCAGGCAGCCTGACCTACACGCTGAAGGGCATCTACAACATCGGCCCGGGCCGTTCCAGCTACGCGCTGGCGTCGTTCGGCAACGGCGCCCTCGACCTGGCCGTGGACTCAGCCGAGGGTGTCGCCTTCATCCAGGGCAATCCTGACGGCAGCTTCCAGACCTCCAACGCCTACTCCGCGCTGGCCCCGGCGCTGGGTGCGACGATGGGGCAGTTCAGGACGACCAACAACCCCACCAACAACGTCGACGTGGTGGTGTCCACCGCCGCCAATGCCGTTCAGGGGCAGTTGCTCACCGGCAACGGCGATGGGACATTTAACACCCTTCCCGGCACCACCAACCCGCTTGCCGGCCTCATGACGAACCAGCCACCCGCGGACCTGTGGTCGAACATTCTGTCGGGCAACTTCAACGGCGACGGGAAGCGCGACCTTGCCTACTCGCTGACCGGGACGCCGGGTACCTATTCCGGCCCTGGCCTCTACGTCCAGTACGGCGTGGGCGATGGCAGCTTTCTGCCTCCGGTGGCCGTCACACCGTCGGGCAGCAACAATTTCTACGGCGAGAGCGCGGTGGGCCTCTTCGACAAGAGCGGTAACGCCGGTATCGCCAACATTGATGCAAACTACGACGACACGCTGCTCTGGCAGAGTTCAAACACGTTCAGCGTCGGGTTGAACAAGGCGGTGAGCGGAAACACCAACTTCAACCAGGTTGCAGCGGGCTACATCAAGACGGGAACCAGCTATCAGGATCTCGTCTTCCAGCAGGGCGCGACGACCCTTGTCCCGTACAGGAACAAACAGGACGGGAGCGGTACGTTTAATGCCGGGACTCCGCTCACAGTCCCGAGTCCTGTTGGGAATTACGCGGGGAACTACGCCATCAGCACGGTGCTGCTGACCGACATCGACGGCGACGGCAAGGGCGACATCCTGGCGCTCTACCACAACCTCGCCGCCGACCCGTCGAACCCCAGCGCCAGCACGCCGAACTACTTGTACATCTGGTGGGGCAACGGGGATGGGACATTCAACCCGACGCCATTCACCCTGCAACTCAGCCGCAACTACTACCTCGCCGCCGTTGCGGACATGAACGGAGACACGCTGTCCGACATTGTGCTGAGCGATGGGTACATCGTCAGCATCCTGTACAACCAGGGCTCCCTGAACAGCCAGCAGAACCACAGCTTCGGCAACGAGACGCACTTCCTTGCCGGGCAGGGGATCAACTCGCTGACGCTCGAGAGTGTGCGCGGCAGCACGGTTCCGGACCTGGTGGTGGCCAACGGCGGCGCGACGATCTCCAATGCGGTGGCGCTGGAGGGCACGTCGGCGAGTCCGATCAGCCTCACGCCCAACCCGGCGGACGTCAACACCGGCGGCATCACCGTGCTGCTGAACAACATCACCGCGCTGTATAGCGGCGACACCAGCAATGCGCAGGCAGTCCTCAGCGGCCCCACGGGCACACACAATATTCAGGGAATCGCTACCAATACCGTGCTCGCGCTGTGCATCGGTGGCTCGTCCCCGAACTGCCCCGTGACCGGGGCGCCTATGGGGACGTTACCCGTAGTTCCCTCGCTGTCCATGACCTACGGAGAGGTCTACAACGGAACGGAATCAATCCTCGACACCAATGGGACTGCATTTGCCGGGACGGGCACGCTTAAGTTCTATCAGGACGGAGTTTTGCTGTGTACGCTTCAGGCTTCGAGCACGACGCCATGCAATGCAAACGTTGGCACGGGCACCCCGGCCGGAACACATGTGTATTATTCGGTATACTCCGGCGATCCAAACTACATAGGATCGACCTCGCCCACGGTGACGATCACGGTAACTCGCGACACTCCGGCGGTGACGGTGACGAGTTCGCTGAACCCCGCGCCGTCCGGGCAGGCGGTGACACTGACCGCGACGCTCCTCGGAGCCAACGCGCCGCTTGGAACCGCGTTGTCGCCCGTCGGGTTATACCTGCCAGCGACGGGCACGGTCGTCTTCATGAACGGAAGCACGACGCTGTGTAGTTCGACCCTGACCGCTGACAGCTCGAACATCTTCAGCACGGCCACATGCACCACCTCGACGCTGCCGGTGGGGACGGACCAGATTACGGTGAGCTATGCGGGAGACACGAACTTCCTCCCGGCGATCCCCGGCTCATTCCCCGAGACGATTACGAAGGTGAATGCGGCGGACTTCACGGTAAGCGCGACGCCCAACCCGGCGAGCGTCGGCGTGGGCTATGCCGCGCTGCTGACGGTGATGGTGACGGCGAACAACGGCTTCGCCGAGGGCGTGAACCTGACCTGCGGCAGTCTGCCCAACGAGGCGACCTGCACCTTTGCACCGGCGGCGATTCCGAGCGGCGGCGGCACAAGCATGTTGATCGTGTTGACGACGGCACCGCATAGCTGCGGAACGACCGAGCCCTACTTCCTGGGCGGCAACGGCGGCGGGCCGCATCTGGCCCCCTTCGCGCTCCCTGCGCTGGCGGGGCTGGTGGCGTTCCTCATCCCTGGAAAGCGCCGCTGGCTGCGCGCGCTAATGGCCCTGATTGTCGTCGCGGGGATCACGCAGATGACGGGATGCGGCAACTGTACCGACCTGGGCACGCGGCCTGCGACGTACACCTTCCAGGTGATCGGCACGTCTACGGGCACAGGCGTGGTGCAGTCGCAGACGGTGACGCTGAATATCACGATCTAGGTACGAGGCTCAAGATATGATGGAGCCACAACCATGCCTTCCGCATCCGCCCAAGCCCTGCCCTCCGCCCGCGAGTTCGTGAAGTTGAGCCGCCAGCACACGCTGGTTCCCGTGTACCGCACGCTGACGGCGGACTTGGAGACTCCGGTCTCTGCGTTTCTGCGTGTTGCGCAAGAGGAGCCGGAGGCGTTTCTGCTGGAGTCGGTCGAGGGCGGCGAACACGTTGGGCGTTATACGTTCATCGGGATCGAGCCGTACAAGAAGATCGTCTCGCGCGGCACGGCGATTACGGTGGAGGAGGGCGGCAAGCGGCGCAGCTTCGAGGGCGATGTCTTCGCCGAACTGAAGCGCGCCCTGGGCGGCCACACTCCGGCGCGGCTGGCGGGGCTGCCTCCGTTTACCGCCGGCGCGGTGGGATTCTTTTCCTACGATGTCGTCCGCCAGATCGAGCGGCTGCCTTCGTTGGCGAAGGATGAGCTTGGAGTGCCCGACGCGTGCCTGATGTTCTTCGACCAGGTGCTGGCCTTCGATCATGTGAAGAAGGAGATTCTGCTGATTGTTACGGCGGACCTGACGCGCGAAAAATCGGCGGGCAGGCCGGGTGCCCCATCCATGCAATCTCATCGCATGGGTGGGTCGGCATATAGTGCCGAGGCCTATGCGCGCGCGGTGAAGCGGCTGGACCGGCTGGAGAAGTGCCTGGCGCGCGTGCTGCCCAAGCCGGTCAAGCCGCGCGGGGCAAAGCTGGGCGTGCTGAAGCTGACCGCGCGGACGCCGAAGGCAACATTCCTGAAATCCGTGCTGCGGGCCAAGGAGTACATCGCGTCGGGCGATGTCTTCCAGTGCGTTCTCTCGCAGCGGTTCGACTGCGTGCCGGGCGTGGATGCCTTCGATGTGTACCGCGCGCTGCGGATTGTGAATCCTTCGCCGTACATGTACTTTTTGCGGTTTCAGGGAACAGGGAACAGGGAACAGGGAACAGGGCGCAAAGCCACGCAGTCGACTACTCCCTGCCATATTGTGGGATCGTCGCCGGAGCTGCTGGTGCGGGTGCATGGGCGCACGGTGGAGTACAGGCCAATCGCTGGGACCAGGCCGCGCAGTGCCGACGAGGTGGAGGACCGCGCGCTGGAGGCCGACCTGCGCGCCGATGAAAAGGAGGTCGCCGAGCATGTGATGCTGGTGGACCTAGGGCGCAACGACGTGGGCCGAGTGAGCGAGTACGGCTCGGTCAAGGTCAAAGACCTGATGTTCGTGGAGCGCTACAGCCATGTGATGCACCTGGTCAGCTCACTGGAAGGGAAGCTGAAGCCGGAACTCGAAGCCATCGACGCGTTTCGCGCCTGTTTCCCGGCGGGAACGCTGAGCGGCGCGCCCAAGATTCGCGCCATGGAGATCATCGAGGAGCTGGAACCGGCGCGGCGCGGCGTCTACGGTGGCTCGATTCTGTATGCGGATTTTTCGGGAAATCTCGACTCGTGCATTGCCATCCGCACTCTGTTCATGAACGGCGAGCAGGGATACATTCAGGCGGGCGCAGGGCTGGTCGCGGATTCGGTGCCAGAGAATGAGTTCGTCGAGTGCGCCAACAAAGCCCGCGCCGTGGTCCGCGCCATCGAGCGCGCGCGGCAACAGTGACATGAGAGCACAGGATAAAATCGGCACAGCCATGGTCTTTGTACTCGACAACTACGATTCGTTCACCTACAACCTCGTCCAGTACATGGGTGAACTGGGCGCGGAGATGGTGGTGCGGCGCAACGACGAGCTGACGCCGGCCGAGGTCGAGGCGCTGCGACCGACGCACATCCTGATTTCGCCGGGGCCGTGTACGCCGGAGGACGCGGGGATCTCGATTGAGCTGATTCGGCACTTTGCGCGGCTGGCGCGGGAGGGCTGCGCGAGGGTGCCGATCCTCGGAGTGTGCCTGGGCCACCAGGCGATTGGCGCGGCCTTTGGTGGCAACGTCATTCGCGCGCCCAAGCTGATGCACGGCAAGACCAGCCAGGTGGAACACGATGGGCGCACCATCTTTGCGGGGATTCCGTCGCCGATGACCTGCACGCGCTACCACTCGCTGATCGTCGCCGAGGAGGGGCTTCCGGCGGAGTTGGAGGTCTCAGCGCGGACGGCGGAGTTGGGGCCGGGTGGGACGGCGGGCGGGACGACCATTATGGCGTTGCGCCACCGCGAGCTTCCCATCGAGGGCGTGCAGTTCCATCCCGAGAGCGTGCTGACGGTCGAGGGCAAGAAGATCATCGCAAACTTTCTGAAGATGTAGGCTGGACGCATGAGGCTGCGAATCCCATCTGCGCGCTTTCTTTCGCCGATGCTCCTGCTGGCGTGCGCGCTGGGCGGTTGGCTGGCCGGGCCGGTGCGTGCGCAGCAGTTGATTGGCTACGTCAATACGCAGGATGCGGACGTTGCGGGCGCGAAGGACGTGGTGGACGACCGCGCCGTGCTGATGGGGTCGGTGAGCGTGATGGCCAGGGACCACACCGCGCCGATCAGCCTGGGCCGCGGAGGGACGGTGCGCGTCTGCCAGACCAGCGTGCTGCATCTGAGCGAGGGCCGCGAGATGATGGTGGCCGCGCCGCTGCTCTTCTCGCTGGATGGCGGCGCCATCGAGATTGAGACGAAGGCGACCGCGACCGATGCCGTGATGACTCCCGACCTGCGCTTCACGGTGCGGTCGGCCGGGCCGCTCGACCTGCGCCTGCGGATCGCGCGCAATGGCGACACCTGCGTGGAAAACCGCGGATCGGGCGCGCCTTTGCTGGAGGTTACCGACCCGTTTGGCGAGGCAACGTATGAGCTGGTGGCTGGGCAGCACGTCCTGTTTGAGCACGGCAGCCTGCGCGAGGTGGTAGACCACGAGAGTTCGCCGTGCGGATGCCCGGATGCGCAGGGCGTTTCGGTGGCTGACGCGCTGATTGCGCCCGCTACAGCCGCAGCCGTGCAGCATCCCTTCCCGGTGGCGATCAGCGAGGGACTGGCGCCCGAGGCCGAGGTGCCGCAGGCGCCGACGGGCGAGGTCCATGCGCAGGTGAGCGAGACGCTGGTCTACAACGCGGCGGCCGGCAGCGGCGCGGCGGCCGGCGCGCCGTCCACTGCCGCACCAGCGCCCGCGCCGCCGGTCAACGATCTGGTGCATCTGGTCGGGCGGCTCTTCCACAAGCTCTTTCGACGCGGTTGACCTCTGCGGGACCCAGCCCAAAACCTTCCTACCGGGTGGTTTTCTTGACAGGGGGCGAAGGGTTACGCGAGACTTATAGGGCTGGGCCTGTTGCGCGGGCCCTGGGCGGTCTCCTGTGCGCGCGCAAGTGCGCGGGGCAAGACAAGGCTTCGCCGCCGGCAGCTTTCACGACAAACACCTCCAGGCCAGGTTGCGGGTCCAATCGCAGCTCCGGGGCGTGCTCCGGCGACGATCGACGCGCGGCGGCTTGAAGACTGGCCTGAAGAAGAAGCAAGTGAAGCTGAGAAGGATGGATTTGGATGCCAACGAACGGTGTTTCCGGGCAACTGCTTCTGATGCTGGTCTTCATCGCGCTGATGTACTTCGTGATGATTGCGCCCAACCAGAAGAAGCAGAAGAAGTGGCAGCAGATGCTGGGCCAGTTGAAGAACGGCGACCGGGTGACGACCAACGGCGGCATACGCGGGGTCATTATCTCGGTCAAAGACGATGTGGTGCAACTGCGCGTTCCTCCGGATAACATCAAGCTCGAGTTTGTGAAGAGCGCGATTGCCGCGGTGACGCTGCCAGAGGATACGAAGCAGAGTTAAGGGACCAGGAATAAGGCGGCCCGGGCCGTCACCACGGGTTTGGATAAAGGATGCAATGGGCAAGAATCTGAAGGGCAACACGGCGTTGATCGTAGCGTTACTGGTAGTGTTCTGCTATGGCTTTTTGGGCATCCCCCGTGGATTGACCCCGGCTGCGCTGAAGCAGGCGCTGACCGATCACATCAACCTCGGGCTCGACCTGAAGGGCGGGACGCACCTGATCCTGGTGGTCCATGTGGAAGAGGCAGTCGGCGACACCACCGACCGTGACGTGCAGCGTCTACAGGACGATCTGGAGAAGGCTGGCGTCACCGGCGAGACGGTGCACAAGCTGGATCCGGCCCATCCCGAGACGATCACCGTCAGCGGCATTCCGGTGGGCAAAGCGAGCGACGCGCGCTCGGTGATGGACGGCAACGACTACTCCAATACGTACGACCTGGTGTCGAACTCCGACGGAAGCGAGAAGCTCACCATGAAGCCGGGCGCGATCCGCAGCCTGGAGACGGCGACGCTGGAGCACTCCATCGAGACCATCCGCGCGCGCCTTTCCCCCCTTGGCGTGACCGAGCCAACGGTCCAGAAGTATGGACTGGGCGACAACGAGGTGCTGGTTGAGCTGCCCAACATCTCCGATCCAGGCAAGGTCGAGGACGCCATCAAGTCGCAGTCGAAGCTGGCCGTCTACGCGGTGGTGAGCGGGCCGTACGAGAACGACCAGGCAGCAATGACGGCGCTGAATGGAATGGTCCCGCCAGACGACCAGTTGCTGCATGGCAACATTACGCCCAACTCTCCCGACGAGGTGTATCTGTTGGAGCGGGCGAGCGTGGTGGAGGGAACGGACTTCCGCGATGCGCAGCCCTCGACGGACCAGAACGGGCGTCCCAACCTCACCTTCACGCTGACCACCGAGGCCGGCGACCGCTTCTACAAGTACACCTCCGCGCACTCCAAGGACAGCGCATCGCCGGGCTCGATGGCGATCGTTCTGGGCAACCGGGTGCGCGAGGTTGCATCGATCAACTCGGCGATCCGCGACCGCGGCGAGATCACGGGCAGCTTCACCAAGGACGAGGTGGACAACCTCTCGCTGATGCTGCGCACCGGCGCTCTGCCAGCGTCGATCGACACCCTGGAGACCACGACGGTTGGCCCCAGCCTGGGCGCGGCGTCCATCCGGCAGGGGGTCATCGCGGCCGTCGCCGGCATGATGGCGGTGCTCGTGTTCATGCTGATCTACTATCGCGGCGCGGGCATCAACGCGGACCTTGCGCTGTTCCTCAACCTCGTCATCCTGCTCGGCTTCATGGGCTACACCAATTCCACGCTTACACTGCCGGGAATTGCCGGCGTCATCCTGACCATCGGCATGGGCGTGGACTCCAATGTGCTGATCTTCGAGCGCATCCGCGAAGAGTTGCGCGCCGGCAAGACGGCGGCGGTGGCGGTGCAGCAGGGCTTTGGCCACGCGTGGATCACCATTGTGGACACTCACGTCACAACCATTGTGTCGGCCGCCATCCTGTTCCTCTTTGGCACCGGCCCGGTGCAGGGGTTCGCGGTCACGCTCACGTTTGGACTGCTGGCCAACCTTTTTACCGCCGTCTTCGTATCGCGCACGATCTTCGACGCGATCCTTGCCAGCAAGGAACGCGGCGCGGCATTGTCGATTTAGCAGCGAGTCGAGTCAGAGGAACAGCAACGAGTCAGCAAGTCAGCAAGTTAGCAATACGAGGCGATGCACGGCACGCCTGAGGAAAGCAAAGTGGAACTGTTTCGTGATGTAAACGTCGATTGGCTGGGCAAGAAGTGGTACTTCCTCGGCTTCTCGCTGATCTTTTCCGTGGCCGGCATTCTCAGCATGTTGTTCTGGCACGGTATTCCGCGGGGCGTGGACTTCAAGGGCGGCACACAGATCAGGGTCCCGTTCGATTCGCCGCCCAACGAGGACCACATCCGCCAGGCGATGGAGAAGGCGGGCGTCAAAGACGTCACCATTCAGCGCATCTCCTCGGGCACCGGACAGCAGGGCAACGATGTGGTGATCTCTCTGCCGCAATCCACCGCGACCGACCAGAACCACGACGCGGGCCGCCAGGCGGTGGAAGACGCTCTGCGCGCGTACTACCACGACTCCGGCTTTGCGCAGCCGAGCGTGGATATTGTCGGCCCGACGGCGGGCAAGCAACTACAGAAGCAGGCGGCGCTGGCCACCGGCTACTCGCTGCTGGGAATGCTGATCTACCTGTGGTTCCGCTTCGAGCTGATCTACGGCGTGGCGGCCGTGGTCGCGGTCTTCCACGACACGTTGATCACCGTGGGCGCATTCAGCCTGACCAACCAGGAGATCACCCTGACCGTCATTGCGGCCATCCTCACCCTGATCGGGTACTCGATGAACGACACCATCGTCGTCTTCGACCGTATCCGAGAGAACCTCTCTCTTTCGCGCAGGGAATCGCTGACCGATGTGGTCAACCGCAGCATCAACCAGACGCTCAGCCGGACCGTGATCTCCTCCGGCCTCACCTTCCTGACGGTCATGAGCCTGTATCTCTTTGGTGGCGAGGTGCTGCACGGCTTCTCGTTCGCCCTGGTCATCGGAATCCTGATCGGCACCTACTCGTCGATCGCGGTGGCCGCGCCCATGCTGGTGGCCTATCAGGACTGGCGCAAGAGCCGGGGCAAGATTTCCAGCCTGCCGGCCAAGCGCGCCCGGGCGTAAGCGGCCTGATTTTCAGGCCCGGGTTTTCATCTGTGTGTGTTTTTGTGTAAGATGCTTGGGTCGCCCCGTTTTGGCGGTCCAGGGCTTCAACGGAGATTGGCATTGCGGACGCGGGAACGATTCACCGCGCACGCGGGAACAAAGTAAACCGGCGCGGTGTCTAAGCTGGGTAGAACATTTTTCGCGAGGCTGTCCATGTTTGAAAGCGCTTTGATGGAATCCGGCGGTAAGCTCAAGACCAAGACGGGCCGGTGGATGTTTGCGACCGGCGCATTCAATCTGTCCATCCTGGCCATCGTCATGCTGATTCCGCTGATGTGGCCCGATGCCCTGCCGAGGATGGCCCTGACGGCGTTGTTGGTAGCGCCACCGCCGCCACCTCCGCCACCTCCACCGCCTCCGCCCCAGCAAAAGGTTGCGGAGGTGAAAATCGTCTCCGAGATTGACTCGGGCCTGCGCGCCCCAGCCAAGATTCCCCACGACATCAGGATCGTGCATGAAGAAGCGGCTCCTTCGTCGGGTACCGGAGTTGCGGGAATGCAAGGCATGGGCGGCGGCGGCGGCGGCGTGCCGGGCGGCCTGTTCGCCGGGCTGAGCGCGAGTGCGCCGGTGGTCCCCAGGGTGGTCCCGAAGCAGGTCGGGCCGGTGCGCGTCTCCAGCGGAACGGTCGCCGGCATGGCGATTTCTAAGCCCGATCCGATCTATCCGGCGATCGCCAAGGCAGCACACATTCAGGGGGCGGTCATCCTGCATGCGATCATCTCCAAGCAGGGCACCATCGAGCAACTGTCCATTGTCAGCGGTCCGCCGATGCTGGCCAACGCCGCCCGGGACGCCGTTCAACGCTGGCGATATAGGCCCTATCTGCTGAACGGGGAACCCGTTGAGGTGGAGACGAGCATTACGGTCAACTTTACCTTCGGCAGTTAGCCGGATGCAGTTCTGTAGACGTCCGTTTCACGTAGTTCACGCTTCAGATTCAAAGCCGGAAAATGAGCTTGTGCGTCCGACTCGT
>Ga0224534_1001088_pt1 | contig 15004 bp, 15 predicted proteins | sample 714E12024metaG_FD_172012 | JGI IMG/M metagenome (GOLD analysis project Ga0224534, IMG submission 172012) | Peat soil microbial communities from Stordalen Mire, Sweden - 717 E1 20-24 | ecosystem: Environmental > Terrestrial > Soil > Wetlands > Peat | place: Sweden: Norrbotten County, Stordalen... | reverse complement strand
AGAAACGGGGTCGGATTTAACATGAGCCATTATAAAACAGGCTCGATACGGGGGACAGAACTATCGGCAATCAGGCAAAGATTTTCTTGCCTCCACTGCCTTAAGTAAGCGCCATTCTTGTCGGATATTTTTATGAAGATTTACGATTCGTGGCCTAACAAGGCGCTGGAGCCAACGCCGGTTACGCCTTCAGTTTGCCGGGAAGTCGCACGTTGGCGGATGTCATCGTGCGGCGTGGCTCCTGTTGTTGGTTTTTGATTTAGGTGTGCAGATGCTTTTATGAGACCGTGGCCCAACAAGATTAGATGAGAAGGCAGACGCTCGGCGCAAAGACGCGTTGAGTGCTAAAGTCTGCCTATGAAAACAAATACAACCACACCTGTCGTTCCCACATCATCCGCCTTCGCTGCGCTACGGCGCGACAAGCCCGCCGCGATTGTTCCCGGCGGGTTCACCCTCGGTTTGGATCCCGGTCTTTCATTGCTGGAAAAATTTTCGTTTATCAGCGGAGATTAGCGGTTAAACTGGCTCCGTGAACCTTTTGGAAAATCTGAATTCCATCCAACAACGGATTCGCGCCGCGTGCGAACGCGCCGGGCGTGCGACGGATTCCGTCACGCTGCTGGCGGTTTCCAAAACGCATTTGCCGGAGACGATTCGCGCGGCGGCGGATTGCGGGCAACTGCTCTTCGGCGAAAACAAAATCCAGGAGGCGAAAGCGAAAATCCCGCTGTGCCCGGGCAAATGCCGCTGGCATTTCATCGGGCATCTGCAATCGAACAAGGTCCGCGATGCGGTGGAGTTGTTCGAGATGATCCAAAGCGTGGACAGCTTGGGTCTCGCGCAGGAAATCAACAAACGCTGCGAACAGGCGGCCAGAAAAATGCCGGTTCTGCTGGAGGTCAATGTCGCGGGCGAGGCGAGCAAGTTTGGTTACCAGCCCGGAAAACTGCTGTCCGAGCTGAAAGAGTTAAACAAATTGCCGCGAATCGAAATCCACGGGCTGATGACCGTGCCGCCGTTCGTGACCGGGCCGGAAAAGGCGCGTCCGCACTTTCGCCGGTTGCGGGAATTGAAAAGGCAATGCGAAGAAATCCTTGGCGCTCCCCTGCCCCACTTGAGCATGGGAATGAGCGGCGATTATGAAGTGGCGATTGAGGAAGGCGCGACGCTGGTGCGGATTGGCACGGCCTTGTTCGGGGCAAGGCGGAAAGCAAGCAACCTGCCGGCGAAGGAACCGAGTTTTGAAAATTGAATTCCAGGCATTGTGCCTTTGATAAACAGCCTGGGAGCGTTGGCGTCCCGCCGGCGTGCTGCTGAAAAAAAGTGGCCGGCGAGACGCCAGCGTTCTCTGAAATTTCAAATCAAGGCACTGCCAAATTTTGCCGCAATCCGCGCGGGGTAATTTATATTGAAACCATGACTGTTGATTTGTTCAAACGAGAAATCACGGCGGCAGTGAAGGCCTACGACAAATACATCGTCTGCCTGGACAAGACGCCGGAGGATTTCGAGGCGTCGCTGAATTCGCTGATGCAAAAGGCGATCGAGGCCTACGAGAACCGCGGCGAGGGATTCCGTCACGGCATCGCGCTGGACAAGCGGGTCACGGTCATCTTGAGCGAAGGCGACGAAGCCCGCCCGTTGTGCGGGATTTATTTCAACCTCCATTCGCCCTACCAGAAAGACGCGCTGCCGAAGACGGTGAAAGCCGCCGGCAAAACGCCGGCGCACGGGGACTGATTACTGGTCGCGCGCTTCATCCCCGGCTTGCGCGTCGCCGGTGATAAGATCAGCCACGACATAATTGTCGCGCTGCCATTTGTCGGTCTTGACCTCGGCAACCTTCAATCCGCCGCGATAAAGGAAAAGGCTCTGGCCCGTTCCAGGCATCTGACCGACGGGAAAACTCAACACCACATAGCGTCCGGTGTCATTATACAAAACCACCTTTGCGGCGAGCGACGCGTCCGGCGTGATAATCGTGGTGGACGCCTTCGGGCCGGAAGCGGCGGCCTTCTGCTTGTGGAAGGCACAGCCGGAAACCAGAATTCCAGCCATCAACAGGAACAAGTGCGCGGACGATTTCATGGGCATAGTTAAGCGCGGGCGGTGGCGGAGGTCAATTATGTTTCGGTGAGGATCGTGTCGTCGTGTTCATAGGCCGGCGCGCAGCAGCAAAGCAGCCGCATCGTTTCATCGCCCGTGTTCCACAATTTGTGCTTCTGGCCGGGCGGGATGGCGATGGCGTCCCCCGCCCGCACGTTGCGCGTCTCGCCTTCGATGCGCATCCGCCCCGTGCCGTGTGTGATGTAATAAATCTCCTCGGTCTTCGGATGAAAATGTTCCTGCGTGCTCGCGCCCGCGGGCAGCCGCGCCTCGGCCAGACTTTGATTGCGGATGACGGAATTGCGGTGCGCAAGCAATTCGCGGATTTCCGAGCCGTCCTTGGTGATGAACGGCGCGACCTCGTTGAGATTCTTGATGTCCATAATTAAAAACCTTCCGGCAAACCAAGGAACTTCGCCCAGTCGGCCTGCCCCAGAATGACTCCGGCCACGACCAGAATCATCGCCGTCCAAAACGTGTGCGTCAACGGGTCGCCGAGAAAATAAAACGCCCACACGCCGGTGCTCAGCGGCAGCAGGTTGCTGAAGAGCATCACCTGGCTGTTGCGCCAGTTGCGCAGCGCGCTGTTCCAGAGCGCATACGGCACCACGCCGCCGAAGACGATGCAAAACGCCAGCACACCGGTCTGCGCGCCGTTCACCGCAAGCCCATGCAACGCCAGTTCGACCACGGACACTGGCACCAGCCACACGCCGGCCATCCACATCGTGTGCGCGGCCACTTCCGTTCCCGCCAGATGCGCGCTCAATTCGCGCACCTGCCGTCCGAACGCCGCCCACAAAACGCTCGCGGCGAGCCCGAGCACCTCGCCGATCAGGTTCAACTTCGCCGCCGTCAAGGCCGGCCATAGCAGGACCACCACGCCGGCCAGCGTCAGCAAGGCTGCGCCGTAACGCCGCACACTCGCCCATTTCCGACCCGGCTTTTCCTCCCACAACAGCGCCCAGACCGGCGAGGCGCCGAGATACAGCGCCACGTGCGCCGCCGACGTGAGCCGCAACGCCCAGTTGAAGACAACAATGTAAACGGCCAGCAACAACCCGCCACGCAACCAGAGCCGCCGGCGCAAATCCGGGGTCAATGGCTGGAACACGCCGAGAAAACTCGTGCAGCGCAGCACGGCCAGCAGCAGGATTCCCGCAATAAGAAAGCGGATGCAGCCGGTGAACACCGGCGGCCACGACATCACCAGCCATTTCGTCCCTGCATTGTTCCCGCCCCAGAGAAAAATGGTGAACAGCAGGCTGCAGGCGATGGCGGCGTTGCTTTTCGGCTGCGACACGCGGCGAACTTAAGCCAAAGCGCGAAAGTTGCGAATGAAAATTACACGGGCGAGTTTAACCACGGATGAACACGGATGGACACGGATTTGCTTTGGTGGGCCGAGGACGGTGGCCGCCTGCCAAGACCCCGCAAGCCGCAGGTAATAGGAGTCGAGGTCACGAGACTCGTTCTGAAAAGGCAGAGACTCCTTACGTCGTCTCCTACAATTTGGTAGGGCGGGCGCTCCTGCGCCGCCCGGATATTTGGGCTGACCGGCAGGTCAGCCCTACCCTGATTTCGAGGGACGGGGCGGATGCCGGGTTTTGTAGGAGTCGAGGTCACGAGACTCGTTCTGGAAAGGTCGAGACTCCTTACGTCGTCTCCTACAAGGTTCAAGGGACGGAGCGGATGCGCCAGAAATTATTCGTGGTGGCGTCCGGCGGGTTGGTGAACACCAGCGCCCCGAACGAACCGGCGGGATTGGTCAACTGCGGTATCCAGTTGGGCGGTGTCAGGCTGCTGGAACGGTCCAGCGCGTAATTCTTCAAGGCAACGCCCACAAAGGACAATTGCATATTGGTGCTGCCCAAAAGCTGACCGGAGATTTGATTGTAAGGCCCCAGAATCTGCTCGGGCCGGTTGGTGTTGTTGTAAGTGCCATCGCCCAATTGACCACTGCTGTTAAAGCCCATGGCCCAAAGACTACCGTTGCTCTTGAGAAACAGGCTGTCGTATGATCCGGCGGCGATCACTGTGACATTGCTTGCCACAATCTGCTCGGGAAGGATAACTTTATTGGTGGTGCCGTCACCTAATTCGCCATATTTGTTATAGCCCATTGCCCACAAACTGTCGTCACTTTTGAGAAACAGGCTATGGTATATTCCAGCGGCAATAGCTACGACATTGCTGGCCATAATCCGTTCAGGCTGGTTGGTATTATTGTATGTCCCGTCGCCCAACTCGCCATAATTGTTATTACCCATTACCCACAAACTGCCGTCACTTTTGAAAAACAAGCTGTGGTAAAATCCTGCGGCAATCGCCGTCACATTGCTGGCCATTATCTTTTCGGGACGGTTGGTCTTGTTGTAAGTGCCGTCGCCCAACTGACCATAGTTATTGTAGCCCATAGCCCACAGACTGCCATCGCTCTTGAGAAACAAGCTGTGACCGTCTCCTACAGCCATCGCTGTCACATTGCTGGCTACAATTTGCTCAGGCCGGTTTGTGTTGTTGTAAGTGCCGTCACCCAACTGACCGTAACCGTTGTAACCCATGGCCCAGAGACTGCCGTTGTTCTTGAGAAACAGACTCTGATTTCCTCTTACTGCGATCGCCGTGACGTTGCTGGCCACAATCTGCTCGGGCCGGTTGGTATTGTTGTAAGTGCCGTCGCCTAACTGACCATAATAGTTATCACCCATGGCCCACAGGCTCCCGTTAGTCTTAAGAAATAGGCTGTGGCTGCGTCCTGCGGCAATTTTGCTGGCCACAATTTGCCCGGGAAGGTTGGTTTGGGTATAAGCCCCGTCGCCCAATTGACCAGAACTGTTAAAGCCCATGCTCCACAGACTGCCGTCACACTTCAAAAACAAGCTGTGGAATTGCCCTGCAGCAACCTGGGTCACGGGTTGCGCGCCGCTGGTGAGCGCTTGCAGAATCGCAGCACATAGCAGACAGATTTGAATCAGGTTTCGCCATTTGAAGGTAGGGCCGCGCTGCCGCGCGGCCTCGGACGACCGGCAGGTCGTCCCTACCATGGGAATTGAAGCGTGAATCAGGTTTCTTCCGCTTTTCATAGGGTTGTATTCGAGGCTATTTCCGTCCCGGCGGGGTGGCAACCTGCTCCGGGCGTGCCGAAGCACAGTTTTTGCCCGTTGGGGAGGGTCATGCCGTAACGAAGCGGTGTGGCCATTTGCTGTTTTTGTTCTTGGTTGTTGCTTTTTTGAGTCACGGCCTTTTTTGGGCCGCAGTAATGTTTCACCACGAATCGCCAAAATGGTCAAGCGGGAAGGAGGCGGTTTGAAAGATACAATCAGGCATAATAGCAGAATCAGTTTAGTGAATTGGCGGGCAATCCCGGGAGCGCCGCCGTCCCGGCGGCGAGTTTGATGATGGGATTCACGCCTTGGCGTGTCTCTGGAAACAAGCTGAAGCTTGAACTCCAACACGCGGGCGGGACGCCGGCGCTCCCAGGTATTCACCGTCGCGCAACGGGACTGCCAGTTTCATCGAGTCGAAGCAATACCGAAATTTGTTTGACCGCGCCGGTTCGTGAATTACCTTGCCCGCATGGATCATTCACCCGGCTTCCTGAAAATTGTCAACGACGCCAAGTCGCGCGTCCGAGAAATCTCCATTGACCAGGCACGGGCGTGGCTTCTGCAAAATCCCAAGGTGGTGCTGCTGGACGTGCGCGAGGATTCCGAGTGGGGCGCGGGCCACGCCGCCGAGGCGTTGCATCTGGGCAAGGGTGTGCTGGAGCGCGACATCGAGAAAATGATTCCTGACGTGAACACGGAGATCATCATGTATTGCGGCGGCGGGTTCCGCTCCGCCCTCACCTGCGACGCGGCGCAAAAGATGGGCTACCGCAGCGTCCATTCGCTCATCGGCGGTTACAAGGCGATGGTCAAGGCCGGCTGGCCGATGAAAAAGGGTTAAGGCCAAATCCCGGCGGCATTTAATAAATCCACAGGATGAGGCGTTTGGTTCGTTGCATGTAGCTGCGGTAGGGTTCGCCCAATCCTCCGAGCAAGGCTTGTTCTTCAACATGAATGCGCCACAATTGAACGGCACAACAGGGCACGAGAATGAGAAGCCAGCTTGCCCAATTGGGAATGCACAGGGTGAAACCGAGAAGGGTCATCAGACCGCCGGCGTAGCTGGGATGGCGGATGAACCGATACGGGCCGGAATCAATCAGCCGATGATCGGTCGCGATGGCGACGTTCGTGGTGAAGAAGCGTCCCAGATAAATGATTGACCACCAGCGCAGCACCAGACCCGGCACGAACAGGCAGTAGCCGATTTCAAGACCGATTTGCCCCAAATGGATTCTGCCCGCCGGCAGCCGGTAAGCGGCCATGATGCCGAGCGTAATGGCCGTCAAGTTCACCAGCCAGATCAATTTCAGGGAATGGCGGTCTTTGGAGACAGCATTGGATTTGGAACGCTTGAAGAGGTTGAGCAACAATTCGGAGACGCCCCAAAGCATCATGAGGGTTCCCGCCGGGGGCACATGTCTCGCCATCCTTGACCGCCAGGGTGAAACTTGCGGCACCGGTGGAATTCCCTTCGCATCCTCGATAATTTCCTGCGGCGCGTTCGTTGTCGTGGCCCAATAATGTTTGGTCGAAAGCACGGCGGCCTCCACGGCCAGGTTGTCCCAATACTCGTGGATGGCGAGAATGTTGCCGGCTTGCATGCGATAAAAGTCGCGGTCCAGCACGGCCATTTCGATCCATTCAAATGAAAAATAATTTCTTTCGTGGCGGCTGGAGTTGTTGTCGCTGGTGCCGTTGATGTAGCCGGAGACCCGGTTTGTGCCCAGATACATCAGGTAACGGCCGGTGTTGATGAGCCGTTGAATCTGCTGGCGCGTCGGGCCAAGGTTCGCCTGGCAGGCGCGGAAGATAAACATGTCATAATCCGATTCGTAAGTAACCTCCGGGCTGACGGCGGGGTCTCGCGGCAGGCCGTAGGACCAGAGATAGCAAACGTGATTCTTCGCGCTCACAGGCACGGCGTTCGCAAAGAACCAGGCCGCCGTGTCCGCGGTGATCTTTTCATAATAGGCGATGTTGGTGTTGCCGTCGTTGAGCAGACGATGGCATTGCGCCAGCCGCAGCAATCCGCCGACAATGGATTGTTGCTGATTCCACGGAAGGGGACCGCTGGACTGGCAATATTTGTAATAAACTTTCGAATCCGGATGAATGAGGTGGTAGCCATCTTTGGTTTGATGGACATACCAGGGAACAATCGTGGTTTCCGCACTGCGCTGGCATTCACGGACATAAGTTTTGGCCCGTTCGAGATAAGTCGCGCCAAAACCGAACCGGTCCGGCGGAGCGGTTTCATTCCAGACCGCCGGGTTTTCCAGAATCAATCGCGCCGTGTTGACGATGTGCTCGATGACGTCTCCATTTTCCGTGCCGCTATACAATGCTTGCTCGGTGTCGTCAGTAGCTTTGTTCGGCCAGCAAAGCTCGCGTTTGCCAGTCCACAACACGCGGCCATTGGTCGGGTCATTGCGCGCGTGGAGAAATGCGTCCGACCAGACGATCGCCATATCCAAATCGCGCCGCTCATGCGTGAACGCATAAAACGTCTGCATCCCATGAATCCGAGCGCCATCACGTTCGTCCACCATGAGGTTGTCGATATTATTGGTCGGCGGCGGTGGCAGATAATGAAGTTTATCAATGAACGACTGGTATTCGTTGGTCGTCACGTCACCGTCCAATCCGTCGAGAACCATGTCCCGGTCCTCGGCATGGGCGAGATTGATGCTGATGAAAAACAGCACCGTCAGGAGAACGCACGACTTTTTCCAAGAATCAAAATAACGGGTCATAAGAAACAAGTGGCAATTCAGTTTGATTCAAATACCGCAGACAGGCAATACCCGACATGACGCAGCGGATGGCATGGCTTGAAACTCTCCGCCTTGACCATGTTTGAAACGGCCTTTAGGCTGGATTGATGTCGAACGCGCCGCAAAAGAAAAAACGCAAGGCCATCATGCTCGGCGTCGGATTGGATTCCGACGGCCATAAGCGGCTCACGACGGGCGAGAACTTTGCGCTGGTGGGCGGCGCGGAGGAAACGCATGAGCAGATGACGGAGAAGGCCATCAAAATCAACGAAAAGCTCAAGTCGCGCGGCAAGCAGCTCGAAGAAGTCAGCCGCGAGGAGTTCGATGACATCGCCCACGAGGTCGGTTTGAAGAAGTTCAAGCCGCGACAGTAATTGGTAGGGCGCGTTACTCCGTGCGCGCCGAACAGGCGGCGGGCAGAGGACTGCCCGCCCTACCGGTTAAACAAAAATCTTTTCCAAAACCGCGCGGGTCTTTTCCGGCGTTTCATGGACGAAAGCCCGCCAGCCGCGAGCCAGGCCGGCCTGCACATTTTCCAAACGGTCGTCCAGATAAATGATGTCCGCTCCGCTGCATCCGCACAATTTCTCCATCGCCTCGTAGATTTTCGCATCGGGCTTCATCGCGCCGACTTCGCAGGAATAAATGTAGCCGTCGAAATTCTTGAAAAAAGGAAAGTTGCGCTCGACGTGCTCGATGGCAAGGTCGTTGGTGTTGGAAAAGATGTAGGTTTTACATCCGCGCCGCCGCAGTTCCGCGTGGAGTGCAACCATCTCCGGAATCTCGGTGAAGATATCCGCAAAATAGCCGCCAAATTCCTCCATCGTGCCTTGAAAGCCGATGGCGTCGCGGATTCCTTCAAAAAATTCCCGCCGGTTGACCATACCGCTTTCGTATTGAATGAGCAGCGGCGAGGCGCTCAAAAAGGATGCGAGATCCAGCAGGGATATTTTGCTGCGGGCGGCCACCTTGCGGGCGGCGATGGAATAATCGAAGTCCACCAGCACCTTGCCGAGATCGAAGACCACTACTTTGGAGGAATTCATTTGAAATAAGCGGCGTGTTTCCGGAATGACTAATGACTAAATCCTAATGACAAATGAATCACCAAATTCAAATGACAAACTCATCACTGCGTCCTTTGGAAATTCGGGCTTCGTCATTTGAAGTTATTCAGTCATTATGGCTTAGTCATTCGTCATTGCCCCTTCATTTCCCGGCGTCCTTCGAGCGCGCGGCTCAAGGTGAGTTCATCGGCAAATTCCAGCCCGCTGCCCGCCGGCAGTCCGTAGGCGATGCGGGAAATTTTCAAATTGGGACGCGCCAGACGCTTCGCGAGATACGCGCTGGTGGCGTCGCCCTCCACGTCCGTGGCCAGGGCGATGACGATTTCGCGGATGGATTCATGCGCGAGACGTTTTTCAAGCTCCGCGATGCGCAAATCCTCCGGCTCCACGCCGTCGAGCGGTGAAATCCGGCCGCCGAGGACGTGGAACTTGCCGCGAAAGGCGTTCGACTTCTCGATGCTCAAAATGTCCACAGCACGTTCGACCACGCAGACGAGCGAGGCGTCCCGGCGCGAATCGTCGCAAATCGGACAGGGCGATTTCTCGGTGAGAGCTCCACAGGTGGCGCAGAACTGGATTTTTTCGCGGGCCAGCAGAATGGCATCAGCGAGTTGCCTGACGGCGGCGCTGTCCGACTGGACGAGATGCAAGGCCATGCGCTCGGCGGAACGCGGCCCGACGCCGGGCAGCTTGTTCAGCGCGGCAATCAAGACGGCGATGGAATTGGGAAGCATGGCCACGGAATGACTAATGACTAAACCATAATGACGAACGCATGACTAAATCCGAATGACGAATTCTCCAGCACGATCTTGGGGATTCTGGTTTTGGACATTCGGCATTCTTTAGTCATTAGGATTCATTCATTCGTCATTTCAACCGAACCCCGGCAGATTCAATCCCGCCGTGACCTTGCCCATTTCGGCGTTGGAAATGTCCTTGGCCTGGCCAAGCGCCTGGTTCGCGGCGGTCACAATCATATCCTCGAGCAATTGCGCGTCGGCGGGATTGAGCGCCTGCGGGTCAATCTTGATGGATGCGAGTGTGCCGTCGCATTTGGCAATTGCCTTGACGGCCCCGCCGCCGCTGGTGGCTTCCACGGTGCGTGCGGCAAGCTGCGCCTGAACGGTTTCCATTTGCTGCTGCATCCGCGCAGCCTGTTTCATGAGTTTTCCGATGCTGGACATAATTGGGTCTGGGATTTGGGTTCCTGGGTCTGGGGAATATCAGGCGCGGACTTCGACAATCTGGCCTTTGAAGATTTCCAGCGCCTTTTGAATCAGCGGGTCGTTTTTGAAATCGTTTTTGTTGAAAGCAACCGGTGCGGACTTTTCCCTGGCCGGCGCTGCCGCTGGCGCATCTGCTGACGTTGCGACTGGTGCCGGGGGAATTACCCGGACGCGGTCTGCGGGGTGTTCCGCCTTGATGAATTTGATCTGCGCGTTGGGATGGCCGATCTCCGCGAGCTTGGTTTGCAGCAGGGTGTGGTTGCGCGGATTGTCAATCAGGGCAAGGTGATCCACAAATTCAGGATCGAAGCCGATGACCAATGTGTTTTTATCGAACGAGACCGGACCGGCTTCCAGCAAATAAGCCCGGATGAACGGGCTGACGCGGCTGACGGCTTCAACCAGCTTCGTCCAAAGCCCGGCCAAATCCGCGGAAACAGCGGACGTTTCCGCGAGCGCGACCGGCGCAGCAGCGGCTTGCTGATGGGCGGTGTGACTTTTTGTGATGGCCGGCCGGACTGCAGACGCTGCGCCAGGAATGGACGTGATTACAGGCACGTTGCCTCCGCCGCGCAACTGGTTGAGCTCCTTCAAAACAGCGTCAATCGGCAGGGCGTTGCGCGCTTCGATGGCTTTGAGCAGGACGACTTCAACCATGATTTTCTTGGAGGCGGCATCACGCAGGCGAAGTTCAGCGTCCGCGAAGACTTCGAGGATGCGCGTGAACGCGTCGGTGTTCGCCAGCGCGGCTTGTTCCTTGAGGGCGGCGACCTCGGCCTCGGAGACTTCGAGCAGATTCAAATCGCCGCGCGAGACCTGAAAGATCAGCAGGTTGCGAAAATGATTCAGTAAATCGGAAAGCAGGCGGCCCAAATCCTTCCCATTCTGCGCAAGTTCATTCAGTTGCGTGAGCGCAGTTTGAATTTCGGCGTTGAGAACGGCCTTGCTCAATTTCAAAATCTGGCTTTCGGCGGCAAGCCCAAACATCGAGAGCACATCGGGCTCCTCGATTTTGTCGCCGCAAAAGCTGATGAGCTGGTCCAGCGTGGACTCGGCATCGCGCATTCCTCCGTCCGCGCCACGGGCGATGGCGTGGAGCGCGGCCTCGTCAATTTTCACCTTTTCCTTTTTCGCAATTTCGGCGAGATGCTTGGTGATGAGCGCGGAGGGAATCCGGCGCAAATCAAACCGCTGGCAGCGGGAAAGAATTGTCGGCAGGACTTTTTCCGGGTCGGTGGTGGCAAACATGAACTTCACATGCGCGGGCGGTTCCTCCAGAGTTTTCAGCAGCGCGTTGAATGCCGCCGTCGAGAGCATGTGAATTTCGTCAATGATGTAAATCTTGAATTGCGAATTGGCAGGCGCGTATTTGCAGGTTTCGCGAAGCTCGCGAACCTGCTCAACGCCGTTGTTGCTTGCGCCGTCAATCTCCAGAACGTCCAGCGCCCGACCCTCGGTGATTTCAACGCAGCGCGAATCTTTCTCGTCGAAATCAATTTTCGGCCCGCCGGTGCAATTGAGGCATTTGGCAAAGATGCGGGCGATGGTGGTCTTGCCGGTGCCGCGCGGGCCGCAGAACAGGTAGGCATGCGCAATGCGTTTCTGCTCGATGGCGTTGGCGAGCGTCTGGGTGACGTGCTCCTGCCCGACGACCTCGGCGAACCGCTGCGGGCGGTATTTGCGAGCTATGACTTGATAGGACACGGCGACAATTAAGAAGTAAAAAGGCAAAAGGCAAAAGGCAAAAATCCACCCAACGCGGCCCGCGACTTTTTACTTTTTACTTTTGCCTTTTTCATTTAAAAAAATGCCAGGGTGACCACGGCAGATGTCGAGCAGACTACCGTTGCTGCCTTCCGGCCCTGGCGGGGTTTGTAAGTCCACATTCCATGGGCCCTGGCGGAAACAATGTGCGGCAGGCGCGCGCCGGCTTCAAGTGGAAACGCTCAACGATTTCATTGCGCTGTTCGCTCAACGGCTGGTAAAATGCGGCGGTTTGAACGGACACAATCAGAGATACGAGGCTTTCGCTTCTTCTCCCGATTCAGGCGGCGAGATGGTCGGGGGAGAAATTTTTGTGGAGCTTTGGAAGCTTTGCTTTCAATCCGGCGCGGTCCGGCTCGAAATTCCACTGAACCAGGTCGTCGTCGCATTTTCCGAGAACGATGAACAAGTTTGGTTCAGCCACCGCGGGCAGCCGGACGTGAAATTTTTCACGTTTGACCAGTCGGTTTTGAACAATCGGTCGTTGCAGCACACTCCCTCCATCCGCGTGCAGTTGCGGGAGATGTTGCAACGCGGCGAAATGGCGCGGCGATGGCGGCTCGTCCTTTACGCGTTTTTAGGATGCGTCGTGTTGACGTGGATGGGTTCGCTGGCGATGGGCGCGGCGATGAGGGTGGTGGTGAATGGAATTCCGCTGTCGTGGGATGCGCAGGAAGGCAACGCGGTCATCGAAAAGCTGCAGAAGAAACTCCCCTTCGTGGCCGACACGAATTCGCTGGCGCAATTGACCGCCTTCGCCGAGCCGTTGATGCGCACGATTCCGGCCCGCGGCGTCCAGTTCAAATTCCACATTCTCGAATATCCGGAGCCGAACGCCTTTGCGCTGCCGGGCGGACACATCGTTGTCACCACGGGCCTGTTGAAGCTGGCCGACACGCCGGAGGAACTGCTGGGTGTGATTGCGCACGAGTCGGCGCACGTCACGCAACGGCACGCGCTGCGGCACGAGATTTCGGGAAAGGGGCCGGTTTACATGGTGCAGATTCTCACGGGCGGCCGCAGTCGGGCGTTTGCAGCGCTGGCTTACCCATCCGAGCTGCTCGCCTATGAAAGTTTTTCACAGGAATACGAACGCGAGGCGGATTCGGTCGGGTGGAATTATCTGGTGGCGGCCGGCATCAATCCGCACGGGATGATTGACATGTTCCGCAAGTTCGAAGCGCAAACAGGGAAGTTGAAAGACAGACTCGAATTTCCGGCGTTTGAAAGTCATCCCGCTATGGAGAAACGCATCGCCTGGCTGAAAGCAAGATGGGAAAAACTCCCGAAACAGACTGGATTCATCCCGCTGACCAACGCGGTGCCCAAAATATCCGAAAGTGATCTGCAAAATGCGCTGGAGAAATTGCGGCGGTAGGCGGCAGCTTCAGTCGCCGAACCAGCCGAGTTCGTCTTTTTTCGTCAGGTAAAGCAGGCCGAGGATGCGCATTTCGACGGCGAGCAGATAGAGGCCGAAGAAGTTGGCGAAAATGGACGGCAGGATGTAGGGAATCCCCAGAAGATCCGGCAAAACTGTTTCCCCCAGCCAGCGCAGGATGAGAATGACAACGAACAAGACGATGGCCAGCGCGTATTCCTTCGGGATTTTCAAAATGGATGGAATGAGCAGCAGCGGATTCACGGCCCCCAGCGAATCAAACATCGCCACCGCCATGAACGCCATCGGAAAATAAATCGCGCCGAAGAAAATCGAGGCCGTCGTCGCCCAGCCCAGCCAGGCGCCGCCTTCCCCGGCATGGAAGGCATAAATCGTCAGCCCAATGGCCGGCGCAAAACAAAATGCCACGAGACCGAGGGTTTGGAAAAAGGGCGCCGTGACTTCGCTGCTGTAATCGGTCAGATCCGGCCAGTCCGGCATTTCATTTTCACCGCGGGCGGAAGTTACCACGATATTTTGGAGGAAACGGGTCAGATAGCCGATTCCGAAAATCGTCAGGAAAATCACGGCTATCAATCCGTAGATGAAGGCATACTTTGCCACAAACGTCGCGCCGTCAATCAAGAGAAACATAATCCCGCCGCAAATCAGAAGAACCACCCCGTCGCCCTTGAGCGGGTAGCGGAACGCGCCGCACGCCTGGCTGAAAAAAGATTTATCGGGCGCGGCCTGGGCCGGCGGCGGTTTCAGATGCAAACATGCCACGCCGCAAGCGCGGCAGAAATAACGTCCCTGCCGCCGGTTGACGCACAAGTCGCAAAATGACTTCCGGCATTTCGGGCAGAGAAATTGCGCGACGGCGTGCGGATGGAATTTGCAAAAAGCGGCGGCGGCTTGGGGCTGGACAACGACACCGGGTATCGGGCGCGCGCGCGGAATCTGGTCGCTTTCAAATTGCAGCACCACATCGCCAAGCCGGATGGTCTGCCCGTTGAACAGCGGCGCTTCGTCAACCATCGCGTCGTTGACAAAAGTTCCGTTGACAGAGCCAAGGTCCTTGATGACCACGCCCGAATCCGTCACCGTCAACTGGCAGTGCGCGCTGGAGACGGAGGGATGTTCGATGGGAAAAGTGTTTTCCGGTCCACGCCCCAGGGAAATGGCGCCGGGCTGGAGCGGAATTTCCCAGGCGTTTTCGGTTCCGGGATTGACAATCAGCCGGGGCATGTTGGATACGCGATAAAAGAAATCAGTTCAAGTGTCAAGGCAAAGCGCGGCGATGATGGATTTTTTGCCTTTGATGATTTTCACGCGCTTGGGCGTGTTCGGCAAGTGTAACGCCTTCATTTTTTGCGCATTCGCGCCTCGAAAAATGGCGCCTTGCGTGAAAACGATGGATTGAAACTTGCCTGTGCGCCAACATGTGTTACCTTGCCCCTGCTAAATTCGTCTTCTGACGCAGGTTAGGAACATCATGGCTGGAAAAAAGAAAGTCGGGAACTGTCCGGACGCCGGTGTAACCATTCAGTTACATCTGATGGGAATCATT
>Ga0224534_1001080_pt1 | contig 15109 bp, 10 predicted proteins | sample 714E12024metaG_FD_172012 | JGI IMG/M metagenome (GOLD analysis project Ga0224534, IMG submission 172012) | Peat soil microbial communities from Stordalen Mire, Sweden - 717 E1 20-24 | ecosystem: Environmental > Terrestrial > Soil > Wetlands > Peat | place: Sweden: Norrbotten County, Stordalen... | reverse complement strand
GCGTCGGGCTTGTCCGTCCCGTCCTTGCGCAACGCCAGCGGACAGGCCGGTTCATAAATCACCTGGATGTTTGTACCGGCCACACTTTTGATGCCGTCAAGAATGGTCATCGGCCGGGCCGGCGTGCCGTTGTAATTGCCGAGCAGCACCGCCACGGAACTGGCGTTGGGGCCGATGACGGCAATGCGTTTGATTTTGGCACGGTCGAGCGGCAACAGGCTGTTTTTCAACAGCACGATGGATTCGCGCGCCATTTTCAATGCCAGGGCCTCATGGGCGGGCGTGTCGTCTTGCGAAATGGGAATTTGCGCGTACGGCACTGTTTCCGGCGAATCAAACAGCCCCAGCCGGAACCGCGCTTCCAGCACGCGGCCGACGGCGATGTTGATTTCCGTTTCCGAAATCAAACCTTTTTTGACCGCGCGCACCAGCGGGTTGTAATCCTTGCCACAACAGAGATCGTCGCCGGCCTTCACCGCCACGGCCGCGGCCTCCGCCGGCGTGGCCGTGAATTTGTGATTCGCGTAAATGTCGTAAATCGCGCCGCAGTCGGAAACCACGTGGCCGTCAAAGCCCCACTGCTTCCGCAAAAGGTCCGTGAGCAACAACGGGTTCGCGCAGGCTGGCTGGCCATAGACGGAATTGTAGGCGCCCATGACTGCGCCGACGCGGCCTTCGCGGACGGCGGCCTCGAATTGCGGCAGATACGTTTCGTAAAAATCGCGTTCGGACGGCGCAACGTCAAAACGGTGCCGCTCCAATTCCGGTCCGCTGTGGACGGCATAATGTTTCGCGCACGCCATGGCCTTCACATATTTCGGGTCGTCACCCTGCAATCCGCGAATGAACGCCACGCCGAGCCGGGCGGTGAGGAACGGGTCCTCGCCGTAGGTTTCCTGGCCGCGGCCCCAGCGCGGATCGCGGAAGAGGTTGATGTTCGGCGTCCAGAACGTGAGGCCGAAATAGCGCGCGCTGTCCCCGTTGTGTTTGCTGACGTAGTCATTGTGCTTGGCGCGGGCCTCGGTGGCGATGACGTCGGCGGCTTCGTGCAGGAGCGGCGCGTCCCAGGTGGCGGCCATGCCGATGGCCTGGGGAAAGACCGTGGCCGTGCCGGCGCGCGCGACGCCATGCAGGCATTCGCTCCAATAATCGTAGGCGGGAATGCCGAGTCGCGGGATGGCCGGGGCGGCGTTGCGCATCTGCTGGACTTTTTCGGCAAGCGACAATCGACGCACGAGGTCATCCACGCGGGCGGTGGTGGGCTGCGCGGCGTCCTTCCAGATTTCCGGCCCGGCGACGACGGGCGCCTGCAGGGCATTGGTGTCCTCGGCAGCGATCAAATCCGCCGCCTGCATCGAAATGAGCGACTGGTCGGAGGCATCCTTGAGTTCGAACGTGTTCAGCTTGGCCGAGTTGATACGACCGGCGAAGGTGAGGGTGAACGGCCCGTGTGCCGCGTCACCGGGAAAATCAATCTGGTTGGTGAGCAGGAGGACCCGGCCCGCGCCGCCGGCCACGGTGAAAACGTCGAGATTGCGCGCGAGCGTCTGGTTGCCGCAGGTGATGTCGAACGCGCGCTGGCCGGCGTTGGTGAAAACGATTTCCGCGAGCCCGATCAGGACGGTGTATTTGCCTGCGGGAAGATTGGGGACGGACACAGTGAAATTGGATCCGTAAATTTCCTCGCGGAACGCTTCCTCGCCGCGTTTCGGCGCGCCCTGGATCGCCAGGCTTTCATGTCCCCGGCCGTGTTCGAACTGGCCGCTGACCAAGAGCTTCCGGTCACAGGCCACGCAGGTTTCCTCGTCGGCGAAGGCGATGCTGGTTGAAAGGCAGACGGTGAAACCTGCCAGCGCACAAAGAATCGTCCGTTGCATGAGCCCAAATTACACGGCAGGAATGATGCGCGCCAACATGTTTTTGTCATACGATGGTGTGTCAGCCATTACAAAACTTTGTCGCATATGCGACAAAGTTTTGTATGGCATTACTTGCCTGCTCTTGCCAATATCCTGCCATGAAGCCTCAAACGGAAGAATTTCTGAATTTCCTCCTCTGGTCCGCCGAAATGTTGGCCCGGCCCACGTTCCGCAACCTCACGGACTCCTACGAGGGTTGGGCCTATCGCAACAACCTGCTGCGGCAGGTGGCCACGCTGGAGACGCAGCAACTGGTCGAGCGTGATCCTGCGGCGCTTGATGACCGTACGTATCGGCTTACCTGGCAGGGGCGCCTGCACGCGATGGGCGGACGTGACCCACAGGCTAGATGGGCGCGCGAATGGGACGGTCGCTGGCGGCTCGTGCTGTTCGATGTTCCAACCACGCAGAATTCACAGCGCGCGCAATTACGACGCTATCTCCACGATAAAGGCTTCGGCTATTTGCAAAACAGCGTCTGGATTACACCTGATTCGCTGGAAGAAGAAAAACGTGTCCTCGCAGGCGGTAAAATCAATGTGGAATCACTCATCCTGTTGGAGGCGCGACCGTGCGCGGGGGAATCCGACGCTGAAATCGTCGCGGGTGCCTGGGACTTCGAACGCATCAATCACCGTTATGCCCGGCATTTGAAAATCCTTGGCGAGCGGCCGGGCGGGGCGCTTGGAAACGAAGCGGCGGCCAAGGCGTTACGGTGTTGGGCAGCAGCGGAGCGCGAAGCGTGGCTGGACGCGGTGACATATGATCCGCTCCTGCCGGAAAGAATCCTGCCGCCCGGTTACTTGGGGCAACAGGTGTGGCGCCGGCGGATCAAGGTGCTCCGGGAAGCCGGGCGACAATTGCGCACCTTTAATCCATCCACGTCATGACAAAACTTTGTCGCATATGCGACAAAGTTTTGTATAACCTGCAAAGAAATTTGCGCGGGTTTTCAGCGCGCTGGTATTTTTTAAGGCGCCGCCGGCCGGGACGTGCAGGGCTGCGATGGCACGGACGCGGTGGCCGGTGACAAACCTTCCGCACTGGCAGTCAGCTTGATTTCGCCGGGTTCCCTGGTGGATTGGATGATGATTTGCGCCAGGCCGTTGAACACGCTGCGTTGCCATTCGGGCGCGACGGATTTTTCCTGAAATTCCAGCAGCACGCCCTTGTCGAGTCCGCCCTGTTCGCCCCAGTTCGCCACCGCCACAGCAATGGTGTTTTCGCCCGGATGAAGGAACGGCTTCAAATCAAAGACGGCGGAGACCTGCCGGTCGTGCGATTCGCCGATCTGCTTGCCGTTCACATAAATCCAGCCGTCCTCGTCAATCATGCCGCAGCGCAACTCCACCGCCCGGGCGGCGAGGTCCTGTCCGGTCACCTGGATTTTCACGCGGAAAACCGCCTGGTCACGCTCTCCCAGCGGGCCGCTGTCGGATTGCGGATTCGCCGTCTCCCAGGTCGAATCGTCAAAATTCGTTTTAAATTCGGCGAGCTTCGGGTCGTAAATATTCGGCAATTTTTTCCAACGCCAGCCGTCGTTCAAAGGGACCGATCGCACTGAAAATTGCGGGAGAAAAACATCCGGTTCGTGACAACTCGGGTCGCCATTGCCCACGCCCAGAATTTTTCCGGGGCCGCTCAATTCAAAATGAATCGAATTCGCCGCCACCGGCACGACGCGGCCCTGTGCATCGGTCACGGAAACCGCGAACACGCTCACGTCCTCGCCGTCGGCGTTGAGGGTGGCGCGGTCGGGCGCGAGCTGGACGGCGGCGGGTGCGCCGGTCGTTTCGGCTTTCGTTTCGGCAATGGCCTTGCCGCCGTTGTAACCTTTTGCGCTCAACGTGCCGGGCGCGTATGGCACCATCCAGGCCAGGTGTGAATTTCTTTCCATCGTTTTCCGGCCGAGGCTCTGGCCGTTGAGGAACAACTCGACCTCTTCGCAATTGCTCAGGGCGCGCACCTCGATTTCCACGCCTTCCTGGCCCGGCCAGTTCCAATGCGGCAGCAGGTGCAAAACGGGTTTGTCGATCCACCACGATTGATAGTAATAAAAATTGTCCTTGGGAAATCCGCAGGTGTCCATGACGCCGAAATGCGAATTGATGCACGGCCAGCCGTAAGGCGTCGGTTCGCCGCGATAATCAAAGCCCGTCCAGATGAAACCGCCGGAGAGCCACGGTCGCACGGCGAAGAAACTCCACCACGCCTCGGCCCGATTCGCCCAATCCGGCGCATTGGTGTCGTAGGCGCTCACGTAGCCGCGGATTTTGTCGTTCCCGTAAATGCCCCGCGTGCTGACGGTGCTGCCTTGTTCACTGCCGACGTTCGGCTGATTCGGATGCGCCGCATGATAGGCGTCCATGTTGCTCGTGCCGATGTGGTAACTCCAGCCGCGGACCTCGATGATGGAGTTGATGCCCGGAAACTCGTTGCCGACCGGTGCGTTGTACGTCACGGGCCGCGTCGGATCGAGTTGCTTGACAAAATTCTGCATGGTCAGGGCGACCTGTCTGCCGGCGGGCGTGCCTTGCACGCGGAATTCCTCGTTGGCCAGGGACCAGATGACCACGCTCGGATGATTCCGGTCGCGCTGGATCTGGCCTTCCCAGCGGCGCAGATTTTCCTCGTCGCTGCCGAGCAGCCGGTTTTCGTCCATAACCAGCAGGCCGAGGCGGTCGCAGGCATCGAGCAGTTCCGGCGTGGGCGGGTTGTGCGAGGTGCGACAGGCGTTGCCGCCCATCTCCTTCAACTTTGCGATGCGGAAATACTGCAGGGCGTCGGGCAATGCCGCGCCCACGCCGGCGTGGTCCTGGTGATTGCACGTGCCTTTCAAAACGTAAGGCTTGCCGTTCAGCAAAAATCCCTTGTCCTTGTCGAACGCGACGGTGCGGATGCCGAATGCGGTTTCCTTGCGGTCAACCATTTGTCCGCCGCTCTCAACCGTGGTGACGAGCTGGTAAAGTTTGGGTGATTCGGGCGACCAAAGTTCGGGCTGGCGAATGCGGGTGACCTGGCTCACTTCCGGTTTTGACCCGCCCGATAGTTTCGCCGATTTTTGAATGTCGCCGATGGTTTTGCCGTTGGGCGCGATAATTTCGCATCTCACGGTCGCGTTGGCGGCGTTGGTTTGAGAATTGAGCAAGCGGGTTTGAATGTGAATTTCCGCCGGACCTTCCGGAACATTGTTTTTGAACCGGCTGTAAACGAAAATTCCATCCGGCGCGATGGCCAGCGGCCCGGTCTTTACGAGCCAGACGTGACGGTAAATGCCGGCGCCTTCGTAGAACCAGCCCTCGAATTGCGAGGCGTCCACTTTCACAGCGACAATGTTTTTGCCGCCGGGATTGGCCACGTCGGTGATGTCGTAACGGAAGCTGCTGTAACCGCTTTCATGATGGCCGACGAACCAGCCGTTCACAAAAACTTCGCAGTTGCGGAACACGCCGTCGAATTCCAGCCCGAGGCGTTTGCCGGCGTCTTCCTTTGGCAATTCAAAAGTGCGACGATACCAGGCGACGTTATTGGCGGCGAAGCCCGGTCCGACCGGTTTGAATCCATGCCCGGCATCGGCGTCCTGGTTAAACGGCAGTTCGACCGCCCAATCGTGCGGCAGGTTCACGGTGCGCCAGCTTGCGTCGCTGAACGAGGTGCTGGCGGGGCCGCTGCCGGTGCCGGCCTTGGCGCGGTTTTGGGCGAAGCCCCATTCATTGCCGAGATGAAATTTCCAGCCGGAGTCGAGCAGCAACCGTTCGCGCGGGCGGTTGGTGCCGGCGGCGGACAAATTCGAACTGGCAATGGTGAAAAATGCGGCGACCAAAAGACAGTTGAGGGGAAATTCGGCTTTCACAATCACAGAGCTAGTCAACGCAACTCGAAATGGCAATCCCAAATGGCGGAGCGCATCTTGACACTGCCCCCATGCAGCACCGTGGAAAGCGGAGCGCCGATCTCCGAATCGGCACGAACAGGCGATTTCCTGCGAACCTTGCCGAATCGGAGTTCGGCGCTCCGGGGGCAGTGTCAAGATGCGCCCCAATGGCGGAGCAAAACTAAAATTCAGACCGGGAATCATCAGTCCGCATTGACATCGGGGGTTTCAGACGGGTAATTTCTCCGCGCATTCCACGGGACGTTGTGATATCGTGTGATGCAAAAGCATCGTGGCAGAACAAGACGATTATCTGGTGGATTCGTTGGTGGACCTTGGCTTGGTGAACGCCGAGCAGGTCGCCCAGACGCGCGCGGAGGCCAAGGCTTCGGGCGTGGGCGTGGTGGATTTGATGCTGGCCAACAAGCTCATCCGGCCGGCGGACGTGACCCAGGCCAAGGCCGCGCAATTCGGCGCGGAAGTGGTTCAACTGGCCGGAATACAGATTCCCGACGACGTCATCGCCATCATTCCGCGCCACATCGCCAAAAAATACCGCGTTATTCCCGTCTTCAAAACCGAGGGCAAGGTCGCCGTTGCCATTGCCGACCCGTCCGACCTGAACACCATTGACACGCTGGCGCATTTGCTCAACGCGGAAATCGAGCTGCGCGTGGCGTCGGAGGCGGACATCGAGGCCGCGCTCAACAAATATTACGGCGGGGAAAAAAAAGGCATTGCCGAGGACAGCCGCTTCAAGGACGTCATCCAGGAACTCACGGAGGATAACGTTGAGGCGACACTGCCCGGCGCGGATGACGGTGGGGCGGTGGACGCGGACGCGCCGCTGATCCGCCTGGTGAACCAGATCATCGTGGAAGCCTTCAAGATGCGGGCGTCGGACATTCATCTGGAGCCGCTGGCCAAGCGGTTTCGTTTGCGTTACCGCGTTGACGGCGTGATGCAGGAAATGAAGGCGCCGCCGAAACGGTTGCAGGCGGCCATCATCACCCGGCTGAAAATCCAGTCGAACATGTCCATCTCCGAGCATCGCATTCCGCAGGACGGACGCATCCAGTCGAAGGTGGGCACCAAGTTGATCGATCTTCGCGTGTCCTGCCTGCCGACGTATCATGGCGAAAGCATCGTGATGCGTATTTTGGACAAGGAAGGGTTGAAGCTGGGGCTGCCGGAACTCGGGTTTTTCACGGACGACCAGCAGACGTTCGAGCGGATCATCGGTTTGCCCGATGGCATTTTGCTCGTCACCGGCCCGACGGGTTCAGGCAAGACGACGACGCTTTATTCCTGTTTGCACTTCATCAACCGGCCGGACCGAAAAATCATCACCGTCGAAGACCCGGTGGAATATATTCTGGCCGGCATCAACCAGGTGCAGGTGAACGAAGCGGTGGGGCTGACGTTCGCCATGGCCCTGCGTTCGATCCTGCGCCAGGCGCCGAACATCGTGATGATCGGTGAAATTCGCGACCTGGAAACCGCGACCATCGCCATCAACGCGTCGCTTACCGGTCATCTGGTTTTCTCCACGCTGCACACGAATGACGCGCCGAGCGCCGTCACGCGTCTCATGGACATTGGCGTGAAGCCCTTCCTGGTCGCGTCTTCCACGCGCTGCCTCATGGCGCAGCGGCTGGTGCGCAAAATCTGCAAAAAATGCGCGGCGCCGTATCAGCCCACGGACGCGGAAATGCGCGCCTTGAACCTGACCCCGGACCAGGTGCAGGGCGGCACGCTCCGGAAGGGCCGCGGCTGCAACGATTGCTCGAACACGGGTTGCCGCGGCCGCTTCGGCATCTTTGAAATATTCGTCATTGACGATGAAACGCGGAAGTTGATTTACGACAAGGCGACCGCCTCGGTTTTGCGCGCGCGCGCCCGCGAAATGGGCATGCGCACCCTGCGCGAGGACGGCATTCGCAAGGTGCTCGCCGGGCTCACGACGGCGGAGGAGGTCATCCGCTCGACGCTCGGCGACGAATCGTAATGGAAAGGAAGAATGAAAAATGAAGAATGAAGAATTAAAACCAGATTCAACCGGTGGAGCAAGTTTCTGCATTCGGCATTCGGCATTCTGCATTTGAATTTTTATGTCATACTCGATGTCTGATTTGTTGCAGTTGGTCGTGGCCGAAGGAGCGTCCGACCTGCATATTCGCGTGGGCGTGTCGCCGACCATTCGCGTGCATGGCATTTTGCACCGCGTGGAAGGCCCGGCGATCAAATCGGAGGATTCCGAGGAGTTGATGCGCAGCATCACGTCGGAGGAGCACATTCAAAGCGTGCGCGAACGCGGCGGGGCGGACTTCGGTTTTGCCTTTGGCGACGCGGCGCGGTTCCGCGTGAGCGTCTTCAAGGCCAAGGGCGACTTCGGCATCGTGCTCCGGCAGATTCCGACCAAAATGCTGACGATGGAGGAAATCGGCATTCCGCCGAGTTCAAAGGAACTGCTCTATAAACCGCGCGGTTTGGTGCTGGTAACGGGACCCACCGGTTGCGGCAAGACGACCACGCTCGCTTCGATGATCAACATCATCAACGAGGAGCGCGAAGAGGCGCACATCATCACCATCGAAGACCCGATTGAGTATTACCACAAACACAAAAAAGCGCTGGTCACGCAGCGCGAAATCGGCGTGGATGTGCCGAATTTTGCCGAAGGATTGCGCCGCGCGCTGCGCATGGACCCGGACGTGGTTCTCGTGGGTGAAATGCGCGACCTGGAAACGATTGACGCGGCGATCACGGCGGCGGAAACGGGTCACCTGGTCTTCGGCACGCTGCACACGACGGGCGCGGCCAAGACGGTTGACCGTATTGTCAACGCCTTTCCGAACAATCAGCAGGAGCAAATCCGCATCCAGCTTTCCACCGTGCTGCAAGCCGTGATTTCGCAACTGCTGATTCCGCGCATTGACAAGCCGGGCCGCGTGGCGGTCTTTGAAATCATGGTCAACACCCCGTCCATTGCCGCGTTGATTCGCGACAACAAAACGTTCCGCCTCAATTCGGACATTCAAACCGGCGCGAAATTCGGCATGGTGACGCTCGACAGTTTTCTGATTGAAAAATACCAGCAGGGCATGATTGCGCGCGAAGAAGTGATCACCAAGTCGCAAGACCCGACGACGGTGCTGCAGAAATTGCAGGAATTGGAACTGGCCCAGGCCGGGCCCAAAGGATGATTTTGTAACATGGCGGAAGAGATTTCAAACCCGTTGCTGTCCCTCGTCAAAGACCAGGGACTGATCGACGACCTGCAATACGAGGAGGTCGCCTCGGAATTCAAGCGCAGCGGCACGAAGGTGTTCCAGCTCCTGCAGGATTTCGGGATCATGAAGGTCGACGACATCCTGCAGGTGATGGCCAGCAATCTGGGCACGGAGGTCGTTTCGCTGAGCGGCCGTGAATTTTCGCCCGACCTTTTGAAAACGATTCCAGCCAATGTCGCGCGGATGTATCATTGCATGCCGGTGGCGTTGAACAATGGGGTGTTGCAGGTCGCGCTGGCCGATCCGCTCGATCCGGCGCACGCGGATGAAGTCGGTTTTGCCAGCAAACGCGACGTGCAGGTGGTGGTGGCCGACCCGGTCGAAATTGAAAAGGCGGTTGACCGTTATTACGGCCAGGCGGAAACCGAGGATTTTTCCAAGATTCTCAAGGAACTCGGTTCCGACCAGGAAATCGAGCGCGAAGCCCGCGAAGCGGCGGACGATGCCAAACTGGAGGAGAACCTGGCCAACCAGGCGCCCATCGTGAAGTTTGTGAACCTGGTTTTGTTCCAGGCCATCCAGGACCGCGCGAGCGACATTCATTTCGAGCCGTTTGAAACCGAATTTCGCATCCGCTACCGCGTGGACGGCGCGCTTTATGAAATGTCGCCGCCGCCGAAGCACCTGGCGCTGCCGGTGATTTCGCGCCTGAAGGTCATGTCGAACCTGAACATTTCCGAGAAGCGGCTGCCGCAGGACGGCCGCATCAGTTATACCGTGGCCAACCGCCAGGTTGACCTCCGCGTGTCCACGCTGCCGACGCAGTTCGGCGAATCCGTCGTGTTGCGCGTGCTCGACCGCGCGTCGGTCAATCTCGACCTCGACACGCTGGGATTTCCCAAATACCTGCATGATTACATGGCCGAGGCGGTGCTGCGGCCCAATGGAATTCTGATCGTGACGGGGCCCACCGGCTCGGGCAAAACGACGACGCTTTATTCCGCAATGCGGCGGGTCAATACGATTGATTCCAAATTGCTCACCGCCGAGGACCCGGTCGAATACGACATCGAAGGCATCATGCAGGTCGCCATCAACGAAAGTGTGGGGATGACGTTTGGCAAGGCGCTGCGGTCGTTTTTGCGCCAGGACCCGGACATCATCATGGTGGGTGAAATGCGCGATTTGGAAACGGCGCAAATTTCCATTCAGGCGTCGCTGACCGGCCATCTGGTCCTGAGCACGCTCCACACCAATGACGCGACGGGCGCGATCACGCGCCTGATTGACATGGGCGTTGAGCCGTTTTTGATTTCTTCGACGCTGATGGCCGTGCTGGCGCAGCGGCTGGTGCGGACCATTTGCAAGAATTGCCGGACGCCGTTCGAGCCGACGGAGGAGCAACTGGCCCTGTTGAATCTTTCGGCGCACGATCTGGGCGACAAGGTCTTTCATTACGGCCGCGGCTGCTCGGCGTGCAACGACACCGGGTACAAGGGGCGGAAGGGCATTTTTGAGCTGCTCATCATCAGCGAGGCGATCCGGGGTTTGATCAACGAGCGCGCGCCGACGATCGTGTTGCGGCAAAAGGCGATCGAGCTGGGCATGGTGCCGCTGCGCGATGACGGCTTGCGCAGCATCTTTGAAGGTGATACCACTATCGAGGAAGTCGTCAAATACACGTAACCCCGAACGTGTTCGGGGCTGAACCAATTTGCTATGCCGAAATACGATTACGTCGCTTTGGACAACCGGGGCAAGGAAACGAAAGGCACGGTTGAAGTCGCCAGCCAGAACGAGGCCATTGGCCGGGTCAAGGAAATGGGCTTGTTCCCGACCAAAATCGTGGAAACCGAAAAAGGCCAGTATAAAAAGTCATCGCCAAAGAAAACCCGGTCCGCATCCAGGGCCGGCGGCAAAAAAGGCGGCGCCCTCAACCTCAACCTCAACATCACCATCCCGGGGCTGGGCGGAAAGGTCAAACCGAAGGTTCTGACCGCGTTCACGCGGCAATTGGCGACGCTGGTGGACGCGGGTCTGCCGCTCTTGCGCGGACTGCGCGTGCTCGAAAAGCAGGAACGCAGCGGCGTGCTCAAAAAAATTCTCGGCGAACTGGCGCTGTCGATTGAAGGCGGCAGCACGTTTTCCGAGGCGCTGGCGCAGCATCCAAAAGTTTTCAACCGCTTGTTCGTGAACATGATCAAGGCGGGCGAATTGGGCGGGGTATTGGAAGTGGTGTTGAAACGCCTGGCGGAATTTTCCGAAAAAGCGCAGAAGATCAAAGGCAAGGTCAAGGCCGCGCTGTTTTATCCGGTGGCGGTGCTCATCGTGGCGGTGGGCATTCTGATTTTGTTGATGGTCATGGTGGTTCCCAAGTTCAAGGAGGTTTTCGCCGGCATGGGGGTCAAGATGCCGAAGTTCACCCTGATTGTGCTGGCGATCAGTGACGCCATCAGACTCCACATTCTGCCAACGCTTGGAGCGGTGACGGTGGTGGTGATTTTGTTCATGTTGGCCATCAAGACGAAAATCGGGCGTTATGTCTGGGACAAGGTCAAACTCAAAATGCCGGTTTTGGGGCCGGTCATCAGCCGGGTGTCCATCGCCCGTTTCACCCGCACACTGGGCACACTCGTCAGCAGCGGGGTTCCCATTTTGCAGGCGCTGACCATTGTCAAGGAAACCGCCGGCAACGTCATCATCAGCAACGCCATCGCCGGCGTGCATGAAAGCGTGAAAGAAGGCGAAACCATCACCGCGCCGCTGGAGGCCTCCGGTGTTTTCCCGCCCATGGTGGTCAGCATGGTGGACGTCGGCGAACAAACCGGCGCCCTGCCGGAAATGCTTCTGAAAATTTCCGACAATTATGACGAGGAAGTGGACAATGCCGTGGCCTCCATGACCTCGCTTTTGGAACCCATCATGATTGTCGTCCTGGCGGTTATGGTCGGCAGCATCGTCATTGCGATGTTTCTGCCCCTGATTGCGATGATCACCAGCCTTAGCGGTGGTGAAGGTGGTGGTGGCGCTGGTGACTGACCGGCGGCCGCCGCCAAGGCCGTTTATCTCTGGGAAAGCCATTTATTTCTGGAAAAGGCGAAAAAACAATTGACAAAATGTGACGCCTGTGCGTAAATACAATGTAAAGACATTGCATGTGCATGGGCGTTCTATTTACAGTTAACTCGTTATGGAGTTCGATTGGAATAATCCGCCCTTTGAGTTGGATGGTTCTTTGACTCAGCGGGAAATTGAAGAGTCCTTTGAGGATCCGTTTGCCATTCGGCTGTTGCCGGACTCGCCGCGATTTGGCGTGCAGGCGCGCTTTTTAAACTTGGGAATGTCGGCGGGCGGGATCGGAATTTTCAGCGTGTATCGGACCAACGGCCGGGTGGCGCGGGTGTTGCGCGCCCGCGTTTTTGAACCGGAAGAACGGTTCTTTTATCAACGGAAACTGGACCGGACGCTGAATGCCGGGGAAAAGTGACGGGTGGCGGGTGGCGGGTGACGGGTGACGCGATGGCTGCCCTCGTCACAGGTCACAGGTCACGCGTCACATTTTATGCGAACTTTTGCCAATTGGGAAGAGGTGCCGATCTTCGACAACGAAGAGGCCGAGGCGGAATTTTGGGTGGAGAACCGGCCGGACTTGCGCCTGATGGAGGCGGCCACGGCCGGCAACGCGGAAGCCGCCGAGTCCGTGACCATCACGCTGCGGATTGACCCGCGGATGCTGGCGCGGATCAAGCGGCTCGCCCGGTCGCGGTATTTGAATTACCAGAGCATGATCAAGCAATGGCTCAGCGAACGAATGGAAGACGAATTGCGCGAAAAATGAAAACTATTACGAGTGACGGGTGTCGGGTGTCGGGTGACGAGACTGTGAACGCGGTGCGTTCCCGCCGCGCCTCACGCCTGACTCGCCACTCGCCACTCGCCACTCGCCACTCCTGGGCCTTCACGCTCATTGAACTGCTCACCGTCATCGCCATCATAGGCGTCATTGCGGCGCTGCTTTTGCCGGTGGTGGGCGCGGTGAAAAAACACCAATACATTTATAACGCCCAGGCGGAAATGGCGAAGTTGGAGACGGCCATCGAACGTTACCATGCCGCCTATGGCTTTTATCCGCCAAGTCCGACGAATTCGCCGACGGCGGGCAACCCGTCAACGCTTTACAACCAGCTCTTTTATGAATTGGAGGGGACCACTGGTGACGGAATAAATAATTACACCAACCTGGACGGCAGTGACATCATCAAGGCGGCCGATGTGCCGAAGGCCTTTCCGGGCGTGGGAGGTTTTATCAATTGCACGAAAGTCGGGAACGTCGGCGCGGGCGAGGATTCGCCGAAGGCCAGGAATTTTCTCCCGGATTTGAGGCCAAACCAAATTGCGCGGTGGTGTACGAACAATTTTAACGGGACCCCGAACGATTTTGGTGTGACCCTGCTCATCTGCTCGGTGGGCGGGCCGGACGCCATCTACCAGCCGTTGGGCGTGCAGGACCTGAACCCCTGGCGTTACAATTCGTCGAACCCGACCAACAATCCCGGCTCGTATGAGTTGTGGATCCAGCTTGTGATTGGCAAACAAACCAATCTCATCTGCAACTGGACCAAACAAGTGCAGATTAACAGCCCGTTGCCCTGAACTTTTTATGTGCGTTGCGCGAAAATCCGGACCTGGCCGCGAATATTCCGTCGCCGTTGACTGGCGCGATTGCGCGTGGTCTCCGCGCATCGTGGTGCAATCCGGTACTGCCCCCACGCAAACGTGCAATTTCGTTTGGAGTTCCGCCTTTAGGCGGCCAAATGCGGTTGTCCAGCCAAACCGCCTGAAGGCGGAACTCCGAACAGGGGCAGTATCAAGCTGCGCCCGCGTTCCGGCCACTGGTGACAAAACGATCACCCGCCGCAACCGGATTTATTTTTAAACCTATGAAAACCATCCTTATGAAAAGTGTCGAGTGTCGAGCCGTCTTCGCTGTGCTTCGCCGCGCCAGGGTGTCGAGTGTCGAGGTGGCAAACACGGTGCGTTCCCGTCACCTGTCACCCGTCACCCGTCACCCGCCCGCCTTCACCATCGTCGAATTGCTCACCGTCATCGCCATCATCGGCATCCTGGCGGCATTGCTGCTGCCGGTGCTGTCGAGGGTCAAAATCACCGCGCAGAAAAAACAGGCGGCGGTGGAAATCAGCCAGATTGTCGGCGCCATCCAGCAATACGATTCGGTTTACGGCCGCTTTCCGGTTTCCACCGCCGATCAAACGCTGGCTGGGACCAACGATTTCACCTGCGGCGGTACCGGTTACGATGTTAATGGCGTCAACCAGTTGTGGACCATGGGGGTCACGAATAATTCGGAAGTGATTGCGATTTTGATGGACATAACGACCTACAGCAACGGGTTGCAAACGGTGGATTACAACCATGTCAAAAACCCGCAGCAAACGATTTTCTTGAATGCAAAAATGTCAGGCGACGCGAGTTCGCCGGGGGTCGGCACGGATTTGGTCTATCGCGACCCATGGGGCAATCCTTACATCATTACCATGGACTTGACGTACGACGAGCAATGCCACGATGCCTATTATTCCCAGCGGGCAGTGTCTCAAAATCCGCCCGGCGATCCCGCCAGTCAGACTGGTTTTAATGGCTTGTTCAATCCTGACCTGAATGGCCAGACTGACAATTACCTGTATCACGGCAAGGTCATGGTCTGGTCCGCCGGGCCGGATCGGAAGATTGACTTGCCACCCGGGCCGCAGCGAGCGGATCAAGGTTTTAACAGAGACAACGTCCTGAGCTGGCAATAAATATGAGTGTCGAGTGTCGAGCCATCTTCGCTGCGCTTCGCCGCGCCAGGGTGTCGAGTGTCGAGATGAGCGCGGTAAACGCGGCGCGTCCCCGCCACGTGTCACGCGTCACGCGTCACGCGTCACACTCCCGCGCCTTCACGCTCATCGAGTTGCTGATGGTGATTGCCATCCTCGGCATTATGGCGGGGTTGACCGTGCCGGTGCTCAAAAATTTCGCCAGGTCGGACGCCACCCTCGGCGCCTCGCGCCAGTTGCTCGACG
>Ga0224534_1001077_pt1 | contig 15128 bp, 13 predicted proteins | sample 714E12024metaG_FD_172012 | JGI IMG/M metagenome (GOLD analysis project Ga0224534, IMG submission 172012) | Peat soil microbial communities from Stordalen Mire, Sweden - 717 E1 20-24 | ecosystem: Environmental > Terrestrial > Soil > Wetlands > Peat | place: Sweden: Norrbotten County, Stordalen... | reverse complement strand
CCTTTGCCCATCCGGCGACGGGCGAGCCGGTGACGTTTCACGCGCCCGCGAATTTTGACGCCGACCCGCGCCTCGCCCTGCGCGCCGCGCTGATTGACCCGCAGGAGACGGACGCTTTCCGCGTGATTCACGGTGCGAGCGATGGCTGGCCGGGCTGGTATGTCGAGCGGCTGGGAAAATTCCTGCTTTCGCAGTCCGAACAACCGCTGCGCGCTGACCAGCGTGAAGAACTGGCGCGGCTCGCAAAAATATTTTCCGCGTGCGGGGCATATCACAAAATCCTCTCGCGTCAGGTGCGGCGCACGACCGCAGCCGAGGCGTCCCCGCAGCCGGTATTGGGCGAAGCCGCGCCGGAGCGGTTTGAGATTTGCGAGAACGGCGTCCGCTTCGAGCTGGGTTTCAACGAAGGCTACTCTGTGGGATTGTTTTTGGACCAACGCGACAACCGCCGCCGCTTTTTGACCGGCCACGTTGCCGCGGATTTCGACTTTGGACCTTGGACTCCGGACTATGGACTTTTGAACTGCTTTGCCTACACCTGCGGCTTCTCGGTTTGCGCGGCGCGGTCGGGCGCGAAAACGACGAGTCTCGATCTCTCGAAAAAATATCTCGAATGGGGCCGGCGCAATTTCGCGTTGAACGGCCTCGACCCGGCGGCGCACGATTTCATTTACGGCGACGCGTTCGACTGGCTGCGGCGGCTGGCGAAGAAAGGGCGCGCGTTCGACGCGGTGGCGCTCGACCCGCCGACGTTTTCGCAATCGAAGGAACACGGCGTGTTCCGCGCGGAAAAAGATTTTGGAAAACTGGTGGCGGCCGCGCTGCCGCTGGTCAGGCTGGGCGGGGTTTTGTTCGCCTCGACGAACGCGACGGACTGGCCGCCGGAGAAATTTCTCGCGGACGTGGAAGCGGCGGTTCACGCCGCGAAACGGAAAATTTTGCAGCGGCATCATGTCCCGCAACCGCCGGATTTTCCCATCAGCCGCGCCGAACCGGCGTATTTGAAAACGGTGTGGTTGAGGATCGGGTAGCCTTCGGGCCGGCGCCCGCTTTCAAATCGCCGGCCGCAGACATTTTTTATTCCACACTATATCCCAGTTCCCGAAATCGCTGGAGCTTGTAAATCAACGCCCGGCGGCTGATGCCGAGCGCCTTGGCGGTTTCCGTGCGGTTGGAGTGATGCTGTTTCAACGCCTGCAGGATGGCCTGCCGCTCGATTTCCTCCAGTTGCTGGGCGTCGCCGGCGGGCGCGGCGGCCGGAAGTCCCACGGCCTCGCGTACCCGCGTGGGCAGATGTTCCGGCAGGATCAGTTCGCTGCGGGAAAGCAACACGGCCCGTTCCATCGCATTGCGTAACTCACGCACATTGCCCGGCCACGGATACCGTTCCAGACAGACGGAAACCGTGTCCGAAAAACGCGCGCGGCCCCTGGTGAATTCCTCAATGAACCGGCCGGCCAGCGGCAGAATATCCTCGCGCCGCTCGCGCAACGGCGGGACGTTCAGTTCCACCACGTTCAAACGGTAAAACAAATCCTCGCGAAAACGGCCGGCCTTGACTTCATCGTCGAGAACGCGATTGCTCGCGGCCAGAATGCGCGCGTTGGTGTGGACTTCGCGGTTGGAGCCGACACGCTGGAAGCACCCGTCCTGCGTCACGCGCAGCAGCTTCGCTTGAAGCGGCGACGACATCTCGGCGATTTCATCCAGGAGAATGGTGCCTTCGTTCGCTTGTTCAAAACGGCCGATGCGCTTGGCGTGGGCGCCGGTGAATGAACCTTTTTCGTGCCCGAACAGTTCGCTTTCCAAAAGTGTTTCGGGAATGGCGGCACAATTGACCTTGATCATCGGACCCGCCGCGCGCGGGCTCCAAGCATGGATGACGTCGGCGACGATTTCCTTGCCCACACCGCTCTCGCCGGTAATCAACACGCGGGTCTCGGAGGGGGCAATCAGCGCCGCGTCACGGAAGACGGCCTGCATGAGCGGGCTGCGGGCGACCACAAAATCCGGCAAGGGCTGCTCCCGGTCGAAGTGCAGCGGAACGGCTTCGGAAATGCCGATGGCCTGGCGGACGCAAGCCATCAGTTCATCCAGATCAATCGGCTTGGCCAGATAATTGACCGCACCGTCGCGCATCGCGGCCACGGCATCGCGGATGTCGGTGAAGGCGGTGACGAGCAGGACGGGCAGGTTGGCGTGTTCCTTGCGCGCCAGCCGCAATGTCTCCAGCCCGGAAAGTCCCGGCATCCGCACGTCGGAAATCATCATGTCGAATTTTCCGGTGCGGAGGGTTTCCAAGGCCTGCTGGCCGGAATCCGCCGTGACGGTTTCAAATCCCTGGGTGCGGAGGAAGATGTTCAACAGACTGCGCTGACCGGGGTCGTCGTCCACAATCAGGATGCGCGACGTTTCAGTGTGATTTTTGCGCAGTTCGGTTGCCACGGGAAAAAGTTAGCCGATTGCGCCAGTTGCCAAAAGAAATTTTCAGATGCCTTTTTCCAAAAGCATACGGATTCCGGGCAAAACCTGTTGTTGGTTGTTGTGGGACAGGCTTCCGAGAGCGTCTCAAAACTTGTAGCAGTCCCGCAAAGCGGGATGAGTCCGCTCCAATCTCATGCAAAACCCGAGAAAAGTGAGCCGACTCACGTCGGCTGCTACGATGAGAGGATGTTTTGAGACGGCCTCTTCCAGCCTGTCCTACAACCCGCCGGCTTCGACGGCATGGCAATCCGGTCAGGCCGTGAGTTTCAGGTGGGTGATGCGGAAGACGGCGCCTTTTGGCTCGTTGGGCAGGCATTCGATTTCCCAGCCGTGCGCGAGGACAATCTGCTGAACCACCGCCAGACCGAGGCCGGTTCCCTTTTGATTGGTCGTGAAGTAAGGTTTGAAAATTTCCTGGCGGCGTTCGGGCGGGACACCGTGGCCATCGTCCCGGATTTCAATGGCCGCTTCGGAAGTGCCGGCCTTCTGCGTCAAAATCTGGATCCGGCCGTTCTCACCAACTGCCTGGATGGCATTGAGCACCAGGTTGAACAACGCCTGGCGGAGCAATTGTTCGTCCGCCTCGATGGTCATTGGCTCACCCTTGGTTTCGATGCGGATTTTCTTTTCCTCGACGTCGTAAGCCAGCGCGTGCACGACTTCATTCACGACGGAATCCAATGCGAGTTTCGAGCGGCGGACTTCGCGCGGACGCGAATAGTTGATGAATTCGTTCAATTGGGCGGTCACCTTGTCGGTCTCGTCCACGATGGCGCGGACTTTTTCCCGGATTTCCACCGGGGCTTCATTTTGTTTCGAAATCATCTGGGCCATGCCGCGGATGATGTTGAGCGGGTTGCGGGTTTCATGGGCGAGGCCGGCAGCGGCGAGATTCATTTCCCGGAGGTGCGAATTCAATTCGCTGGCGCGGATGAGGCGGATTTGGAGTTCGGCGGACCGGGTCACGCTGCGCCAGGCCAGTCCCGAGCCGACGACCGAAATTGTGGCCAGGACGGCGATGATAGCCCGCAGCCAGAGGTCCTGGTCAAAGGTCTCGTGGAGTGTCTGGGTGGACATGACGATGACAAAACTATGCACGCCCTGTTTCTGACGAAGGGTTTGGTATTCTTCCTCGCTCATCCAGCGGGGGCGGCCAAAACGGGGACGGCCACCGCCATCACGGGAGCGCATCCGGTTCGTGTCATTGTCCGGCGGAGGCGGCGGGGGTCCTCCGGGACCAGCGGCAAAATTGGCCGGAGTGTCACTGGGTGCGGGTTCGGGTGGCGGCCCATGTGGCGGCCCGCCCAGGCGGTTGGTGGCGGCAAAGCGATTGGTAAAATCCTGCCGGGACAGGATGATGGGCAGGTTGGTGCCCTCGATGTCGTAGGTGAGGTTGGTGCCGAGGTCCACCGGATTCACGAGGGTGACGGTCTGCGCATTCCATTTTTCCGTCGTGCCCGCGGCACCCCGGGCTTGAAGATCAATTCCGGTCCCGGCGGAAGCCACCATCTCGCCCGCGGCGTTCAGCAGCGCGATGCCGTTTAATTCGGCTTTTTCCTGCCGGACCAGTTCCGTGAGGGAAGCCTCCAGCCGTTCCTTGGAAACCACGCCGCCAAAGCGCCGTTGCGAGCGGAGCACGATGCCGAGCGTTGTGGAAATGTCCTTGGCCCGGTTCACGAGCGCGGCGCGGGCTTCTTCCCGCACGCGAAAATGCTCGGCCGCCTGCCAGCCGACGACCAGCACCCAGACTCCCAGCAGGAGGCCGTAAACCAGGGTGCCGCGACGGTTCAGTTTCATAGATTGCGTTCAGTTATGCAACAGCGCGGAAAATTAAATCGTGTCTTACCGGTTTTTCTTCGCCGGCACGCGTTCCAGGAAACGATCCAGTTCCTGCTCCGAAATCGAATTGGTGATGAGCTGCGACTGGCCGGTTTCATTCGCGGACAACGCGGCGAGCTGCGACGGCATCCGGACAATGTGCGGCGTGAGGAATATCAGCAACTCGGTTTTTTGGTTCGCCTTGGCGCTGAACTTGAAAAGCTGGCCCAGCAGCGGAATGTCGCCCAGAAACGGAATCTTGCTGTCGCTGGAGGACTTGTCGTGGGAAATGAGGCCGCCGATGACGACGGGCTGGCCGTCGGGAGTCACGACCACGGTGTTGGCGGAACGTTTGTTGAGATTGGGCGCATACACGGCGGATGAAATGATGCTGCCGCCTTGAATCACCTGGCCGGGTGTCGAGGTGTCAATGGACGTGATTTGCGGCTGGAGAATCATTTGCACCAGATTGTTCGCCCCGATGAACGGCGTGACGTCCAGTTGGATGCCGACGTTCTGATAGGTTCCGTTGATGGTCGGAACGGTGGCGGTGATGGCGCTGCCGCCGATAGTGGTTAAACTGACACTGCTGGGCAGATAGACGCTTTGGCCGACGACAATCTCCGCCATCTGGCCGTCGCGCGCGAGAATGGACGGGCGCGACAGCACCTGCGCCTTGCCGGCGGTGGCGATGGCCTGGAGCGTCGCATTGAAATCGCTGCCCATGAATTGATAGAGACCGCCATTCCCGGCCGCTCCCGCCAGGGCCTGGGGCAAACCAAAGTTGTTGTTCACACTCAAGGTCTGGCTGACTGGGCTAAGGCCGCTGGGTAGGAGGGTTGGAGTCGTAGTTGTTCCACCACTTGTAGTAGTAGTAGTAACGGACTGAACTGCATAATTGGTCACATAGCCGAGGATTTGCGAATAGTTCTTGTTCATGCCGGTGTAGGTGCCTTGAACACCGATGTCGGACGCAGTGTTGTCCTGCACTTCGAGGAAGACGACCTTGATGAGCACCTGCGGTTCGGGCGCGTCGAGGCTGGCGACCACCTGCCGGATTTGCTCGCTGGTCTCCTTGTCGGCGATGACGATGATGTTGTGCGTCACCGGGTCCACGGAAATGACCGCGCTGCCCACCGTGCCGTTGTTGTTGTATTGGCTGGTGGTGGAACTGCTGCCACCGCCGCGGTTAAAATTATTGCCGCCGCCACCGCCGAACCCGCCAAAGCCGCCGCCGCCACCGCCGCCAGTGCGCTGCTGGGCATGGATTTCCATTGCGGCGCAGAAAAGCAGGGTCAGAACGCCGCCGAGACATTTTTTGAAACAGTTTGTTTTCATAGTTTGCCTTTTCATTGAAAATTTTTTCATGTTTTAGAACTGCCGTCCGCCGGTGCCGCCACCACCGCCGTTACCGGTGCCGCCGATTCCGGTGGTGGTGGTGGTCGTGCCCATGGTGGTTGTGGCGTTCACAGCACGTTGCTGGAGCGCGCTGTTTTGCGACGACGAACTCGTGCCGCTGCGCGACGTGCTGCTGCTCTGGAACATGTTTTGCAGCACCTGCACCGCCTGCTGCGGATCGCCGTTTTTCATCTGGAAAACATAAACGCCCTGGTCGCGGTCCGAAGGCACATCCAGTTGTTCCATCATCCCGGCGATTTCCTGCATCAAATCCTTGGAGGCGGTCACGATGACCGACTGTGTGCGGGAGTCCGCCACGGCGACAACCTGCGTTTGCTTTTGGGCCCGGGTGTTTTGATTATTGCCCGTGCCGCCGCCGTTCGCCGCCATCATTCGCGCAAAGAACCCGCCCGGACCACCAGCGCCGCCGCCGCCCCCACCGCCACCACCACCGCCAAACCGGATTGGCGTCTGATTATTGCCCGTCCCGCTGTTCGACGGGAAAATCTGGCTCAACTCATTGGCCACGTCGGCCGGGCTGGCGTGGGTCAAATGAAACACGCGAATTTCCGTTTCCCCCTCGGCGCTGCTGTCAATCGCCTTGATGATTTCGGTGAGGTGCCGGATGTTCGACTGCGTGTCGGTGACCACAATTGAATTGCCGGCCTCATTGGCGACAATCGTCGCCTGGGGTGAAACGAACGAAGACAAATCCGTCGCCAATTGCCTGGCTTCCACGAAGCGGATGGGAATGATCTGCGTGACGATCTCGGCGTTATTCGGAATGCTGTCCGGGTCGTTGCTGGTCTTGACCGGAATGTTGCGCGTCTTCGCGTCGTTCTTGTCCAGAATCGTCAATGTCCGCCCGTTGCGAATCGCGGCGTAACCGTTTTTGTTCAGGACGGCATTGAGCAAATCCACCGCTTCATCCCGGGTCATGGGATGGCTGCTGATGACACTCACATTTCCCTTTACCGGTATGTCCATCACGATAATGAATCCCGCCGCGTCGCTGAGATAATTCAAAACCATTTCCAGCGGCACATTGCGAAAATTCAACCGCAACTCATTGGAATTTGTGCCCGTCAGTTCCCCGGACGGAATAAAGGCCGTGGTCGCGCCTTCCTGCACCACGGTTGAAACGGCGGATGGCATCGCTGGCCGAACCCCCGTCGTTGGCGCGTCGGATTGGTTTTCAGCCGGTGCAGAACCGGCTGGTGCGGGCGATGCTTCTTGTCCGTTCATCGCGCCATTGCCTGGTTGCACGGCGGGCGCGTCCGCCATGGACGTGGCATCGCCGGGTTCCGGCGCGGCCATTGACTGGTCGGTTGTGACCGGGGTGCTGTTGCTGTCGGTCATTTCGGCGGGCGTCGTTTGCGCGACGGCTGACATGAGCAGTCCCGAGACGCAGAGCGCCGGGAGGGTTCGTAAGATCAAGGTTTTCATTTTAATTCCTGTTCTCTTTGTTGCATGAGTTTTCTGAGGACATCGTTCCCTTCACTGCTGGAACCGGCACTGGGCGGCGTTTCATTCGACGCCGTGGCTTCGTTCTCAGCCGTGCTGGCGGGCAATTCGCCTGGCCCGGCCAATTGCCATTCGCCTTTGCTTTCCTGCCGCATTTGCGCGCCCACCTTCATTTCAACCAGCTTGCCGGCGGATTCCAGTTTGACGCCGCGCAGCGTGATTTCCACCACCTTGTAACCGGCAATGACGCCGTTTTGAGCGAGAACTTTCCGGTGGTCGGAGTCGGTTCCGTCAAAAAAGGCGAGCATTCCATTTTTGTAACTCATCGTGCCGACCAGCGAAAACGCGGGGACTCGGTTGTTGGTCGTCCGCCGGCTGGACCGGGTGGTGTGCGGATAGCGGTTGGGATCAAAAATGTTCCGCTCCGCGATGATCCGGAACGACGAGTAATCCGTGCCGGCGGGGGCGTTGGTCTGCTGCGCGGCGGCAGGGAAGCTGTTGGCCAACCCGAGCACCAAGAACCCGGCGAGCAGGGCGACCGTCCGGAGCCCACGACTTGCGTCCCAAAACCGAAGCGCATTTCCCGGGAGCGCCGGCGTCCCGCCGGCCAGTCCGTCGTCCGCACGCCGGCGGGACGCCGGCGCTCCCAAGGCAAGCCCCCGGTTGGAATCGGGGCAATTTTGGTTTTGTCGGGTCAGGTTCATTGTGGTTGTCGTTGCGAAAGGAGCACCAGCCCGCTGATTTGCAGATTGAGTGTGAGTTGCTGGCCGTTGTTGTCGCGGGTGCTGAGTTCCACCGATTCGAGTTTCAGCGCCATCGGGTCTTTTTCGACATCGTAAATAAACCGGCTTAACGTGCCAAGATCGCCGGAGGCCTCGACCCGGCAGTTGAGCGTCATGTAATCGTCCGAATCATTTTTCCACTGCGGCATGATGCTGTTGACGTCGGCGCCGCTGCCCCGCGACCAATTGTCAAAGGCCTTGAGCATCTGCTGTTCCGCCAGCGAGGTGTTGTTCGGCAGGGTGTTCGTGCGCATCTGATCCCAGCGGCTGCGGAGGCTGGCTTCGCGCTGGATCAAAAGCCGGCCGTTGTTCACCTGCGCGCGCAGTTCGGCGATCGTTTCCGCCCGCGTCTTCCACCATTTGACCATCGGCTCAAAGACCAGCTGGTCGGCCGCGTAAAGCACCCCCACCGCGATGGTCAGCACCATCAATAGTTGCTGGCGATTCTCAATTTTCATTGCTGCCTCCTTTGCCCCAATGAAAGTCGAACGTGAATTGCATCGGCGATTTGCCGCGGATCTGGTCCACCTTCAAGCTGGTCACTCCGTCCGCCGCGCGCAACTGGCTCAACGTCCGCAGCAGCGCGGCATTGTCGCGCGCGGTGCCGGAACAGTTCACCACGTTCCCTTCGTGGATTTCCACCGTCTTGGCCGTGACGGCGCCGTCCTCGGGAAATGCCGTCGTGAGCTGCCGCAAAATTGCCAGGCTGTGGAACGAATCATCGAACCACGGGCGGTATTGCCGGATTTGCTGCTGCAATCCGTCCAGTTCTTTGGCCTGCGCCGACATCGCCGACCATTGCGAACGCAGCCGCACGAGTTGCCATTCCTGGAACAAAAACAATCCGCCGGCAATCACCACCACCCCGGCGGCAACGGCGCCAGCCGACCGCAGCCGGCCGGAGGAATATTTCGTGGTGATTTGCCGCCAGGCGGTCGGTTTGGGCGGCAAAAATTCAAACACCGGCGCCTGTCCCGCCAGCAGCCGGGCGGCCAGGCTGAACGCCGGTGAAACGGACGCTTCCGGTGGAAGCTGGACGCCAAATTCATCCGGCGAATACGCCGTGACCACCTCAACGCTCAAACCCATCGGCTCAAACCGCAATTCCATTTCATCAGCCAGTTGTTGCGCCAGGTCGCGTGGGCCGAAAATGCGGATGCGGCGCACGGATTCGCGCAGTTCGTCGGGCAATTGACCCAGCGTGATACGCGCTTCGCGCGCAACGACGCCGGTGTGCAGCGTGCGCCGCGAGCCTTCATTCTCGATCGCGCCTTCCAGCGCGCGCAAGGCTGCCACGCCGCCGCCACAGGTGATTTGCAGGGACACCTGGCTTTCGCCAATGGCCAGCGCCAGCACGCCGTTGGACGTTTCCGCCGCCGGGGTCTGCAAAGCCAAAAGTCCGGGCGAAAAACTGACCGGTTTCAACTTCGCCGCCGCCAAAACCTGTTCGAGCGCCGCGAGCTGGCTGTTGGGAATTCCCGCCAGCGTCACGTGCTCTTTGCCCGCCGGCAGCGGGCAGCGCGAATGGACGAGCCGCAGCGTCGCGGTGTCGCACGGAAATCCGCGCTCCGCTTCCAGTTGCAGCAGACTCGCGGCGTCCGCCTCCGGCAACGGCGGCAATTCGGTGCGCGCCGTGAGCGTCCACTTCAACGGCACGCCCACCACGCAGCGGCGTTCGCGCACGCCGGCCGCATCGAGGGCGTTGCGAATCTCGCGCCCGACCAGTTCGGGCGCCGCCGTCAGCGGGTCGAGCGAGAGCGTCACCGACAAGGCCTGCTGGAGTTGCAGCGAACCGTTGGTGCGGCGAAGCACGACGCCTTCGAGGCGGCTGCCGTCGAGCGCGAGGCCGAGCAGGCTCGTCAACTTTTTGCGTCTCAAAAAATTGATTTTCAAAACCTTATTCATTGCGTCTCCTTCGCGACCCAGGTGGCGCGGGCTTTTTCCCCGAGCGCCCAGCCCAGCCGGCTGAGGTCCTGGCGGTAAATGATTTTGGGCGAGCCTTCGCTGATGTCGAAAATGAATTTCACCCGCCGGTAGCCGCGTCCGAACGGGCCCACCGCCGCGATGTCCGCCGTGAATTGAAAACTTTCCGTGGTGATGTAATCGCGGTTCGCGTTCGCCAGGGTCTGAACGACCGGGCTGGTGTTGCCGAGCGCGTCCACGATCCAGGAAATGGCGTTGAGATTGTTGGGGTTTTGCTGGCGGTAGGTCACAAGCGTCTGCGCCGCGCCTTGCGCTGTGCTCTGGTCAACGCCCAGGCCCATGAACAACGCCGTCATCACGGGCGCGCTGGCGGTGTTGATGTTCAGCAAACCGTAGGTGTAAAGATTGGTGGTGTCGGTGATCCCGTAGGCGATCTGGGCGAACTCGGCCGAGGTCATTCTGCTGGCCAGATAGAGTTGCAACAAACTTTTGATATTGATTGTTCTTCCCGCCCCACTGCCAACGATGCCAAGCCGGTTCGTGACTAACGACATGATTTGATTGGCGCGCGATGTGCTAAAATTCGACTGAAGCAAGGCTCGCAACTCCGCATATTTGGTCACATTGGTGAGCATGCTGCCGTCGGAATGAAAATTCGGCTGGCGGCTGTAAACAGTGACGTATTCAAACAAGCCTGGATCCAGCGTGCTGTTGCCGTTCAGGTCTTTTTCATTCGTGTCGAGCACGCCGTTGCGATTGATGTCCTCGCCGATCAGAAGGTCAATGGTTGCGCCATACACGAGCCGTAATTCGTCCACCGTTTCAAACGGGGAGTTTTTTTCCGTGTAACCAAACTGCGCATAATTCAAGGCGTAGGCGCCCGTGCTGTTGGTGCTGCGCCAATCCACAATCGCGCCGGCAAAATCGAGCGTCATGTTGGGCAGATAGGAAAGCGCGTTGGTGCCCGCCCGGTTCAAGTTCAGTTTTGAGGCTTCGTCCACGAGGCCGAAATAGGGTTCGGCGGAAGGCGTGCCGGACGGGTCGCGGCCGATGAGCCAGAAATGCGCGTCGCCCACCGGCACGGCTTCGCAGGCAAATTGAGCAGGGTTGGGCACCGCGCCGTTCGTCGCCAAATTCGAGAGCGCGTAGCCGACATACCGCGCTGCGCCTTCAATGGCCTGCTCCGCCGCGAGGCCGGTGGCGCGGTTGTCCGAGGCGCGGAGTTCAAACGTCATGGAATGCGCGAAATAAAGCGCGATGCTGACCAGCCCGATGGAAATCCAAAGCACCAGGATGAGCACCGAGGCGGCCTGGGAGCGCCGGCGTCCCGCCGGCTGGCTGCATCGCGAAAGACCGAACCACCCGCCGGCGGGACGCCGGTGCTCCCAGGTTCGCTCATTCAATGGCCATGTTGAATTTCGCAGTTTCATTTCATGTGTTCGTGCGCGATTGCGAATCCATCGGCACCAGGAGTTCAATCGGCTGCGGGCGCGGGTTCCCGTTGTTGTTTCCCGCCATCTGGATCAGGACCCGGACGGCGACCGGCAGATTGGTGTTCACCGAAGTCGTGTCGGTGGTGTCCCAGGCATCGAACCATTGCGCGCCGTCGAAACACGAAAACTTGAGGCTCTCGATGCCGCTCATCAGCCACTGGTCTTCAATGTCAAGCGCGGCCGTGCTCAGGAGATTGCGCGTGACGGTGCGGATCAAATCCTTGCCCGGCTGGGTGTGGTCGGCGGGGTCTTTCAATTCGTAAGTGACCCTTTGGATGTCGCCCCACGGCTGGTTTTCATTCAGCGCGCCGGTCGTGGTGAATATTTCGGCGGCCACGGGCAGGCTGATGCCGATGCTGGTCACCGTTCCGGCTTTGAAGTCTCCGGTCAAAACACCATTGGGCGACGGCGGCACCGCGCATTGCAGGTCGCGGTGCAGGATGGTGAGCGCCTGGTTTACCGGCGTTGCTTCATCCACTGCCGCCTGGGTCACCTCCCGCAGATGCAACGCGCTGAAAAACACGGCGTTGATCGCCACCAGCACGATGGCCGCGACGCCGATCGCCAGAATCATTTCGACCAGCGTGAACGCGCTTTGGAGTGCGGCGGGAAGCGAAGCGCCACGCCGCTTTTGGACATGACGGAAACGGGCGAAAAGCGGTGTCGCCGCTTCGCTCCAGTCTTCGCTGCGCTTCGCCTCGGCAGGCTGCCACCGCAGTCCAAATTTTTTGCCCTGGTTTGTGCGTTTGATTTTCATTGGTGCAAACCCATTGTCGTGGCCGATGCCTGCGGATTGGCCAGCGTGCTCAGTTTCACGGAATAATCGCGGCCCTGCGCTGAAAACTTCACTTCCGCGGTCAGCAATTGCATCGCGTCTGCCGGCCAGTTCTGGCTGGTCAAGGTCCAGCGGAATTCCAGCGTGCCGTCCGTCGCCGTTCCGTTTTGTGCGCCCAGGTTCCAGTTGGTCATCACGAGGCTTTCGTTCAAAATCCGGTCCGCCACGCGCGCCGCCGCGCCTTTGCGTGCGGCGACCTCGCCGGCCAGGCTGGCCACGTGCAGCGCTTCCACGGCCGCCGGGATCACGATGGCCAGGAACAGCAGCGCCGCCAGCACCTCGGCCAGCGTGAACGCGGCAACGCGATTTTTATTTGTCGGTGTCCCGAATTTCATAACCCATTCGATTGCGCGCTTCGATCAGCCAGAGCGCATGGCCCTTGGCATCCGTCAGGCGCAACGTTTGCGGACTGCTTTCGTCTATCGTGCCGTCGGCCAGAAAACGAATCGCCGGCAGATTGCGGATGGTGGTCAGCGCCGCCGCACCGACGTTCAGGACCGCGATCTGCACATTTTCGTCGACCGTCAAATTTTCCGCCTTCGGATCGCCGCCCGGCAGGGGCGTTTCCTCTTCGAGTCCGTAGGCATTTTGTTTCTCGTCCACCCAAAGCATCACCGGCAGGCCTTCCGAAACCGCTCGGCTCTGGCCCGCGTGCATCAGCGCGAACAGCCGGCGCGCCTCGGAATCCAGCGCGCGCCCGCGGATGAAATTCGACATCGCCGGCGTCACGAGCGAGGTGATGATCACCAGCAGCGCCAGAACGAGGATCAATTCGATCAGCGTGAACGCGCGACGGCATCGCCGGTTATTTGGTTGTCCAGTTTCCAATGTCATCCTCCGTTCCTTCCTTGCCATCCGGCCCGACGGACAGCAGGTCATACGAGTTCTGGTTGTGTTTGCCCGGATAGTAATAAAGGTAATTGTTGCCCCACGGGTCCTGGGGGATTTTGTCGAGGTATGGCCCGTGCCAGTTTCTGGCGTCATGCGGCTGCTGGAGCAAATCCATCGCGTTCTTGGGGTAATAACCATTGTCCACTTCGAACGCGTCGAGCGCGGTTTTGATCGAGGAAAGGTCGGCGTGCGCGGCGGCCTGGCGCGCCTGTTCGCTGCGGCCCATCATTTTGGGCACGACCAGCGCCGCGAGGATGCCGATGATGGTGATGACCAGCAGCATTTCGACGAGGGTGAACGCACGGCTCAATTGTCGTTTTTGAACGGTGATTTTGTTGATTTTGATTTTCATAACATTTCAGAATTTTATTTGATGTAATCCTGCAAAGAGAAGACCGGCAGCAACATGCCGATGAAAATGATGCCGATGAACCCGGCGATCAAGAACAGCATCAGTGGTTCGGCAAACGCGACCGCCGTTTTCAAATGCCGGTCCAGGTCCACTTCCGTCACGCCCGCGATGCGGACGAGTTCCGTGTCGAGCTTTCCGCTTTCTTCCGCCACGGAAACCATTTCCAAAACCGAACCGGGGAAAAGGCCTTTGCAATCCGCCAGGCTCTGGCCGAGCCGCCCGCCTTGCTGCACGCGTTGGATGGATTGCGAAACGGCGTCCACGAGAATCTGGTTGCCGATGGATTTGCGGGCGACGTTCAGGCCTTGCACCAGTGGCACGCCCGCGCCGAGCAACGTGCCCAGCATCCGGCAAAACCGCGCCATCGCGAACAGCGCGACCAGCGGGCCAACCAGGGGCGCGCGCAAAACCAGTCCTTCCCAAACGCGCTTGCCTTTTTCCGAGGCAAACCAGGTATGCACCAGGAATCCGGTGACGATCAAGCCCGCGGCAATAAACAATCCATAAGAACGAATCGCGTGGCTGACGCCGATGATCAACTGCGTGATCAATGGCAATGCACCATGCACGCTGCTGAAGACCTTCTGGAATTTGGGGATGAAAAACACCAGCAACACCGTGAGCACCACCAGCGCCAGCACCAGCAGGATGCACGGATAAATCATCGCGGTCGTCACCTTCGATTTCAGTTCCTTTTCCCGCGACTGAAAATCGGCAATCTGCGCCAGCACGAGATCGAGAAACCCGCCCGCCTCGCCCGCTTCCACCATTGCGGTATAGACGCGCGGAAAGGTGTCCGGCGATTTTTCCATCGCGGCGGCCAGCGACATGCCGTCAATGACCAGGTCGTGAACTTCCTTCCACTTGGCCTGGGCCACCGGCGAGGAGGCTTCCTTGTAAAGAATCACCAGCGCGCGGCTCAAGGGCACGCCCGCCGCGAGCAGACTGGAGAGCAGCCGCGTGAAATTTTCCAGGTCCTTCGCGGAAACTTTTTTCGATTCGAACTTGAAGGAAATATTTCCCAGCGATGCCGGCAGCGGGGAACCGTTTTTTGACTGCGCCGCCACCGCCTTTTCGGCCAGGCTGACCGGGCGCAAGCCCAGTGTCTCCACCTGGCGCAGCGCGTCGGGCCGGCCCGGGGCATCCAGCTGCCCTTCGGCCATGGTGCCGTCGCGTTGCAATGCTCTGTAGGAAAAGGTGGGCATTTGATTTTTAGGAAAACATAACTATCTCGACACTGCGATGCTGGCGGGGGTTTGCGCCGGGGCGGCGGCGTCCTGCGTTTCGTTTTTCGTCGTCCGCTCCACCTCCTTGGCGGTGGTCACACTCAAAACTTCTTCGACCGTCGTGATGCCCAGCCGGACGAGCCGCCAGCCGTCCTCGGCCAGCATGCGCATGCCGGCGCGCCGGGCGGCGTCACGGATCTGGTCGGTGGAGACGTTCTTCAAAACCAACTGGCGGATCTCGCTGTCGGTGTCCATCCACTCGAAAATCGCGTGCCACCCGTGAAAACCGGTGTTGCGGCATTCGCGGCAACCGACGGATTTGTAAATGGTGGTGTTGGCGGGAATGCCGAGCCGCGCCTTGAACGCCTGCGCCGTGGGCGAATCGTCGGCCTGCTTGCAATG
>Ga0224534_1001076_pt1 | contig 15139 bp, 10 predicted proteins | sample 714E12024metaG_FD_172012 | JGI IMG/M metagenome (GOLD analysis project Ga0224534, IMG submission 172012) | Peat soil microbial communities from Stordalen Mire, Sweden - 717 E1 20-24 | ecosystem: Environmental > Terrestrial > Soil > Wetlands > Peat | place: Sweden: Norrbotten County, Stordalen... | reverse complement strand
AAAATCCGAGTAGTTACCAGACGATCCTACGGCTTTCGTACCTTCGAGGCCATGGAAATTGCCCTTTATCACAACCTGGGACGACTCCCAGAACCAGAATCACCCCACAGATTCTGCTGAGGAAGCGCATTTAACTTAAATTGTAGGGTACAACCGTTAAGAAGGGCTTAAGAGTAAAAGAATCAGCTCCTTAGTCTCTGGGCTCACTGCTTTGGCGGCGAGTTCGGCGCGCCAGGACCCACCCTCAAACCCCAATCCGCCAAACCCCTGCCGCGCCTCACCTTTTCCTCCCACGACCTTGCAAATACGCGACCGGCTCACGCGCCCGCGCCCACGCGCGAAGACGCGTTCTTATTAAGGTCAGCCCCGCTTTTGCGGGGTTGGGGTGCGCATCTATAAACAGACTTGTCCCGCTAATGCGGCCCGCGCACGAAGGCGCGCTTCTTAAAAGAGCGTTGTCTCGCGAAGCGAGACGGGGCGTCACGGGGTGCGCTGTTTAAAAAGATTTGCGGGACACTACAAGAGAGATCATATGGAGCAAGCGTCTCGGGCTTGGTTTAGGCACCAATTCAGTCATCGTCGCGCGGTTATGACACATCGTGGCGCTGGGCTAATAACCTTGGCGCTTAGTTTATTGTTTATGAGTTATCGGTTATAATGGTATGACAATCTCGTTGTGAACCTGCTCCACCGTAACGGAAAGATGATGTGATGCGGGAGATTTCGGTGTTGACAGCAAAAGGAGCGGCGAGATCCGTTCTTGCCGCTGTCTTTGTCGCGGCGATCGTCTTTGCACCGGGCGCGGGCGTCCCTGCCCTGGCGGGGGCTGGCCCGGCCCTTCCGCCCACACCCGCGTATACTTGCAACCTGAACGGGGACGAGTATTTTGGCGATGGCTATACCACCCTGGACAATACGGAGTGGCTCATATGGCTCGACTGGGTCATCTATCTGCACTGGCTGCCGCCGCATATGAACATGGCCCAACAATTGACGACCGGCATGACCTATCAGGCGCTCATGGTCGGTGCCTTGCTGGACGCCAAGAACGAACAGGAGACCCAGCGGCTCATGCAGCAGATGGCCGCAGAGGCCCATCGCGATTACCAGCCCGACCTCACGATGTGCACGTTCGGCACCAATGTGCGTAGTCTGGCGGCGACGGAAGACAAGGAGAGGGTGAATACCCGGCTACTTGACCTGACGATGCTCAAGCGTCACAAGCTGTCGCAGGACATATCCAGCGCTTCGGCTGTGAACGACGATCTCAAAAACCGGTTCGAGCAGTTCAAGCATGTCTATTGCGACACAAACGACGACAATAATTATTTGCCGCCGGTATGCGGCGCCGGCAATCCTGCGGACAGGATAAACAACGACATCGACTACACAAAACTCATTGAAAACCGGTATACCCTGGACGCCGACTTCACGGATCCCGCCCCCACGCCGCAAGCGCAGGCGGACCAGGAAGACATCATGGCCTTGACCCGGAATATCATCGGCTTCAGAACTTTCGACAAGATCAGCGACGATCATCTGAAGCAGGAATTCGCCAAGAATACATATATGGATACGCGCTCCGTGAACGCCATGCGCAGCGTAGCCGGCAACAGCATTGCCCACATCATAGGCATGCGAATGGCCGGGACGCCGTGCGCATCGTGCGTCGGCTCTACATACATGCGCCCTGTTCTCCTGCAACTGGGTGTACCGGATGTGGACATCGACAAGTTTTTGGGAAGTAACCCCAGCTATTACGCGCAGATGGAAGTGCTGACCCACAAGGTCTTCGAAAACGAGGGCTTTTTCACGAACCTTTACACGACCCCCGCTAACGTCGAGCGGATAGGCGCCACCCTTCAGGCCCTCAAGCTGATGCAGGACCGTGACCGCTTCGAATCATCGCTGCGCCGGGAAATGCTGCTGTCCCTGATTCTGGAAGTTCAGATCCGCGACCGGGAAAGCAGGGTCGAAGCCGCCGTCCGGAACGGCTCCAACACCCTGATCGGCAATTAGGAATAACCCGTTCTTTTTTCGCTTTATCCGGGACCGCCCGGCTGTCTGGCGTCGCCCTTGCATCGCTGTAATCCGTATATGTCCCTGACGGGCAAATAATGCCGATGCTTTATGCCGCGGATCAAAGGACCAGACTGCCCGCAACGCAGCTAACGCTCCAGCAACTTCGTTGCCGACAAATGGAGTCGGCAGCTTCCTAATTCACGCTCGACGCGGCGATTGAGGCCCTTTGCTACGACTACCTGGAGCACGAACACGCATGGGCCGGTCTCTTTCATATCGGACGCCCCGTTCGACGTCCCTGAACAGGCCTTGGCGCCCGGGCCGCGTAGTCTTGAAGAAGTTTCGCCGTCTCGCCATGATTGAACCAGATCGCATAATCATAGGCGGTCTTGCCCACTTTGTCTTTCAGCGTCTTATCCGCTTTATGCTGTAAGAGCCAAAGGGCGGTTCTGTTCTGTCCGAACTGGACGGCCGCCATCAGCGGCGTCCAGCCATCTACATTTTGGTGATTGACCTCCGCTCCATAATCCAAAGCGATCTCCATCATCTTTGCGTCTCCCCCGGCAGCCATGCACATGAATGCTGTATTACCGAGGCTGTTAGCCTGGTTGGGATCCGTGCCGCTACGCAAAAGATATTCCTGCATCGCCCTCACCGCCGTGCGCGATTTTCGGGCGATTGCAAAAGCGTTCTCCGCCGCCATGAAGGCTGTGTCGCCCGCGGCGTTCCTTCCGTTAGGATCGGCCCCGGCGTCCAGAAGCGACTTGATAATGTCCAGGTCGCCAAACTCCGCTGCATACGCCAGCGGCTTGCAGACGTCGTCCTCGACGCAAACCGGCTCAAGGTTGGGTTGTTTCTCCAGGCTTGCCCTGACGCCCGCCAGGTCGTCATTCCGAATGGCCTCCATCAGCGCGGGCAATGCATCGTATTTGAAACATCCGGCCATCAGCATGATTACCAGACAAAGGACGGCTCTCCCCATCCGGCGATACGCGGGTGGTAGCCGATATGGCTCAAACTCACTATGTGCCTTGTAAGACATCGCCGTTTCAATCAATGAATTATGTCATCTAGCTTTCGGGGCGCCCGGTGCCGTCCCATGGCCAGACCATTGTGCAAACTGTCCTCGAAGGAATCAAGCCCTCGCCGCATAAGTTATCTCCTTCTCACACTCCTGTTACTTCATTCCCGGAGGCAGAGCAGACACGCCGTCGCCTCGTTCCCATAGGATCTGATCACGGCGGCCGTGTTCTCCGCTGAAGCACTGATCTGCGCGGCATCACTGTCCGCGATGCCTTGTGCGCCGGGGGACACCCCCTTTAAACCCCAATCCGCCAAGCCCCTGCCGCGCCTCACCTTTTCCTCCCACGACCTTGCAAATCCGCGACCGGCCCGGTCTCGCCCGTCTCTTTGCGAATCCGTGACCAACACGCCTCCGCCCGTTTCTTGCGAATCCGCGCCCGTCCGCCATAGCTTTAGCGACGGCGGAACCACATCACCCAAATCCTTTTTTGCAAATTCGTGACTTTCCGTATCGCCCGTGCTATGACAACCCGAATGTTCAACCGCGCACTCAGATCCCCGCCCCCTTCTCCGGTCAAGCCCCCGGAGCGCTGTCCGTATTGCGGCAGCCCGAAAATCGCCACCAAAGGCCGCCGTCTCAAGAAGCTCGAAACTGTTAGTGTCTACCACTGCCGTACCTGCGACCGCCGCTTCACGCCCGGCCCCCGCGCCTTGCGCAACAAGACGTATCCTCTCGGCGAAATCCTCGAAGCCCTCACCGCTTACAATCAGGGCCATTCCCTTGAAGATACCGCCCGCCGCCTTTCCTCGCGTCATGGCCATGCCATCAACCCGGCCACGATCTCCCGCTGGCTCTCGGCGCATCCCGGCCTCACGACCTACCGCCGAATGCGGGAACGCGGCCGCCGGCTTTTCAGTCCGCCGCAACTGATAAGGACCATCAAGCTGTACCACTCTCAGGTATATGAATTCGGCTATCACCGTGGCAAGCTCTCCTTTCTTCGCGACAGTACGCTCGACGAGCGCCGCGCAGGCGACACGAAATTCGCACCGTTGGCTGATTTTCTGGAGAACGTATCGCGCACCTGCCCCCACGACCTCTTCAGGCGCGACGACGGTGCCCGCGCCTCGAAACTCCCGCGCGATTTCCTCAGCCTCGACCGCCTCATGGTCATCGAAAAGCAAAACACCGCCACCGACACGGCGGCGCTGATCATCCCCGGCGTCGGCTCCAACCGCGACCGGCATCCAAAACTGCAACGCTTCATGCTGGCCAACGACAGCGTTACGATTGCCGTCGAGATTCCGATCTGGCTAACCGAGAACGATATCGCGGCGCTTGAAGAAAAATACCGCGTCACAATCGTTCCCAGGGAGCCCATCGATCCGGCGCGCCCCGCCGCCGGCCACAAGCCGCGTCACATCACCGGACACATCGATTTCCTGCAGGTCCGCAACGGCGCGATCCACATCCTCGACTACAAGCCCGATGCGCGCACCAACAAACCCATCGCCCAGCTCACGATCTACGCACTCGCGTTGACGCGCCTCGTTCCCGGCCTCAGGCTCTTTGACATCAAATGCGCGTGGTTCAATGAAACCTGCTACAACGAATTCTTCCCCCGCCTCCTGCTTCCACGCCCCGGCAATGGCCGCAGCCGATACAAATCAAAACTTCGGTCTTGAAACCGGCCTCCCCGCCTGCTCCTGAAAATCCCCCAGCATCTTTTCAGCGCGGGCCGCGTGCTCCCGTTCCTCCAATACGGCCTTGTCCAGTCCGCGCAGCGCGTATTCAATGCGTCGGCTACTCGACCGCCATCGCTCAGTGCGATGGCGTGGCTCCCGGACCACATAGCATAATCCGCAGCTCAGTTCACAGCTACCGTCGATGGTGGAACCGAATTGGCGAAATATTCACACATCCCCGCCTGCTTCACGAGCGCCACGCCCAGCATGGCCGCGTGCTCCGGCGGGAGGACAAACGCCAACCAGCCGTGTTCGGGATGGTGCACTTGGAGAATACTGCCGTTTTTGGCGGCTGCCATGTCCACCCACCATGGCGGGGTGAAGATGGCGGTATAGGTGCCCTTTGGCCTGCTATCGTAGATATTGTCGTCTGGCATAGCATCCTCCGTTATTCACTCACAAACCACGCATCAATACTTCGTCCCCGGCACCTAGGGCCGTTTCGGTGCCGATACAACTTTGTCAGCCGCAGCCAGACCGTTCCCATCACTCGGGGCGGGCTGGTTATACCGCCGCCCGCCGGGGCGTGGTCCGGCGCGGGCGTCCACTCCAACGGCTCTGTCATCCCCTCCGGCATCCCCGTCAATCTCGGCGCTTCCCTCTGGTCCGGCGGCAGGGGCAACCTGCCGCTCGCCCTTGTCGAGATCGAGCGCCGCATTTAGTTCGGCCTGGCGGACCAGCAATTCCTTCAGGCGCGCTTCGTGCTCGAACGGCCTCCCCGCCTGCTCCTGAAAATCCCCCAGCATCTTTTCAGCACGGGCCGTGCGTTCTTGTTCGTCCGCCACGGCCTTGTCGAGGCCGCGCAGCGAGTATTCGATGCTCTGCATCGTGCCGACCGGATTCTCCGCGTTCAGTTGCGCCTTGTAGATTCCCGCGCCCCGGATGAACAGCTCCGGCAGCCGCTCGTCATCCGCGGTGACGAGGAGAGTCGCCCCCCTTCCACGGCTCAGGATGTCGAAGCCGCGGAATAATCCGCGCACCTGCAAAGTCAGATCATCGCGGCACGACAGGATGGCTCCCGTCAGTGCCGCCGCCCCTTCCTCGCGCGCGCCTTTGCCGGAATAGACGAGGTTGCCGACGAGCATGGAGAACTCTTCACCGGTATGGCTGTCGCGGGTCGCGATATCAGCCGACAGCCTGCCGATCCTCTCCTGCCTGTCTTTGATTTCGGCCGGCAGGGCGCGAAGCTGCAGCCGGATGCTGTGCTGCTGGTTCAGATGCGCCGCCCGCAACTGGTCGAGCTTGCGGACTTCGGTGTCGATCCTGACCTTTTCCATCACGGCGGGGTTGCCGGAAGCGATGGCCTTGATTTCTGCATAGGTCAGCGCGCCGCCGTCGAGGTCTTCCGCCGATCTGACCGACGTGTGCCCGTTCATCACCTGCTGGATGAAGCGGGCCTTGGTCTCCAGCGTCTGCCACATATAGGCGTCGAACGAGCCTTCCGTGACGTACCGGAATATCCGCACCTCGCCGTTCATATTGCCCTGCCGCAGGATGCGGCCCTCGCGCTGCTCGATGTCGCGGGGCCGCCAGGGCGCGTCGAGATGGTGCAGCGCCGCCAGGCGCTTCTGCACGTTGGTACCGGCGCCCATTTTTTCGGTGGAGCCGATCAGGATGCGTATTCTGCCGGCGTTGACCGCATCGAACAGCAGCTTCTTTTCCGCATCGCTGTCGGCGTCGTGGATGAAGGCGATCTCGGCTTGCGGGACGCCCCGCTCGATCAGCCGGTTTCGCACTTCGTCATAGACATTGAAGCGCGCCGGATCGGGGGTCGAGAGGTCGCAGAACACAAGCTGGGTTGACCGGGCGCTGCGCGTGTCGTCCCAGACACCCCTGATGCGGTCCACGGCCAGGCTCAGCTTCGTGTCAGAGTCCGGCTGTTCAAACGGATCTATCAGCCGCATGTCGAGCGCGGCCTTGCGGCCGTCGCCGGTGATCTTCAGCATGTTGTCGATACTGGGATCGACCCGCGCCGTGCGCAGCCGCTCGGCCCGTTCGATCAGCGTTTTGATAAAGGCCTTCAGCGTCTCGGAGGCCGTTGCCGCGGCGATCTGCGGCCTGCCGCCTGAGATGCCGGGGCGCGGCAGGTTCAGCATGTCGGCGGTCTGCACGTCGGCGAAGGTCCGGAACATCGACAGCAGTTCGGGCAGGTTGATGAATTTGGCAAAGCGCGTATGCATCCGGTAGCCCGAGCCGTCCGGGGCCAGCTCCAGCGCCGTCACCGCTTCCGCGAAATTAGCCGCCCATGCGTCGAAATGCCCAACCCCGCGCTCCTTCAGGAGATCGGGCGCCAGGTAGCGCAGCATCGTGTACATCTCGGCCATGGTGTTCGAGATCGGCGTGCCGGTCGCAAACACCACCCCCCGCCCGGCATTGATCTCGCGGACATAACGCGTCTTCATGTACATGTCGAGCGCCCGGTTGCTCTCCGAATTCGGCAATCCCGCGATGCGGTTCATCTTGGTTGTGTAAAACAGGTTCTTGTAGAGATCGGCCTCATCGACGAATATCTGGTCCACGCCCAGCTCCTCGAAGGTGAGCGCGTTGTCCTTGCCCTCCCTGTCGGCGCGATCCTTGAGTTTCGCAACGAAGCGCTTTTTGGCCTTCTCCAGTTCCTTCACCAGCCGCCGGTTGTCGTCGTTGCCGCCTTTGGCCTCGAGGATCGCCGCCTCCAGCTCCTCAACCTGTTCCTCGACAAACCGTTTGAACAGCTTGTCCGACACCGGCAAAAACTCGAACGAGCGGTGCGAGACGATCACCGCGTCATAGTTTCCGCTCGCGATCCGGGCCATCGCCCGCTGCCGGTTCCCCGCCGCGAAGTGCTCCCGCCCGGCGATGAACAGCCGGGCCTGCGGATAGAGCTTGAGGAACTCCGCGCCCCATTGCTCGACCAGGTGATTGGGCACCACGAACATCGGCTTTTTGGCGAGGCCAAGACGGCGCATTTCGAGGGCGGCTGCCGCCATCGTCCAGGTCTTGCCGGCCCCGACGACATGCGCCAGCAGCGTGCTGCCGCTCTGCACGATCCGCCAGACGGCGTCCTTCTGGTGACGCGACAGGTCCCCGTCGCGCAGATATTCCCGGTTCATGCCGGGCAGTTGCAGGTGGGAGCCGTCGAAGCTGCGCAGGCGCAGATTGTTGAAACGGTCGTTATAGTCGCGGGCCAGCCGCGCCGCGCGCGCGCCGTCTTCCCAGACCCACTCGCGGAACGCGTCCTTCAGCTGCTGCTGCTTTTCACGGGCGGCCACCGTCTCCTGCTGGTTGATGACCCGCGAGCCGTCCTCGCGCTCGTCATAAGCCGTCGGCACGCGGCCATTGAGCGCCTGCTCGACCAGCTCGGAGGCGCGAAAGCGGGCGGTGCCGTGGGTTGTGGTGTTGGCGACGCTGAACTTCTCGCCAGAGTCGATCTCGACCGTCCAGGTCGCGATGGCAGGCGCGTGCGCCACGCGCACATTGCGCGGCGCGGCGTCGAGCAATGCGGCCACGAATTCCCTGATGTCGCTGGCCGGAATCCAGGAGGAGCCGAGGCGGGCCTCGATGTCCCCCGGCTCCAGATCGGCGGGCTGTACCGCCTGCAGCGCCTCGATGTTGCGCCCGTAGGCCGGGTCGAGGGCGGCGGACGCCGTGGCCGCCGCCAGCTTGCGGCGCACGTCGCCGCTTAAGTAACGGTCGGCGGTTTCCCATTGCCCGCCCTCGGGATTGCAATAGACCAGGCTCCCCAGCTCGCGCTGTAATTGCCGGGCAGTACGGCCTGTCACCTGCTCCATGCGCGGCCAGTGCACCTCGCCGGTCTCATTGAGGGAAACGGCGAGCGCTTCCGCCGCCGTCTCGACATGCGCGACGGGTTTATAGCGCTCCAGCGTCCGGCGCTCGAAGATGGCGGTTTTGCGGGCGCGTTTGCTCTCGGGGTCGTAGTTCTCAAGGGAGAGTAATAAGGGCTGGTCGGGATCGCCGGCAAAGGCCCTGACGTTCTCGCGCGACGACAGCGGCCCGTAGTTTCCGACGAAGGAATCGTAGAGGTCGTTCAGCAGCGCCCTCGCCTCGGCGATCCGCTGCTCCTGGGCATCGTCGGGGGCCACCTCGTCGAGCTGCGTGCGGAAGACGAGGCGGATGGCGTCCCGCACCGCCAGCATGCCGCGGATGCGCCATGCCAAGGCGCCCGGCACTTTCGCGGTCTCGAATACCGCACCGTGCCGGATCTTAAGCAGGCCGTCGCGGATGGCATAGGCGCCGTCTTTCACATCCGTGCCGTCTGTTTCAGCCAGCTCGCCGCTCTGCGGCGGCGGACGGGCACGGTCCGGCCCCGTGTTTCGGGATGCCCAGATGCCCGGCGGCAGCTTTGAGAGGGCCTGTTTCAGGAGTTCCGGCGACAGCTCGCCCGCGAGCGTCGGCTCGCGGTCCCGGTACTGCGAGCCCTCCAGCCGCATCTCGCCCAGCATCATCTCCGGATGTTGTGTGAAATACTCGTTTACGGCAATGCCGCCCTCCGGCGTGGCGATGGTGGAGAGTTCCCGCCATGCTTCACCTCGTGGCGCGGCTCCCGGTATCCGCTTTTGCAGAAACAGGATGTCAGTCGTCACTTCCGTGCCCGCGTTGGCCTTGAATGCCGTGTTGGGCAGCCGGATCGCGCCGATGAGATCGGCGCGGTCGGCCAGATAACGCCGCATCGTCGCATCCTGCTTGTCCATCGTGTAGCGGCTGGTGATCAGGGCCATCACGCCGCCGGTGCGCAGCTTGTCGAGGGATTTCGCCAGGAAATAGTCGTGGATCGTCCGCGTCACCGGGGAATGGCGGTAAGCGGGATCGTGCACCGGATAGTTGCCGAACGGGATGTTGCCGATCACCGCGTCGAAGAAATTATCCGGCAGCAAAGTCTCCTCGAACCCCTTCGCGAATATCGTGGCGTCCGGGTAGAGCTGTTTGGCTATGCGCGCCGTGATTGAGTCCAGCTCGACGCCCGTCCGCCGGCAGCCGGGCAGCAGGGACTCCGGCATCAGGCCGAAGAAATGCCCGACGCCCATCGACGGCTCAAGGATCTGAGCGCCGGGTGTGAGCCCGAGGCGCTCCATGGCTTCCCATAGCGCCTGGACGACCAGGGGCGACGTGAAGTGGGCATTCGGCGTCGAGGCGCGCGCCGAGTCGTATTCTTCAGGGGTCAGGTGCTGCCGCGCCTCGCGGGCAGTCTCCGCCCAGTCGCTGCGGGGATACGGATGGAAGACATTCGGCAGGGCGCCCCAGCCGCTGTAGCGGGCGAGCACACCCTTCTCGTTTTCGGTTGGTTGCCGGCTTTCGTCTTCGACCAGCCTGAGCGTGCGGATCGCCGCGATGTTGTCGCGGGCCTTTTCCTTCAGCCCGCCCTGCCCGATGCGGTGCTCCTCTTTTATCCGGAAGTCCCGCGGCGGCGGCCGCGCTTCCTCCGGGGCGATGTCGTGGGCTTCGATGTCCCGTATCGGGATGTCACTTGTGGGGATGTCTCGGGCGGGGGACTCTCCGCCGGCGAGGGGTTCCCGCTCTGGTTCTAGCTGTTGTTCTCCGTCTTGTTCTCTCCCTCTTTCTCGCTCTCTTTCCCGCTCCGGGGCAACGCCCACTCCTCTCTCGCCAGCTCCCACGCCGCGTGATAATCCATCTTCTTCACCGACACCAGTTCGTACAGCAGGTCGCCCGTCCGGGTCTGCGTCTCGAACACCGCCTGCTCCAGGCGGTCCTGCTCCTCCAGATCCCGCACCATCTGCGGGCAATGCTCCCGCCAGTGCTTCAGGATCGCTTCGCCGAGCGCCGTCCTTTCCGTCGTTTCCTTCATGGGCATCCTCCGCCGGTGCTGAAGCCGTCGATTCTACGCGATCGTCCGGGAACAGGGCAAGCTGGTTGAAATGCACCCGTATAGACACACGGCCGGCTTTGCTCCCGCGAAATGTCTGCATCGCCTTCTCCCGACCTCATCGCTACAATCCGGCGTTTATGAGTGCTTCACTGTGCGCTCTAAGGTTGCATCTAAATCCAGCCTATTCCCCAAGGTTGAAAAATTCGTTAACGGGGTCTTTGCGCCCCGGCCGTTTCGGCCGTCGGGCTCTACGCGCTGCGCGCCCCGAGCCTTGCGTCTCGGCCATCCGGTAACGATCCCTGGCGCCGGGAAAGATTGGCGGTGTTGCGGCGGCGAAGAGAAACTCGCTTTGCTCCTAGATTGGCTCCGTTTACGACGCCCTGGCATCTGCGGTCATGGCTGAGGTTAGCTTCTCTATAATCGCAAGGCACTCGCGCACGGCGGGTTCACGCATTACGAGGTGCTGGCCAGGACGATACGTTGTATCGCCCGTCCATCTGACGTAGTCCTCATCTACCAATCCTTGCCTGTGCGCTAGCAGGTGCCGCTGCTGGAAGTACCGGGTCAAGGCGGCTAGCTCGGAACCTCCGAGGTAAGACTCGTACGACTTTCCCGTTGCGGCATTCCACAGATCGCTGCCCTCTTTGAGGCTCTGAAAAGCATTGCGACGTGCCGCAGGCAAAGACGGAAAGCGGACGTAGAGCGCCTCCGCGTAACGTTGAAAGGCCGTGACAGCGTTTTGAAGGCCGTTTTCGATGATGAGGCGAACCGTTGTATCAGCGGCGTCCTTGTCAGGAATGGCCATGCGCACATTGGAAATCGCATCGAGCGCATTTCGAATGCCGGCGATTGTCTGACTCAACATCAAATCGGCTGCGTTGTGACCACAGGCGGGACAGAAAAACGCCGCGCCGATGACGGCATAACGGCAACAACAGGCGGGACAAGTAATCTTGAGCCGCATTGGCTCCGCTGCTGCGGGAGGCAGAAGGATTTGCTGCGGGCTACTGTTCACACTCATCGTCATGCTGATGAAGCTGTTCGATGGCTGGCTTCTATTCCAGTCTTCCGCGTCGCGATTCATCGCGCGGCCAATCCGCTGTTGCACGTGCGCATACGCCGCCTTCTCGATGTGTTTCGCTTGCTCCTGAGTAAGCCACTTGTCAGATGTACCCGTATGTCCACAGAACGGGCAGAAGACCTCCTCATCCCGTACTTTGTCCCGCCAGTCGTCCTCGTGCACCTTGAAGCCAAACAGGCATTCCGGCGAAGGACATTCCCGGTCGAGATAACCCTCGGCATCCGATGGAATCGAAACGGTGATCTTGTGAGTACCGTCGAGGCGCCGTAGTTCGCGCAGCAGTTCGTCAAACATCGAATTCCCCCATCAAATCTGCAGGCCGTTTCAACTGATTAATCGTCGCCCTTCTCTTCGGCGGCTTCCTTCGCGAGGCGATGTGCTTTCAGGAGCGCTTTTCCCCCTGCTTCAGTCACTTTCCTGTCTGGCAGGTTCTTCCAACGGGCCTGAGCATAGCCTGCAAGGATCAACTCAGCGCCCAAGCCCTTGCCCTGGTGATTCTCATCGACCGTGCAATTGTCGCCCTCGAATACACCGACTAACTCACCTTTGTATCCGAGAAATGCGAGAGGAGACTTCCCTCTACGGTCAGAGTCATAGTAGAGAGTATAGCCGTCCCTCGCATGGATTAAAGGATGGCAGGGCAGCTTGGAAAAAGTCTTTGCGTAGTCCTCCCGATAGGCATCCAGGAAATCGCCACCAGGGTGCGGGTGTATTTTCAGATCGCCCAAGAACTCCTCTTCTGTCAGCTCGGCGGCGAGGAGGCGCGGATCATCCGCCGGCAACTTGGTTTCGTGGTCCATCGTGTGGTCATTCCTGTTTCCTAATCAATTCTCAGCATAAGGTGTATGCCGACCCGCGTCCAGTTCCGCTGCGAACTCTGGCCTCTATGCGATGTTCCTGTGCCGCCGACCCTTAACAAGACCCCTCAGAAAGCTTGTTGCCACGGTTTTCAGCTTCGTGGCGGGCTTCTCGATCATGACGCGTCGTTGGCCGGGCGCGCCGGACCGTCAACAGCTCTGTTCATCCAGAAACCTGCGGACCTTGGACCACTCCTGCGGGATTGCGTTCCACCTTTCCGGAAATTTCGCTCGTACCAGGGGTGACGGATGGTCGGAAGCGAGTATCGGCAGTTCCGTGGTTTTGAGGTAACCCTCAGCCGCAGCCGCCTTCCTTCCCACCAGGACAACCGCGCGCAGCTTTGGCAGAAGGGTGATCAATTCCTTCACGCATGCTGTTCCCTCGCGTAGTTCCTGCCCTGTCACTTTTCGCGTGTAATTCCACCAAGGAATGACGTTCCAGGTTACGGTCAACCTGCGCCCGATGCCCGCCTGTTCCATGAACCTGAACGTAGCTTCTGCTGTGGGATCGTCGTTATTGCGGCTAATGAACCCGGAGCCTGACCGCTTGCTCCCGCCCCGCTCTGCCGTCATGGGGCCGGGCTTTTCGAACAAGAACAGCACTTGCGCCTCTACACCGCCATCGAGCGGGTCAAACTCGGGGACTTCCACGGAACCGCGTTCGCGCAGCCGAGCAGCGTAGCTGGTCAGCGGCGCTACATGCGGCAGGCTCAACATGTCCCTGCGCCGCTCCCGCACGCCCGCATCGCGCATTGAGCGCGGAGCGTCATCGCCCTGCACGTCCTTCGGTCCATCCATTCATTTTCCTCCCGGCTTCCGTACGTTCAGCTATCCGGCAGCGTTCCTGTCATCAATCCAATCGACGACGGTCATTGCAGGCTTCTGGCGCCTCCTCGTTTCGCAAAGAATCAGTGCTCCATAGCGGTATCCGAGCTGGGCACGGAACGCATGTACCCGCTTCCGGTCGCAATCGCTGCCTTCCGGGTTGGTGGTTTTCTTCAGTTCAAGCACAAGGAGATTCGGCCCGTCGGGGCCGCGCCGGTGGACGATCACATCGGGAACAACAAAGGCCCTGCCTTCTTTATCCCAGCGATTGGCGCACTCTTCGGGCAATCCCAGTTTCTTAGGAATGTTTCCATCCCGGTTGTACTCGGCGTCAACGGCATACTCGGGAAACGCCTTCTGCAAGTAGACCATCAACCGGGCTGCAATACAGCGCTCGCCGAGATTGTTCTCCAAAAGGTAGCCATCGTTGCTCACGACCTCGTGCAGGGCATTGTGCAGCCGCTTCTTAACCTCTTCAGCCTCCATCGCCATCTCCCTTCAAAACCATCTCAGCATCTTCCATGCTGCCAAGCTACAGATCATCGGTGTTTCCGCGCAAGCCTTTTGCGCGGGCAATCCGTCCCGGCGGTTCAATCGCTCCTGTACGGTCGGCCCTGTTCTCGCCTTCTGCCGGTTTTTCAATTCATGACGCATCGTTGGCCGGGCGCGCCGGGCCGTCAACGGCCTGCCCGCTCCCAGGATTCCGTGTTGGCCGTGCCGCTGCGCTTGACCGCCCGGCTTACGCCCCCGGCCCTGTCTCTCCGCGTTTTGAAAAACCACTAGCAAAAGGAGAACTGTTATGACTGACACTACATCCATACCGCTGAACAAGCTCGTCGCCTGGGATGGCAACGTGCGCAAGACCGCCGGAGCCGATACTGCCCTGGCCGAACTCGCGGCATCCATCGCCGCCCACGGCCTGCTGCAATCGCTTGTCGTCCGTAAAGGCAGACGCGATACCTATGCCGTCGTCGCCGGAGGCAGACGGCTTGCCGCTCTGCAATCCCTTGCCGAATCCGGCAGGATATCCGCTGACTACGCAATCCCCTGCCACGTCATCGCCGACGATGCCGATGCCACCGAGATCAGCCTCGCCGAAAACGCCATACGCGAGCAGATGCATCCCGCCGACCAGTTCGAAGCCTTCCGCGACCTGATCGACAAGGGCGTCCCGGCCGCCGATATCGCCGCCCGCTTCGGCGTCACCGACAAGCTGGTCGAGAAACGCCTGAAACTCGCCCGCGTCAGCCCCGTCATCATCGCCGCGTATCGCGCCGGCAAGCTCGACCTTGAACAGGTCATGGCTTTTGCGATCAGCGACGACCACAAGGCGCAGGACAAAGTCCTCAAAGCCCTGCGCAACATCGGAGGCGAGCCCCGATCCATCCGCCGCGCGCTCACCGACGGTGAAATTCCCGCTTCGCACAAGGCCGTCAAATTCGTTACCCTCAAGGCCTACGAGAAAGCCGGTGGCCAGATCCGCCGCGACCTCTTCGCCGAGGACGACGAAGGCGTCTTCATCCTCGATCAGGAGCTTCTGCAAAATCTTGCCATCGCCAAACTCGAAAAGACCGCAGCCGGCCTGCGCAAGGAAGGCTGGAAATGGGTCGAGATCCGGCTTGAGCAGGACCATTCCGAATGGTCGAACTGCACACGGATGCATCCCGAGGCGGGACCGCTTGCCCCGAAACTGGCGAAGGAGCTTGCAGCCCTGGAGCAGGAACACGACACGCTTGATGCCGCATGGGACGCCAACGACGATCC
>Ga0224534_1001071_pt1 | contig 15181 bp, 13 predicted proteins | sample 714E12024metaG_FD_172012 | JGI IMG/M metagenome (GOLD analysis project Ga0224534, IMG submission 172012) | Peat soil microbial communities from Stordalen Mire, Sweden - 717 E1 20-24 | ecosystem: Environmental > Terrestrial > Soil > Wetlands > Peat | place: Sweden: Norrbotten County, Stordalen... | reverse complement strand
AATTGCGGTGTATTGCGACAGGTCGCAGTTCCCCGGGCTTTCTCCCGTCCGAGCGCATCAACAACATCTCCTTTAAGGCAGGCATGCTGCCCGTCCACCACTTGGCGGGCGGGGCCTTCCCGCCTGACACAAGCAAACCTTCTTTACCAAATCTTATCATATTGGCGCCCCGCACTCAAGCTTGCCGGTATTCAAGCGCCAGACGTCAAACGGTATGCTTGCAGGCAGCCTCTTCGGTGATCACCATCCGCCAGTAATCCAGCAGGTCGCTCATGGTTTTGGCGAAGGGGATCTGTGGCACCCAACCGGTGAGGTTGCGGAACTTGGTGGCATCGCCCAACAGGACCGGCACATCCGAAGGCCGCATCAGCTCCGACGCATTCTCCACCTTGATACTGCACCTGGTGTTGGCCAGCACGGTGTCCAACACCTCCCGGATCAGGTACGCAGTGCCTGACGCTACCACGTAGACCTCTCCAGGTTCGCCCTTTTCGAGAGCCAGCCAGTAGGCGCGTACCATGTCCCGCACGTCGGTAAAGTCCCGGCGGGCGTCCAGGTTGCCGCAGCGCAGCACCGGCAGGCGCCTCCCGGCCTCGATCTCCGCCACCTGTTTGCAGAAGCTGGATGTGACAAAGCTCTCTCCCCGGCGCGGCCCTGTATGATTGAATGCCCGGGTGCGGACGATATGCAATCCATAAGAGGCGTGGTACTGGTACCCCAGCAGGTCCTGGGCGACCTTGCTCACGCCATACGGAGAGAGCGGCCGAAACGGGTTGTCCTCACCGATCGGCAGTTCGTCGGGATAGACCAGGCCGTACTGTTCGGACGAGCAGGCGATCTGCACCCGCGTTTCCAGTTTGAGCTGGCGTATTCCTTCAAATATATTGAGCTGGCTGAGAACGTTGGTGGAGATGGTCTCCTCCGGCGCCTTCCAGGAAGCGGGCACGAAGCTCTGGGCAGCCAGGTGGAAGATGTAGTCCGGTGCCACCTCCGCCAGCACCTTCTGCACGGAAAACGGGTCCCGCAGGTCGCACTCGTGCAGTTCCAGCCTGGGTATGAGATGGCTGATGTTGTTCAGCCGGCTACGGGTGCGCACCGTTCCGCATACCTTCACCTCCGGTTTCTGTAGGCACAATTCCGCCAGATGGCTGCCGACAAACCCAGTTATTCCCGTAATCAGTACCTTCACACAATCTCCTCCCATACATACCATGATTGATCGGCAAGTATAGCTTTTCTTCCTCCAGGCTGCAGTCCGAGTCATATCGAAGAGGGCGCAGCAGCCCGAGTGGCTTGTTCTTCAAGTTGGTGGGGCAAATTGCCGACTGCCTGATAGACGGATAAATCCTGATCATAATATGCATGCCATTATTTAACAGTTACTCACCGTGAAGCTATCATCAGCTCATCCCCCATTTGTGCTTCGCCGGACGGGGGTCTGGCCGCGGGAAAATGATCAATGCCGGAAGAAAGGTAACACCCTCACCCCGGTTTACATACTGTATTAAGGTAGCATCTGGGTATATTGGTGGTTGGTGGGCAGCGGTTAGAGAAACAAAGGTTTTGGCGGCCAACACAAAAATGATAGGCCTGCAGACGGGCATGAATCCAACGACCAATCGCCCACCACCAAACGTGGTTGGATGCCGGCCCCACTGTTGCGGACATTGATTAACCGGTGCTGAATAACATAATAAGTAAAACCTGGGAGTGAAACGAGAGTGCTGATATCGCAACTCTGTAAGGAAAGTGATTTTGACGCTGAATGGTTTGACACCGGTAGTAGCCTGCTCTATCAAACCTTTCAGGCGTATATACGTCATTATATCGAAGTCAATCTCCATCATCTGAATGCGGAGGCGCTGCTTCCGATTCTCTATCATCGCAAGTTTTGGGAGTTCTGCTACATCTACCAGGCCTTGTCGGAACGAGGGCTGCTGATTCCCGGCAGCAGGGGGCTGGGATTCGGTGTGGGCAAGGAGCCGCTGGTATCGCTATTCGCATCTCGTGGCTGCGCTATTGAAGCCACGGATCTGGATCTGGACAGCGCTCAAAAGGCGGGGTGGGCGAACTCCGATCAGCATGCTGCCGGCATCGATTGCCTGAATGAGTATGGCTTGTGCGATCCGGCCGCTTTTTCCAGGCTGGTTGCCTATGAAAACGTCGACATGAACCAGATCCCGGACCGATATGCCAATCAATTTGATTTTACCTGGTCTTCCTGCGCTTTCGAGCATTGCGGCTCCATCGAGCTGGGCAAGAAGTTCCTGATCGATCAGATGGAATGTCTGCGGTCTGGCGGCATCGCGGTGCACACCACCGAATACAACCTCTCTTCGAACGAAGACACGATGGAACAGGGCGCCCTGGTGCTCTTCAGGAAAAAGGACATTGAAGATATGGCACAAACCCTGAGAGACCTGGGACACGAGATCGAGATCGACCTGGAATCGGGTACGGAACTGAAAAACACCTGCGTCGATCTACCGCCCTACACTTTCAAGCCGCACCTCAGACTGCAACTTTTGAACTGGGTGTCGACATCCATCGGTCTGATCATCAAAAAGACAGGCGCGTAACAACCCGTAGGTGATCTGCTGCAGGTTCAGGCGCCAGAAAGGAAACAGTCAAGCAAATGGATCCAACAAACTTGACCTGTCCTGAGGCAGCGCTAGCCCAGGCGGGCAGGAGGCCGGACGTGGTCTGGGCTGGCCTGGTCTATTCCTCCGCCGGCTTTGGCCACGAGGCCCGGTCATTGATCGGCGCTCTGAACCGGGATGGCTTGCGGCTCAAAGTAATATCGCTGGGGTACAACGAGGAGGACCTGCTGACTCCCCAGGAGCTGGCGCCGCTGCAGGCCCTGGAGCAGGTCCCTGTCGACGTCTCTCAGGCGCTGGTGATCCAGCACATCCCCTTCGACTTCTATCGCAAGGAAATCCACGGCCGGATCAATATCGCCAGGACGATGTTCGAGACTACCGGCATCCCGGACCGTTGGGTGCAGCCACTCAACCAGTTGGATGAGGTCTGGGTGCCCGGCAGTTTCAATATAGAAACGTTCAGCGCCTGCGGCGTTCCCAGGCACAAACTGCGATCTGTTCCCAGCGGGGTCGACAGTGGCATTTTCCACCCGTCGGCGCCCCCGCTGGATCTGGGGTCTAAAAAAGGCTTTACCTTTCTTTCCAATTTTGTCTTCAGTGATCGCAAGGGATGGGACCTGCTGCTGAGGGCTTACTTGACAGAGTTCAAACCCGGGGAGGATGTATCCCTGCTGATCAAAACATACGGCGATGAGGCCTCTATCAGAGAGCGGCTCCGGCGTTTTATCCAGCAGCATTTTTCCCTGCAGCGCCTGCCCCAGCATAGCGTGATCGTGGGGCGCCTGCACAGCAGCCTGCTGCCGGGGCTATACACTGCCTGCGACGCCTTCGTGCTGCCATCCCGCGGGGAAGCCTGGGGGCTGCCCCTGATCGAGGCCATGGGCTGTGGTTTGCCCACCATCGGCACGAGGTGGAGCGGCAACCTGGAATACATGAACGATGAGAACAGTTACCTGATCGATCTTGAGGGCCTGGAAGATGTTCCAGGCGGTATCGACACCCCGGTGCTGGTTGGGCGCCAATGGGCAAGGCCGAGCGTGGAACACCTCCGGCAACTGCTGCGCCATGTTTTTGAGCACCGCGATGAGGCCAGAACCAGAGGGCAACAAGGGCGGGCCGATATCTGCCGGCAGTGGACCTGGGAGCAGGCTGCGGCGATCGCCCGGACAGAGTTGCTAAAATACAGCGACTGCTAGCCCGCTGGTCTGGTACCAGGGTATCATCCGAAAAGTAGTGAGAGGAGCATCCGGAATGCATATCTTATTCGTTATTCCGCCGGTGGAGAGAGGAAACAAGATCTGGGCGATCTACCCCCCGCTCGGCATCATGTACATGTCCTCGTTGTTGAAACAGGATGGGCACCAGGTCAGTTTCATCGACGGGATCCTCGAAGATTACGACGCCCCTGCCTTTGTTCAGGCAGTGCAGGCCCTCCGCCCCGATCTGCTCGGGATCGGCATCAACGCCCATCAGGTGAAGTATTGCCGGGAATATGTGCAGCAGATCTGCATCAGTGGTTTGAACATTCCCGTGGTGATCGGCGGCCCGTTTGTCTCGTGTGTCGGCGCTGTCATTTTTGACTGCATACCGGGCGCAGACTTCGCCGTCATCGGCGAGGGGGAGTATGCCATCCTTGACCTGGTGCATCACCTGGAGGGCAAGTGCGCCATCGGACAGGTCAGAAACCTGGTCTTCAAACAGGACGGCGCCGTAAAGCAGAATCCGGTCGAACGCATCGCCGACATCAGCCAGATCCCTCTGCCGGACTATGACCTGGTTGACCGCTACATTCCAGGCTACAGCGGCGCCTACCCGACCGTCTTCAAGCCGTCGTTCGATATCATGTGCACCCGGGGCTGCCCCTTTGCGTGCAAATTCTGTTCCTCCCCCACGCTCTGGCACCGCCGGGTAACCTTTCGCAGTATCGATTCGGTCATAGAAGAAACGGCGATGCTGGTTCACCGTTATGGCGCCAAGGAGATCTTCTATCAGGATGATACGCTGAACGCCAGAAAAGAGTGGTTTATGGAACTCTGCGACCGGCTGATCGGCACCGGCCTGAGCAAGACCGCCTGTTTCAAGGTGCAGTTCCGGGTCAACGAGCAGATGGTCACCAAGGAGATTTTAGCGAAGGCCAGGGCTGCCAACATCTGGATGATCTTCTACGGCGTGGAAAGCGGCAACCAGGCCATCCTGGACAGCATGCAAAAGGGGACCACGATCGCCGAGATCGAGCGGGCGTTCAGGCTTACCGCCGAGGCCGGCATCAAGAGCCTGGGCTCCTTCATCGTCGGCTATCCCGGAGATACGCCAAACACCATCAACGACACCTATCTGCTGGTAACCAGGATCAGACCTGATTTTGGCGGCTTCAACGTGGCGGTGCCGTACCCCGGCAGTTCGCTCTACGATGAGGCGGTCGCCGGTGGACTGCTCGACGACAACAGTTGCGATCTTGCCAAGTATAATGCCCTGGATTGCAAAATCCGGACCAGGGACCTGTCCCATGAACAACTGTACAACTATGCGGTTACAGGGATCAACCTGCTGCTGACACTGGCAGCAAATAAAAAAGTGTGACCCTGGGTGACGCTGGGGACGGTTCTCACTGCCACAATTATGACAGCCGGAACGAACTGCTACTCAGCCTGTTTTTGGGATACCAGGCGCTCGCCGCCAAAGACCGAGAGGCAGATGCCGCTACAACGGAGGCAGTTCATAAGATGCTCACCAACGAGCAGATAAACCTGATCTGGACGGGCGTGCCTTACGACCCCACCGGTTACGGCGAAGAGGCGAGAGGGTTCATCGGGATGCTCGATCAGTATCGTCTTAATCTCAAAATAATTCCACAGTCCTTTCATCAGGGGGAAGATCCGTTAACACCCGAACAGAAAATCCGGTTTGCAGAGCTGGAAAGAACCGTCTTCCATCGCCAGGCAATCGTTGTCCAGCATTTGCCCGCCAACCTGTTCAATGAACAGTTCCGCGGCCGGATCAACATCGGCCGCACCATGTTCGAGACCGACCGCATACCCCGGGACTGGGTGGGGCGATGCAACCTGATGGACGCCATCTGGGTACCCTGCCATTATAACGTGGAAACTTTTGCTGGTTCCGGGGTGCTCCGGCAGAAACTGCGAGTGGTTCCGGGCGGAGTGGACCAGAATGCCTTTCACCCCGCAGCGCCGCCGCTGGAACCGAAGCAAAAGGGCTTCGTCTTCCTCTCGGTCTTCGGCTGGTTTGACCATAAGGGCTGGGATCTCTTGCTCACGGCCTACTGCACCGAATTCAGGCCGGAAGAGGATGTGATGCTGGTGATCAAGACTATCGATTACATGTACCACTCCACTCCAATTGAGCAGCAGATCGGCAACTTTATCAATTCTTTGCGAATACCGGCGGAGGCAATCCCCAAGTTGCGCATCATCAACCGCAGTATGCCGGGCATCCAGATGCCCAGCCTGTATACCGGCTGCGATGCCTTTGTCCTGCCGTCCCGCGGCGAGGCCTGGGGACGCCCCTACCTGGAAGCCATGGCCTGCGGCCTGCCGGTCATCGGTACGAGGTGGGGCGGCAACCTGGAGTTCATGAACGATGACAACAGCTACCTGATCGAAATAGAGGGGCTGGAGGATGTGCGCGGTAATGTAGACATGCGGCTTTATCTGGGCCACAAATGGGCGAGGCCGAGCCTGGAGTGCATCCGCCGCCTGATGCGCCACGTTTTCGAACATCGCCAGGAAGCAAGGGCGAAGGGAACCAGGGCGCGCCAGGATGTCTGCCAGAAATGGACTTGGGGGCATTCGGCCAACGTTGTGGTCAGCGAGTTGGTGAAATACTGCTGAGCCCTTTATGCATATGATGATCAGAGGTTCTGCGATCGATTGCCTTCTCAGAGCGAAGCATGGGAACGGTTCTTTTGCTTTGTGGCAGGCAAGCGAAAGCAACCCCTGAAGCCTCTGTTCAGTGAGCCGCGGCCCGGATGGTTCAAGAAACTGAGGTGATCGGAAAAGATGGCAGGCGTAACAAGCCCGAATCTGGTCTGGGTGAGCCAGTATTGCAACCCCACCGGGTACGGCGAAGAGGCCAGGGGTTTTATCGGTACCCTCGACCGCGGTCTTTTTAATCTGAAAATAATCCCGGTGTTTTCTTATGCGGTGGAAGGTATTTTAGCGCCTGAACAGGAGGCGCGGTTGGCATTCTTGGAAAAAAACCCGGTTGACGCAGCAGAAGCCATCGTCATACAGCACCGCGCCGCTTTCCAGTTCGATCAGGATATCCGGGGCCGGGTGAACATCGGCCGGACCATGTTCGAAACCGACCGCATTCCGGAAGACTGGGTCCAGCAGTGCGAATGGATGGACGAGATCTGGGTGCCATCCCGCTTCAATATAGAAACTTTCAACCGTTCCGGCGTTCCTCTTGATAAATTACGGGTGGTCCCGGGGGGAGTGGACGTTGACGCCTACCATCCCGCAGCGCCGGCACTGGAACTGGGGAATAGAAACGGCTATGTCTTCCTTTCAGTATTTGACTGGACAGACCGTAAAGGCTGGGCCCTCTTGCTGACAGCCTACTATGATGAGTTCAAGCCAGATGAAGACGTGATGCTGCTGATCAAAACCCACAGGTATTGCACTCCTGGTTCCATCAGTGGGGAGTTCAATCATTTTGTCAAGAACCGGATTGCCAGAGGGCAGCACGGCTTTCCCAAGGTTCGCATCCTCGAATGCGATCTGCCCGGCACCTTGATGCCCAGCCTGTATACCGCCTGCGACGCCTTTGTCCTGCCCTCGCACGGAGAATCTTGGGGACGGCCATACGCGGAAGCCATGGCCTGCGGACTGCCGGTGATTGGCACGAGGTGGGGTGGCAACCTGGACTTTATGAACGACGAAAACAGCTACCTGATCGAGATTGATGACCTCGAAGACGTGCCCGGCAACGTCTTGCTCTACGCTGGCCATCAATGGGCCAGACCGGGCGTGGAGCACCTCCGTCACCTGATGCGCTATGTTTTTGAGCATCGACAGGATGCAAGAGCGAAAGGGATGAGAGCACGGGATGACGTCTGCCAGAAGTGGACCTGGGAGCATGCAGCAACAGCAGTTATTCGAGAGCTGGCAAAATACCGGCAGTGAGCCGGGAGACAGCTCCGCGCTTTCCTGCGCGGGATGCTGCAAGATCTTCAAGAAAATCATAGTTGCCATTCAGCCTGCATGAGGAAGTTGAAAAACTTAGAACAGAGTCTAAGGGGGTGTGAACGTCAATGCAGAATCCCTACCTCGCCCAGCAGGAAGCCAACCAATGGTATGAGCAGGTGTACCTGGCTCCAGGCACAGTATCGCCGGGCGACAGCAATACCACAAGCACGGCGCCATGTCCACTGGACATGGCGCCGCCAGGCCCGCAAACTGGACTGCTGAGCATCGTGATGCCGGTCTGGACCGGAGGCCAGATAACGAAACAGGCCTTGCAGGCCATCCTCGACCACACACATCGGCCGCTGGAGATCATTATCATCGACAACGGAAGCGACCCGGAGGCCAGGGCGGCAATCGATGATTTCCTGCAGCTGCATCCCGCAATCGCCAGGGTAATCCAAAACGAAACCAACAGAGGGTACCCCGCTGCCTGCAACCAGGGCCTGCGGGCATCACAGGGCAGATACCTGGTAGTGATGAACAACGATGTGCTGGTCACACCATACTGGGCAAGCCGGATGATGGCAGCATTCCCCCTCGATGCCTGCATTGGAGCCGTCGGCCCCCGCACCAATTATGTCTACAGCGACCAACTGGTCCGGAACTGCGATTATAACGTGGCCACCCTAGGCGCGTGGGCTGAGCATTGGCACGCCGTACATACCGGAACGCTCCGGACCACAACCAAGCTGATCGGTTTTCTGATGATGATCAGACGGGAGATGCTCGACCGGATCGGGGGTTTCGACCCGGTATTCGGGCTGGGCAACTACGATGACGACGATTACTGCCTGAGGGCGCGGCTGGCCGGGTACCAACTGCTCATCGCCGACGACGTCTTCGTGCATCATTACGGCAGTCTGTCTTTCAACAAAAACCCCGAGGCCTTCTCGGAGTTGCTGGAAAAAAACCGGGAGGTATTTGGCACCAAGTGGGGGCTTGACTTACAGTGCTCCTCGGAGCAGGTCATCAGCCCGGATAGGGTACAGAACAATCTGTACATCCCCCTTCTTAAAAACAAGAGCTGGGCAATGTAACATTCTTTATATTCATATCATACCATATTAAGGCAGATCTTCCTTGAATTGCAAGGTTGGTGACGACCTTACGCTGCCGATCCCTTTTCAACAACCCAGTTAATATCGAGAGAGGTGAGCGAGATGAGTGAAAAACCAACAGAGTGCCCCGACGGGAATGATGACTTTGTAAAAAATAATGGAGGGGCACCTTCCATCCAGGAGGATGAGCTATGGGAAAGGCCAGATTGCTGCGTAGATAATGACGGCGCCCTTTTCGTGGATATCCATACTAATATTCTCTATCGCTGCAACGGATGCGAGTGGGTACCCATACATGGAGCAACCGGGGCCACCGGCGCTACCGGGGCAACTGGAGCGACAGGTGCTACCGGAGCCACGGGAGTTACTGGAGCCGGGGTTACTGGGGCTACCGGAGCTACCGGAGCTACGGGCGATCCTGGGGCAACTGGAGCTACCGGAGCTACTGGAGCAACCGGAGCCGGGGTCACCGGGGCTACTGGAGCTACCGGGACAACTGGAGCGACAGGTGCTACCGGAGCCACGGGAGTTACCGGAGCCGGGGTTACTGGGGCTACGGGGGCTACGGGCGATCCCGGGGCAACTGGAGCTACCGGGGCTACAGGAGCCACGGGCGCAACAGGGCCATCAGGCGGTGCTACCGGTGCAACAGGCGCCACGGGTGCAACAGGCGTTACCGGGCCGACAGGCGCTATCGGGCCGACAGGCGCAACGGGTACCGCAGGCTCTGGTTTGCCAGCGTTTTTAAGCCGGACGAATCAGGGCGGTCTCGTGGCCATCGGTACGAACACGCCCGTCTCGTTCAATACTTCCGGCGGTCAATTCGGAACCGCGATCACCGTTATAAGCAACACGACGTTCAGTATCAACCAGACCGGTTTTTACAAGGTCACTTTCATCTTGAACACGACAGTGCTTTCCCTGCTCGGGACAGTTGCGGTACTATACAGCGGTGCAGCCACTCCAAGTCCCAACACTCAATCCTTTTCGCTCGTCTTGGCAGGCGCCCCCCTGACAGGAGAGGTGTTATTTCAAGCAACTTCAACCGGCACACTGCAGTTGGTTCAGACAGGACTGGGGCTCTCCCTGGTCGCTACCGGGGTCAGTGCTGAAATAGTCATCGAACAGCTCGCCTGATCGGAAAAGGCCTCCTGTGGAAGCCACGGGAGGCCTTGATTATTCCATAGCCTACCCCCTGAATTTCGCACATCCTCAGCATCCGGACTAACCACAGATGACTACCCGCTCTAATGCCCCCGCTTCCTCCGCATCCGGGCTACGCCCGGCCTCAAGAATGCGGAGTACATCCGAAGCGGTGGGATAAGAGCGGCTACATCACTGTATTAACTGGCTCTGAGCTTCAGTGGGGGATTGCCTCCCACTGAAGCCAAGACCCAGTTGAAGCCCGGCCTCGAGCAGGCACCCTTTACCATACCGGTTAATAGAATGATTATATGACTACTATCAGCCTGTGCATGATTGTGAAAAATGAAGAAGATGTGCTGGCCCGGTGCCTTGATTCGGTAAAGGAGATTGCCGATGAGATCGTCATCGTGGATACCGGCTCCACCGACCATACCAAAGAGATCGCCGGCCGGTTTACCGGTAAGATAGACGATTTCCAGTGGATCGATGATTTCTCGGCAGCCAGAAACTACGCCTTCAGCCTCGCCACCCAGGAATTCATCCTGTGGCTGGATGCGGACGATTTCTTTGCAGAAAGAGACCGCCAGTTGTTACTTGACCTGAAAAAGACCCTTGACCCTACGGTTGACAGTGTTACCATGCCCTATTACCTAGTTGTCGACCAGGCGGGCAATCCTGTATATAGTATCCGACGCAACCGGCTGGTGCGGCGGTCTTGCGGTTTTCGCTGGATTGGAGCGGTGCACGAGTATCTTGAGGTGGGCGGCACGATCATCAACAGCGAGATCGCCGTCAGGCATAAGAAAGAGAAGGGTTCTTCCGACCGCAACCTGAGGATCTATCGCCGGCTGCTGGATGCCGGAAAGGAGTTCTCCCCGCGCGACCTGTATTATTATGCCAACGAACTCGAGGATAACGCCTACTTTGGAGAAGCAGTGCTGTATTACGAGAAATTCCTGGACTGCAAACAGGGCTGGCTCGAAGACAATATTGCCGCCTGCCAGAAAATGGCCGAGTGCTACGAGCAGCTAAACCAGAGCGACAAGAAATTGCCAGCTCTCTTCAGAACAATGTCCTACGACCTGCCGCGGGCGGAAACCTGCTGCCGGATCGGCGCCTTTTTTTTCAACTCCAACCAATTGGATCGGGCAGTATTCTGGTATGAGTTGGCGACAAATCTGAAACAGCCGTCAGAGACGCTGGGCGCCGTAGACCACGCAGCCTGGTCGTGGCTTCCTCACCTGCAGTTGTGCGTCTGCTACGACCGCCTGGGCAACCTTGAAAAAGCACGCCGGCATAATGATATCGCCCTCTCTCACAACCCGACGCACCCCAGTATGTTATTCAACAAATCATATTTTGACCAAAAGTTTAACAGATGACTACCCGCTCTACTGCCCCCGCTTCCCTGAAGCGGCGGGATAAGAGCGGGTACGCACTGCATTAACTAGTTCTAAGCGTCAGTGGTTTCCCCACTGACGCCAAGAACTAGTTAAACAGGAGAGTGTCCACCAGCATGAACGGTCGTTCGGTACTGTTGATCTGTCACAGCCTGCCGCCGTATGAGTATACGGGAACACCGCTGGTCACCCGGGATTACGCCCTGGGGTTGCAGAGCCTGGGGTACCGGGTGGGAGTCATGATTCCCAATCTCACTCCGGCTGAATCTCCCGGACCGTTCAAGAGCGAGGAGCAGGAAGACGTCAGGTTATACCGGGTGATGGGTTTTAACCAGCTCGGCCTCAACCTCAGCAGCGGCCTCCTGAAGGACATGACGCCGCTCCAACCCGTTAAAGAAGTGCTGCAAGACTTTAAGCCGGATTTCGCTCATGTTGTGGATTATGTCTGTCTCCCTCCCCAGGTGTTGCAGATCGCCTCGGACAGTGGAGCGATCGTCATGCGCCACGCCTTCCATACTGAAGAGTTATGCTTGCGGATTGAACCCTTCCTGGCCGAATTGCGTCAGCCCTGCACGGGGCCGACCAGTCCGGCGAAGTGCGACCGGTGCATCACCAAGTACATCCAGAGGCCAGACTGGTCCATCCCCTGGGACGAGGGATCCCTGACGGTAAACATTCAGGCCTGGCGCCAGTATATCCAGTTCCTCTACGACAGGGTAGTCGACGGGGTGTTCTTCGCCAGCGGCGCGTTTCAGAGATTTTTCACCCATTTCATCCGCATTCCGGAGCATAAAATGTTCCTTGTTCCCCATGGCATCCAGCCGCCAAGGAACAGGGCTGCGGTATCAGATATCAGAAGCAAGATGTCAGAAGTCAAGCCTGTCAACTTCTGCTTTGTCGGGACAACTGCCGTCCGCAAGGGCATCGAACTCCTCTCCCATGCATTCCGGAATATCGAACCCGATCTGGCGCAACTGCTCATCTATGGCTATTATTACAGCACCGCACTGGTGCAGGAGCTCATAAGTATCCCTTGCGTGCAACACCGGGGCGCCTTTGATGACATCGATGAAATTATGGCAGAAGTAGACGTGGGCATTGTCCCATCGTATTTCGAAGGTTATTCGCGCGTGCTGCGCGAGTTTTTGTCCCGCGGACGTCCGGTAATAGCCACCAAATTCTTCGGATCGGAGATCGTCGCAGACGGTGACAACGGGTTCCTGATCGATATCGGGGATCAGGAGGCGCTCCGGGAGCGCGTCACAGCCCTGATTGCCGATCGGGCGCTGCTGTCCCGGCTGAAGCACGGCGCCGCTGCTACCGCGGTGCCCACTCTTGATGAAGAGATCCGGAGCATTCACGGCGTTTATCAACTCTTATGGGAAAGAAAGCGCGGAATAGGCCAGATTGGTCCTGAAAGAAAGTAATCTCAAGCCCCTAAAGTATTCCATGCCCCTCTATTTCTGAGTAAATACAACTCTCAAAGATATGTGAGGTTGTCTTTTAGACGAGCCTGGTCTCTCGCCCGCTATGCTGGTTTGCAGTCCGGCCAAGCCCGCGGATACAATCTAGGTACAGAGCTTCATATTATCTAAAATTTTAGAAAGAGGTGAGGTTTTTGCAGAGAGCCATATGGAAGATTGGCATCCCCTTGTTGCTTTTCGGTCTTCTCGTGTTAGGCTTCTCCGTATCCGGCGCCTTCGCCGCCAGCCCACTGCCGGTGAGCTACAATCCGACGCCCGTAGTCGTTCAAAACAATTCTTCTTCCGGTTCAACAACCTCTACGACTAGCGGCACAACGACTACCCAGTCCGGTGGAACTACAACAACCGGGACAACGACCACCGGTACGACAACTCCGACTGCTTCCCAGCCGTCACCGGTTGTAAACAACAGTACTGCCAGCCCGCTGCCGGTGAGCTACACTCCGACGCCCGTAGTCTACACTTCTCCAACGACTCCTACAACGACTACCGGCACTACCGGGACTACAGTAACTCCAACTCCTGTAAATACTTCAGGCCTGACTGCCGATGAGGCGACCCTCGTCGATCTTATTAACGAGGACCGGGCAGACTATGGTGTAAGTACCGTTACTGTCAATATGACCGCCACGGAGGCCGCCACAGCAAAGGTACAGGATATGATCACCAACGACTACTTCGGCCACGATTCGCCAACCTACGGCATGCCCAGTCAGATGCTCACCGAATTCGGCGTCACCTACACGGTCACCGGCGAGAACATAGCAGAGGTGGCAAATGTGGAGGTGGCAAACTCGGATTTCATGTCCGACTCCGGCCACTCGGCTATTATCCTGGACCCGTCTTTCACTCAAGTCGGCGTGGGTGTCATTCCATACAACGGCTATGAGGTGGTCGTAGAGGAGTTTATCGGCTAGAACAAACAGTTGCTTATCAAGTAATCAGAACAGGGCTAATGGGACTGCCACGAAATAATTCGGGGCAGTCCCTTCTTATTCCGGAGGAGCCTGTCGCGGCGCAACTCATCTCTGCCTGGCAAATTACCCCTTTATCCCAGTTGGAGTCATTTTGGCTTCGGCAAACATAACTATATAAGAAGGGCCATGAGAAAACGGGTATCCTCTAGAACAAATATCCTCTCCGTCCCCGCCCTTGATGGCGGAGTCGGCATATATCGCCGCCGTTGGCGCCAAATACAACGGGCGAAGATCATGCTGCAGAATATGTCAATTTTGACAGCGGTGGTGCAATATGGAGCCAATGAGAGAGGGACCGGGCCAGCTTTTTCTGAAGTTCGACGCCCATTTTTTGGCGTTCCGCTTCATAGCGGGCTATCATGTCGTTGACATCCCGGTCAAGCTTCTGCAGATCTTGTCTACGCTTGATAAATGATCCGATCACTTCGTCGGCGAGGCTTTTCATATCATCAACAAGAGTACCCATCTGCGTTCCTCCTTGATATTACATATTTAACTTTCATGACTAATATATGCCAGGTTCTTGCCTGATGTTCGAAAATGCTCCCGTTTTATATTTTATATTCGCCGTCCCATCCTGCCTGCTTGCCATCCATTAAACACTGCAAGACCTCGCTCTTGTCTTCTTTTTGAGGCTCCCGGGAGGTCAGGGATTGCTTTACCCGGGATGATAGCCCCGAAGTCACATCTTCGTATTCGCTTACGGCGTCATCATTTTCCCGGGGGCATTCGACCGGCTGTCCGGGCGGCTTAAGCCAGGGCTGGTGATGCATCACCAGGTGTATGATCTGATCCGGTTCGGGGGCAGCCGGAACATCCCCATCGACCCTCACGCTATCATCACCAACTGTGGTTTCAGAGATATTGGGCCGCCGTTCCGGCTGGGCGCCTGCCAGCACTTCCCTGGCTCTCATCCGCAGCCTATTCAGACTGTGCTTAAATTGGAATCTCAGCGACGAATCATTCTCGATCACTTTCTATCCCTCCTTGATTGGAGACCAAACTTGAACGCTGTATATCAATATATGCGCCGGTTCTTCAGAGCGTTAGAAGCGTGTGGACGGTTTTCCTGCTTCCGGGCGACGTCAGCCGGTTGGACGCCTCTCTGCTTGCCCGATCCGGCAAGCCATTCCTGCATCTGTGTCTTCAATCAAAAGGAGGAAGCCCCCTTTCCGGCTTCCTCCCGACTAGCGCCGACCTTCCTGGATTGTAAGTTAGAGTATTACTTGCTTGTAGTTTTGATCTTCGTCAGAACCGGTATCGGCGGCAAGGTCCTTTATTGACCCTTTGGCTTTCAATAAACGACTTA
>Ga0224534_1001070_pt1 | contig 15183 bp, 12 predicted proteins | sample 714E12024metaG_FD_172012 | JGI IMG/M metagenome (GOLD analysis project Ga0224534, IMG submission 172012) | Peat soil microbial communities from Stordalen Mire, Sweden - 717 E1 20-24 | ecosystem: Environmental > Terrestrial > Soil > Wetlands > Peat | place: Sweden: Norrbotten County, Stordalen... | reverse complement strand
CGCGCAGACGCTGGTCACGCCGAAAGTCCTGAAACTCGCGCGGTGGATTGGCGAATACTACTGCTGTGCGCCGGAAACCGCGCTCAAAAGCGTTTTGCCCGAAGCCGTGCGCAAGGAGGCATCCGGCTGGCGCGAGCGGCTGTTCGTCCGCGCACTGCCGCCAACCGGTGAATACCCGAAATTGCCGAAACGCCAGCAGGAAGTCTGGAACATCATTGAGGAGCGGCGCGAACTGGCGTTGCAGGAATTGGTCGAACTGGCTGAAACGACCGCCGCCACCGTCCGCAAACTCGAAGACCGCGGCCTGATTGAAATCGCTTCGGAAATTTCCGAACGCGATCCGTATGCGCGCGAACACATTTTGCCGTCGCAGCCGCTGCCGCTGAATCCGGCGCAAGCCACCGCGCTGGAGAAAATCAAAGCGGCGATGGACGCGAGGAATGCAGAATGCAGAATGCAGAATGCAGAAACGGTAGCAGTCACAGCAGAACCTTCAACCTTCAACCCTCAACCCTCAACTTTTCTTCTCCACGGCGTCACCGGCAGCGGCAAAACCGAAGTTTACCTCCAGGCCCTCGCCCACGCGCTCGAACAGGGCAAGGGCGCAATCGTCCTCGTGCCGGAAATTTCGCTGACTCCGCAGACCGTCGAGCGGTTCAAAGCACGCTTCAGTTCGGGAAAATTGCAAACGCTCGTTGCGGTTTTGCATTCGCATTTGAGCACGGGCGAGCGGCACGACGAATGGCACAAAATCCGGCAGGGCCGCGCGCGCATCGTCATCGGCGCTCGCTCGGCCATTTTTGCGCCGGTCGAGCCGCTTGGCCTCATCATCGTGGACGAGGAGCACGAATCCACTTACAAGCAGGAAGAAGCGCCGCGCTATCATGCCCGCGATGTCGCCATCATGCGCGGGCAGATGGAGCACGCCGTCGTCGTGCTCGGCTCGGCCACGCCATCGCTGGAAAGCTATTACAATTGCAAACGCGGCAAGTTCGCGCTGCTCGAACTGCCGGAGCGCGTGGACGGCCAGAAAATGCCGCGCGTGCGCGTCGTGGACATGAGGCAGGCGGCGGCGAAGGAAAAAGGCAATTTGATTTTTTCTCCGCAGCTTAAAGAAGCCATTCATCAACGGCTTGATCGCGGGGAGCAGACGATTTTGTTTCTGAACCGGCGCGGCTATTCAACATCGCTCCAATGCCCCAAATGCGGTGAGGTTGTTCAGTGCCCCAATTGCAGCCTCGCGCTCACGTTTCACCGGCAGGAACAAAAGCTCGCCTGCCACATCTGCGGCCACACTGAAAAAGTTCCGTCCGCTTGCCCGAACGAGAAATGCAAAAACCCGGCGATCCGTTTTGCCGGCACCGGCACGCAGCGGGTTGAGGAAACGCTCGCCAAACTTTTTCCGCAGGCGCGCATCAAGCGCATGGACGCCGACACGATGAAACGCAAGGACGACTATCGAAAAGTTCTTGGCGATTTCCGCACCGGCAAGACTGACATCCTGGTTGGCACGCAGATGATTGCCAAGGGGCTGCATTTTCCGAACGTCACGCTCGTCGGCATCATTTACGCCGACCTCGCGCTGCACCAGCCGGATTTTCGCGCGGGCGAGCGCACCTTCCAGCTTCTCACGCAGGTCGCCGGACGCGCCGGACGCGGCGACGTGGAGGGCGAGGTTTTCGTGCAGGCGTTCGCGCCGTTTCATCCGGCCATCCAATTTGCGCGCCGCCACGACTTCACCGGTTTCTACGGACAGGAGATGGAGTTCCGCGAGCAACTTAAATATCCGCCCGTCAGCCGCGTGGCGCTGCTGACGCTCAAGGGCCGCAACGAGGAAAAGGTGAAATTTTCCGCCGATCACCTGAAGCGCGAATTGGAAAAAATCTTGAAACACTCTTCCTCCGGTGGGGCGAGCGTCCCCGCGAGCCATTCGGACAGTCGCGAAGACGGCTCGCGAGGACGCTCGCCCCACCAAAAACCTGAAGCAGCCAAAAGCGATTTCAAAGATTTAATCATTGCCGGTCCCGCGCCTGCGCCCCTGCTGCGCGCGGAAACTTTTTACCGCCACCAAATCATGCTGCGGACGCGCGCGATGAGCAAGTTGAGCCAGACGTTGGCAAAAATCGTCGGGACGCTCACGTTGCCCGATGACGTGACACTGACGGTGGACATTGACCCGGTGAATTTAGGTTGAGCAAAATTGCGCGCCACATGACGACGGAACGCCGTTTGAAAACTTGAAAAATCCCGCCGGAAGCGCACCCTGACGCCGTGTTCGAGCACCGCTCCAGTCCATTGCTGCCGCGCCAGGCGTTTTACTGGCGTGTGATAAATTGTTTTCTGTTGAGTCAGGCGGTGGTTGCGGTCGCGCTGGGCCTCGGGATGGCTGGTTACCATTTCTTTGAAAAAATGGGTTGGGTGGACGCCTTTGTGAACGCGGCGATGATTCTGTCCGGCATGGGGCCGGTCGCCACATTGCAGACGGACGCCGGGAAGATTTTCGCCGGCTGCTACGCGTTGTTCAGCGGCCTCTTGTTGATCACCGTGACGGGAATCGTTTTGGCGCCCGTCGTGCATCGCGCTTTGCACAAGTTCCATCTGGAAAGCGGAAAGAAGAACTCGTGAAAGAAAATCCTGCTGCGCGCCGAATCGTGATTGCCGGCGGCGGCGCGGCGGGATTTTTTGCCGCCATCACCTGCGCCGAGGCCGCGCCCGATGCGGAAGTGACCATCCTCGAAAAAAGCGCGCAGTTTCTTTCCAAGGTCAAAATCTCCGGCGGCGGGCGGTGCAACGTCACGCACGCGTGCTTCGATGCGCGCGAATTGACCGTCTGCTATCCGCGCGGCGAACGCGCCCTACACTCGCCGTTCAAACACTTCCAGGCCAGCGACACCGTCGCATGGTTTGAAGCGCGCGGCGTGAAACTCAAAACCGAAAGCGACGGACGGATGTTTCCCGTCAGCAATTCATCGCAGACCATCATTGACTGCCTGATGAATGCCGCAAAAACGACAGGCGTGAAGTTGCGGCTCAATGCGGGTGTGGAGTCAGTCGTAAAAAATGCGGAGGGCAAGTTTGAACTGACGCTAGGTAGGGCGGGCAGTCCTCTGCCCGCCGTTGCAACGCGTGCCAGCGACGGCGCGCAAGGGACTGCGCGCCCTACCAAAGAATTCGGCGAAAAAATCTCCTGTGATTGCCTGCTGCTGGCCACCGGGGGCTGTCGCGCGGCGGTGGCGGGACAACTTGCCGAGTCGCTCGGCCACAAGCTTGAACCGCCCGTGCCATCGTTGTTCACGTTTCACATCGCGACGCCGTGGCTGCGCGGGCTGGCGGGAGTTTCTGTCGAAACGGTCGAGTCTTCCGTGCCGGGCGCGCGATTGCGCGAGCGCGGCGCGTTGCTGGCGACACACTGGGGTTTGAGCGGGCCGGTGATTTTGCGGCTGTCGGCCTGGGGCGCGCGCGAATTGCACAAACTCGATCACAAGTTTCCCCTTCACATCAACTGGCTGCCGCAGCTCGACGCGGAAAAAATCGCGGCGGAATTTCAATCGCGGCGCGGTTCGCAACCGGCGAAACTGATTGTCAACACGCCGCTCACGCCGCTGCCGTCGCGTCTGTGGGAGCAGCTCGTGCTGGCCGCCGGGATTTCCCGCGACACCCGCTGGGCGGCGCTGCACCAACTCGTCCAGCAGCTCATCCGCACGGAATTGCAAGTGACGGGCAAGAGCCTGAACAAGGATGAATTCGTCACCTGCGGGGGTGTGCGTTTGGGCGAGGTGAATTTCAAGACAATGGAAAGCCGGATTTGCCCCGGACTGTATTTCGCCGGCGAACTGCTCGACATTGACGGCATCACCGGCGGTTTTAATTTTCAGGCCGCGTGGACGACTGGCTGGATTGCGGGCCGGGCGATGGCTTCGTGAATCCAGTTGCTCAATGAACCCGGCAATCAGCAAATCACGCCGGCTGTTGCTGCGTGAGGCAGTGCAGCGAGCCGGAGCCGAGCACCAAATCCACAGCGTGAACGCCGACGACCGGCCGGTCGCGGAACAATTCGCCCAAGATGCCCAGCGCGACGCGGTCGTTCGGGTCGTTGAAGGTCGGCACGATGACGCAGGCATTGGCGATGTAGAAGTTGGCGTAGCTCGCGGGCAGCCGGCGGCCGCCAAAGCACAGCGGGGCGGGCATGGGCAGCGGCACGATTTCGGGTTTTGAACCATCCTCCAGGCGGAACTCCCGCACGCGCTCCCAATTTTCGGCCAGCGGCTTGTAATTGATGTCGCGCGGATTCTTTTCGCGGATGAGCACGAGCGTTTTCCGGTTCACAAAGCGGCAGATGTCGTCCACGTGTCCGTGCGTGTCGTCGCCCGCCGGGCCTTTGAGCAGCCAGAGCGGGTTTTTGACGCCAAGATATTTTTTGAACGTCTCGTCGTATTGCGCCCGCGTCATGCCCGGATTGCGGACCTGAATCGTCGGGTGAAGATAACATTCCACCGTCGTGAGCAGCGTGCCGCGCCCGTTCACCTCAATGCCGCCGCCTTCGAGGATGAACGGCCTGCCGCCAAATTCGGCGTGGAAAAGTTTTTTGCGCAGCAAACCTGCCGCCATTTCCGGAATCTTGCGATCTTTCCGCCAGTGGTTGTCCCTGGCCCAGGCATTGAAATGGAAATGGACAATGGCGGTTTCGGTTTGGAGTTCCGCCTTCAGGCGGCTCCCCGACCGGCTAAAGCCGGAACTCCGAACTTTCCGTTTTACAAAAACCGGGCCGGTGTCGCGCATCCAGCCGCGATTGGTCGGATGGAGGATGAACTCGACTTTTTTCAAATCGCAGCCGGCGCGCTGGAGATAACTGGCGGCAAGCTTCTGCTCCGCCGGATGCCGGACGAGGAGGCGCACGATTTCGCCCGGCGCAATTTTGCGCGCCATCTCGCCATAGACCCAGCGGACGGCCTCCATCTTGCCCGGCCAGTCAGCCTGATGATGCGGCCAGGCGAGCCACGTCGCCGCGTGCGGCTCCCATTCGGCGGGCATGGCGAAGCCGAGTCCGGCAGGCGTGGCGATGGCGATTTTCGGTTGCGGCATAAATTGCCGCGAAGCATAACCGTTTCCTGGTCTGCGGGAAATCCTGAAATGAAACCGAAATTCGCCGCCGGAGAAATGAAGATGATGCGCGGAATGAGGCCGGGATACCTCCCAAACCGCAATATCGGCCCATTTGCGATTAGGTCAACTGGAAAAATAAATTAAAAAATCAAATTTTTGGTGGACGCATCCGCAAAAGGGGCGACATTGCCGTGAGAACTCTGATTGGTCGCAACCGTGTCGTCCATCATGAAAACGAACTTCAATCAGGCCGGAAGCGGACGGGCTTTCCTGAAAAGCGCCGCCGTGGTTTGTCTGGCGGGCTTCCCGGTGATGTTCGTCTCTGCTTTTCCAATGCCGACGGGGGAATTGGCGGTCGTGAAGCTGCCGGCGGGCGTGACCGGCGCTGAAATTCAGCGGGCTTTGGACGGCCTGCCAGACAGCGGCGGTGAAGTGGTATTGCCGCCCGGAAATTTTGAAGTTTCCCAACCAATCGTGTTGCAGCGGGATCATCAAACACTGCGCGGTTCCGGCGATGCGACAATTCTGCGCCTCGCGGATGGCGCGAATTGCCCGATGATCATTCTGGGGGAACCGGTCAACGACCCGTCCCAAACAATCCGGCACCTGAAGGTGGCCGGATTTTTTGTTGACGGCAATCGTGCCCATCAGCAGCGCGAACTCTGGCAACTGGCGGGCGAAGGCTCGGAAATCCGCAACAACGGCATCACCGTGCAAAACGTCTGTGATTCGACGGTGGAAAATGTGACCTGTGCGCGGTGCCGTTCCGGAGGACTCGTCACCACGCGGGACGTGCGGCGGCTGACGGTGCGGAACCTGACCGCGTTTGACAACGAGTTCGACGGCCTGGCCTGCTATCAGACCGAGGGCTGCCTGTTCACGGGGCTGTATCTCCATGACAATCCCGGGGCGGGCATTTCGCTGGATCTGGATTTCAGCGATAACGTCATCAGCAACGCCGTTCTGAACGCAAACGACCTGGGCGTCTTCATGCGCGCGAGCCGCGGCAATCAATTTTGCAACGTCACCATCCGCGACAGCCGCCACTACGGCGTGTTCATGGCGCACGCCGAGACGCAGACCTCGCGCGGCTGGGAGCCAATTCCCCGGACGGAGTGCGCACAAAATTTGTTCACCAACCTGGCCGCCAGCGATTGCGGCGGCGCGGCGTTCCGGGTCAACAACGCCACCTGCACAAACAATGTCGTCATCCGCCCCAGGTTTGACGGCAACGCCCGGGGCGGACTCTCGCAGGCCCGGCCGGATTTGGTGGCGGTGCAGTGAGCCGGCTTTTCCTCCTCGTCCATCGTCCTCGTCCTCGTTTTTTGCGGATATATTTTCAATGACGGGGATGAGAATGGGAACCGGAACGCAATGGCAAACCGTCTTTCTTCAATAAATCCTTGTAACGAAAAAAAATATCGGACAAAGTGCCGCGCTAAAAACATTTTTACCATGCTCGAATTCAAAAATAAAATCCTGTTCGTCGGCTACGGCGCCGTTGCGCAATGCGCGCTGCCGATCCTCGTCAAGCACCTCAAGACGCCGGCCCAAAACATCACCGTCATGGACTTTGAGGACCGCCGTGGCGTCCTCTCGCTGTGGCTCAAGCGCGGCGTGAAGTTCGCACGCAAGCGAGTGACGCGCGAAAACATGGGCGCGCTGCTGGGCAAATATCTTTCCGCCGGCGACGTGCTGATTGACCTCGCGTGGAACATTGACTGCTGCGAACTCCTCCAGTGGTGCCACGACAAGGGTGTGCTGTATATCAACACGTCGGTGGAATTGTGGGATCCGTATGAAAACTCGAAGGGCGCGTCGCCGCAGAAAATGACGCTTTACTGGCGGCACATGAACCTTCGGAAGATGGTCGGCAAATGGGCGAATCCCGGTCCAACAGCGGTGCTGGAACATGGCGCGAATCCCGGCCTCATCTCGCATTTCACCAAGCAGGGTTTGATTGACATCGGCAACCGCTCCATCAAGGACAAGAAAATTACCGGCAAGGCCGCCGACGAAATCCGTCAGCTCATCGCGGAATTGAAATTCAACAAGCTCGCGCAGAAGCTCGGCGTGAAGGTGATTCATTGCAGCGAGCGCGACACGCAGATCACGAACAAGCCGAAGGAGGTGGACGAATTCACCAACACCTGGAGCGTCGAGGGTTTCCGCGAGGAAGGCACGACGACCGCCGAGATGGGCTGGGGCACGCACGAGAAGGAATTGCCGGCGCGCGCGTTCGAACACGCCGACGGCCCGCGCAACCAGATTTGCCTTGCGCAAATGGGCATCAACACCTGGGTCACGTCGTGGGTGCCGGACTATTGCATCCAGGGCATGGTCGTGCGGCACGGCGAGGCGTTCACGATTTCCGACCGGCTGACGGTCTGGGAAAACGGCAAGGCGGTCTATCGCCCGACGGTCCACTACGCCTATTGCCCGGCGGACGTGGCCATCGCGTCGCTGAACGAGCTGCGCGGCTACAATTACCAGCTCCAGCCCAAGGCGCGCATCTTGAACGACGAAATCACCAGCGGCGCGGACATCCTCGGCGCGTTGCTGATGGGCCACGGTTACAACTCGTGGTGGGTCGGCAGCGACTTGAGCATCGGCGAATCGCGCCGGCTCGTGCCGCACCAGAACGCGACGACGATGCAGGTGGCGATTTCCGTCGTCGCTGCCGTGATGTGGATGATTGAAAATCCAGCGAAGGGCGTCTGCGTGCCGGACGATCTGCCGCACGATTACATTTTGAAAATCTCCAAGCCGTATCTCGGCAAGTGGATTTCCAAGCCGTCGGACTGGACGCCGCTGAAGCACCGCGTGGACGCGTTCAACGGTTACAACAAGCCGGACTTGGATTTGAAAGATCCGTGGCAGTTCAAGAATTTCCTCGTCACCAACGGAGGTTGAATAGATTTCTTTCGTGACAGCCGGGGCTGAAAAGTCCCGGCTTTTTTGTCTCCAAATCCCGGCGCACAATTATCATTTCCGTCTTGCGCATTTCCGTCTTGCGCTTGTGTTGCTCAAGCAAATCGGCTAGATTGCCGCCGTGATACGACAGTCAGCCATTAAGCGAAAGAAGCTCGATTATCCTGAAGAAACCGACGGCAGCCGGCTGGCCGCCAAGGTCAGGAAATTGGCGGGCAAGCTCACCGACGAGGAAGAGGCGGAGCATTTCCGGCGCGGCATGGCGAGGATTTATGGTCAACAGCCCAAAAAAATCTCTGGCGCTGGACACTAATCTGTTGCTCGACCTCGCGGCGGGGGAAGATTTCGCCCACGACTTCAAAGACGAATTTTCCGGGCGGGGCTACGCTCTGCTGGTGCCGCCGACCGTCGTGGCCGAACTGGCGTTTTTCGCCTCACTGCAAGACGCGCCGCAACGGGAACTTGCCGACGTTGCCTTGGGAAAAATCCGCGAGTGGAAATGCCAGCCGTTCACCTTGTCGTCCACGGAACTGGCCATCGCCGCCCGGTTCGCAGCGCGGCTGATTCAGGCGTCGCTCATTCCCGAAACCGAACCCAATGACGGCAAAATCCTCGCGCAAACATCGCTGGCGAAAATTCCGCTGCTGGTCACTTCCGACCGTCATTTGCTGGACGTGGATGAGGAGGCGTTGCTGCTGGCGTTCAATGACGCGGATTTGCTACCGGTGCATCCGGCGCATCCCCGGCGACTGTTGAAGGCGTTGCGATAAATTGATTTCCAAGCCGTCGGACTGGACGCCGCTGAAGCACCGCGTGGATGCGTTCAACGGCTGCAACAAGCCGGGCCTGGATTTGAGCGACCCGTGGCAGTTCAAGAATTTTCTCGTCGCCAACGGAGGCTGAACAGATTTCCACCGCGCAAGCCGGGTTTGAAAAATCCCGGCTTTTTGCTTTTCCAACCGTGAATTGACGCTAACAGATTTTCAGCCCACAATCGCGCAATGGGCAATCACGATAAACCGTTTATGAATCACCAAACCGCCTATCAGGATTTCACTGCACGCTTCAAATTGCTGATCAGTAAAAATCCGCATCTGATTACCACGACGTTGAGCAACATTTTCACGATGCGGCTGATTGGAAATAAAACGCATGGCGATTTGGCGGAAATTGCGATTGCGGAATTCATCAACCAATACATGTATGACTTCAAATCCGTCCACACCGGCAAGGACCTTTACCGCGCCAAGCAGCATGAGGAAGACATCAAGATCATCAACGAAATCACGAAGACGGAATTCCCGGTGAGCCTCAAGGCCTATGGCGACGGCCCGCTGCAACTTTCCACCGACAAGAATTTCCTGATGTTTCCCAAACTCAAAGGAATGGGGATGCTGATTGATAAAAAGGAACACATCGCGAAATTGTGGCTTGATCCTGTCTTCGCCGAGTTCAGCAACATCAATGTGCTGCCTCTCATTTACGACGAGAAGAAACAACGCTGCAATATTCTCGTTTTCAATTATGAGCTGGCCAAAAGTCGCATCGCGCGCATTGCTTTTGAAGAAGAGGGCAAGGGGCGCAAACATCCTGTCTTCCGTTTCTACGACGGTGAAGGCGATTATGTGTGCGAGGTGCGCTATGGCAGCGGCACGGCAAACGCGTTGCAACGCGGGCTTTGGACAAACACCAAAAACGGGATTAAGTATTTTGACAGTCTTACGAACGGCTGGATTGATTATTCGCACAATCGCATCCTGGTGCAGTTATTTGCCCATGCCTTGATCGCCACCGACAAGGGGCATGAAGCGGCCTTGATAAAGCTGAAGGAAGATATTGAAGAACAGAAGCGGCGGTCGCATCTTAAGTGACAATGCAAACACTGGGTTTATTTGACGACATGGTGGTGGATGCCCCCGAAACGGAAGGCATCAAATACGCCGGCTCAAAACTCAAGCTGCTGCCGCACATTCTTCAACTCGTTCACAAAGTCAGTCCCAAAAAGGTGCTGGACGGTTTTGCCGGAACGACGCGGGTTTCCCAAATGCTGGCGCAAACCGGCCATCGTGTGATTGCCAATGACATCTCCGCCTGGTCGAAAATATTTGGAACGTGCTATCTCCTCAATCCGCATCCAGAAAATCATTACCAGCCGCTGATTGATCATCTTAATTCGCTGCCGGGAAAAGATGGCTGGTTCACGGAACATTACGGCGGCGAACCGAACAGCGGCTCGTCCATCGGCGAGGATAATCTCAAAAAGCCGTGGCAAAAACACAATACGCGCCGGCTCGACGCGATCCGGGATGAAATTGAACATCTGCCGCTTTCCGAAACCGAAAAAGCCGTGCTGCTGACCAGCCTCATTCTCGCGCTCGACGAAGTGGACAGCACGCTAGGGCATTTTGTCTCCTATCTCAACGACTGGTCGCCGCGCTCCTACAATAAATTGCATCTGAAAGTTCCCCGGCTCATTCCGCTGACAGAACCTCATGCTGTTCACCAAGGCGATATTTTTGATCTGGTGCCGAAGGTGGAAGCCGACCTCGCTTATTTTGACCCGCCGTATGGTTCGAGCAACGAAAAGATGCCGCCGTCCCGAGTGCGCTACGCCGCATATTATCATCTTTGGACTTCCATTTGCCTTTACGACAAGCCGGAATTATTCGGCAAAGCCAAGCGGCGCACGGACACTTCGGACACCATCGCCAGTTCCGTCTTTGAAGATTTTCGGAAAAATGGTTCGGGACGGTTCGTCGTCGTGGAAGCTATTGAACGGCTGCTAAAAACCACCCGCGCCGGACATATCATCCTGTCCTACAGTTCCGGCGGACGCGCGACGGCGGAGGAATTGAACGATGTCATCACATCAGCCGGACAGCTGGTAGAAGTGCTGGAAATTGATTACCGAAAAAACGTCATGGCCGGAATGCGCTGGACAAACGAATGGGTCAGCGATGCCGAACTGCCGAACAAGGAATTTTTATTTTTGATTGAGAAATAGATGAAGTTCTTGCGGACGGACGCCAAATCCATTTTCATTCGCAGTTGGAGCGAGAAAATCGTTCCGGCTGTTTCACTCTATTAAAATGATTTCCAAGAGCGCCCTGAAAAAACTGGCTGCGAAACACGGCACGCCGCTGTTCGTGGTGGACCACGATGAATTGCGCGCCAACTTCGCGATGTTCAGGAAATACCTGCCGCGCATCCAGGCTTACTACGCGGTGAAGGCGAATTCCGATCCGGCCATCGTCCGCGCGCTTTACCGGGCGGGCGCGAGTTTTGATGTCGCCTCGATGCCCGAATTTGAAAACGTCTTTGAAAACATCAAGCACCTGCCCGCGAAGGAACGGCAGGACTGGATCTGGGACAAAATCATCTACGCCAATCCCACCAAGGCCATCGAGACGTTGAAACAGCTCGATCAATACAAGCCGCTGGTGACGTTCGACAATTACGAGGAGATCAAAAAAATCAAAAAATACGCGCCGCACGCGGGGCTGGCGCTGCGCCTGAAAGTGCCGAACACCGGCGCGATGGTGGAGCTCTCATCGAAGTTCGGCGCGTCGCCGGGCGAGGCGGTGGACATGATTCTCGAAGCGGACCGGACGGGCTTGACGGTCGAGGGCATCAGCTTTCACGTCGGCAGCCAGACGACAAATTTTGAGAATTACGTCCAGGCCATCAACCTGTCCGCAAACATTTTCAAGGAGGCGCGCGAGCGCGGCTACAACAAGATGAACCTGCTCGACATCGGCGGCGGCTTTCCCGCGCCCTACGACGCGAGCGTCAAGCCGTTCCGCGAACTGGCGAGGGTCATCAACGGTGAACTGGACCGGCTGTTCCCGAAAGATGATCCATCGTTTCCGAAAAAAATCGAGATTCTCGCCGAGCCGGGACGGTTTATGTGCGCCACCGCCGCGACCGCCGTCTCGAAAATCATCGGCAAGGCCGTGCGCGACGGCAAACTTTGTTACTACATTGACGACGGCGTTTATCACACCTTCTCCGGCGTGATTTTCGACCATTGCCAATATCACCTGAAATCTTTCAAGAAAGGCCCGATGCAAATCTGCTCGGTGTTCGGCCCGACGTGCGACGCGCTGGACGTGGTTTCGATGGCGGAGCACCTCCCGGACAATCTCGAACTCGGCGACCTGCTTTACAGCGAACAAATCGGCGCCTACAGCCACGCCTCCTCGACCTATTTCAACGGCTTCCCGCCCGCGACGGTGGTGCATATCAACCAGTGAATAGGACAGCGTGAAATACGCGGCGCATCTTTGCAATAGCAACATTGACCCCAAGCGCTTAAGCCGATAAAACCGAGCCATCCGAACGGTCACCACCGGTCACCACATATCAGAAAAATAGAATGGCATTCCGGTGTTTCCACCAAGGATTGTCCATCAGGTTTCTACCGGCATTTTTTCCACAGACACGCCGGGCAAGTTTTGAAGTTTTCGCTGGCACGACCTTTTCTGGGAAAAGTTGATTTGATTTTTACGGCTCCATCTTTCCCGCTTAATCGGAAAAAATACGACAACCTGCAAGGCAGGGCCTATGTCCGGGGCAAGCTGCCGCCGCCCTCAAACGCATTAATTCCAATGCAACTGCGAAATAAAAATCAGATGAATTGAGACTGCTTCAAAACCGAATTTCAACCGGCTTCAATTCGTGTCCATCGGTGTTTATCCGTGGTTGATTCAATGCCGCCAGAAAACCCGCCGCTTTGGCCAGCGTTTCCTCGTATTCCGCTTCGGGATTGGAATCGGCCACGATGCCGGCGCCGACATTGAAATGCGCGAGGCCGTCTTTGCAAACCGCCGTGCGGATGGTGATGCTCAACTGGCTTTCGCGGTTGAAGCCGAGATAACCAATCGCGCCGCAGTAAGGTCCGCGCGAAAGGGGTTCCAGTTCGTCAATGATTTCCATCGCACGGAATTTCGGCGCGCCGGTGATGCTGCCGCCGGGAAAACACGAAGCCAATGCAGCGAAATGCGTCCCATCATTTCGCAACCGCCCTTCGACGGTGGAAACGAGATGCTGCACCTGCGCGAATTTTTCAAGCCGTGCCAAATCCGGTGTCTGCACGGAACCGAATTCGCAGACTTTACCCAAATCACTTCGGAGCAGGTCGGTGATCATCACGAGTTCGGCGAGTTCCTTCGGGCTGGTCTGTAGTTCGCAGGCGAGTTGCGCGTCGCGCGTCGGGTCGGCGTTGCGCGGGCGCGTGCCCTTGATCGGGCGCGTGGCAATTTGCGAGCCGCTTATGCGAAGAAATTGTTCCGGCGAGGACGATGCCATTTGGAAGCGGCCGTGCCGCGTCCCGGCATCGCAGTCGAGAAACGCCGAAAACGGAGCCGGGGAGACGGCGCTCAATTTTTCAAAAAAATCCAAGCCGGACAACTGGCATCGCGCCGTCAGCCGGTGCGAAAGGTTGACCTGGTAAATGTCGCCGGCGCGGATGTAGCGCTGGGCGCGTTCGACGGCGGAAATGAAATCGGAGCGGGTGAAATTTGAGAAGGGAGCGCCGGCCTCCGGCAAGGCGTATTTGATCGCGAAGTTCGTCCGCGCCGTGCCGGGGGCCGGCGCTCCATTTTCGAGCTGCCCGCGCCAAAATTCCAATTGCTCCTTAGCCCGATTCTCGCTGCGCGAGCCGTCGGCGCTCAAGCCGGTCGAGACGATAAAAACTTTCCCAAGTTGATGGTCGAAAACGACAAGGCTGTCGTGAAAACCGACGTGGCAGTCGGGCAATTCCAAATCGTTGACGGCGCGGCGCGGGAGTTTTGGCTCGGTGAAGTTTTTCAGGTCGTAGCCCCAAAAACCGAAGCCGCCGCCGAGCGGAAACGGCAGGTCAATTTCATCCAAAATTTCAAAGCGCGCCATGTGCGCCTCGAGCAAGTGCCACGGATTGCCGAATTGAATTTGAGGCGCGAGACCGGAAATAATTTCGCAGCGGGAGCCGAAGGAACGGAAGGTCAGGAACGGATTTGCCGCGACAAATGAATATCGGGCATATGGCGTGTCAAACGATGAAGTGCGGAGCAGAACGATGCCGTCCGCCTTGGCATCGCTTCGGGGCGACGCGCGCAGATTTTCAACGAGTGATTCGGGCGTGAGCGCAGTTTGAATTTCCTGGATCAGCGGGCGCATTTCACGCAAACGCCTTGGGCAGGGTGGACGGCGTGCCGACGTGGCGTTCGTAATCAAGAATGATGTGGACGGCTTCGTCGGCGTCATCGGTGATTTTGAGGAGGTCGAGGTCTTTGGGACCGATGTAGCCGTGCCGGGTTTGCAATTCGGTCTTGATCCAGTGCAGCAGGCCCTTCCAATGTTCGCTGCCGAACAGGATGAGCGGAAATTGCGGGATGCGCTCGGTCTGGACGAGGGTGATGATCTCAAACAATTCGTCGAGCGTGCCGAAGCCGCCGGGCATGTAAATGAAGCCGAGGCTGTATTTCGCGAAGCAGACCTTGCGCGCGAAAAAATAATGGAAATGCAGCGGGATGTTGGCATAGCGGTTGCCCCGCTGTTCCTGGGGCAATTCGATGTTGAGGCCGACGGATTTGCCGCCGCCCTGCGCCGCGCCCTTGTTCGCGGCCTCCATGATGCCCGGCCCGCCGCCGGTGACAACGGCGAGGTTGTGCTGCGCCAGCCCCCTGGCGATGGCGACCGCAGCGCGGTAATACTTGTCGTTGGGCTTCATCCGCGCCGAACCGAAAATGCTGACGGCGGGGCCGACTTGCGAAAGCGTCTGAAACGAGTCCACAAACTCGGACATGATGCGGAAAATGCGCCAGGGATCCTCGCGCATGAGAAAGGTTGTGTCGCTCATGGCCGGAGTTTAACACGGCGGCGGCGCGGGACAAGCAGAGTTGGCAATCCTTCAGATCGTCAAGCGGGCGATCAGGTCACCCAGCACGTTCGCAATCAGCTGCACCTCCGCCTACGTGGACCTATAGCAGTTTCAGTTAACATTGGCACAGTATGCCGTGTTGATTGGAAGAATGGCAACGGGTGAAGGTAGGGCGCGTCACTCCGTGCGCGCCGTTGTGGCAGATCAGAGCGTGCTCGTTGGCAAAGGGCGGCGGGCAGAGGACTGCCCGCCCTACCTGCGCCGATGTGTCAATCTCAATGTCAACTGCT
>Ga0224534_1001069_pt1 | contig 15189 bp, 12 predicted proteins | sample 714E12024metaG_FD_172012 | JGI IMG/M metagenome (GOLD analysis project Ga0224534, IMG submission 172012) | Peat soil microbial communities from Stordalen Mire, Sweden - 717 E1 20-24 | ecosystem: Environmental > Terrestrial > Soil > Wetlands > Peat | place: Sweden: Norrbotten County, Stordalen... | reverse complement strand
CCGCTCCAGCCGCCGGCGTAGCTGTTAACAGGCACACTGGATCGGATGTTGACCCCGGGTGCGGAGACGTTTGGTTTGAGCCGGTTGCTGCCATCTACCGTGACTGGGCCGCGGCTGCTGAAACTGGCGATGTTGTCGCCGCTGTCCGTGGCGCCAACGGAGAAAGAAGCGTCGTAAATGGCTGGAGATGTAATCGTGCTGCAACCGGAGCCTTCATTGCCGGCAGAGACGACGACGACCACGCCGGCAGCACGAAGATTTTCGACAGCAGTTTGGAAGACGAAAAGGTTGGTGGTGCCTTCGGAGGCGTCAGAGTACCAGGAGTCGTTGATCACATCGGGGGATTTGGATGGGTCGGGATTTTGGTCATTGAGATCCGTCGGTGCGAGGAACCATTGGAAGCACTCCAAATAAGTGGCGGCCGTTCCCCAGCCGCGTTCCATGTTGCGGCAACCAATCCATTTGGCCCCGGGTGCCATGCCGATTTGATTGCCCGCGCCATCGTCGCCGACCATGGTGCCCATCGTGTGCGTGCCGTGGGAGTTGTCATCGCACGGCGCGGTCAAATTGTAGCCGCAGGGGTTGTCGCCAGTGTTGTGGGAATTAAGGCCGTGGATGGCGTCGTGCCAGTTGTAATTGTGATTGGCGTTGGTGCCGTCCCAGCCCCGGTAGTGATTAATCAGGGCGGGATGATTCCATTGGTAGCCGGTGTCCTGTCCGGCCACCACGACGCCCTGGCCGGTGTAACCCAGCGCCCACACGTCGGGCGCGTGGACTTGGGAAATGTTCCACTCCACCGAGCTGACGATTCTGGGTACCACGGTCGCGGGGAGAAGATCCGGGACGCGGTTCGCGGAATTCGCAACAATGCGGGCGGTGTCCGCCCTTTGGGCCAGCGATTGGATGGCCGGCAAATCGCCGCGCACCCAGACCATGTTTGCTATCCAAAACGGACGATGCTCCAGGGCTTGTTTCTGAAGCGACTTCAAGAGCGGCGGCTGGGTGCGTTGTGCCACTTCCGTCAGGCGCTCGAAAACATACCTGCCTTTGGCATCCTTGGTCTTCAGCGCGGTGGCGCCGCTCAAATCCGCCTGCTCGGACAGGATGACGAGGAATTCATTGGTGGCCGGCGCGCCTTGCAGCAGGCGCGGATCCACCTTGTCCTGCCAATTTTCCGGAACACCGGCCCGGGTCGTCAAGACCGCCAGAACCAAACAGGCACTCTTTACGATCCATTTCATAAGCAAGATGCAATTTTCAAAGTCATATCCATCTTACCCCTGATTGGTGACGCTGTCATGGAATTTGAAAATGTCACCGTTTGGAATGGGCATTATTAAACCGCGAACGAAGCGAAAGGCCGCGCAGGCGCGATATTGGAAACTCGTGACCAACGCGAGCCAGGGCGGAATCCTGAGCGCGTGAGACTGCCGCATGAATGCGGCGTTCCTATCGCCATCGGAACGCCGGATTTATCCGGCAGCAACCATCTGCTGAATCCCGGTTTCTATGCGTTCTTTGTGTTCTTTGCGGTTAACCGTTTTCCTCACTCCTGGTCCGTGACGGCATCATGGAATTTGAGGATGTCGCCCTTCTCGCCCTTCAGGTCACCTTCCTTGAACTTGATGGCGGCGCGCGGGTGCAGGTTGCGGAGACCCGTCAGCAGATAGGGCAGGTCGTAACCCCACAGCAGCTTTGAGCGCATCGGCTCGATGTGATTCTGCACGCAGTCGAGGATGGGACGGAGCTGGTATTTCGGGTTGCGGAGAAAACCGATGAGCAATTCCATCGGACAATTGCCCGCGCCCCGGCCCAGGCCGGCCATGGTGGCGTCGAGAAAATTGGCGCCACCGATGATGCCTTCGATGGTGTTCGCGTAGGCCAGTTGCAAATTGTTGTGCATGTGCATGCCGACCTCCTTGCCGGCGGGCTTGCAGTGCGAAAGATATTTCTTCACCAGATAATGAATCTGCTCGCTGTAAAACGCCCCGAAGCTGTCCACCAGATAAATGGTTTTGGCTTCGGATTTGGCGAGCATTTCCAGCCCTTCGTCCAGTTCGCGGTCGGAGATGATCGAGGCGGCCATCAAATTGATGGTCGTTTCGTAGCCCTTGTCGTGGGCGTCCTTGACCATGTCGAGCGCGGTGGGAATCTGGGTGATGTAGGTCGCCACGCGGATCATGTCCAGGATGCTGTCCTTTTTCGGCAGAATATCCTCGTGATAATCACAACGTTCGGCGTCGGCCATGACGGTGAGTTTGAGATTCGTCTGGTTGTCGCCGACGATGCGGCGCAGGTCCTCCTCGGTGCAATATTTCCAACAGCCATGTTCGCCCTGCTTGATGCCTTTGCGCGACGACTTGTAGCCGAGTTCCATGTAATCAACGCCGGCGGCGACGCAGGTGTCATACACCATCTTCACGGTTTTATCGTCGAAATGGTGGTTGTTCATCAATCCGCCGTCGCGAATGGTGCAATCGAGGACTTTGATTTCGGGCCGGTAAGAGAGCCAGCGGCTCTCCGGCGTTTCCTTGGGTTTGGCGGCTTTGGGGCTCATGAATCGTGTTTGGAAAATGTGTTCGAGTGGCATTATTGCAACAAACAGCATGAAACACAAGGCGGGAGTGAACGAAGGCAGGTGGATTCAGAAATTCGATGCGGCTTTCAGCAGCCGTCCCGCGTTCTTCGGGATTCGGCCTTAAATGTTGAATGTTGAATGTTTTTCACCGCGTGAGGCTAAAGGCCTTTTACGCGGCCCATCGGCTGCAACTGGCCGAACCCGGTGATCCGCCAGTCTTCGCGGAAACGCCCCTCATCACAACTGCCCACGATCTGCACCCGGGATACCGGTTTGAGAATGGAAATCTCGCCGTTCAAGTCGCGATCTCTAAAACGCTGCACGTGTTCGGGTTCCCATTGGGAGCCGGAACCCATGAATGTGTAAGTCATTGCCGGAAGCCGTTTCGGGAAGGCGGAGTTGTTACCCGCCGTGTAGGTGATGGCGCGGTCATCCCACATGTAGGCCCGGAAACGGAAGTTGTGCAATACCTGCCCGCTGGTGTTGACCACGACAAAATGTTGTGCGCCCCCGCCAGGGATGGGCTCCAGCCTGGCGTCGAGCGGGGCGAACGATGTGTCCTGGAGGGACTCGCAGCCCGTCAACCAAGCGAGGCCGAAACACCCGGCCAGCAACGTCACCGTGATCCGTGCCAACTGAATCCAGTTCTTCATAACCTCAGATAAAAATTCATTTCCCACCGCGTGAGGCGACCTGTCCACCATAGTCCCGCACGCGGGACGAAGGTGGAAGCCAATGTGGAACAACCACCGGTCGCTGGCAATGGCATAATTGGGTGAAGCAGCGCCTTTTACGTGGCCTGCCGCGTGAGGCTGAAGGCCTTTTACGCGGCCAATAAAACATTTGCGAAAGTTCCCCCGCAGCTTACGATGCCAGCCAATCTGCATGGGTACCCACCAGACAAGCAAGAGAAAGCTACGCAAACGGTCTTGCAGCAGGCGGAGTTGCTCTGTGCGGAATGGGACGGGCAATCAAATTAACTCCGAACTACGCCTTCAAAAGAGAATTGTGAAACGCATTCTGCACCTGAATCTGCACCGGGAATGGTTCGCGGTGGCGGCGTCAATCCCGTCGTGTTGCCGTTGCGAATCTGCAATTTGAGGCTGGATTTTTGGCAGCGGCTTGGCTGACACTTGCATGGCCACCCGGCAACCAACATGAGCGAGTCCAACCCATCCCATTCCCGCACGTCCAGCGTCGCCAGTGTCCTGATGCTCACGCGGGGTTTCCTCCGCTCCCAGTTGTGGGTCTGGCCGCTGGTCGCGGCGCTGGTTCTCGTGTTCATCGGCGTCTGGCTGCGCGTGAAAATGGAGGGCGCCACCAAACAGCAGATTGCCGACATGCTCCAGACCATCCTGAACGCCAACACCGAGGCGCTCCGCTCGTGGTCGGTGACCATGAAGTCGGAGGCGGAAGATGTCGCGGAAGACGAACGCGTGCGTGAACTCGTCGTCGGTCTGCAGCAACAGGCGGCGGCGGGCGGGCAGGTGCAGGCGGCGTTGCTGACGGCGCCGCAACTTTCCGCCTTGCGCGCCCACCTCAAACCCGTACTCGAACGCCGTGGCTTCAGCGGGTTCGTGGTGCTGGACACGAATTTCCTGGTGGTGGCTTCGGGGCGAGACCAGCTCGTGGGCATGCAATCGCCGCCCGGCAACGCGGAACAGTTCGCCCCGTGCCTGGCCGGCAAGGCCTTGGTCACGCGGCCCTTCCCCAGCGTGGCGCTGTTGCCGGACGAACACGGCAACCTGCGCGCCGGCGTGCCCACCATGTTTGCCGTCGCCCCCATCCGGTCGGCTGGCGGCCAGATCATTGCCACGCTGGGATTGCGCATCGCACCGGACACGGACTTCACGCGCATCCTCGCCACGGCCCGCGCCGGCCAGACCGGCGAGACCTATGCCTTCGGCCGCGATGGCAAACAACTTTCCGAAAGCCGTTTCGACACCGATCTCAAGCGCCTGGGATTGATTCCGGACGCGCCGGATGCACGCTCCACCCTGACCCTGGAGTTGCGCGATCCGCTGGTGGACCTCAGCCAAGGACGCCAGTCGCCCAAGCGCCGCACGGAACTGCCGTTCATCCACGCGGTCAGCAAGGCCTTGGACGGCCACGCGGGCGTGGATGCCAATGGTTACCGCGATTACCGCGGCGTGCCGGTGGTGGGCGCGTGGACGTGGTTGGACGATTTCGACATGGGCCTGGCCACGGAGATGGACCGGGCCGAGGCGTTCCGTCCGTTGCGGATCCTGCGGGTGGGTTTCTGGTCCATCTTCGGACTTCTGATTGTCAGCGCGGTGCTGGTTTATGTGCTGATGCGTCTGGCCAACCGGTTGCAAGCAGCGGCCCGGAAGGCGGCCTTGAAGGCCAAACATCTCGGTCAATACGCGTTGGATGACAAGATTGGCGAGGGCGCGTTCGGCTCGGTTTATCGCGCCCACCATGCGCTGATGCGCCGGCCGGTCGCGGTGAAATTGCTGCAAACGGAAAAGTTGAACCAGTCCAGCGCTGCGCGGTTTGAGCGGGAAGTGCAATTGACCAGCCAGTTGACCCACCCGAACACGATCACCCTCTACGATTACGGCCGCACACACGAAGGCATTTTCTACTACGCGATGGAGTATCTTGACGGCCTGACCCTCGGCCGGCTGGTGAAACAATACGGTGCGCAGCCGGAAGGCCGGGTCATTTCCATCCTGCGGCAGGTTTGCGGCTCGCTCGCCGAAGCGCACGCCATCGGCTTGGTGCATCGCGACATCAAACCGGCCAACGTGTTCCTGACGCAGCGCGGCGGCGTGACGGACTTCGTCAAGGTGCTCGACTTCGGCCTCGTGAAAGTGCGCGACCCCCAGGGCGCGGCCGAATTGACCATGACCGAGGCCACGCTCGGCACACCGCTCTACATGTCACCCGAGGCCGTGGAACATTCCAACGAGGTGGATGCGCGCAGCGACCTCTACTCGTTGGGGGCGGTGGGTTATCTCCTCGTCACCGGTGAGGCGTTGTTCGACTGTCTCACACTGGGCGAAGTCTTGATGCACCAGGTGAAGGATCTGCCCGTGCGGCCCTCCGAACGGTTGGGCAAGCCCGTGTCACCCGATCTGGAGGAACTGTTGATGCGTTGTCTGGCCAAAAATCCCGCGTCGCGTCCAGCCAATGCCCGCGAGCTGGACGACGCGCTGGCCCGCTGCCGGAGCGCGACGGACTGGACGCGCGAGCTGGCCGACGAGTGGTGGCGCAAATTGGCCGCAACGCAAAGCGAGAAAACCGTGGTGACGACTCCGCCCGGGGCAAAATGACCGGCCCTGAAAGAGTCCTGGGATTGTGACCTCGTAAAGCTGCGCCACGCAGCAGGCCCGCGTAAAGCTGTGCCACGCGGAACGGAGCGCGGGTGTCCCACCCGCAGCAGTCTGGATTGCCGAATGAGCGCACGAAATTCCACGGGTTTTGGGGTTGTCGAACGTGCTGCGGCTGAGACAGCCGCGCTCCGCCGCCTCCAAAATGATTTGGGCAACACGCCCCAAGGCTATGGAGGACAGGGGGCGAACACGATTACTGACAACGGCAAATTTTGTAATTGTTGCCCGGCACGGAAAAGTTAAACTGTAACGGTCATTATGAAAAAACTTGCCATTATTCTGGGTGTTCTGGTGGCGCTCGGCCTCCTGATTTTGATTCTGATTGCGGTGGCGGGCGGAAGTTACAATCGCCTCGTCAAACTGTCGCAGGCGGTGGACAGCCAATGGGCGCAGGTGCAAAACGTCTATCAACGCCGGGCCGATCTCATCCCCAATCTCGTCGCGACCGTTTCCGGCGCGGCCAACTTCGAGAAGTCCACGCTGACGGAAATCACCGCGGCGCGGGCGTCGGTGGGGCAGGTGAAGATTGACCCCAACACCGCGCCGAGCGATCCCGCCAAACTGGCCGCGTTTGAACAGGCCCAAGGCCAGCTTTCGTCGGCCTTGTCCCGTTTGCTGGTGGTGGTGGAGCGGTATCCGGATTTGAAGGCGACGGAGAACTTCCGCGATTTGCAGGCGCAACTGGAGGGCACGGAGAACCGCATCAGCGTCGAGCGCCGGGATTTCAACACGGCGGTCCAGGCTTATGACACCGCCATCAAATCGTTTCCGACGTTTCTCTACGCCGGCGCCTGGCACTTCCACGAGAAACCTTATTTTGCCGCCACCATCGGGGCCGAGACGCCGCCCAAGGTCCAGTTCGATTTCAACAAACCGGCGGCGGCGACCAACCCTTGAGTTGTGCGACGCCTCTGCGCCATCCTGGTTTTGGTGTTCGGCTTCCGGCTGTTCGCGGCTGAAGTCATCCCGCCCCCGCCGGCGGCCTATTTCAACGACTACGCGCACGTTGTCTCCGCCGGCACGGCGGCGCAGTTGAACAAGACGCTCGAAGATTTCGAGCGCCAAAGCTCCGATCAAATCGTGGTGGCGGTTTTCCCCAAGATGCAGTCGGACTCGTCGGTGGAGGATTACACCGTGCGCGTGGCGCGGTCGTGGCAGGCGGGACAAAAGGGAAAAAACAATGGGGCGGTGCTTTTTGTTTTCAAGCAGGACTACAAAATGTTTTTGCAGGTCGGCTACGGACTGGAAGGCGTCCTGCCCGACGCGCTTTGCAAGCGAATCATTGACGAGCAAATTACGCCGCGTTTCAAGGCCGGTGATTTTGATGGCGGCCTGACGGCAGGTGTTCAGGCAGTGATCGCCGCCGCCAAGGGCGAATACAAAGGAACAGGCGGAACAGTGGCAGACAACCGGACACCTCACGGATCAAGCAGTTCCTTCCTTGGCTTTGGATTTATCGTGTTGATCGTCATTATTATTTTTTTCGCGCGAGGTTCGGGAATGTTTTTTCCTTGGTTATTACTCTCCAGCAGCGGCTCAAGCCGTGGTTGGGGCGGCGGCGGCTTTTCCGGTGGCGGCGGCAGCTTTGGCGGCGGCGGCGCGGGAGGGAGCTGGTAACTTATGCACCCGCGAACCTTTGCCAAACATCTGCACCACGACAACATTGTCGCGGCAATTCGTGATGCCGAACACAAGACCTCCGGCCAAATCCGGGTCAGCATCAGCCACAAACACATTGACGACCCTGTCGCCGCCGCGCAGGCGGAATTCCTGCGCCTGGGCATGAACCAGTCGCCCGAACGGAACGGCGTGCTGATTTTCGTGTCCCCCCGCGCGCACAAGTTTGCCGTCATCGGCGATGAAGGCGTTCATGCGAAGTGCGGGGATGAATTTTGGCGGAAGCTGGCGGACGCCATGACCGGCTACTTTCGCAAATCCGAATTCACGCCGGGCATCATCCACGGCGTGCAAAAGGCCGGCGACCTGCTGGCGGAGCATTTCCCGCGTCAGCGCGGTTGACCGGGCCGTTGGCCGGGCCGGTGGCAGGCGATGGACAAAAAGATCAGTCTTGGAATTGTGACATTTTTCCACTACCCGGGTTGAAGGACTCGTCGGGAGTTGATCCCCCTTCGCCGAGGCTTCCGTCTTCATCGGATTTCGACGAGACAAGTCGGTGGGACAAGGAGTTGAGGGTTGAAGGTCTTCCGGCTGTTCGCGGATGAAGTCATTCCGCCCCCGCCGACGGCCTGTTTCAACGACTACGCCAACGTCGTCTCCGCCGGCACTCGTTGACGATCAACTGGGCCGCGAATTTGGCTTACGGGAAGTTTGCAAACCGCTTGGTTTAATTGGTGAGGCGGAGGCGGGCAGGTAATTCTCCAAACGGCAACGCCGCTTTCGTCGCTTTTCCATTCTTGCTTTATTTTGCGTCCACCACCTAATTAACATGCTCCAGAAATGGCAATTTTTTACTTGAAACTGAGGGCCGGCTCTGAAAGGATTGCTACTGATGTGGCAGAATGCCACCGAATACCAAAATAAAAAACAACGACCAGAAACACTCACCAAAACATAATTTAGCGTAGCACGGCTACGGTCTTTCGAGAAAACCGCGAATTTTCAAAAATGGAGACCCAGCCCAAGCACGCGCCAGTCGGCGCGGCTTGGAGCATTCTCCATTTAGGCGCTTCGCGGTGCCTCTCGAAAGGGTGCGACAAGTTCGCGCCCTTTTGTATTTTCCGCAGCCTCGTTCGCAAGAAAGGACAAATGAACTTTGACGCATTTTGGAAATGGCTGCTTGGAAATAATGGTTTATACAATAATTTGGGAGGGAAAGGTGCTTTTGAAATTGAAACCATAAACGCTGCCGGCACTTGCACGCCTCAAAGCACAAAAAAGAAACATCCCTTTTCAAAGAATGATGCCAAACTGACATGGGATCGTTATTGGTCACTGCCACTAGAACAAAGACACATGGCCGGCCGTTATGTGGACGGGCCACAACCTCATAATTGGAACCCGTGTCCGAATCGTTATTGTTGCCCTTGGATTGCTGCCACAATCCGTGATTTCATTTCTCGAAAATTGTCATCAACCGTTTCGACTGCCGTCATTTCGCCGGGTGTGAATAAAGATAAGAAAACCGCAATTGGCAGCTATTGCGCCTGCAAGGTTTGGCAGTGTATTCAAAACACTCGAATTTATCGCAATCCAATATCCTTGCCGCCAATGGATGGAAGGGCGGCAAATTTATTTTTCCAGTATGATCATGATCATCGGTCACAACAAATCCATGTTTGGCGTGCGAATGGCTTGCCAGATTTTTGGATAAACGCAGCGGACTTTCACACAATCTGCAGACGTTACCATTTCTGCCTTCAAAATAACCTTGTACCTGCAAACCCAAATCAAATGGGTGGCACCGCACAATTCAACAACCCAAACTGGCCAAATCCGCCGCTCGGCCAAAATGATACGCCATATGTTCCGCCGATCATCCGCCACGTTTTTCAAAATAGTCCTCGACTAATGAACATTCAACCATGCTGCTAATTTTATGCAAACCACAAAATTGATAAAAAAAGGCCTCCCCACATTTTTTGCCATTGTTTGCTTGCAAATTCACGCACAGTCTCAATTGTTTGTTGCAACCAATGGTAACGACACGCTTGGCAACGGAAGTCTAAACTCGCCTTATGCGACTATTCAGCAAGCGGTTAATTCTGCCACCAACGGCAGTATGGTCATAATATTACCAGGCAATTATTCCGGGGCAGGGAACCATGGTGTGAATATAGGTGGAAAAATTGTGACGATAAAATCACAACAAGGGCCAAGCTTTACAACGATCAATTGTCAGCGGAACCAAGCCTTCTTTACACAATCGACAGAGACAACCAATACAATCATTGATGGGTTGACAATTACAAATGGCTACGTCGCCACTGGGTTAGACTGGTCTGGTCAAGGAATTATCAACCTCCAGGGATCTGGGCTTACAGTTCGCAACTGCGTATTCACGCAAAACGAAACATTGGCTACCTATGTTACAACAACAACCGCAATCATCTTCCCGCAAAACGGAAACAGTACACTCGTTGTGAACAATTGCTTGTTTTGTGCAAACACAATTGGCGGCGGCGGCTGGACGTGGACGGCCGGAGGCTCTGCTTATGTGGTTGGAGGAGGTAACAACCCCGCCATTATTAACTGTACCATCGCCAGTAATACACTATATTCATCCGTGGCCGATTATGGTAGCTACGGAGGTGGCTACCGAGAACCCATTGCAGGTAGTGGCTCCGTTTTGAATACGATTGTTTGGGGAAACTCTCCATCTCATGCGCCAGCAGGATATCCTGGAGCGGTAAACTATACAATACATGCGTCATCTGTGAGCTACACGCTGGCGGATGGGCTTTGCGAGAACGCCGGGTTGGGTATGCTGAATGCGGACCCACTTTTTGTAAATCCAGCCGCAGGAGATTATTCTCTTGCGACGAATTCTCCTGCCAGGAACGCAGGCGACCCCTCCTCGCCCAATGATCCCGATGGAACGCGATCAGACATTGGCTGGCGCGCTGATAGGTTCTTTGGAGTTTCGCCCTCGGTTCATGCAGCGCATGGTACGGCTACATTGTCGGACGTCTTCGTCGTTGGTGTGAATCTTTCAGACAACGGCTACGGCTACACCAATACGCCTTTGGTTCGGCTTATCGGCGGTGGCGGCAGCGGGGCGCAGGCTGTTGCAGTGGTCAGCAACGGCTTTGTCACCGCTGTCAATGTTATCAATGCCGGCTATGGCTACACCAACGCGCCGTTGGTGGTCATAGAACCGCCGTTTATTCCCAATCCTGTTTTGGGCATTGCACCCATGTCGTTCCTTGCCTTTTCCAATCTGACCGTGGGAGGCGTTTATCAATTGCAGCAGTCGGTGGCGTGGTATTGGACAAACCAGCCGGTCAACTTCACGGCCACAAATGCCATTTACACGCAAATGGTCGCGGGCGTGGTGGGCAGTGGAAATTACCGGTTGGCACTCAATCCGGTTCCGACGCAGGCGTTCGCCACGCCACAGGTGGTCAATGGGTTTGTTGTCGGCGCAACAGTGACCAGCGGCGGTTCCGGCTACGTCACCAGTCCGGCGGTCAGCATCGTTGGCTGTCACGGCACCAACGCCACAGCGGTTTCCCACATTTCCGGCGGCGTGGTGACGAGCATCAGCATCACCAGTGCGGGCATCGGCTACACCAATACAACAACGGTTCAAATCGCCCCACCGCCCGCCGCCGCCGTTTTCCCAACGGTGCTGCCTGTGATGCGGGTGGATTCCGCCAGTCTGGCACCGTATGACAATTATCAGATTCAATTCAAGCCGGACGTCGGCGCAGCATGGGGGAATTGGAATGGCGGATTATTCAGCCCGACCGACGTGACGAATTCGCAATACCTTTTCATCACGAATAGCACCGGCTTTTTCCGCATGCAATATGTGCCGTGAACGGCTCCGGCGAAGCTGGCCAAAGGGGAAATCGCGTCGTTGTCCGGCGCGCAGTAATTAACGACTTCAATGACTTGGGCGGAATTCAAAAAGAAGCCAAAGCCGCCAAAGTGAAGAAGCCGAAAACTACGCGCGCAAAAAGTGATGGTGAAATGATTTGAGAAAATTCCTATGAATCCAAACGACCTGATTGCCCAACAGCAAGCCATCATAAACCAAGCCATGCAAACCTATCAAAATTGGGTGTGGGGCATGATAGCGATTCAATCCGCGTTCATGCTCATCACCGCATGGGTGATTTATATGTTTTACGCCCGCCTGCGGGACATCGCCGAGGAGTTGATGAATCTGCGCGTTGCCTATGAGTTTGCGAATCCGCCCCGATCCGGTGCCACCCGTCCTTTAACGCCAGCCGAAGCAGCGGCCAATCCGTTTCAAAAAGACAGCGATGGGCGTTACCAGCCAAAATGAAAATACTTATCATTGCCCTCACTTTTGCGGTCACTTGTGCTTTTGCCCAACCGACCGCGCCGACACTTGAGCAAATCAAAATCGCCGCCGACGCTGGCGACCCGGTCGCCCAGGACAAACTGGCCGAAAGATTCGATTTCGGTTCGGCGCAGGCAGAAGTTTGGTATCGCAAAGCTGCCGGGCAAGGTTATGTCCACGCACAAGGGCGGCTTGGCAATATGTTGCTCATGCGCAGCCGCATGACTTTCGGCCTTAAACCCGATGCCCACGCGGCCATAGCCGACGAGGCGGTCAGATGGATAACGCTCGCCGCCAATCAAGGCGACAAACAAGGACAGGCGAACCTTGCGGATGTCTGTCTGGAGGGCAAATTGGTAAAGCAGGATTTGATTGAAGCCTATAAATGGGGGGAGTTGGCCTCCAAAAATCCGTCACTTGATTTCATTGTTTCTTCAGGGGCTTCCACCCGTGACGCGGCGATCCTGAAAATGAATGCAGATCAAATTGCGGAAGCACGCAGACGCGTCGCTGCGTTTGTCCCGCATCAGCCGCAGAAATCCGACCTGCCGGAACCCGCTTGGGTTCAGAAAATCAAACTTGGCGGCATCAGTGGCACGCCCGACCGTCGCCTTGTCCTCATCAATAACAAGACGTTTGCAAAAGGCGACCAGACCGCTTTGAAAATCGGCGAAAAACGTGTCATGGTTCATTGTCTTGAAATTCGTGAATCATCTGTTGTCGTTTCCATAGAAGGATTAGACGGCACGCGCGAATTGAAAATGCCGTAACGTTTTCATTGTTAATGCGCAGCACGGTTATCTCCAGATTGACAACCTGCTCAATAAAAAGTCATAGCCGGGTCCGCAGCCGAGAGCGGCCTTTGTTCGTCGGCCTTCACCAACTTCCAGAGTATTTGCTATTCAGTCGGTTTCATCTGGGCAGAGTTCATCTTCAAAGCCGCCCACCACCTTATCGACACTTTGCCAGCCATCAATGGCCGGTGGAAGGTGGGGAAGGTTTTTTTAAACCCACTGCCGCATTCTTTAATTTCAGCATTTCAGAATGTAATTGCTGCGCCAACTCCTTGCGGCTGGTGGCAATGGATTGAATGGGGGCAAATCGGACCGAAGCCCGGAAGGTGCGCTTGCTCAACAGGTTCAGCAGGTGCCCAAAAAACGTCACGTCGCCCCAATAACAAACGTCCTTGCCCGCGTCGCCATCGTCGAGTTCATACTGAATCAAGCTGATGGAAAGGGAATGAATTTGCCGCGTGGCCGGCTCGAGCAACGATGACTTGAACGGCAGGACGGTCTGGCCGTCCGAACTCGTTCCTTCGGGAAACACCACCACCAGCGCGCCGCCCTCAAGCGCGGTTTGGACGGCGGCATTCACCGGCGCGACGTCCATCCGCCGTTCGCGATCAATAAACAGCGTGCCCGCCAGCCGGGCGAGCCAGCCGATGACCGGCCACGATTTGATTTCGTGTTTCGCGACAAAAACCGCGGGCGTGAGCGACGCCATCACCGGCACGTCGAGGTAGCTCAAATGATTGCTCACGAGCAGGCCGCCGGACGGAACCGGCCCGGCAACTTGCGCCTCGAATTTGAAAATTCGCAGGTGGCGGCGGGAAGCCCGTTGCAGCCACAGGGCACGCGCGGCCAACGCGGATTTTTTCGGACGGAACGCGCAGCGGATCAAAAAATCAAACAGCGCGATAATAACTTCGCCGCCAAACCAAAGCAGCCGCCCCAAAACGCGGAATGGATGTCGGCGCAATCCTTTCATGCGCAAGTTTCAAACGCGATGACGGTGGCGGTCAACCAAGAAAATGAAAGGTCACCCATTGGCGTGAGCGGTCAACTCCGCTCCGCGCGAGTCAATAGCGAAAAAGCGTCTCCGTCAAACAGGGGCGCACCTGGACACTGCGACAAACAAAGTTGCATCGTTTCGTAAGGAACGCCGGATTTATCCGGCAGGGCATTCAATCACGCGGGCCCGCTGCCGCATGAATGCGGCGTTCCGTCGCAGTGTCCAGGTGCGCCCGTCAAACAGCCTTTTTCTTAAAAGCTATTTTTGTCTTTGGCCGGTGCGGACGGCGTCCAAGGCCGCGTAAAAGGCTTTGCCTCACGCGGTCTGCAAACGTTCGCACCCAAAAAAAATCAAACAATTAGCAATAATGGTTAAGACTTGGACGTTGATTCAGATTAGCTTTTCATGCGGAAGATGTGCACCGCGTGCCTTTGATGGCGGGCGTCACCCGTGCGGACCGGCCCCGACGTGTCGGGGTTGGGCAGCCGCCGGGAAGACGCTTCCGGCCACAATTCGCGTAAAAGGCTTCGGCCTCACGCGACAAGGGTTGCGCCTTGATGCAAAGGCACGCTTGGGGTATTAAAAACGCAGCACCCAGAAGCGAGTAACGGTGGAACATTTTGTCGGCGGTCGCGTAAAAGGCTTTCAGCCTCACGCGACAGGGCGCCGCCGGGCGGAATGGCATCACAACTGGTCACCGGTAAGGACGTTCCTCTCAGAGGAAGGCCTGAAGTCCGGACAGGATGAGATGGCCTTAAAACGCAAATCTACAAAGACGCGCGCAGAAAGAGAGTTTCTCAAACTCCCTGAGGCGAATTTCTTTTCTTCGATCACCGTCCGTGACGGCATCACCACCCTTTCCGCATGAGCGATCGCAAACTGGCCTTTCTGTACTCGCCCGAAATCGAAGGGTTGAGTTACCCGCCGGATTGCCCTTTCAAAACCCAGCGCGCCAGCCTCACGCGCCAGCGCCTGAAATCGTTCGGATTGCTCGGCGGCGAGGGGTGTATCGAGGTCGCGCCGCGCAAGGCTTCTTTGGCCGAGTTGAAAAAGTTTCACACGGCTCGTTATCTCAAAGAACTTCAACGGGCCGCCGGCGGCGATATGACCGTGGACGGCTTGCACATGGGACTGGGCGGACCGGACACGCCGGTGTTCAAGGACATGTTCGAATGCGGCGCCTGGGCCTGCGGCGCGGGACTGGTCGCCGCCGACTTGTTGCTGGAGGGCCGGGCGGACATCGCTTTCAATTTGCTGGGCGGTTTTCATCACGCGATGGCAGAGCGCGCGGCGGGATTTTGTTATTTGAACGACGTGGTGCTCGCCTGCATGAAACTGGCCGGGGCCGGGAAGCGGGTCCTGTATCTGGACGTGGACGCGCATCACGGCGACGGAGTGCAGTCGGCTTTTTATCAGCGCAAGGATGTCCTGACCGTTTCGTTGCATGAGACCGGCAGAACACTTTTTCCCTGGGG
>Ga0224534_1001065_pt1 | contig 15213 bp, 12 predicted proteins | sample 714E12024metaG_FD_172012 | JGI IMG/M metagenome (GOLD analysis project Ga0224534, IMG submission 172012) | Peat soil microbial communities from Stordalen Mire, Sweden - 717 E1 20-24 | ecosystem: Environmental > Terrestrial > Soil > Wetlands > Peat | place: Sweden: Norrbotten County, Stordalen... | reverse complement strand
GCCATCGCGCGTCCGCGTGCCTTCGGGAAATAAAATAATCGCGCCGCCCGCAAGTAACCGATCTAAAATCGCTTTCAATCCCGCCGCGCCGCCGCCGTCGCGGTCCACCGGCACGGAATTCCACGAACGCAGCAGCGCGCCGATTCCCGGAAAGCGAAACAAGCTTTCCCGCGCGAGATAATTGATCGGACGGCGCAATCCCGAACCGACCAGCGGCGGGTCCAGGAAACTCGCGTGGTTCGAGGCCAGGATGACCGCGCCGGTTTGCGGCACCCGCTCCGCATTGAAGACGCGCCAGCGGAAATAAATCCGGTACAGCGCGCGAAAACCGAGCCAGCCGAGGCGATAGGAGAAATTCATGCAGACAATGAAAAGCGGTGGAGGGCCACCGCAGTCCAAGACGCTGCCGCGAATTTCGATGGATTAGGAAGAGCGCGAAGCGTCTTGGAGTGCGCCAGCCCCCTGGCGCTTTTTAGCCCACGCCTCAAAGAATCTACTGGCAAGTATTTGAGATTGGGGAATTCTTCAGTCATTAGCTTCATCATTTGTCATTTTCCGTGCATCAACCTTTTGCGGACCTCTTCAAGAATCGCCGCGCTGGTTTGTTCCGAAGTCATGCTCGAATTATTGATGACCTTGGCGCCCAGCCCGATCATCAATGGCGCCGTTGCGCGCTGGCTGTCGCGCTGGTCGCGCGCCGCGAGATTTTCCTGAACCCCATCGGCGGCGCGGCGGCGCGAGCGTTCCTCGAGTTTCGCGTCGAGATAAAATTTGAAATCGGTTTCGGGAAAAACATTCGTCCCGATGTCGCGCCCTTCCATGACGAGATTGCCGAACTGGATGCACTCACGCTGGCGTTTGACCATCCATTTGCGCACCTGGGGAATCGCCGCGACGTGTGGCACGGCGGCGGCGGTCTCGCGCGTGCGAATTTCCTTTTCGGGACAATAACCATTCACGAGCAGCCGCACGCGGGCGTCCACGCAGACCAGCGACGTTTTCCATTTGCGGCATGCAGCGGCGACGGCCTTGGCGTCATGCACGTCAATTCTCTTCTGCAGGCAATGCCATGCCAGCGTGCGATACATCGAGCCGGTATCCACATAAACGTAGCCGAGCGCCCTGGCCACGAGCTTCGCGTTCGTGCTCTTGCCGCTGGCACTCGTGCCATCAATGGCGATGATAATCGGTTGTTTCATTCTTCGTAGCTGCGTCTCGGCAGAGCGCAGCAAATATATTCAGTCGGCGGCGCTCTGCCGAGACGCCGCTACGGAAATCAATCCGCAAACAATTCCTCTTCCTTCAGCTTCCGTCCCGTCTTCGCGTCCAGAATTGTCGCGCCCAGCCCTTTCGGCGGCGGCGCGGCCAGTTTCTGGAAAAAATTCGGAAACGTCTTTTTCACGCATGCGGGATTCTTGATTTTGATGCCGGGAACTTTCAATCCCAGAATCGCAAAACACATCGCCATGCGATGGTCGTTGTAGGTCTCAATCTCCGCGCCGTGAAGTTTGGATGGGTAAACCGTCAGTGTGTCGCCTTCCTCGACCACCTTCGCGCCACACTTGGTCAGTTCCGTCCGTAACGCCACGACCCGCTCGGTTTCTTGGACACGCAGGCGGCCTAAATCTAAAAAAGAAATTTTGTTTGGCATCAACGGAGAAAGCGTAATCGCCGTCATAATGCTGTCTCCGAGTTGGCCGTTCCGAGAAAGACTTGGTGGCGGCGGAAAATATAAAGTGAATTGTGCGTCAATTTGCCAGCTTGAGCTAGGCCAATCAGCCACATTTATCGGATAACTCTCTCGGTCTTGAAACAGCCAGCCCGCTCCCCAAAAATAACTCCCGCTCGATGCATCCGGCTCGATTTGAAACTTCCCGCCGTGATGAGGAAACACTTCCATCATCTTTGAAGTCATCGCCACGTAAGGTGATTCCTCCACGTTCTCGCCCGTGACTTCGATTTGCCAGCCGCCGCGTTTTGCACAGAGCAGCAGCGCCGACGCGAACTGCGAGCTTTCCTCAATGCTCACGCGGCATTTCTTTGGGAGGGACGGCGTGCCGCCGTCCCCAGTTTTTTGGGACGCCGACACAGCGTCCCTCCCGCAAATCGTTGCCGGCAATTTTTCATTCGGCGAATCCACGCGATAACCCAACTCGCGCAACGCCTTGAACAACGCCGCTTGCGGACGTTCGTGCATCCGCGGCGAGCCGTGCAACCGGTAAACACCTTTGCCCAGACAAACCAGCGCCGCCAGGAACCGCGCCGCCGTTCCGGCGTTGCCCACAAACAGTTCCAGCGGATTTTCCGCCGTGCCGCCGCCGGGGACTTTCCCGCCTTGCCCATAAACCGTGATGGTGCGATTGCAAATTTCGTTCGGGTCGGGCGCGACATTCACCATGAAGCCAAGTTCCTGCAAACACTCGACCATGATTTGGGTATCCTCGCTCCACAGCGCGCCTTCGAGGGTCACTTCGCCGTCCGCCAGCGCCGCGAGGATGAGCGCGCGGTTCGTGATGCTCTTCGAGCCGGGCACGGTGATTTCGGCATGGACGGGTTTGTCCAGCGGCACGATTTCGATGAGGTCGGGTAAGGCCATTTTAACCACGGATGGACACGGATGGACACGGATGGGTAGGGCGGGCAGTCCCCTGCCCGCCGTTCGTGCGAACACAACCTGCGGCGCGCACGGAGTGACGCGCCCTACCTACAAACAATTTGCCATTTCTGTTTTCCAATCCGTGTTTATCCGTGTTCATCTGTGGTTGATTCATTCCGGTGACGGCGAGGCGCCGCCGGCGCACCAATTGTCGCGGCGTTTTTTGGCCGTTTCAAAAAACGTTGCGATGGCCTTCGCGTCGGCTTTTTTCAGCACGCGCCGGAATTTTTGCAAATCGGCGATGAAAGCATCCAGCGACTTCGCCAGATTCTTGCGATTGGCCAGGGCGATGTCGCGCCACATTTCGGGCGAGCCGGATGCGATGCGCGTCGTGTCGCGAAAACCGTTTGCGCAAAGCGCGGCCTGAGGTTTGGGATGCGCCGGATTCAAAACCTGGCTGGCCAAAGTCGCCGCGATGATGTGCGGCAAATGGCTCGACCGGCTCACGAGTGAGTCATGAATTTCCGGCGTCAATCGCAGCACGCGCGAACCAATTGCCCGCCAAAACTGTTCCACTTTTTTCAGCGCGGCCTGGTTTGTCTTTTTCGCCGGTGTCATGACGCAAACGGTGTTGACAAACAAATTCGCGCGCGCGGCGCTTACGCCGGTTTTTTCCGCGCCGGCCATCGGATGACTGCCGACAAAATGCGCGCCAGCTTTGGCCACCAGCGATTCAAGTTCGCGCACGACGCTGGCTTTGACGCTGCCGACGTCGGTGATAATGGCGCCGCGCTTCAATGCCGGAAGCATTTCCCTGACGCGCGAACGCATTTGCGACAGCGGCAGGCATAGGATGACGAGGTCGGCATCCCAAACAGCCGCCGGCAAATCGGTGGTGGCGAAATCCACCGCGCCCGCCCTTTCACAATCTTTCAGGCTGGCGCGACGGCGGACGAAACCCGCGATCTGGCGCGCGAGTTTCCGGCGTTTGACAGCCAGCCCGATTGAACCGCCGAGCAGGCCGACGCCGATGATGGTTATCTTCCGAAAATGCACGCCACGAAGATAGCGGATGGAAGATGGAAGATGGAAGATGGAAATGTGCGGTAGCAAGTGCGCAAAAAAAGCGCCAGAGGACTGGCGCACTCCAAAACGCTCGCGCGTAAACCGGAGTCACCAGGATATCCGAAAGGTCTTGGAGCGTGGCGGCCCTCCGCCGCTCTTCAATATTACAGCGTCACCCCCACCGAACCGTTCCGCGCGGACTCGAAGCACGCATCCATCACCTGCTGCGTTTTCAGCGCCCACATCGGCCAGTCGTCGTTGAGCTTGCCGGAGAAAACCTGGTTGGCGAAGTTGCGGAACATGATGGTGTTCTGCGCGGTGGCGTGGCCAAGTTCAGCCGGGTCGGAAACGGGTATTGGTGTTTGAATGCCGGCAGCCGTTGGGCCGCGAATTTCCGTCCGGTTGACCTCAAAGGCCGGTTCACGGCTGTTGAACGGGTGGACGAAATCGGGCACCCACACCCAACCGTTCACGCCGCTGACAAAAACCCATTGTTGCTCGGCGGCGAGAAACGAAGAGTAAAATCCCGCCGAAACACCGTCGTCGAAAACAAGTTCGGCGGAAAATTCGGTGGGGGCGGGCTCACGACCGCCGGTGGGTTCGGATTGCGAGAGAATCCGGCCGGTGACCGTATGCGGCAGTTGCCATTTCATTGTCCAAAGCGTGAACCGGATGCAATACCAGCCCAAATCGCCAAGGCAGCCAGCCGGCTCGAGCCGCCCGTCCATGCGAATGTTGCCGCGCGAAAAATCGCCAGTGCCGAGGAAACTAAACGCCGACGATATCCGCCGCAGCGGGCCGACGCTCTTCCCGTCGTCGAGCACTTCGCGGACGCGCGCCAGACGCGGGCTGTGCATGAACATGACGCCATCCATGAACTGCACGCGATTTTTTCGGCAGGCGGAAATCATCTCCTGCAGATCGGCCGCGCTCACGGCGCAGGGCTTTTCACAGATGACGTGCTTGCCCGCTGCCGCCGCGCGCAAAACCCATTCCTTGCGCAGTCCGGTCGGAAGCGGGATGTACACGGCATCCACGTTCGACGATGCGAGCAGTTCCTCATAACTGCCGAGCGCAGCCGGTTCGGCAGCGAACGGAAACTCACGTTGGCCTTCGCGAATGAATTCGCGGCTGCGCCTCGCATCACGACTGGCAACGGCGGTGACGATGGCACTGCCGGAATTGAAAATAGCCTTCCAATTTTGGCGGCCGATGTTCGCCGCGCTCAATATTCCAAATCGAAGTTTGTTCATAAATTCAATTCTCTCCCATGTAGGAGACGACGTGAGGAGTCTCTGACTTTAATCAGTTCAAGTCTCGTCACCTCGACTCCTACAGGCTTCCCGCACCCGTTCCAAAATCACGTCCGCCATGTGCGGTTCGCTGCCGACGGCGGGCGAATACCAGACGAGCTTGCCGTTCTTCTCCGTCGGATTACGCCACGCCGGCTGCCCGGCGGCCAGCCGTTGTTCGACGGCCCGTTTCGCCTCGCCGAGCAACACGGGAATGTCTTCCTGCGTGTGCAGCCCATCGCTGATGAAAAACGGCACCACTACCAGGTTTTTCGTCGGCGCGAGTTGATAGCAATCGGCAATCCTCGGAGATTCTTCCATGAAAATGACATGAACGCCGGCGTAAAGATTCATCGCCCGAATCAATTCGACCTGCCGTTCGATGGCCTTGCGTGAGTTCGCGTTTTTCTCCGTGCCATGTCCGGCAATGAAAAGCGTGATGTCCTTCGGCTTCGGCGCGCGCGGAAACGGAAATTTTTCCACGATCTCCCCGGCGCGGGCCAGCAGCACCTGGGTCATGCTGTCGTGCGAACCGACGGGCAGGCAGTAAAATAATTCGGAGTTGGGAGTTCGCAGATGGGAGTTGGGTGGAAAACCGAGTTCGCGCGGGATGACTTCGTCGCTGAAGTAACCTTCGCTGATGAACAGCGGCACGATGAATACGCGCGGCGCGGAAATCTCCGGCAAAACCTTTTTGATTTGCGGCTCCTGCTTCCAGAACGCCTCGCGGACGGCGGCGAAAATTTTCCGCCGGCGCAATTCCGCCGCGTGCTGGTAAACTGGCGCGGCGGAACTGTCATTTTGCATCGTGCCGTGGCCGAGCACCACCAGTGCGGCCTCGGAGAAATTTTCACCGTTCACGTGGCAAGGTTGGCGCAACGAACCGCCACCGGCAAGCCAGCTTCGGAAGCGAATGCGGCTTAAATCCGAAATCCGAAGCCCGAACCTCGAAAGAAGTCCGAAATCCGAAGATCGAATGAGCCATGCCCGGTTCCGCGATGTCCGGCTTTCGGCACTCGGATTTCGGCCTTCGATTTTCTTTCGGATTTCGGAGTTCGGGGTTCGGATTTCTTTTAATCCTCCACGAGGATGGATGTTTGCAGCATCCTGTCGCAGCAGGGCGCACCTGGACACTGCGACGGAACGCCGCATTCATGCGGCAGCGGGCTCGCTTGATTGAATGCCCTGCCGGATAAATCCGGCGTTCCTTCCGAAACAATGCAACTTTGTTTGTCGCAGTGTCAAGGTGCGCCCGTCGCGGCACCTTCTACCTAAAACCTTTTGACACCTCGGGCGTCCTAAGCTCAAATTGTCCGCGAAATCAACCGAACCCATGAAAATAACGACTCCGATTAAACTCACCGCCATCGCACTGGCGGCCACCTTCGGGCTGGCGCGGGCTGCTGCCGCCGATACCGCTCAATTGCCGCCCGCTTCAACGAAAACCGGCGTGACTTACGCCGCCGACATCAAGCCCGTTTTCGACCAGTCCTGCGTCAAATGTCACAGCGGCGACAAACCAAAAGCCAAACTGAAGCTCGACAGCCTTGAAAACGCACTCAAAGGGAGCAAGGATGGCAAGGTTGTCATTCCCGGCAACAGCGCGAAAAGTCCGCTCGTCCTGAATGTTGCCCATCTCAGCAATGACAAGGATGCCTGGATGCCGCCGTTGCATAACAAGGCGAACATCGGACCGCTTACGCCCGGCCAAATCGGTTTGATCCGCGCGTGGATTGATCAGGGCGCAAAGTGAAACGTGATGCGTGATGCATGATGCGTGACAGGCATTGCGCGACATACGTCGCACGACACTTGATACTTGTCACTTCATTCGCTGCGTCGATCCGGTAGGTCGCAACCGGTGCTGTAAGAAGCCGGAAGCCGGGCATAAAGCTGGGGGCTGCGTTTCAGAATCATTGCGGCCAGCCAGTGACGGGTGAAAATCCACAGCCAATCACGACCCGCGTTGCCTTGGCCACGGATTTTCCGATGGAAACGCCGGTTACGGGCATAAATCACATTGGCCCGGACGGCAAGCCGGCGAATCCATTCGCGCGGCAACTCTTCATCCAGCCACACGCACGCCTCGGCCCAAACACTCACGGCGACCGCGCGCGGGACGATGGGGGTATCAGCTTCAATGTGCCTGCGGCGTTTCCGTCCGCGCTCGGAATGCACGCACCCCGGCGTCGCCGCCGATGATTCCAAATCAAATAGTAATCCCATAACGCCCGTAATTCTAACTGACCGGATGGGACAAAGGCTGTCCAACCTAAATTATTTTTCGCCACCTTCCACGATTTTGATTTCGTCCTCGGCTAGGCCGAATAGCTCATAGACCAGCCGCTCAACCTGCCCCAACGCAGTCGGGGTTTGCGTGTCGGCACTGGCTCGATTGGCGAAAACAAAACCGGCGGGGATTGCCCCCCGCCGGTTTTGTTTAAGAAACGCTTTTGATCAGGTGTATCCGCATGGCGGATAGGGAACCAGTTTGCGTTATCTAACTTTGTCTTGATTCCAATTTAGACAGGCAGACACTAATAATTCCAGACCATGAATGCAACCCAAAAAATCCAGCCCGCAACCAACTCCGATTTGCAACTGGCCTTCGATGTCGGCCACAGTTCCCTCGGCTGGGCGGTGCTGCAAAGTAGCGCGGGCATCCCGCCTGCCGCCAAAAGGACTGCGGGTGATAACTCTATCAACATTCTCAGCTGTGGCGCGGTGGTTTTCCGCGCCGATGATTGTCTCGCCAGTTCGCGCCGCACTTACCGCCGTCAACGTCGGCACATCCGCTCAACCAAGCAACGTATCGCACGGATGAAAATAATTTTGAGGCATCTGGGTGTGTTGAAAGAAAACGAATTGAACCAGCCCGGCTGCGCATGGCCGTGGCAACTGGCTGCGCGCATTTTGCAGGGCGGGAAATTGCTGACATGGCCGGAACTTTGGGATGTGCTTCGCTGGTATGCCCACAATCGCGGCTACGACGGAAACCGCCGTTGGAGCGCCGCCGAAGCCGAAGCGCAAAAGGAAGATTCTGAAAAAGAGGCGAACGCTCGCACGCTCATGGGCAAACATGGCGTTCACAGCATGGCCGAAACTTTCTGCAAAGAACTTGGTGTTGACCCACTAGGCAAAAAGAAATCTTCCATGAAGCGTTTCAAAGGTTTGAACGCCGCGTTTCCGCGTGAAGTGGTCGAGGGTGAAGTGCGGAAAGTTTTACAAGCACACTCTGGCAAATTGAAGGGCGTGGACGTGAATCTTGAGAAAAACTTGTTTTCAGATTGGCGCGCGATCCCCTGCCCCGACTTGAAACTGCCGAAACGATACGAAGACGGATTGCTTTTCGGACAACTTGTTCCACGTTTCGACAATCGCATCATTTCGATTTGCCCAATCAGCGGCCAGAAAGTTCCTTCGCGCAACTGCCCGGAATTTCTGAATTTTCGGTGGGCAATGCAACTGGCAAACATCAAAGTTGGAAAAACCAAGGATCGTGAGTTGCAGCCATTGAAGACCGAATATCGCGTGGCTCTGGATAAACAGATGCGCGAGCGCGGTTATCTGACGCCCAAGGAATTGAAAGACACCGTGCGGAGCATCACATCTTGCGAGCGTGATAATCTCGACACGATGCTCATGCACCCGGACGCCAAGGAAGCCTTGCTGCTCGATCCGGTACAAAAACTGATTTGCTCGAACGACCTCCAGCCGCTTTGGAAACTGTTGCCTGAACGCCTGCAAAAGCGGCTGCGCGGTCAATGGCGGCACAATAAAGTTTTCACACTAGCTCAAATTCGGAAGCAATTGGAATCGCTTGGTGATGTCAGCGCCTTTGACGCGGAATTTCAAAAGCAACTCGACACTCAAAACAGCAAAGCAAAAAAGAAGGAGAAGCAGGTAACGCGCGAGCAATTGCTGCAACAACATTTCCCGTCCAGGCCGCTCAAGCTCGACGGACGCGCGGCGTTCGCGCGACATTTGCTCAAACAGGCTTATGAAGATGTCCTCGCCGGTAAACCGCATCCGAAGGAAGAAGGCGGTTGCCTTTTCATCACGAAAAAAATACGAGAAGCACAATTAAATCGCGCCATTGCGGATCAAACCAACAATCACCTTGTCCGCCACCGGCTGCTGATTTTGGAACGGCTGCTTGCCGACATCATCAAGGAATACGCTGCCGGTGACAAAAAGCGTGTCGGCAAAATCACCATCGAAGTGAATCGTGACCTACGCGAAATGTCAGGCAAGACGGCCAAAGAAAAAGCGCAGGATTTGGGATTACGAATCGCCAACCACCACGCCGTTGCCGAAAAACTGGAAAAGGCATTTGCGGAAGAACGCAACGGAAAGTCTATTCCGATTACGGCAGGGTTGATCCGCAAAGCACGAATTGCCGAAGACCTTGGCTGGCGATGCCCTTACACGGGCATTGATTACGAACCGAAAGACCTTGTGACCAAGCGTGTGGACAAAGACCACATTGTTCCGCGCTCTGAACGCGCCTCCGATTCGCTGGATTCATTGGTCATCACTTTGTCGGCTATCAACAAATGGAAAGGCAAACGCACGGCATGGCAATTTGTGGAGCAGGAGCAAGGCAAACCTGTGCCGGATTTGCCAAACCTGTCCATTGTGAGTCTCACGCGATACAAACAGTTTGTTGAAAGCTTGGAAACATACAAAGGCCACGACGACGACAAACGCCGGAAGAAAAAACGCAAAGAGTTGATGTTGTTGCCAAAATACGAAGAAAGGGAATTCGTCCCGCGCGATCTCACCCAAACTTCACAGCTTGTCCGCTTGGGTGGGCAGGTTTTGAAACGTGCCTTTGCCAACTCCGAAGAAAAACCAACACTCGTTTCTCTGCCTGGTTCTGTCACCGGCGCGGTTCGCAAGGCATGGAAGGTTCTCGGTTGTTTGAGTCTAGCTAACCAGCAGGTGCTGGATGAAAACGGCGACGTGAAAACCAAGACCGATATCCGCGACATCACGCACTTGCATCATGCGCTCGATGCGTGCGTGCTGGGCTTGACCTCGCACTTTATCCCCAACAACGGTCGTGTCTGGGAACTAATCGTGAAACGTAACCCAAATGACTTGGAGAGACAACAACTCATGGCTCTGGGCGTTTTTGGTTTCAACGCGGAAAAGCGTTTTGAAATGCGCGACCTCGACAACAAACTCAAAGAGCAAATCCGCCAACGTCTCGCCGAAAAGCGAGTCGTGCAACACATCCCGGCGCGGATGGATGGATTGCGGGTCGAGCAAAATACCTGGCGCGTAGTTTCCTCGGATGAAAATGGTAATGTCACCATTCGCCAACGTATCCGCCAAGCGGACGGCTCGCGCCCGGAAAAACTTGGAGAAGAAAAAACGACAAAACTGCTTGGCCTCAAACCTGCCAATGGCAACGGGAAACTTGCAGCGAACAAAGGCGTGCTTGTCATTCCTGACAATTACGGCGTCGCACTTGATCCGCTGCCGACCATCATTCCCTTCCACAAAGTCTGGCCGCGATTGCAGGAACTGAAAAAAGCAAACGGGGGCAAATTGCCGCGCGTTTTGCGGAATGGGCAAACCATCAAAGTTCCTGAAGGCAAATACAAAGGTGTTTGGCGGATTTTCTCTGCCAAGAACAACGCTACAGGAATGGCGATTGACATTGGACAACCGGATGTTGTCCGGCTCAAAAATAAAACCGAGGGACACAAGATCAACGTCTTGCTGACCAGTCTGCTCAAAAACAAAATGGAAGTCGTTAAGACTCCTTTCACAGGCATCTCCGCAATTCCCGCCACATCGTCAACATAGCCCAATAAACGGCACGGAAATGGCTAGTTCTAGGTCAACCAGAACTGGCTATGTCGTATCATATTGTCAGCATTGATAGTCCACAGTGCAGCCTGAGCTGCCGGGATGGACAATTGACCTGCAAGACGGCGGAAGGCGAGCGCAAGCTCCCGCTGGAGGACGTGGCGTCTATCATCATCACCAGTTTCTCGGCCAGCATCCACAGCGAACTTTTTCTGGAGGCCGCCAAGCATGGTGTCGCGCTCATCATTTGCGAATCGTTCAAGCCGGTCAGTCTTGTGCTTCCGGCCAATCGTTCCACGGACACGATTCTTTCCCGAGCGATGCTCACGCTCACGCCCCGCGCCCGCGCGCATCTGTGGCAGAAAACGGTTGACGCCAAGTGTCAGAACCAATTCGCGCTGGCGGAACACATCGCACCGCAGGATAAGTGGCTGGAAGGGCTGCGCGAGACGGCCTTTGGCAAGAAGCCGCACAAAGAAGCCATCTGCGCCAAAATGTTCTGGCAGATTTTTGGCCGGGCGTTGAACGATGAGAATTTTGTCCGCGAACGCGGACGCGGTGGTTTGAATCATTTTTTGAACTACGGCTACGCGGTGTTGCTTTCAACTGTGCTGCAAAAACTTTTCGGCGTCGGGCTTGACCCCACGTTCGGCATTTCTCATGTCGCGCGCGAACGCAGCACGCCGCTGGCGTATGATTTGATGGAACAGTTCCGGCCTTGCGTGGACTGGCGTGTGTTTCAATGGGTAAAACAGCATCCGAACCCAAAAGAATGGGAGGTCACAAAAGAATTCCGCAAGTGGGTGACGGGCTTTCCGTTGGAGCACGTAGACTATCTTAACTTGACCCTAGAAATCCAGGGCGTCATCGAAGGCGTGGTGCGCGGCTTCCGCAAAGCCGTGATTGAAAACCAGCCGCGCCATTACAAACCGTGGACACCGAAAAATTCAAAATGGGCTGGCTAGTCGTCGCATTTGATCTGCCGGTAGGCACGAAGAAGCAGCGCAAAGCCGCGACTGACTTCCGGAACTATCTCATTGATGACGGCTGTCAGATGATGCAGTTCAGCGTTTACGTGCGGGCGTGCGTCTCGTTCGCCCGGCAGGAAACGCACATTGAACGGTTGAAGAAAAATCTCCCGCCCGAGGGCAGCGTGCGCGCCGTTTTCGTGACGCGGGCACAATGGGAACGCTCCTACGTCATCCAAGGCTCGCCCGCAACCGAGGCCGAACCAGAGGATATGCCTGAACAAATTCAACTCTGGTAGTCCCGCAAAGCGGGACAAGCACGGCAAAATCAGGGGCTTGCGCCCACTGAGTTTGCCGCACCCGTTTTTGGAATCAAGGCAAAGCAACGGTCAAGCGGTGGCCATGGCTGATGCGAGTTTGCCGCACCCGTTTTTGGAATCAAGGCAAAGCGGGCAGGCCAAAAACAAACCAACCAAAATAAGTTTGCCGCACCCGTTTTTGGAATCAAGGCAAAGCAAAACTTGCGGCGGGTTGGCGTGTGTGGCTCGATCCAGAATTATCGCCAGTTTTTTCCATTCGCCCGCCACACACGCCAACCCGCCGCAAGTTCGACTTCGTCTTCCTCCCAATACTTCATTTCAGCGGCACGCGTTTCTGCTGCCGCAATTCCTGCTGTTGGCGCAACAACTCCATGCGGTCGGCCTCGGAAGTTTCCGGCTGGCTCGCGCGCTGAATTGACGTGGCAATCTGACGGTCGAGAAATTGATTGCGCAATTTCAAAACCACATCGCCCAGTTGCTGGTCGGGATTGGGAATTTTGCGGTCCTCGGCGACGGCTTCGGTGACGAGGCCCCGCATTCCGGGCGATTCGCACTCATCCAAAAACGCAGCCAGGCTTTGCCAGGTTTCATTGGTCTGCGCCGTCAGCCGTCGTTCGACAATTTGCCGCACGAACGGATGCGAAATCCAATTTACGTCCAGATGCAACGCGGTCCAGGCAACCAAATCGTCGTGCAGCAACAAAAGTTTCAGCAACCAGAATTCCTGAGTGGACGGACGCGACATTTCGGCTTCCGGCTCGTTTGACGTTGAATCTTCGTTTTCCGAACTCCGGACTCCGAACTCCGAACTCCGAACTTTTGCAAATTCGGCGCGAACAGCTTCGGGCGAAACGCCCAGGCGCAGCGCGGTTTTCTGCGCGTAGGTGTCAATGAGCACCAGGTTGCCGGTCTTGTGGACGGCCTCGGCCATGCCGCGCAAAATGGCGTTTCGACCTTTGTCGGTCACCGGGTCGTTTTGCGCGCAAAGCCGGTACAAAAGGTAATCAAAAAATCCTTCGGCATTTTCAACGAGCCGGCGGAACGCTTCGCCGCCATTGGCCTTGATGAAGCTGTCCGGGTCGTGTGGCGCGGGCACCACGGCCACGCGCACGGCCAGGCCGGACTCCAGCAGATGGTCGAGCGAACGCACGGCGGCATTCTGCCCGGCTTCATCGGAATCGAAACAGAGCACCACCTCGTCCACGTAACGTTTGATGATGCGCGCGTGGTCGGCGGTGAAGGCCGTGCCTTGCGGCGCGACGATGTTTTGGACCCCGGCCATGAAACACGCAATCAAATCGAGCTGGCCTTCGCACACGACGGCAAATCCGGCGTCGAGCAGCGCGCGTTTGGATTTATCCAGGCCGAAGAAGACCCGGCTCTTGGTGAAAATGGGCGTCTCGGGCGAGTTGACATATTTCGCCGTTTTTTCGTCGCCGGACAGGACCCGTCCGCTGAAGCCAATCACCCGGCCCTGCTCGTTGCAAATCGGGAACATAAGCCGCCCGCGGAAGCGGTCGTAGAAGTTTCGGGTCTCAGAGTTCGGAGTTCGGAGTTCGGAGTTCGGAGTTTGGGTCTCGGATTTGTGAATGATGAGACCGGCCTTTTCGACGAGCGTGAGTTCGTGGCTTTTGCTTTTGGCCCAGTTGACGGTGTCGTCCCAGGCATCCGGCGCGTAGCCGAGACGAAAGAGTTTCACCGCTTCCGGCGACACGCCGCGTTTCGTCAGATAATCGCGGGCGATTTGGCCGCCGGCTTCATTGAGCAGCGCGTTTTGCCAGCGTTGCGTGATTTGCTCGTGGAGCTGGAGCAACTGGTCCTTGATGTGGCGTGATTGCTGTTCGCCGGGGGTCTGATCGAATTCCAGGGGAATTTTCGCGCGTTCGGCCAGCCGGCGGACGGCGTCCATGAACCCGATGTTTTCGTATTCCTTGACGAAGGTGAACACGTCGCCGCCTTTGTGGCAGCCGAAGCAGTGAAAAATCTGGCGGTGCGGATTGACGTTAAAGCTGGGCGTCTTTTCCTTGTGAAAGGGGCAGAGGGCGACAAAGTTTGCGCCCGCCTTTTTCAGCGGCAGATACGAGCCGATGATGTCCACGATGTCGCTGGCGGCGCGGATGCGTTCGCGGGTTGCGGGGGAAAGCGTGCCAGCCATGCTCGTTTGGCGACGCGACGCTTTTACTTCCGAATGTTAACCACCGCCGGTTTTGGCTCCGGCTTGGCGGCCGGCGGCGGAGCGGTTTCGATCAGCAGCGGGCCCAGGTAATCTTTGATGTAAGGCCCGGTGAAGGATTTGGCGAAGACCTGCTCCTGGATGGTGTACAAACTGGGAAAATAGTCGCCGCTATACAATCCGCCGCCGAACCAACGTTTCACGTAGGCGTCGTGTTTTGTAATATCCGCCGCCGTGTAAAAAGGCGCGTTCAGCAAAGCCAGCCCGGCCAGCAGCATGCAGGCAAACCGAATCATGCCTGACAACATCCCCAAATAGTATTCGCCACTGCCGAATAAATTGTTCCCGGCCAGGCGATGAACCAGGAGCCATCTGAGAACCGAAAACACGAGAAAAATCACGAACGCCAGAAGCAGATAACCAAAAATGCAACTGGCCCTCCTGCTCAAGGCAGCGGTGTTGACCAACAGTTGGGCGGCCATCGGATACCAGAGCCCGCACACCACGACCAGCGACACCCATTTCAACAACGGCAGGACTTCCTTTGACATGCCCTGCTTGCGCCCGCGGAACAATCCGATGATCAACATTCCCACAACCACCCCGTCGAACCAATTGACCGGCAGATTATCGAGAGCCAGGTTTGGTATGGCCACACCAATCATAATCGTGAGATTAAATCCTCCAATTTAGAATGCCAATTAAATTATAGCCTGTTCCATGCCAATTTCGGGTTCCCGCCGGCGTTTGAAACGTGCTGCCGCAGGTGAAATCCTTGGCCGCGGCACAGTTTGCGCGGAGTTTTTCATCCGGCAAACTTCCATCACGGCGGATTCGATGAAAGCCAGAACTGAATGTCCGGCGCCTGCGGATTGCGCGGATCCAATGCCAAAACCTTCGAATAATGCTGCCGCGCCAGCGCCAGGTCGTACAATTGCTGCGCGTAAAGATATCCCAGCGCCAGATGCACACGCACCTC
>Ga0224534_1001064_pt1 | contig 15217 bp, 16 predicted proteins | sample 714E12024metaG_FD_172012 | JGI IMG/M metagenome (GOLD analysis project Ga0224534, IMG submission 172012) | Peat soil microbial communities from Stordalen Mire, Sweden - 717 E1 20-24 | ecosystem: Environmental > Terrestrial > Soil > Wetlands > Peat | place: Sweden: Norrbotten County, Stordalen... | reverse complement strand
CATCGCAGCGACGCCATCACGTCCGTGGCCGCCGGCATCGGCATCAGCGTGTCGCTCATCGGCGGCAAGGGTTTCGAGGCGGCGGATGACGTGGCGGCGATTGCGGCGGCGGGGGTCATCGCCTGGAACGGCTGGCACCTGCTCCGTCCGGCGCTCAACGAACTCATGGATACTGCGCCCGGTCCGGAGGTGATTGACCAGATTCGACAGATTGCGACTGCCACGCCCGGCGTGGACCGCGTGGAAAAATGCATCGTCCGCAAGGTGGGGTACCAGTATTTCGTGGACATGCACGTGGAAGTGGATCCGCAAATGACCGTGCTCCGCTCGCACGAAATCGCCCACGACGTGAAGGATAAAATCCGCGACGCCATCCCCGCCGTCAGCGATGTGCTCGTGCATATTGAGCCGTTGAATATTGCTGCGCACCAAGGTAAAGTATAACAGTAGGGCGCGCGCCGCGCCGCCCTGATCAAAAATTTGGGCAAAGCGGCAGCTTTGCCCTACCGTAAATTTTCAAAATGGTTTGTTCCCTTTTTCGCTTCAGCGGACATTAATTCATAAATGCCGGAACCGGATGACATCGCCTTGCTGCGGCAATACGCCGAACGCAACGCCGAATCCGCTTTCGCCACGCTGGTGGAGAAATATGTCAACTTGGTTTATTCCACCGCGTTGCGCAGCGTGGGCAACCCGCACGCGGCCGAGGAAATCACGCAGGCGGTCTTCATCATTCTGGCGCGCAAAGCGCGGAGTTTGTCCCAAGGAACCATTCTCTCCGGCTGGTTGTATCAAACCGCGCGGCTGACGGCGGCCAATTTTCTCCGGGCGGAAATCCGGCGGCAACACCGCGAACAGGAGGCGTATATGCAATCGCTTTTGAATGAACTGGAACCGGAGGTCTGGCCGCAAATCGCCCCGTTGCTGGACGCCGCGATGGAACGGCTCGGGGAGAAGGACCGCAACGCCGTAGTGCTGCGGTATTTCGAAAACAAGAATTTACGCGAAGTCGGCACGGCGCTTGGAGCGAGCGAGGACGCGGCGAAAATGCGGGTGAATCGCGCGTTGGAAAAGCTGCGGAAATTTTTCACGAAACGCGGCGTGGCGCTTTCCGGCACGGCGATTGCCGGAGCGGTTTCGGCGAACTCGGTTCAAGCCGCGCCGGTGGCGCTGGCAAAATCCGTGACGGCCGTGGCGATTGCCAAAGGCGCGGCGGCCAGCGGTTCAACCTTAACCCTCATCAAAGGAGCATTGAAGATTATGGCCTGGACAAAAGCAAAAACGGCAGTTGTGGTCGGCGCGGGAATTTTATTCGCCGCCGGAACAACCACCATCACGATCAAAGAAATTCAAGAACATAGAACTTATCCGTGGCAAGCCCAAGAAGGCTTGTTTGATAGCAGCCTGTTGGACCGGCAACCGCCGCAAGTCAGGATTCTCACCAGCAAGTTCACGAATTTCGCCGAGGGCTCAAGTGGTGACAAAATCATGGGAACGGGGTTGCCGGCTCCAGAGGTCGTGGCGGCGGCTTACGGCAGCAGTTCACCCAGGACAATTCTTTCCGCTGAATTGCCGAAAGGCAAATACGATTATATCGCCAGCTTACCAAATGGAAATCTGGAAGCTTTGCAGCAAGAAGTAAAACGGAAGTTCGGGGTCGTTGCCAAACGCGAAACACGGGATGCGGATGTGCTGATCCTAAAGGTGAAATCTCCGAACGCGCCGGGCTTGAAGCGCGGCAATCGCTCGAATGAATACATGTTGTGGAAAAATTCAGGAAGCCGGCTCGAGTTTCGAAACCAGCGTTTGGTTGCTTTTGCCGGCGAGGCGGAGGCTTTGGCAAATATTCCGATCCTTGACGAGACTGGCCTCGCCAATCGGTTCGATTTTGATTTGGTATGCACACAAACGGACTTGGTAAATCGAAATTGGGATAATGTGAACCAAGCGCTTGCCCCTCTCGGCCTCGAACTGGTGCCCAGCCGCGAGCCAATTGAAATGCTGGTCGTGGAAAAGGCAAATTAAACTTGGACAAATTTCGTTTCCTGGCGCGTTCTTGGGATGGACATCATGAGTTCTCGCGGGATGGCAATCCTCTTCCGCCGGCTTTTTGAAAGAAACGGGATCAATGAATTGAAAATAATCTGTCACGTTTTGGCCCGGGCGGACACTTATTGGGTGGACGACCGGCCACCATTGCCGAATCCGCTAAAATTCCACATTTCCTGTAACCAATCCGCCAAAAAACCTAAGTAAATGGCAAGACCATGACATCACTCCTCGACTCTACAATCTCTTTCTTCGTAGGAGACGAGGCCTGCCGGGTCGTAGCGTTCGCGCGAAGACCGGTGACGAGTCTCAAATTTCTTCGGTTTCTGAAGGACAAGTTAGAGACTTCTCACGTCGTCTCCTACTTCTTAAACGGGCGGCTAACGGCGAATTTCGCAGCCAAAACCGCGAAACGATTCGTTACCGTCGGTGTCTATATGAAAATGAATCCGGCGCATTTCCATACAAATCGGGCGGGGTCGGTGTCTATACTGGTGGCAGCATGAATCCAAGGCGCGCATTCACGCTCATCGAGCTGCTGGTGGTGATTGCCATCATTGCCATCCTGGCGGCGATGCTGCTGCCCGCATTGAGCAAGGCCAAACAGAAGGCCTGGACCACCAGTTGCAACTCCAACCTGCACCAGATCGGCCTCGGCATGAGGATGTTTGCGGATGATAACAACGAGCTTTATCCCGAATCCGGCACGACAATTTATTGGGGCACCAATGACGTCGCACCTCCGTTTGGATCTGGAAAACCCAGTTGGATGGAGCAGATTTTTTCCTATGTCGGCAGCACGAACGCCTACAATTGTCCCGGAAACGTGCAATTGCCGGCGGCGGAACAGGGGCCTTTCAACTATTTCAATGGTGCTCGCGCGGTCTATGTGGCGGTCACCAATTTTGCTTCGGTTAAAAGCACGGCCATCACCCTGCCCGCGGCTTATGTTTTGGGCGGCGACACCGGCGGCATATCCGGTTTGAGCGGCGGCGGAATGTTTGACCCGTTGGACGCAGACAAGGACGATTACACGCAGAATTGTGTCGGCGGCCCGACCAATGGCTCTCCTTTTGAACTCTGGCAGATTCACTCCCAGGGCCAGAACGTTCTCTTCGCCGACGGTCATTCAAAATGGTACAAAGGTTACGATGCCGGGGAAATGACCTTCCGTTACGATTCCCTGCATGGCTGGGAGTGATTATGAAATACAACGCTTCCACCTTGATGGAACTGCTCGTGGTCATCGTCATGACGAACAAGCGGGAGATGGTTTTACCCTGTCTTTCCTGATGAGGTTGACGTGAGGCACATTCTTCGGGAGCATGCCGGCACATCAGCTATGAAAAGCAAAAGCATTGAGACGTCTCTTCCCCGTGCCATGCGAATTTTTGTCAGCCTGGCTTTTTTGGCGGTCGTTGCAGAATGTTCCGGCAAAGCGCCGGTGGATTATGTGAATCCCTTCATCGGCACGGCGGAACACGGGCATGTGTATCCCGGCGCGACGGTGCCGTTCGGCATGGTGCAATTGTCGCCCGATACCCGCGATACCACTTGGGACGGCTGTTCGGGTTATCATTATTCCGACGACAGCATCATGGGGTTTTCGCACAATCATTTGACGGGAACCGGCTGCGCGGATTTGGGAAACGTGCTGCTGCTGCCGACGGTGGGTCCGTTGAAACTGATTCCCGGCGCGAAACCGGGTGAAGGTTATCGCGCCCGGTTTTCGCACGCTCAGGAGCTCGCGCGTCCGGGTTGCTACCAGGTCTTTCTGCCGGATTATCAGGTGAAAGTGGAACTGACGGCGACCGCGCGTGCGGGTTTTCATCGCTACACATTTCCCCAAACGACCGAAGCCCATGTGGTGGTGGATTTGCAGCACGGCGTTGGCAACAACGTCACCGAAGCGCAACTGACCATTGAGGATGACCATACCGCCAGCGGCTATCGCCAGAGCGCGGGCTGGGGCGGCCCGAAGGTTTACTACTTCGTGATGGAATTTTCCAAACCGTTCGCGAACGCGGCGGTCGCGCAGATTGACAAGGATGAACCAGGAAAACAAACGACCGGCAAAAACACCAAAGGCCATTTCGATTTCAAAACCAAAGCGGGAGAACAAATTCTGGTTCGCGTCGGATTGTCCACCGTCAGCGTGGAAGGCGCGCGCAAAAATCTTCACGCGGAAATTCCCGGCTGGGATTTTGATGCCGTCGCAAATGCCGCCCGCAAACAATGGAACGGCGCTTTGAGCGCCTTGAAGGTTGACACCAAAAACGCCGCCCTCCAGGAGACGTTTTACACCGCGCTTTATCACGCGCTCCTTGCTCCGACGCTTTTGAGCGACGTGGACGGTCAGTTTCGCGGGCCGGACCAGAAGGTTCACCAGGCCAAAGGTTATGATTACTACACGGAGCTTTCCTTGTGGGACACGTTTCGCGCGGAGCATCCGTTGCTGACATTGATTCAACCCGGACGCGTGAATGATTTCGTCAACACGATGCTCGACCATTTCAAAATTTTCGGCCAGAATACGCTTCCGGTCTGGACTGAAAGCGGCAAGGAAAACTGGTGCATGATCGGCAACCACGCAATCCCGGTGATCGCCGACGCTTACCTCAAGGGCTTTCGGAATTGGGATGCGAACGAAGCGCTCGATGACATGATTGCTTCCACCGACAAAGACCGCGAGCAACTCAAGTCCTACCGCGAGCAAGGCTACATCCCCACCGGCCACAACGTCCAAAGCGTGTCGAAGGTTCTTGAATATGCCTACGACGATTCCTGCATTGCGCGCCTCGCCCGCGCGCTCGGGAAAAATGACATCGCGGAAAAATACGCCCGGCGTTCGCAAAACTGGGAGAATGTTTTTGACGCCTCGACCGGATTCATGCGCGGACGCAAGGCCGACGGGAGCTGGGTTGAGCCGTTTGATCCCAAACGCATCACCTCCGACGAATACACCGAGGCCAATGCCTGGCAGTATAACTTTTTCGTCCCGCATAATTTCCCCGGCCTGATTGCGAAACACGGCGGCGACGAAAAATTCGTGGCCAAGCTTGACGAACTTTTCGACACCACGGAAAAAATTCCCAACTCATTGTCCGACGTTACCGGCCTCATCGGCATGTGTGACCAGGGCAACGAACCCTGCCACCACGTTGCCTACCTCTACAACTACGCCGGCCAGCCGTGGAAAACCCAGACCCGGGCGCGCCAGGTTGCCACCACGCTCTACACCAACACGCCCGCCGGCCTTTGCGGCAACGACGATTGCGGCCAGATGTCCGCCTGGTATGTTTTTACCGCGCTCGGTTTTTATCCCGTGGATCCGGCCAGCGGCATTTACGTTCTCGGCAGTCCGCTGGTGGATAAAATCACGCTCCGCCTCGATTCCAAATACGCCAAAGGCCGGTCATTCACGGTCATCGCGAAAAATAATTCCGGCAAAAATCCCTGCATCCAATCCGCCACGCTCAACGGCAAACCCATCACGCGAAGCTGGATTTCCCACCAGGAGATCACCGCTGGCGGCAAGTTGGTGCTGACCATGGGACCGACGCCGAACAAATCTTTTGGCTCCGCTCCCGCCGACCGCCCGCCGGGAATCTGACCCCTTGATTTTTAAATTGCATTTTTTCACTGGATTGGAGCGCCGGTCCCTGCCGCGCCGAAGCTTCCGAGCGAAGGCTGGTCCGACCCGGCGGGTTTTTGATGGAAACATTGAACATCGAACGTCCAACATCCAACATCGAATAACCCGCGCCCCCTGAACATTGGATGTTGGATGTTTTCCCATAGCTTTCGTGTTTCGTGGTTTCAAACGGCATTTTCCCTTTGCGCGTCCGCCCGCCACGCGGTTAAATTCCCTGCAATGAAAATTGTTTTAGCTTATTCGGGCGGCCTCGACACCTCGGTGCTGCTTTCGTGGATCAAGGAGGAATACAACGCCGAGATGATCGCCTTCTGCGCCAACATCGGCCAGGAGGAGGAATTGCGCGGTCTCGAAGCCAAGGCGAAGAAAACCGGCGCGTCCAAAATCTACATTGACGATTTGCAGGAGGAATTCGCCCGCGACTTCATCTACCCCATCATCCACGCCGGCGCGATCTATGAAGGCCAGTATTTACTCGGCACCAGCATCGCCCGGCCGCTCATCGCCAAACGCATGGTGGAAATCGCCAAAAAGGAAAAGGCCGACGCCATCGCCCACGGCGCCACCGGCAAGGGCAACGACCAGGTGCGGTTTGAACTTACCGCCGCCGCGCTCGCGCCCGAATTGCAGGTCATCGCCCCGTGGCGGGACGCTTCGTTCCGCAGCGAGTTCCCCGGCCGGCAGGAAATGATTGATTACTGCGCCCGGCACAGGATTCCCGTGCAGGCCAGCGCCAAGAAACCGTTCTCGAGCGACCGGAACCTGCTGCACATTTCCTACGAGGCGGGCATTCTCGAAGACCCGTGGCTGGATGCGAGCGACAATAAGTTTCGCGGCTCGTTCACCACGCTGTCGGTGTTCCCCGAAGACGCGCCGAACAAACCGGAATTCGTCGTGCTGGATTTTGTGAAAGGCAACTGCGTGGCGGTGAACGGCAAGAAATTGTCACCGCTCGACGTGATGAAGACGCTGAACAAAATCGGCGGCAAACACGGTGTTGGCCGGGTGGACATGGTGGAGAACCGGTACGTGGGCATGAAATCGCGGGGCGTGTATGAAACGCCCGGCGGCGCCATCCTGCACTTTGCGCACCGGCAGATGGAAAGCCTCACGATGGACCGGGAGGTCATGCACTTGCGGGACTCGCTCATTCCGCGCTACGCGGAGCTGGTGTATTACGGCTACTGGTTCGCTCCGGAGCGGTATGCGTTGCAGGCGCTGGTGACCGAGAGCCAGAAGAATGTGACCGGCACCGTGCGCGTGAAACTGTACAAAGGCAACATCATGGTCGCCGGCCGCAAGAGTCCGGTGAGCCTCTACAACCCGCACATCGCCACGATGGAAGCCGATCCCACGAAAGCCTACAACCAGGACGACGCCACCGGCTTCATCCGATTGAATGCATTGCGTTTGAAAGTTGCCGCGAAGGTGCAGAGGAAGAAATGAAATACTATGGAAAGCTCTCTAGAACTTCTAAAACGCCTGATAATCGAAGGTGAAAAATACACCGTCGATAACTTTTCCAGTGGGACGACCTATTCTAGTATTGGCCACACAACATACGCGGGCAATGACTCACCGGAATGGCTGGCTTGGAAAGTCAGAAGTTTCAATTTGGTGAAACAACTGACCGAACAGAATTCACCTAGTTTTCTGCTGGCAAAAGAGGCAGCAAGCATAGCCACATCAGGCAATGGGTCTGGCAACTTTGATCGTGCTAAAGCCACATTTCTCAAGGCACTGCGAATTACTCTTGAAGTGATTCAGGAAGATAAATTCGGAGAGATTCGTTCGCCAAAATCGTCAGCAGGAACGCCAGAATTATCCAATAAAGTATTTGTGGTTCATGGACACGACAGTGCCTTGAAAACAGATGTCGAAAGGTTCATACACCAAATCGGTCTTGAGCCTGTAGTTCTCCACAGACAACCGGATAAAGGCCAGACCCTAATCGAGAAGTTTGAAGAGAACAGTGACGTTGGCTACGCGTTCATTTTACTTACGCCAGACGAATCTGCTTACACAGTTGACCAGGAGAAATTGCCCGATGCTTCGCGCAAGAAAGAATTACGAGCGCGTCCGAATGTCATCTTCGAATTTGGTTTCTTTGTCGGCAAATTGGGACGGCAACGTGTCTGTTGCATCTACAAAGAAGGTGTTATTCTGCCGAGCGATCTTACAGGACTGATATACAAAAAAGTTTCCGATTCAATCGATTCGCAAGCATATTCCATAATTCAGGAACTAAAAGCGGCTGGATATAAAATTCAAATTTGAAAAATAATTATGCCACCGACCTCATCCATCGCATCGGCATCGCCGCGCCGGCATTTTGAATCCCAACGGGATTTCATCCTTCAGCCCAGGGTTGGCGCGGAGCGACTACCCTGGGTCAACATCCAATAAATTATCAACCCCAACGGGGTTGTATCACCGTTTCGCCACGATTTGATGCAACCCTTTCCGGGTTGATTTCAATTTGTGATTTGCCACCCAGCGTAGCCCGATTCCCGCCTTTGCTTCACTTCGGCGCGGCAAGTCATCGGTCAACGCTGGGCTGAATGACGTAATTCCTTCGGGATATTTCTACCGCATCTTTGCGCCTTGGCGTCTTTGCGTTAAATCCGTTTGCCAGCCTGTCGCGGCCCCGAAAGCGCCAGAGGGCTGGCGCACTCCATGACGCTTCGCGCGGTTTGCAAGTCGCCGAGAAACGCCTCGCGTCTTGGACTGCGGTGGCAGAGCGCAGCGGCGACACCGCTTTTCTTCCGGCGGGAACTAGATTTTCTCCATGTTTAAGGTCGCAAATTGCGACCTTGATTCGGCAGCCACCCGGTTACAAATTGTGACCGGTTCACCGAATCACCACCGACAGGCTTTGGCGCAGAGAATTTGAAAACTTGAGGTTCCAAATTGGAACTTCAAGTTGGGTTTTGAACTGGTCGCAATTTCTGATTGGTTCTAATGGGACAGCAAGGCTATGGAAAAGGGCAGAAAATGAACAAACAGATTTCAACAGGCGTGGATGACATCAGCTCGTTGATTCGCACGATTCGCGGGCAGAAGGTCATTTTCGATTCCGACTTGGCACGCATCTTCGGTGTCCCGACGTTCCGTTTTAACGAGGCGGTCAAACGCAATCGCGAACGGTTTCCAGATGATTTTCTCTTTCAATTAACCCGCGAAGAAGAATCAAACTTGATATCGCAAATTGCGATATCAAGTTTTCATGGCGGACGCCGGAAACTCCCCTACGCCTTCACCGAAAACGGCGCCATCATGGCGGCGAATGTCCTCAACAGCCCGGAAGCGGTGCGAATGAGCGTGTTCGTGGTGCGGGCGTTTGTGAAGATGCGCGACCTGCTCGGCGGCACGAAGGAACTGGCACGCCAGTTGGCTGACTTGGAAAAGAAGCTGACTGCCCGTCTCGACGTGCATGAGAGCGTGATTGTGGACGTGCTCCGGCGCGTCATGGAAATTCTCGACCCGCCGCCGCTGCCGTCCGAACCGCCCCGGCGGCGCATTGGTTTCCACATTGGGCCGGACGACGAAACCGGGAGCAAAGGAAAGAAAAAGGCGTGAACGTCGCGCCGAACCCAAGCGAACAACTCATCGCCGCCGCGCGCAGGCTTTCGGACCAGGTTGACCGTTTGAAATTCCAGCCGCCTGTCACGCACGTCTATAATCCGCTGACTTACGCGTGGAAGGCTCATGCAGCATATCTGCGCCGGTTCGGCAACGGCCGGAAACGGGTGGTGTTTCTCGGAATGAACCCCGGTCCGTTCGGCATGGTGCAAACCGGGGTGCCTTTCGGAGAAATTGCCGCCGTGCGCGATTGGCTGGGCATTCGCACCAGAATCGAGAAGCCCTGTTCGGAACATCCCAAGCGGCCCATCCTGGGTTTTGATTGCCCGCGCTCCGAAGTCAGCGGCCGGCGATTGTGGAAACTTTTCGCCGAACGCTTTGGTTCACCGGATCAATTCTTCGCCGGTCATTTCGTGGCGAACTATTGTCCGCTGGCGTTCTGCGAAGCGGGCGGCCGCAATCAAACCCCCGACAAACTGTCCCGGGCCGAACGCGACCGTCTGTTTGCCATCTGCGATGAACATCTGCGTCGCGTCCTGGAAATTCTCCAGCCGGAATGGCTGGTGGGGATTGGCGGCTTCGCGGCGGAACGCGGACGATTGGTTTGTGAAAACACAAAGATTCGCGTCGGACAAATCCTGCATCCCAGTCCGGCCAGCCCCAAAGCCAACCGTCACGACTGGACGAAAACGGCGACCAGGGAACTGGTCCAGCTCGGCGTTTGGGACTGAGGTTTTCAGAGGTTTTGCCTCCAACTCCGTGAGGAGCGTAATCTTTGTCGCCACCCGCCTTCCTTAAACCCTCCAGCCCCGCCAGACGTGCCAGAAAGCGGTGCTGAAGCATCCGCAGTCCAAACGCTTCGCGAGATTCGGAGACGCCCGGTGGTCGCGCCAGCGTCTGGACTTCCGCCTTCGTCAGACTTCGGCGTGACGTGTCGTGCGGTTCACCGCCGCTATTCCCGCCGGACAGCTTTGCTGACGCGCCTCCGGTGCTGGTCACGGGCAGACCATCCGGCTGAAAACAAAAACGCTCCACTGGATTCAGTGGAGCGTAATGGTTTAAGACCGGGAAGGGGATTACTTGTCGGTGGCAGCCGGAGCATTGGTGGAAGCATCGGCCGGGGCGGCAGGTTTTTTCTTGCCCAAGCCGGCCTTGGCCATCTTGTCCTTGTCTGCCTGGGTCATGGCCGCGCGCTCGGCCTTGTCGAGCTTGCCGTCCTTGTTGGTGTCGTATTTCGCCAGCATTTCCGTCATGACCGTCTGTTGTTCCGGGGTCAACGCCTTCTTGGGTTTGGCGTCTTGGGCCTGGACCACGATTGCGGTTGCACAGAGAATCCCGAGGGCTGCTACTAATAGTTTTTTCATGTTGGTATCGTAATAAATGTTCAATTTGTTGGTTTAAACTGCACTGGAACAGACGTTGGAGATTCTCCCGGGTTACAGAATTTTGACCACTCGACTGCCAGCCACCCCGCAACTCCGGCCTCGAACTCGCGATTGGCGTTGCCAGAAAGGGTGAACGGGAGTTTGCTGATGGCCACGATGGAAACCGAAACCAAAGCCAGCAACCAGGACGACACCACTAGCTTTATCCGGCTCAATGCGTTGCGTCCCGCAAGCGGGACTATAAATCTCATTGAAAGAAGTCGGCTGAGGAGTCAGCCATAGTGGAAACGCGCTTACAGAAACTTCTCACTCATCTAGGCTGGTGGTTTCGGTGGAGTTTCAAACGTTCCAAAGTAAGCGAACAGCCTAACGAACAACCGGAGTTAAGCGAGACGGCTAAAATACTTTTGGAGGAAATCAAAACTGATTCTCGCTCCACACCAAAAGGGATCACACTGTTTCGTGTGGATGGAGTTGGAGGGTTCTACGAACCTTTCCGGTGGCATCCCAATTCAGGTTTGGCCGTAAAATCAATATGTCGTGATATTGGAGATATTTGCGCTGCGGTTGAAGAACTTGTCGCTGCAAGATGTCTCACGCCTGAGGAATTTCATCCAACATACGAGACTTATAGACTCATTTAACCTGCCCTGCGCGCGAAGTGTTCAAATCCCCCGGCCACCGGCTCGTGCCTCGCATGTGAGTGCCGGCAAGTGAAAATAGTTTGCGGCGAGATAGGCGATGTTTCCTGTTACGTTGCGATGCTCTTTTAAGATTTAGACTATGCGTTGTCATTCTGTAAATGGCACGAAGTCAAGTCGCATAGGTGGGTTGTGCTTGTATCCCACTGAAATGAAGCACCTTAACGATTGGAGACAGTCAACTGGAAGCTTTGGGGGCGGAATCTTTGTCGCCACCCGCTTCCCTTAAATCCTCCAGCCTCGCCAGACGCGCCGAAAAGCGATGCTAAAGCAACCGCACTCTCCCGCTCAGCGGGACTGACGCGATTGCCGGGCGTCTCCGAATCTCGCGAAGCGTTTGGACTGCGCGCGGTTCACCGCCGCTTTTCCGGGGAGGTTCAAAAGTCGTCCTCCACTTTCACACGGTCAGTTTTGAAGCCGTAGATGGTTTTCACCTGTGCCGGGGACGCCACCCGCTCGAACCATACGGCCGAACACCACGGATATTGATTTGCCACCGCCACCAGCTTGTGTTTCACGGCATTTTGATGAACGTAATTCAACCGCGCCAGGTAGCTGTGCTGAATCGTCAGCCGGGTGTCACGGAAATTGAACCATACCTGCCGGCCTTGGACACCATCCCGTTTGTTCAACTCACGCGAGGAGACGCCGTGCAGATCATGGAGGAATTCGCCGAGATTCCGCGAATCGGGATTGCCACGCGTCACGATGTGATAGTGATTGGCAAACACGGCCCACACTTCGAGTTGCCAGCCGCATTCTTTGGCCAAGGCGAGCAGGTGTCGTTCAAGCAAATCGCGCTTCTCCGGCGTGTCAAAGAGGTGCTGTTTGTGCAGCGTGCCGGCGGTGACGAAATAAACGGCGTTGTCCGCCAGACGATGCAACGGTGCATGCGGCCAGTCCTTGGGCGGCAACTGGGATTTTAAATCTGCAAGACGCACGGATGGCAGCTTGAAAGTGCCCGGGACTGAAGGCTCTGGAGGGAGCGGAACGTGCGAAGCCGGAGTCATGCTTTGAAACTGCCGGAACCGAATTATGGTGGAAAGGCCAAAACGTTCGCATTGTTTGAAGCAAAAGCGGCGCTAAAGCGACCGCAGTCCAGACGCTGGCGCGAATGCCGGACCTCACCAAACCTCGCGAAGCGTCTGGACTGCGTGCGTGTTCACCGCCGCTTTTCTTGTCTGCTTTCAATCCTCCGCCCGCTCGCCCGCGGGAGCCATTTTGACGATACGCGGGAAAAATTTCGCGAGGGGTTCCACCAGGTCGGTTTGCGCGGCCATGACTTCTTCGATGTTTTTATAGACCATCGGCACTTCATCCAATCCGGCGGAAATCAATTTCACGCCGCGTTCGTCCAGATAGGGCTGCACCATCTTCCAGTTGTAGGTTTCCTTCGCCTTGTGACGGCTCATCACCCGGCCCGCGCCGTGTGAGGCGGAGTTGAGCGACGCGGCGTTGCCCTTGCAGCGCGCCACAAACGTCGGGCTGGCCATCGAACCGGGTATCACGCCCAGCACACCCGCGCCCGCCGGCGTCGCGCCTTTGCGATGGACGATGACATCGCGTCCGCCGTGGTGTTCCTTCCACGCGAAGTTGTGATGGTTTTCGATGTCCAGCAGCACGCCCGCGCCGAGATGCCGCGCGATGTGTTTGTGGATGAGGTAGTGATTCGCGGAGGCGTATTTGCCCATCAACTCCATCGCTGCCCAGTATTCCCGGCCGTCGGCTGAATCGAGATCGAGCCACGCGAGATAGCTGAGTTCCTTCGGCAAATCCCTGTGCTGCGCACGCGCGACACGGCTGTAATGGTCGCAAACCTGCGCGCCGGTGCCGCGGCTGCCGCTGTGGCTCAACAAGGCGAGATACTTGCCGGGTTCAAGGCCGAGTTCCTTGTTCTCCAAGGTGAATTCGCCGAACTCAACGAAGTGATTTCCGCTGCCGCTGGTGCCGAGTTGCGCCGCGGCCTTGTCACGGAAACGTTTCGTGACGGGGCTGACGGACCAGTCCTCGTCCATGACCGGATGCGAGCGACGATGTTTGAATTCCACGCCGATGCCGAAGCGCGTCTCGGCTTCGATGGCGCGGATGAGATCGGTTTCGTGGCGGCGGAGATGATCCAGCGGCAAATCGAGCACGGTGAGTTTGACGCGGCAGGCGATGTCCACGCCCACGGCGTAGGGGATGACAGCGTTGTCGGTGGCGAGCACGCCGCCGATGGGCAGGCCATAGCCGACATGGGCGTCGGGCATGAGCGCGGCGGCGACGGACACGGGCAGGCGGCAGGCGTTCTCCATCTGCTGGAGCGCGTTGGCGTCCAGGTCCACGCCCCACTGGCGGTAAGGAATGGGTTGGCCGGGCATAGTTGCACGGAGAAGTTAAGCCTGAAAAACAGAAGTGAGAAGTGAGAAGTGAGAAGGGCGCCAACCGCCTGAAGGCGGAACTCCAAACGGTGGCAATGCCCGATTGTGCCCGGGCGCACCTCGATACCACCATCGGAACGCCGGATTTATCCGGCAGCAACACGCGCCGGTTGCACACCCGCCGGATGAATCCGGCGTTCCGCGCGGACGCGGCATCGTGCATTGGTGGCGGTGCCCGGTTGTGCCCGCATTGAAAGCAGTTGCAAAGTGAAACTGGCAATGTTATTGAAAAGCCGCCATGAGCGAACCAACGATTGCCCAGAAATTTCCATTCGTTCAACCGGCCCAGCCGGGCACCTTTTGGTGGTGCGCGTGCGGCGCGTCGAAGAAGCAGCCGTTCTGCGACGGCTCGCACAAAGGCACCGGCCTCGGGCCGCGCAAAGTGGATATCGCCGAAGCGAAAACCGTCGCGTGGTGCGGTTGCAAGCACTCGAAGAACGGCGCGTTTTGCGATGGCAGTCACGGCAATCTGCCGTGAAATGTTAAATCGTTACATCGTTAAAACGTAAAAATCGTCAGCAAAACAAAAAGATAATTCCATGGATACAGGGGGAGCCGAAAGCATTGAAACTCGCAAATTCAAGGACGCAATTCTCGCGGAAATTTTCAACGCCTACAAAGAGTCTGGAACGGTATACCAAAAAACGGCGGATCCAGAAATCCAGCGAACGATGCTGGATTTGAAGCGATGTTACGATCTGGCCATTCTCCATCTATCACCGCTGGGCGTTCACGCTGAGAAACTCTGGGACGAAATGAGAACGCCATTTTCAAGTCAGGACACCGCCCACAATCATAATCGGCCGGGTGGGGCAGGGTTGCGATCCGGATTGGAGGATTAACACTGGTTGCACGGTCTGTCTCAGGCTTTCTTTTTCCTAAAGAACTGTCCGGTTTCGGCAACGTTTAGAACGGAAAGATCAAGTCCCGACTCCGGAGCCCTCTCCTTGGCGATTTTAAGCTGGCGCGCAATGCGTTTGACCGCCGCCGCCGCATAATACTTCACCACACCTACACCGGAGTGGGACTTGAAAATCACGACCAGCAGGGAGTGTTCGTCAACATTGATGACGAACATGCTGAAATTTTCGCCCTGCTGGTAAATGCTGTTGAAATTGGTTTCGTTGACCAGGCCGGCGATGGTCTGGTTGGCCATGAACGCACCGGACGCCAGCGCGCCGATGGTGGTCAGGTCGAAATCATGCGCGTCACCCTGATGCGTGATGAGGAAACCGCCCTTGTCAATGATCAGCGCGGCCGTCGCGTCGGTGCTCGCGATGAATGCGCGTAACGTTTCATCGCACCGCCGAATGTCATCCTCGATAAGTTGGGGCAGGGTGGCCATGTCATGCGTATTGTGGAACGCTTTGGTTGATGAATTTGTGCAACAGCAGGCGCGTGATCATGTTCAGTGTTTCGAACACG
>Ga0224534_1001063_pt1 | contig 15229 bp, 16 predicted proteins | sample 714E12024metaG_FD_172012 | JGI IMG/M metagenome (GOLD analysis project Ga0224534, IMG submission 172012) | Peat soil microbial communities from Stordalen Mire, Sweden - 717 E1 20-24 | ecosystem: Environmental > Terrestrial > Soil > Wetlands > Peat | place: Sweden: Norrbotten County, Stordalen... | reverse complement strand
GTTCGCTGACCCCACAACAGATTGCTGAAGGGCAGAGTGAGGCGGCTAATCCGGTGCCTAATTCTGAGTCGGTAGCCGCGGTTAAGTTTGAAAGAGATTTTTTTGAAAAATATCCAGACCTGAAAGCGCACAGGGCAGTTGTTGACGCTGTCGCCCAAAAGCTAGAGGCGAGTGGATATAAAGGTGAAAGCCGGGAGGCGGTCATGGAAGAATATGCGAAAGAGGCAAGAGAGGAATTGGCACGCCAGCGAGGGTCTTCCCCATAAATCTGACAGGCGATGCACCAGCGATACAAGAAGCTTTTCCAAGGGAGCGAGTTGTTCCAGATTGTCGCCGCAATAAACGACGCGGGTGTCCACGAGGGAGGAAGATTTCAATTTCGTGGCAGGGATGCGTTGCTGCGCGTCCTGGCTGACCGGCAGGTCAGCCCTACCTTTGACAGCAGCTTTCTTGGCCATGAGTGGAGATTAGACAAGCGTTGCGGCTCCGTCAATTCACCGGCTTTGCCGGTCTTGTCCGCAATACCAGTAACGCACCGAAGGAAAACAAAACGGCGCTGTAACCGAACGCCACGCTGGTGCCCGCCATCGTCCACAACGCGCCGACGATGATGCTCGACAGGAAATCGCCGACGCCGTTCACGGTGGCCAGCACGCCAAACGCCATGCCGTGGTGTTCCTCACCCACCAGTTCCGCGCAAAACGAGTCTTCCAGAGTTTCTTCAATCGCCACATACATGCCGCTGAGAACAAAAATGATGCCGAGCAACCCAATCGTCATCGGCGCAACCACAATCAACAGGGCCATCACCGCCGCCAACGCGTAACCGGACGCGAGCACGAACTGTTTTTTGAAACGGTCCGCCAGCCAGCCCGCCACGTAGGCGAACCCGGCGTAAAATATGTTCCGTAACACGTAAAATCCGACGGCGACGCTGGCCGCCCTTGCCGCGCCCAGCGCTGGCGTGAGCTTTTGCGTCGCCAGCAGGATCAACAGCGTGGGGGCGAAGTCGCCTGCGCCGAAAATTCCGACGGCGACGAGAAATTTCCGGTAAGGCCGCGGCAGCAAACGCAGCCGGGCACCGAACGAGACGTGCGACACGGGTTTACGCTCCTTTTCCCGGACAAAAAATGTGATCACTCCGGCGGCGCAAACGCCGGGAATGAGCGTCAGCAGGAAAATGTGACGGTAATTGTGTCGCAGCGCGGCGAGCAAAACAAAGGCCGTGGCCGGGCCGACTATCGCGCCGACGGTGTCCATCATCCGCTCGAAGCCGAAGGCGCGACCGTAGGTTTCCTTCGTGACGGCGGCGGCGAGCAACGCCTTGCGCACGGGCGTGCGGACGCCGCGTCCGAGCCACGCGAGCGACCGCGAAATCAAAATGTGCCAGGCCGCCGTCGCCAGTCCAAAAGACGCCGTGCCGAGCGCGGTGACGAGATAGCCAACGACGGCGATGGGTTTGCGGCGTTGCAGTTTGTCCGTGTAAAAGCCGGACGCCATCTTGGCGAAGCTGGACAGGCCGTCGGCGACGCCTTCAATCACGCCGAGCCACGCCGCCGCCGCGCCCATGGAAGCGAGAAACGCGGGCAGGACGGTGGTGGCGATTTCGTGCGACCAATCGCTGAGCAGCGATGCCAGCCCGATGCCGAGGACGGTGCGGTTGAGCCAGCGGAAGCGTGGGGTTGAAGGGTTGTTCGCCATGATCAGCCGAGGAGGAGCAGGATTGCCATGCCGGCAACCGTGGTCAGAATCGTGATCGGGATGCCGAACCGGGCGTAATCCCAAAACCCCACTTCGCAATGGCCCCGGGCGGATTCCACCACGATGATGTTGGCCACCGAGCCGAGGATGGTCAGGTTGCCGGCGAAGGTGGTGGCCAGCGCCAGCACCTTCCACATCAGGGCGGGATTGGCGAAATTGGGGATCCATTTTCCGGCCACGAGCACGAACGGCACATTGGAAAAAATGTTGGAGCCGGCCACCGAAAACCACGTGAGGTTCCAGGCCTGCGAGGTTTGCGTGGCGCCGAACACGCCGCGCAAGTGCGAGTAAACCTGGTCCGGCAGGCCGGTGGTGTTCAACCCTTCCACCACGACGAACAGCGCGGCAAAAAACACGAGCAGATGCCAGTCCACGAGCTTGAGCACCTGGTGGGTGTCGCGGCGCGCCAGCACCATCACGAGTGCTCCGCCCGCCAGCGCCGTCCAGGCCAGGTTGAAGCCGGCGACAAACCCGGCAAACACGAGCGCCAGCGCGGCCAGCGCAATCATCATCAACGGGCGGTCGAACGGGCGCACGGGGTCTTCGCTCCGTTCGATCCGGGCCACGCGCAGCATTTTGCCAAAGCCGAGACGAAGCACGGCGTATTCAATGGCCAGGCCAACAATGGCCACGGGCAGCAGCGACGCGGAGAAATGCACGAACGGGAGTTGCGAGAGGCTGCCGATGATCATGTTCTGCGGGTTGCCGACGAGGGTGGCCACGCTGCCGAGATTGGCGCTCATGGCCAGGGCGAGCAGATACGGAGGCAGGGGCAACCGCCCGCGCACGATCACGGCCACGACCAGCGGAGTGAGCATGAGGCACACCGTGTCATTGACCAGCAACGCCGAGAGCACGCCCGAGGCGACGATGAGGTAGAGCAGCAACCGTTGCGGGGTCTTCGCCGCTTTCAAAATGTAATCGGCCGCCCAGTCGAAGAAACCGGCCAGGCTCAGATACGCCGAGATGAGCATCATACCCAGCAGCAGCACGAGCGTGTTGTAATCCACCGCGCGATAGGCCTGCTCGGGCGTCAGCACGCCGGCGGTGACCATCAGCACCGTGCCAAGCAACGCCGCCGCGGGACGGTTGAGCGGAAGAATTTTCAACCGCCGCCCGCTGATGAGGACGTAGGTGAAGGCGAAAATGACGATGGCCAGGATTTCCCGCGTTTCGTTCATGGGATGCACGACACGTGTCAGCGTCTCAATTTGGCCGTGAACGCACAAGCCCGGGTCAAGCCCGGTACCACCAAGACACGAGGTCGCCCCGGCTGTGGAACGCCGGATTCATCCGGCAAGCGGGCGACTCGCGTGTGGGGCTGCCGGATAAATCCGGCGTTCCGGGGGATGATTTCCGGGTACGCCCTGGCGATGTTCGGTTCGTTTTCACTTTCGAAATGAACGGCTAATCGAATGGAAAAATTCCGGACCGAAGGTGAATTGCCAGGCAATGTAAACTTGAAAATCAGTCGGGCCGTCAAGGGAACGGCCGGCGGAGAAGAGCAGATGCTGGTGTTCGGTGAAATCAATGACGGTTCCCACGTTGAACGCGGTGTCGCCCCGGCCGCCGTCTTCCATGGCAGTGCGATGGTAAATTTCGCAGCCGACCAGGACGTTGTTCCGCACCTGGCACTGGACTACCGCGCCGCCAAAGCCCCAGTTTTGGTTTCCCGCGCCCGGGTTGATGCCGTATCCGCCGCCGCCGTAAATCGTCCAGTCGCCAAAACTTTTCTGGAGCCACAGCGGCAGGAACGCCTGCCATTGTCCGCTGCCCAGACTGCGCGCGCTGTCGCCGGTCGGAGCTTCGACCTGGGGGAACACGCCGGCTTGCGGGAGCAGGGATGTTTCCTGGAGGAAACGGAATTTGACACCCAGTTCCGTGTCGCCATAACCGTATTGCGCCGCGCCGTTTTTCGGGGCGTCATAGGCCAATGGTGCAATAAGGTGGAGTTGCACGTTGGTGATGACGCCATAATTCAGTTCGAAGTGCGGGGCGGTGCCGGACCAGCCATCCGACGTCTGGGTGTGTTGTGAAGCGATGTAAAACTCCCAATGTTGATAATCCACCGGTTCCGGGTCGTCGGTGACAAACGGCGGGCCAGCGAGGAGTCCAAGCGTTGAAAAGACAAACAGCATGGCCGCCCAGGTGATTGATGTCCGGGTGAGGCTGGAATTAAACCGGGTGGTGAAAGCTGTAAATGGCTTTTGCGGGGGCTGGCAGGTTTTCATTTCATGGTTTCCTTGCCGGTTGCCGCCAGTTGCCCGTCCACCGACCATCGTCCCGCCCCAACGCACAGCAGAAAGACCAGGCCGAGGACCATGGAAAAGTCCGTGCGCGCCTCGTGCATCATGCTCAGGAAACCGTAACGCGGCAGGTCGGGCAACGTGAACGTCCAAAAACCGTGCCCCAGCAGGATGGGAATTTTGGTGGAAAGAATGGCCACCGAAATGTTGATGAGCAGGGGAATGGCCGCGAGCCGGGTCAGCAAACCGATCAACACCAGCGCGCCGCAGACAATTTCCACGCCGCCGACGAACGGCCCCATTACTTCGGGGGCCGGAATGCCGATTTTGGCAAACCGTCCCGCGCCCAAGGCGGCCGAGTAAAGAAACTTCAACACGCCTTCGAGGGAAAACACGCCGCCGACCATCAAGCGGATGAGCACGGTGGCGTCAGACGCTTTACCGAGATTGAATTTGGCCACGCTCATTTTTTGCTCCCAGTTTCGACACGAAGCGTTTGGGTGTCCAATGGTTCGGTCTTGCGCCAGTTACGCGCCAACCAACCGGCCGATGTTCTCCGAAACCAATTCGCACCTCCCGCCATTTTTCAACCGCGGCGCGATTTGATTGCCTGATTCGTTCATTCGTTTATGCGGTGGATACTCCCACATGCGGGGGTGTTCTGACAAGAGGTCACACAGTCTTCAACTGCGTCCGGAAGGCTTCAAGTTCCCGGATGGCCTCGCGCAACAATTTAACCTCGCTGCGGGTTTGTTCGAGTCGCAGCAAGCGCGCCTGCAAATCCGCCGTCGCTCCCTGAGCGAGATATTCGGTAATGCGGGCCAACTCCGCGTTCAGTTCCGCCACGATTCGATCCATCGTCCGTGTGTCGTCCTCTGAAAACTGTCCATAGCCTCGCATGTGCTCCGGCGCAATTTCGGCGATGGCAATTCCTGCAAAACTCAAATGGCCGCGCGCGGCCCACAGCGCGCCGGAAATCGGCGGTCGCAGCGGAATTTTTAACTCTTCGAGGATGCGTCGCATGGCCTCGCGCACGCGAACGATATAATCGTGCGTCACCTTGCGCTGAATGGGGGTGGTGTCCTGCGAATGCTCCTGAAAAGGAGAAGCAGAGCCGGCTGAGGCCATGATGCGCTCCGCTTCGGAGAGCAGGTTGTCCACGTATTGAAACGTGCTCAACAGATGCCGTTGATGGTTTTCGTTCAAGGCCATTTCACGCCGTCGGGAATAGCTTGTGGATGCGCCGGTCCAGGTCCAGTAGCCGAAGCGCGTGGGGATTGCTCAAATCATAACGGCCGCGCGCGATCTCCTTCAGCAATTCGCACAAAACCTTTGGGCTTCCTGCCGCGCGACGATGCAGCCACGCAACAATGTTCAACGTCTCAGCGGGCACGCTGCCGCAACGCACGGCTGCTTCCACCAGCATTTGGGTTTCTCTGGGATGAAACGGCTGCAACTCCACGTGCTCGAATCGCACCAGCAACGGCCAGATGTGGCCGATGTCCCACGAATGCTCCGACCGCGCGCACAACCACACCGGCACGCGCTCGGTCACATTCTCGATGAACGAGCTGAGTTTCGGAGTCGTCCAACTTGCCCCGTCAAAGACCACGGCGCGCTTCGTTCCTTTGAGCAACTTCAACAGGCGATTCTTGCGTTGGACAATATGGAGATCGCCGGCTTCCAAATCAAATCCGCGCTCCAACGCTTCACAGATTTCACTCAGGCGCTCCGACGCCGGGCAGACGCGCAGGCCGAGCGATTCACGCAAACGCGCGACGAGCGCCGATTTGCCAACTCCTTCCGGGCCAAGAATCAGCACATGCTTGCGCTGCTTGTGCAGCCGTTGGAGCAGCGCGATTTCCTTTATTCGACCGACAAAAGGAAGCGCGAGCTTGCGCGGTTCGTTTGAACTTGTCGTTTGCATGACTCGCTACCGTTTCAAAACTACCGATTCGGTAGGAGTCATCAGTCCCGATGGATCGGGACGGTTTGCCGCAGGCGCGGCCCGGCAAACTCCATTGCCGGCAAGAGATTATTGCCAGGCGCTTCGGAACAGCACACCGCCATACCGCGCCTTCTTGCTCAACTCCTGTTCGATCACGAGCAGGCGGTTGTATTTCGCGATGCGCTCCGAGCGGCAGAGCGAACCGGTCTTGATTTGGCCCGCGCCTGTTCCGACCGCAAAGTCGGCAATAAAAGCGTCCTCGGTTTCGCCGGAGCGATGCGAGATGACCGCGCCGTAATCGGCTTCTTGCGCCATTGCCACGGTCTCAAGGGTTTCAGACACCGTGCCGATTTGGTTCAGCTTGATGAGAATTGCATTCGCGATACCGTCGCGGATGCCTTCGGCGAAAATTTTCGGGTTGGTGACGAAGTTGTCGTCGCCGACAAGTTGCAGCTTCTTGCCCAGTGCCCTGGTGATGGCCAGCCAGCCCTCGCGGTCCTCCTCGCCCATGCCGTCTTCGAGCGAAACGATGGGATATTTTTTCACCCATTCTCCGTAAAGCTCGACCATCTGCGCCGGAGTCTTGCGCGAGCCGTCGGATTTCTTCATCACATACTTGCCGTCGTCGTAGAATTCGCTGGCGGCCGGGTCGAGGGCGATGGCGATGTCCTTGCCTGGTTTGTAACCGGCAGTTTCAATGGCTTCCACAATCACATCCACGGCTTCGTCATTTGTCTTGAGGTTGGGCGCAAAGCCGCCTTCATCACCCACCGAGGTCACCAAGCCGCGTTTCTGCAAAAGCTTCTTCAAGGTGTGAAATGTCTCCGCGCCGTAGCGCAGCGCCTCGGCAAACGTCCGTGCGCCGATGGGGAAGAGCATGAATTCCTGGAAGTCCACGTTGTTGGTTGCGTGCGCGCCGCCGTTGAGCACGTTCATCATCGGCGCGGGCAAAAGGTAGGGCGCGTCAGTCTCCTGCGCGCCGCTTTCGTGACCATCTCGTTCGGCGCGCACGGAGTGACGCGCCCTACCATGCAGCTTGCGAATGTAAGCGTAGAGCGGCAGTCTTGAATCCAGCGCGGCGGCGCGACACACGGCCATTGAGACGCCGAGGATCGCGTTCGCGCCGAGTTTGGATTTGATTTCCGTTCCGTCCAGTTCACACATGAGGCTGTCGATTTCCTTCTGCGTGTGCGGCGATTTGCCTTTCAGTTTCGGCGCAATGGTCTTGTTGACGTTGACTACGGCTTTGAGAACGCCTTTGCCGCCGTAGCGCTTGGCGTCGCCGTCGCGCAGTTCGACGGCTTCACGGATGCCGGTGGACGCGCCTGACGGCACGCAGGCCGAAGCCGTGATGCCGTTGTTGAGCGCGACGTTGACCATGACGGTCGGGTTGCCGCGCGAGTCGAGAATTTCCAGTGCGGTGATGTTTTGGATTTTGGTCATAAATTTCATTGTTTGACGATCAACACGCTGCAATGGGCGTGGTCGCTGATGCGGTCGGCGGTGTCGCCGAGCAGGCGGCCCCATAACTCGGAATGATCGCTGTGCCCGACGACAATCAGGTCGTAGGCGCCTTCATCGGCGAAGCGCAAAATGGTTTTGGCCGCGTGGCCCCGGCGCGTTTCGCAGCGGATGGGAATTCCGTGTCCAGTCGCCACCTCCTGGATTTCCCGTGAACGTTCCTTGAAATATTCGTCCGCCGCTTCCGCCTCCTCCTCGTATTCGCCGGGCAGGTCGGAGTGGCGCGGCAGCAACTCACGCACCCAAAGGGCGCAAAGGTCGGTGTTGAATCCTTTGGCCAGCACCGCCGCGCGCTGCAGCGCGGCCTTGCCGCCTTTGGAGCCGTCGTAACCGACAAGGATTTTTTTGAACATAACGCCTCACTTTCCCGTTGGCGCCGGTTGGCGCGGTTTTTTGTTGTTGATTCGTTCGCTGTAAATTTTGCCCCATTCGACCATCGTTTCAATCGTGGGCTGGAAAAATTTTTGCGCGATGAGCGTCGGCACGAACGCGCTGAGAATGACGACGGTGACGAGCACGGTGTATTGGGCCTGGTCAATGATATGGTTTTGCAGGCCGAACAGCGCGGAGATGGTGCCGAACGTCAACCCGGTGGACATCAGCAGCGTGGTGTAATTCGCCTCGCGGTTGCGCATGTAAAAAACCTTGGTGAGCGGCCACACACCGATGAATTTCGTCACCATTTTTATCAGCAGCAGAATCATAATGACACCCAGCGCCGACCACAAGGCGGGCAGCGAGACGAAAAGCCCCGCCTTGATGAAATAAAAAGGCGTGAAGATCGTGAACGCGATGGTGCGCATCCGGTGCACGAGCGTTTTGTCGCGCAGGAACACGCCCGCGACGACGAGGCCGACCAGATAGGCGGGCAACACCGCTTCGCTTTTAGCGGTGGACGCCAGCCCGCCGAGAAAAAACAGCACGAGGAAGATGAACTTTACTTCCGGCTCGCTCACGCGCGTCGCGCCAAGTTTGGTGATGATGAACTGGGTCCACTTCGGCATGAACCAAAGCACCACCGCCGTGACTACCACGAAAACTACCAGCCAGATGTTGAAGTCGGCAAAAAGTGAGCCGAGCGCCAGCACCGTGCCTAAATCTGTGATGAAGCACGCCGCCAGAATCGTTTTGCCGAGTGGAGTCTGGCCAAAACCGCCTTCGATCATCACCGCGTAAACGACGGCGACGGACGTGGTGGACAGGGCGATGCCGGCGATTTGCGCCTGGTGCAGCGGCCAGCCGAGCACGAATTGCGCGAACAGCCACACGCAGGCAAACGGAAGCAAAAACGACAGCACGCCAATCGCCATGCTGGCGCGAAGATTGGCGCGCAACGAGACCGGGTCAATTTCTGCGCCCGCCAGAAACGTCAGCACGCCGCTGCCCAGCATCGCCAGGAAGTTGATCCAATCGGTCGTTTGTAAAATGTGCTGGCCGCCGTCGAAGTGAATGTTGCCGGCGATGACACCCACCAGGATTTCTATGAGTGCGACGGAAATGCCGACGCGGATGGAAATCAAGCTGGCGATGAATGCCAATCCCATCCAAATGGCCGCCACAAACCAAATGTTCTCATGCATAAACAAACTCCCACCAATGCGGTTTGGTAGGAGTCATCAGCGCTGAAAACAGTCAGCCCCGAAAGCTTTCGGGGTAGCGCAGTTCACCCTTCAGGGGTTGGCAAACTCCATTGCCGGGGAAATTGATAGCGGGCAGACCGTGGTTTGGCAACCGGAAATCGGTTTCGTAACGGCAAGGTTTTGATTCATGGTTTGCCATTCCAGGCCGGCAATTGGACAAACCCGCTTTTCCGTTCGCTCTTTTCCCAGGGCCGTCTAACAAAGGCACCGGCCGTTGTCAAAACGAATTGACCGCAACGGTTTGGTTCTTTAGCCTTGCTTTGAAGGTCGAAGGTCAACCATCAGATAAATTTAATCCACTGGATTTATGGTGCGACTGCGTATTGAAGGAAGGGCGTACGGCTTGCAGGAAATCCTGCTCAAACCGGGATTGAACCGGCTGGGACGGATCGCGGACAACGATTTTCAAATTAACGACGATTCCATTTCCAGCCATCATTGCCAGATTGAACTAAAAGACGGCGTCATCACCGTGTTGGATCTGAACTCCACCAACGGGACCTTTCTCGACGGACAACCCATTCAACAGGCGGTGCTTCATCCCGGACAGGTCTTGTGCCTGGGAACGGTGCCCATGGTTTGTCAGGTCGACCCTGTCATGGAATCGGCGGACATTCCTGCCGGACCGCCTTCGGGCGCGTCCTCATCGGCGGCAAATCCCGCCGGCATTCCGGTTGCCGTCAACACCGACGTGTGCGGCCAGCATCCCCAGGCTGCCGCCAAGTGGTGTTGTGTCAAATGCGGTGGCGCGTTCTGCACGGCTTGTGTGAAGACCACCCGGGTGGGCGGACAGTTTTTTCGCGCGTGCCCCAAGTGCGGTGGCAGTTGTGTGAGCGTTGCCGAATACACGCGCCTTACGACCCCGGCCCCCACCAATTTCTTTGCCCGTTGGCGGGAGGCATTTGCCTATCCGCTCAAGAAGTTTTGGAAATGACTTGCTGGCTTTGTCTCATCATGAGTGTCGGCTAACGTTGAAACGCGGTTGCTGGGACTGCTCTACTTCACCAACAAATCAAAGCTGGCATGGTTTGAGTGAAGTGAGGCGCGCCACCGTATTCAGCCCGACGATTTGGCAATCGCAAAGCCGTTTTACATCACTGGCGGCGTGACCGGCATTGGCGGCGCGGCTGGCGGGAACACGTCATACTCCGGCCCGAACTGCGCCAGAAAGCAGAGCGAATAGCATCGTTTGAATATCAGGACCGGCAGCAGCAACACCGTGCCCACGTACGGCAAAAGCATCAAACAACAGCAACAGCATGTCGCGAACATGACCACCATGACCATCAAGCCAATGGCCATCGCCAGCACGATCGAGAACAGGAAATACAGGATGAACTGGCCCGCGTTGGCTGAGAGCAGCGCCCACAACTCCCGCCAGGCTTTCAAGCACCGGTTACGCCGCAGAAACATGATCGGCACCACAAAATCCGTCGTGAGCTTGTGGATTATGGCAAACACAATGGCCACCCCAATCAGTACCAGCGCAAGGCCGACCGCACCCAGTATGCCGCCGACGTCCGGCTCGCCGCGCTGCACCATCCGGAAAACCATCACGGCGATCAACACCACCAGTGACAGGGAAAGAACCCACCCGATCAGTCCCAGCCCCAGCCGGAACAGAAACAGGCTGTTTCCCTCGTGCGCGAACTGGCTCCACGGTTTTGAGACCTCCGCCTTGTCGAGCGCCACGCAGTGCAGGAACATGAATTTGCCCCGGCTGTTGAGCCACAGAAAGAGCAGCCAAAGCCCCAAACAGATGACCACCAGGAAGGCTGCCAGGGGGATGATCCATTCAAGATTGCTGAGGACATAGTTCTTGGCCTGCTCGAAATCGTGGCGAAATTCGGCGCTGCCGTGATTGTTGCCGCCGCCTGGCACGTGGAAATTAAACCATCCGCCTCCGCGTTCCCCTAAAAAAGCCAGCCAGGCGCAGAAGCCGATGATGAACCACTTGCCGAGGTCGAACGGCTGGAACAACACGCGCTTCACCCGCTCCAACGCCGGGCTGATGGGCTCGACCACGTTGATTTCCCGGGGTGGTGTTGTCATGGATTGAATCGGGTTCATCGGTGTCAAACCTTATTCCGCTCCGGACGGGCGGGGAAGTATATTTTGGAACGGAAATTGTAACGAACCACAACTCCCAGTTGGGTGACGGACAGGAAGGCATAATTACGAATGAAAGGCGGATTATGAATCAAGGGGGCGTACCTGGGCACTGCGACGGGAACGCCGCATTCATGCGGCAGCGGGCACACGTGATTAAATGTCCTGCCGGATGAATCCGGCGTTCCTTCCGAAACGATGCAACTTGGCTTATCGCAGTGTCAAGGTGCACCCAATCAAGGCTTGCGGGTCAACGCTTTCTTGACTCGCCGCGCGCAACTTTTATGATGTCTGTTTCGGATTTTGAAGTTTGAAAATTTAAAAAACCAATTATGAGCAAAATTGTTGATATCCAGGCGCGCGAAATCCTCGACTCGCGCGGTAACCCCACGGTGGAAGTTGATGTGACGTTGTGCTGCGGCGCGTTCGGGCGCGCGGCGGTGCCCAGCGGCGCCAGCACCGGCGAACACGAAGCCATCGAACTCCGCGACGGCGACAAAAAACGTTTCGGCGGCAAGGGCGTGCTGAAGGCCGTCAAGAACGTCACGGACGTCATCGCGCCCAAGCTCATCGGCCTTGACCCGTTCGATCAACTGACCGTGGATGCCACCATGCTCAAGCTCGACGGCACGGAAACGAAGTCGAAGCTCGGCGCGAACGCCATCCTCGCCGTTTCGCTGGCGAACGCCAAGGCCGCCGCCGCCGGGCTGAACCAGCCATTGTTCCGTTACCTCGGCGGGCCGAACGCGAAAGTCCTGCCCGTGCCGATGGCCAACGTCATCAACGGCGGCGCGCATTCGGACGCGCCGATTGATTTTCAGGAATTCATGATCATGCCGCTCGGCCTGCCGACGTTCAGCGAAGGCCTGCGCGCGATTGTGGAAACGTTTCACGCGCTGAAATCTGTTTTGAAAAAGAAAGGCTTCAGCACCGCCGTCGGCGATGAAGGCGGGTTCGCGCCCAAGCTCGGCAGCGTGGAAGACGCGCTGGAAACCATTATTCAAGCCATCAAAGACGCGGGTTACAAGCCGGGGAAGGACATTTATTTGACGCTCGATCCTGCCGCGTCCGAATTTTACGTCGGCAACGCGAAATACACGTTCAAGAAAAGCACCGGCGAAACTGTGACCGGCGACGACCTCGTGAGTTTTTACGCGAAGCTCGTGGCAAAATATCCGATTGTCAGCATTGAGGACGGCTGCGGTGAAAGCGATTGGGCAACATGGAAAAAACTCACGGACAAAATCGGCGACAAAGTCCAGCTTGTCGGCGACGATATTTTCGTGACCAACCCGAAATTCCTGCGCAAAGGAATTGAGACCGGCACGGCCAATTCCATTCTCATCAAGGTGAACCAAATCGGTTCGCTCACCGAGACTTTGGATTGCGTCGAACTGGCCAAGTCCAACGCCTACACCGCCGTCATCTCGCATCGCTCCGGCGAGACCGAGGACGCGACCATCGCGGACATCGCCGTGGCGACGAACTGCGGCCAGATCAAGACCGGCAGCTTGAGCCGCACGGATCGTCTGGCAAAATACAATCAACTCCTGCGCATCGAACAGTTGCTCGGCAAGAACGCCGTCTATGCCGGCACGAGCGCATTACCGAAGGGGCGGTGATAGTATTACCACTCGTAGCAGCCGAGGTAACGAGGCTCTAACTTTCGGAATCCAGCCGTGGAATCGCGGTTGGATTTTTTGTTCTCGGAGGCTACGCTTCGTTTGATGAAGAAATCTGGTGCAGCGCCGCAGAAGAAGCCGCTCGTCACGGTGAAGGTGAATTTGACCAATCTTCTTGACGAACTCGCCTCGCGCGAGGGCAGACTTTCTCGGAAGAAGGTTCGCTCAATCTCGATGGACGCGGTCGCCGACTCCGAACCAGTGTGGTCGGTCGTTCCGCGCAGAATCGCGCGTCAGTTAGGACTGCGTGTTCATCGGGCTTGGAACGGGTGGCAGACAGACGGCGTTACGTTCAAACTGGCGGGCAGGAGCACCTCGGAAAGCGCGCTGGTCGGCGGCAGGCACATCCTCATTGGCCGAACCGTCTTGATGGGAACTGATTTGCTTATTGATGCTCCGCGAGCGCGTGTCATTCCGAATCCGAAACATCCCGACGGGCCGGTGTTCCGGGTCTGATGTCGGTGGCCGTGGCGACGAACTGCGGTCAGATCAAGACCGGTTCGTTGAGCCGCACGGATCGTCTGGCAAGATACAATCAACTGCTGCGTATCGAGCAATTGCTGGGCAGGAATACTGTTTACGCCGGCACCAGCACATTGCCGAAAGGGTGGTAACAACGGAGCGCCGAACTCCGATTCGGCGCAAATCCGCCAGACTTTGAAACGTGCCGATTTGGAAATCGGCGCTCCAATTCAAGGCCGGGGCATAGCCCGGCCCTGTGAAGCCGTCGCAGTTTTCAGGTTATGGCAGTTGTGTGGCGCGATAGAAGCGTTGTGACTGGCCGGCTCCGCCCGCATCCACCGCCTGCACGACACCGCCGCTGCCGGGGATGTTGTTGGTCACCATCGTCCACGATCCACCCAGATTGTTCTTACCGTCAATCTGGTAGTTTCTGCCGAAGACGGTCGTGAAGTTCAGGAGGATGTCATTGCCTGCCTTGGCAATCGCGGTCATGCGCAGATTGGGATCAGCCTCGTAAGCCCCGATGTCGCTGCCGTCGCCGCCCGCGACTGCGGGAGAGCCGATGGGGCGGGGCAAACCGCGCTGGTCGGTGGTCAGGCCGCTGCTGTTGCCGGCATCTAAGGCCGGGCTGTCGAATCGCAATGGATGCGTGGGCGTTGGGCCACCCAGATAAGTCAGCGGGCCGAGCTTCGGGTCTTGGTTGTAGATGTTGTGGGCCGTGAGGTTGGTGATGGTGCAACCATTGGTGTTTTGAATAAGATTGTAATCTTTCGAGTTGATTGTGCCGCTGCTATCAGCCCCATTACCCGCAGAATTCCCAGCTACCATCGAATTGCGGACACTCACTATGCCGGAAACCACGTGGATACCGCCTCCTGAGGAACTGAGGATGAAATTGGAACAGACTGTAGAACTGTGAAGTGACATTGTTCCTGCACTCAGGATTCCACCACCACCACCAAAGACGTTTCCGGAAGCCCTGTTGCCAGAAATCGTGCAGTTCGTGATGGCTGCTGAACCTCGGTTGCATATACCACCTCCGTCAGCGGCCGAATTTGAAGAAATCGTGCAATCTGAAACTGTTAAACCGCCGCCGAAGAAGGAATTGTATATTCCACCACCATCGACGGCTACATTACCACTGACGGCGCTTCGGCTGAGCGTGAGCGATAAGCTGTTGAATATCCCTCCACCGCTATAGATGCCAGCGTTGCAGTTTGTAACAATGCAGTCGCTGATGGTCAGGAATCCATTGTTATTGATACCTGCGCCGTTCCGGTCACCCGTGCTGAGGTCGGTTCTCCCGTTTGCAATGGTTAGGCTTGAAATGCTTGCCACACTGGCCGTGAAGGGCAGTCTGAAAACACGATTCGAGTTATTACCGCTCACAGTCAGTATCTTCGCTCCAGGACCGATGATCGTGACTCCGTTGTTTTGGATGACGATCTCGTTGGTCAGCGTGATGGTACCAGTGACGGCGAAATTAATGGTGTCGCCGAGCGCGGCATCGGCGATGGCCTGCCGCAGCGAGCCGGCGCCGCCGTCATTCAGGCTGGTAACGGTGATGGTGGCTTGGGAGACGGTGATGCTGCCGAGCATCAGGGCGCAGATGCCGAGCAAACAGGCTAGGCGCTGGCGAAGTTTTGAGTTTGAGTTCATAGCTGGTTTTTCTTTCTGGTTTTGTGTTTGGCCGTTCCCGGTTTTCCGGTCAGGACCGCAGTTTAAGTGTTTTCCAATACGGTTGAGCGAGCAACGGGTTGGTCGTGAAGAAGCTGGTCAATCCGGCCAGCAACAGAAGCGTCTTGAGTAGCATTCTCATGTTTCAATCCCGCAGTGGAATAGTCCAATCTGACTCGCAGG
>Ga0224534_1001059_pt1 | contig 15274 bp, 6 predicted proteins | sample 714E12024metaG_FD_172012 | JGI IMG/M metagenome (GOLD analysis project Ga0224534, IMG submission 172012) | Peat soil microbial communities from Stordalen Mire, Sweden - 717 E1 20-24 | ecosystem: Environmental > Terrestrial > Soil > Wetlands > Peat | place: Sweden: Norrbotten County, Stordalen... | reverse complement strand
CGCCGCGCAGGTATTCGGACCAGACGCGCCGCACATGGCTGACGCTCAACCCCACCGCTTGGGCGATGGCTTCGGTGGACAGGTCTTGGCTGGCCCGCAGCCACAGGCATTGGAGCCGTTGAAAGGTCGATTTGCTGGGAGCCGCCAGCATCGCGCGATGAATCGCGCCGACCTGCGCGGCGGAAATTTCAGTTCGGGGGCGCATAACTGCCCCACCCTACTTTAGCAGCCTATTGATTGCAAGTTAGTATCAAACGCCACGATCGCACAAGCCTGAAGTGCGCGGCGACACAGGCCGCGAATTTTCCGGTGCTTCACTCCATCAAATCTTTCTTCGACAGCACCTGCGCCTGCATTTCGTTGATGATGATGCGGACGCGGGCGATCACCATGTCCTGCGTTTCGCCCAGCGCGTAGGATTTCAATTGCACGCGCACGGCGGCAATCGGCTCGCCATTCCGGTCGTTCAGCGGCATGTCCACCGCCACGGTCCCTTTGCCGTGGCCGATGGAAACCGTGCCGCTCGTGAATGCCTTTTTCTCCGCGTCCGTTCCCGGCTGGCCGGTTTCCGTTTCGTTCTTGCTGGCGAGAATGCGCATCTGTCCGTCGTCGTCGGGCGCGTAAATCCGCAAGCCCAGGATGCGCGGATATTTTTTCATGATGTCGCGCACGAGCGCCTGCGCCGCCGGCACCATCGGCGTGTAATCCACTGTCGTGTCGCCGAAATAACTTACCGCGTCGGACTTCGTCCAGAAACCGATTTTGCCGTTGGAAAAGGAGCTGTCGTTCAACGGCGGCATCACCGGCTTGTCGTCGAGCGCGCAGATGATCTGGTTGCCATCGCATTTGACGCCGAGCGTGTGCCAGGTGTTGGTGGCGATGTCCAGCGCCGGGCCGATGGGTTCGGAGCGGACGCCGTTCACGACCTTGTAGAAGCGCAGATTGCGGCCCAGCGCGCTGGCGCGAAGCACGTAAAAGTTCGACGCGTTCTGGAAACGGAACACAACGCCCGCCATCTGCTCGGCCACGCCACTGATGATTTTGAACTGCGTCGTCAGCTTGAAATTTTTGAATGTCAGGCCGTCGTAGATGAACATTGGAAACCGCTCGTCGGTCGGATCCTGGCTCAATTGGGCGAGCACGGGCCGCCGGACGGCGGGAGCCGTCCGCGTGATTTCCGGCATCAGCGGCGCGAAGGCCGACGGTGACTCGTCCGTGACGATTTTCCACTCGCCCGGCCGGCCCGCGCCGGCGAGGGCGTTGTGAAGGTTGGTCGGCGACTGGCCCGCGGCGTAATCGCTGAAGGCGATTTTGATTTCCGCGCCGGAAGCGGACACGGCCAGCGCCAGCCAGCAGCAAAAAACAAATCGTCTCATTCCGTTGAGGCTGGCAAAAAAAAGGCTGGGCGACAAGCAAATGCGCCCGGCCATGAATCTTGGTAGGGCGCGTCACTCCATGCGCGCTGCGGCGGGCAGAGGACTGCCCGCCCTACCGATTACGCCTTCCAGATCATGTCCGCCACGGTCTTGTTGGCGGGAATGAACGGGATGACGTGCGTGCTGTAAGGCGTGATGACGTCGAGGACGTAGGGTTCCTTGGCATCGAGCATCCGCTGGATGGCGGGGCGCAAATCCTTCTTGAACATCACGCGCTCGCATTTGACGCCGAAGGAATTGCAGACGCGCACATAATCGGGATAGATGTCGGCGCGGACCTTGGGGTCGCCGAGATAGGTGTGGCCGCGGTTGCCGGCGTAGAAGTTGTCCTCCCACTGCACCACCATGCCGAGGTGCTGGTTGTTCAAAATGATGGCCTTGATGGCCAGCTTCTCGACGTGCGCGGTGGCCAGTTCCTGAATGTTCATCAGGAATGAGCCGTCGCCGTCAATGTCAATGACCTCCCTGTCCGGGTGCGCGACCTTGACGCCGAGCGCCGCCGGCAAACCGTAGCCCATCGAACCAAGGCCGCCGCTGGTGATGAACTGGCGCGGGTGCTCGTATTTGAACCACTGGCCGGCCCACATCTGGTGCTGGCCCACGCCGGTGGTGATGAGGGCGTCGCCCTTGGTCAAATCATACAGCGCCTCGACCACCATTTGTTGCAGGATGACCTGTTCCTCGTGCCCCTGCATGTGGTCTTTCATGTGGTCGCTGTTGGCGATTTCGCTGGTGATGCGATAGGCGAACGGCCCCTTTTTCTTCCACTCGTCAATCTGCGCGAGCCACGCGGTGCGCTTTTTGTTGAGCGGACACTTGGCGAGCATCGCGTTGAGCCGCGCGAGCGCGTCCTTGATGTCGCCGACCACCGGCAGGTGCGCCTTTCGGTTTTTGTTCAACTCCGAGGCGTCCACGTCAATGTGGACAATCGTGCCGGTCTTGCAAAATTCCTCGAACTTGCCGGTCACGCGATCGTCAAAGCGCACACCGAACGCGAGCAGCAAATCCGCGCCGTCCTTGATCTTCACCATCGGGTCGTTGAAACTTTTGCGCAGTTCGTATTCGCCGTTGACGGCCCAGTTGGCGAAGGCCGCGCCGTGCATGCCGAGCCAGCGCAACGAAAGCGGGTGCGTCTCCGGAAAACCGCCGATGCCCATGAGCGTGGTCGTCACGGGAATGTTCGCGGCTTCGGCAAATTTCTTGAGTTCCGCCGCCGCGCCGCTGGAAATGATTCCGCCGCCGCAATAAATCACCGGGCGCTCGGCCTTTTCGATGAGGCCGATGATTTCGTTGAGCGCCAACTCATCCGCCTTCAAATCCGGCTGCGTGTAACCGGGCAAACCTTTTTTGATCTGCTCCAGCGTCGGCCAGACCGGCTGGGTTTTGGCCTGCTGGACATTTTTCGGCACGTCAATCACCACCGGGCCGGGGCGGCCGGATTGCGCGATGTAAAACGCCTCCTTCACGATGCGCGGAATGTCGTTCACGTCCGTGACGAGGTAGCTGTGCTTCACGATGGGCAGCGTCACGCCGATGATGTCGGTTTCCTGAAATGCGCCGCGGCCGATCATGTTGGTGGTGACCTGACCGGTGATGGCGATGAGCGGGCAGGAATCCAGATAGGCATCGGCGATGGCGGTGACGAGGTTCGTCGCGCCGGGGCCGCTGGTGCTCATGCACACGCCGGCCTTGCCGGTGGAGCGGGCGTAGCCTTCCGCCGCAAAGCTGCCGCCCTGTTCGTGCCGCGGCAGGATGGTGCGGATTTTTGATTTCGTCAGCGACTGGTGGATTTCCATGCTCGCGCCGCCGGGGTAGGCGAAGATGACCTCGACGCCTTCGCGTTCGAGGGCTTGCACGAGGATGTCGCATCCCGGCATGGCCGGGCCGACCTCGGCGCGCGCGGCGGAGTTCGATTTCTTTTTTTCAGTGCTTTCAGTTGTCTTGCTCATGTTTTCTTTCAGTTATGGCCGGTGGCGCGGATTAAACAAAAACCCACAGCCGTTGCCAGCCGTGGGTTCTTGTTAAATTTGTTTCGTTCAACAAGCGCCAACGGCGTCGGCGACTACAACGACGACAACCAGATTAACAGCTTGTGAAACGTTTTTCAACATTGAGGTTTCAGTCTAGCGGAATTCCCGGCGTCGTCAAGCACTGTTTTGCTCGGATTTCAGTTCGACTTCGGCGATGTATTTGCGCGTGGCGGGGGGCAGGTCATGCCAGATTTTTATGGCAATCAGGGTTCCGATGATTGCGAAGGGCATCACAAAAATCGGCAGCCACAGCCAGTTCGTGTCCTTGTCTCCCAGCAAAAATCCGAGTCCGAAGGATTGGATGCCGCTGCCCAGGTAGGCAAAGCCGTTCACAATGCCCATGCTCGTTGCGGTTGCCTTGCGCCCGCCGAAATCCGTCGCCGCCGTGCCGGACATCAGCGACGTGATGCCGATGGACGCCATGACGATGAACACCGCCGCCCAGCCGATGATGACCGGTTGCGAAAACAGAAACGCCGCCATCACCGCCGCCATCACCAGCACGAAGCCGCACAGCATCGCCGTGGGCGGCCCGCGCCGGGAATGAAACAGCTTGTCGGAAATCAATCCGCCGGAAAAGCCGCCCACAATCCCGAAAACGCAGGTGAACCAGCCCCAATGCTGCAAGATATACTCCGCGCCCGTCTGTTTCACTTCGCCCGCAAAACTGTAATACCACTGGGTCATGCTGTAGCGGAAGACTCCGCCCGTCAGCTCGATGCAGGCGATCAACAGCATCAGCCGGCTGGCAAAAACTTTTTTCAGCAGGTCGAGCACGGAAAACTCCACGTGCATCTGGCCAGAGGAGGCGTCGCAAGTGTCGAAGTGCGGAAACCCCGCCTCCTCCGGCGAATCCTTGATGAGCCACAAGTCGAGCAGCACCCAGAAAATCAAAATGACGGCGGGAATGTAAAAGATTGACCAGGTTGCATCCTGTGTCGAGACGGCAGGCGCGAAAATGTCGTGCAACAGTCCGGTTGAATTCGCCTTTGTCATGGCAATAATCGAGCCGCCCCAGTCGAACGCAAAATAGACGCCGATCGAAATCAGCGACCCGAAAATCGCGCCGAAGACGCCGCGTTCGCGCACGTGGAACCAATACGCCTTGACCTTGATGATGGACATCGAGCCGAAGCTCTGGAAATACATGTTGATGGCATAAAGCAGCGAGAAACTGGCGACGAGGTTCACCTTCAAATGTTTGGCGACGATGAGCCAGGTCAGGACGCCGAGGGCGACGTTGGCCAGCGAGGCGCCGACGGCGGAAATGATCATTCCGCGCTTCCCGCCAAGGTGTTTGTCAATGAGCGGACCATTGACCAGAAAGGACAGCGCATAAACCCACGTGCCCACGCCGAAAATGATGCCGAGATCTTCCTTCGACATCAGCGTTCCCAGCGCGCCCCTGGCGACGATGATGTTGTAGCGGCCCATGCACAAAAACGCGTAAGTCATCCCCAGCGGGAACCAATTGATGAAGCGGCGCATCATGAACCAGCGCCCATGTCGCATGGGATTATTGAAGAAATAGGCGACCACAACCGCCACCAAACAAAGTGCAATTGTGGCCGGATAGAGAAAATCTGGAATCATTCCGCTTCCGCGAAGCAAAACAGAGCCGCGCCCGCCGGTCAAAGAATTAATTGTGACAAATGCGGCGGAAATGGCCGCGCCAACGGTTCACTCCCGGTTTTGAGCCGGAGCGGCCGGCAAAGCCGCCAGCCGCCGCTGCTTGCGCATGACCAGCAGCATCGCACACCCGCCCGCCAGTCCGAAGCCGGCCATCGTGGGATACCAGACGCCCCAGCCATATTTGTCAATCAACCACCCGGTGGCCGGCAGCGCGATGGCCGCGCCAAAATACTGGAACGAATCAATCACGCCGGAGGCGAACCCGGCCATTTTGCGCCCGCCGATGTCCATTGCCGCCGCCGTTCCGAGCAGCGAGTGCGTGGAATTGACCGTGAGCGAAATCATCACCAGAAAAAAGCAGCCGAGGAAGACCCCCATCGGCGTCGGCCCGACAAAGCCCGAATAAATAATCGCCGCCGCGATGATGACGACCACCGATTGGCCAAAATAAAGTCCCATCGCCACGGGCGAGCGGTGGCCCTTGAAAAATTTGTCCGAAATGATTCCGGACGCCAGCGAGCCGAAGATCGCGACGAGCGGCATGAGGTTCATCGTCCAGTGCGCGGCGGCGCTTTTGGCGATGTCGAGCTTCAGTTGTTCCACGAAATACAGCACGGCAAGCTGGTCGGAGCTGTTGCGCACCGCGCCGGTGCAGGCATACGCCGCCGCGTAAAACCAGATGAGCGGATGCGTAAAAATGGTGACGAAACATTTCCAGACGCCCACCCGCACGGCGGTGTCGTCCGCGTTCAATTCATCGTGAATCAATCCGGGATAGCCGGCGGCTTCGGGCGTTTCCCTGGGAATCAGTGCCACCAGCACGGCCATGAAGGCGGTGATGAGCGGCGGGATGCGGAACAGCCAGCGCCATTCGCCCTGGCCAATCGTCCATGCGCCGATGGCGAACCCGGCGAGGAGAAACGGCGCGAGGTTGTTGATGGCGAACTGGCCGGATTGAATCATGAAACCGAAAATGCCCGCGAACGTCCCGCGTTCGGTGCGGTTGAACCACGCGGTGTTGATCTTGATCATGCCCGGCGCGCCGAACGACTGGAAATAACCGTTCACCAGCCAGATGAGCGCGAAGGTCGAAAAAGTTCCGGTGAACGAGGCGAAGCCGTAAATGAAATTGAGCGAAACCGTCCCTGCCGCGCCGATCAGCATGGCCGCGCGTCCGCCAATGCGGTCGGTCAGCAGTCCGTTGATCAATTGCCCGAAACCGTAGGCGACCGACCACCACGCGAGGATGCTGGTGATCTGAAACTTGTTGAAATGAAACTCCTCGACCATGCCCGGCGTGGCAAACCGGAAATTGTAGCGACACATGTAGAACGAAGCATACATGAGGCCGAGGACGACCCAGTTCAATCCGCGCCGCGCGCGGAAACCGGGCGGATATTTTATGACGGCAAAAGATTTGGTCGCGTTCATCAACGGGTTTGCCAATCCAAGCTGACGCGGAGCAAAGCAGACCCGCGCCCGGCGGTCAAAGGATTATTTGGACGGCGGGTGCGCCGGGGCAGGATATTTGCCCGTGACAAAAAAACCGCGGAGAATTTTCGCGGCTTGAAATGAGCGTGTATTGCGGCCCGGCGCGGCAAAATTTCCGGCTGCCGGCTGATTTGGCGGCGGCAGCGTCAGCCTTGCGCTGCGGACGTTTGCGTTCGCTGGCGCGTTTGCCGCCGGCCTCCTCGCGTTCGCGCTGTCCTCGCCGAACTTCGAGGAGATGGAATTCGACGTTTGTTTATTGAAGCTGCAATATCAGGAATCGCTGCGGCAAATTGGGATCCACGCCGTTGGTGACGGTGACGGCGATGTTTCCGCCGCCGTCGGTTTGATTGGTGGCAACGCATGTCCACTGCGCCAGTGGCAACGACACATCCGTCGAGGACAGGACGCAGTAGGTCCAGTTGGCGGGCGCCCCCGTGCCGCTGAAGACCAGATTGCCGTTCATGACGCGGACTCCGCTGATGGTCGGCGGGGTCAAGGTGACGACGCTGATGACGCCGTTGCTGTGCAAAGTTGTGGTGTTCCAAGCTAGGTTCGTTCCCAATGGCGGCAAAACGAATCCCGCGAACGAGCCGGAATAACCCGCGGCGCTGAACAGTTTGAAGCTGTCTCCATCGGTCAGGGTTGCCAAGCCAATGTTCGTCACGTTGAGCGTCCCGCCTTCAAACAACGTGCTGGTTATTTTCACGGCATTGTTGGTCAGCGGCAAATGTTGGACTTGCGCGAACGTCGTGCTGCCGGCGGCGAGTGTCAGGTTGTTGCTGATGGTCAAGGTGCCGAGCGGATTGCCGGGCGCCAGCGCGCCGCCGGAGTTGACCGTGACTGTGCCGGAAATAATGCCGGCGCCGCCAAGGGTGCCGCCGCCGGCCACGGTGACCGCGCCCGAACCGGTGCCGCTGCCATTGGTGTTGTTGAGCAGCAATGTGCCGCCATTGATGGTCGTGCCGCCGCTGTAGCTGTTGCTCACGCCAGTGAGAATGAACGTGCCGGCGCCGGTTTTTATGAGCGAGGTCACGCCGGCATCGGCAATGACACCGGCGTATGTGTTCGTCGTGTTTTTCGCGCCGATGCGCCAGGTGGGATTGGTGGCACTGCCGCTGCCCGCGCCGATGAAAGCACCGCTCGCGCCGCCGAGTTCGCCGAGGTCAACCGTCAGGCTGTTGTTGTTGATCGTGTAGAGATTGACGCCGTTGGTCAGGTAGAAGGCGGCGTTCGCGTAGCCGTTGACGTTGTTGATCCGGAAATCGCCGGTGGTATCGCCATCCGGCACACTGCTGACGTTGATCTGGCCGGTGAACGCCGACCAGTCGCCGCTGAAATAATCGCGGACATATTCCACCGTGACATTTAAAGTGCCGCCGCCGGTGAGCGGGCTGGTGAACGGCGAACTGTAACCCCAGCGCGGCGGCAGTTGGAGTGTTCCGGTTTGTCCGGCAGGCACGACCAGCGCGTTGGTGCAACCGCCCCAGCCGGTGCCGGTGCTGCCGCCGTAGCCGTTGAATTGCACCGTGCCGCCGTAGAAATAAATCGGGCCGGTGCCCCAAGCCGCGCTGTTCGCGCCGATGTTGCCGATGACAATCGAGCCGTTGCTGATGACGGTGCCGCCGGAATAAGTGTTGGTGGTGTTGATGGTCAGCGCGCCCGTGCCGGATTTGAGCAGCACGTTGGTGCCCGTAATCGAGCCGCCGCCGCTGAACGTGTAGTTTTTCGTGGCGTTGAACGTGACGAGCGCCGGTTGCGGCGTGCCGACCAGGGTGACGGCCACGTTGTTCGAGCCGGAGTTGTCAAACGTCGCGGCATCGCCGTTGTTGAAAATGGTCACGGTGGCGTTGCTCTTCCAGTTGGACGCGCCGCTCACGTCCCAGATGTTGGCCGAGCCGTCGCCTTTCCAGACGAGATTTCGCGCCGTGATGACAATGTTCACGCTGGGCGTCGCGCTGGCTTCGGGCGAGTTCGGGCCGAGGCCGCCGGCATTGGTGGCGGCCACGACGTAATAATAAGTGGTGCCGTTGGCGAGGCCGGTGTTGGTGTAGCTCGTGCCGGTGTAACCGGAAATGACCGTCGTTGTCTCGTTGCCACTGCTCGCTCCGCTTTTCAGGATGTAACTGGTCGCGTTTGCAACGGCAGACCAGGTCAAGGTCACCTGCGAGTCGTCGGGGACGGCGGAAAGGCTGGTTGGCGCGGCGGGCGGGGCGATGACGGTCACAAGCGCGTTGGCAGAAACTCCGGCGGCGTTCACGGCGGCCACCTCATAATAATAGGCGCCCGGCGTCAATCCCACGTCGGTGTAGGTCGTCTCTGTGATGTTGTCCACATAAGTGAACGGGCCGCTGGCGCTTGTCGCAAGACGAATGATGTAACCCACCGCGCCGGACACTGCCGACCAGTTCAGCGTAATGTTGGTGGTCTGCACGAAGCGTCCTGTCAGGGAGCCGGGCGCGGACGCCGGTGGCGCGGGCAGGGGCACGCCGACGGCTGAAGTCGAACTGCCGCTCGTGCCGCCCGCGCTCGTTGCCGTGACAAAATAATTGTAAATGCTTCCATCGGTCGGCGAGATGTCGGTGTAACTGGTGCCGGTGTTGGTGTTGTTGAGAACGATGGTGCTCAACGTGTTTGACGCGCCGCCGAGCGTGTCCACCAAAGTGGAACGATAGACGGTGTAGAAATTCGCGCCGGGCGAAGCTGTCCAGTTGAGCGTCACGCTTTGATGTCCAACACTGGTTACAGCAAGGCCGGCGGGCGCGGCGGGCACGCTCGTTGACAACGCGCCGGACGGAGTTGCGCCGGAACTCTGCGGGGAATTGGTGCTCGCGCCGGTTGGATTGGCCGATTGCACGACGTAATAGTAAGCCGTGCCGTTGGCCGCGCCGGCATCGAGATAAGTCGCATTGTTCCATCCGCTGCCGCACACCGGGCCGACGACGCCGTTGGTGATTGAAACATAACCGCTGCCGGAAGTGGTCGAGCGTAAAATGTTATAGCTTGTGGCGCCGGGAGTCACCGGCCAACTGATCAGGTTGCAATTGTTTCCGGCATAGGCGGCAACGCTGGCCGGCGGCGGCGGCACATAGCCGGTCAATTCCAGCCGGATGTAGTCATACATGGCGTGGTTGTCCAAACTGCCGCCCTTGCGCATGTTGAGGGTGATGGTGTTCTGGCCTTGATGGAGATAGTTGGTGGGAAAATTGATGCGCTCGTCTGAAAACACGGCGCTGATGCCGTCCCGGATGGTCGTGTCGCTGCTGCTCGACGAAGGGAAGTAACCGGTTGAGGGCAAGGTGCTGGGCGTGGCGGTGACGCCGCCACTGCCGCTGACCAGAACGCTGCCGTTGACGCTGACAATCAGCGGCCCCGCGTCATCCGAGGCGGTGCCAAGATAAAGCGAGGCCGTTGAGCCATTTGTCGGAAAGGTGGCAAGGTTGAAGGTGATTGTGGAGGTGGACGCGTTCATGTTTCCCGCGCTGTCCACGACGACTGGCTGGACAAAATTCCAGTCGGTGGACCAGCGGCTCTGGCCGACGACGTAATTTGGCCCGCTCGGAAAATCAAACGGGTATTCCAAAAATTTGCTCCACACGGGCATTGGGTTCGTCGGGCCGGGGCCGACGTCGCCCACCCACCAATCATCGCCGTGGCGAAATTTTTTGGCGGTGCGATCCGGATAGCCGATTTCAAACACGGTCGGTCCCACGCGCGCCGGCGTCCAAGTCACCGTGCCGAGATTGTTGGTGGCGCCGCCCGTGATGGTCACGGCGAACGGCGTGGCGGGCAGGTTGTAGAGAACCGGGGGATTGCCGCCGGTTTGGGTTTGCGACATGAAAGTTCCCGCCGCGCCGGGGCCGAAGGCATATAAGGTGTAATTATTTCCCGCGATGACGTTCGGGATGACGAAACTGCCGTTTGTGTCGCTCTGCACCCAGAACTGGTAGGGCTTCTCCCATTGCTGGAAATCATAAACACTGTCAGTGGTGATCGGCTGCTGCACGACGCCCACCCACAAATTCGAGGCGGAGGCGTTGGGGTTGCCGCTGTCGGCGATGACAAACTTGCCGGTAACGGCGCCGCGATTCGAGGCCGGGGCATAATTCGCATTGGTGAACCAACTGTATGGCCACGCGGTTTGCTCGGCGGCGGCCTGGGCCAAGGCGTCGTTGAAAAGCGCCTGCGCGGTTTGATACGGGTTTGTCAGCGTGTTGGTGACATTGTTGAGGTAGATGAAATAAGGGCCGGAAACCCGCGTCCACACTTCGTTCGCGCCAAAATTGCTGTCGCTGCCCATCTGATAGTGGCCGCCGTTGATCATGTTGACCATCGGGGCGTCCATCAATTCCGGCTTCATCGGGCCGCCGTTGTAGTATTCGGCGCTGGCCAGGACGTGCCAGATGCCGATGTTCAGGCCGGTGACCCCGGCGGCGGGGTTGTTGATGCTGCTCCAGCCCCAGGCCCGTTCCGTGCCCCAGTCGGCGCAATACTTGTATTTGTCCTCGTATCTTCCCTGGGCGATGCCATTCGTCCACAGCGAAACCTCCACCGGCGCGCCCTGGCCGCCAACGCCGACGGCCGAGCCGCCGATGTTGTATTGGAAATTGTGCGCGGCATCTATGCTGTTCCAGGTGAACGTGGGGGAAATATAAATGTTGTCCCGCTCCTCGCCCGTGCCCATGGCGATGTCGCCGTTGCGATGGCTCCAAATGCCGGTGACGTAAAAACCCGGCGAACCGCGCAGCATGGAAAAATGGACATCCATGACGCCGTTGGAAGCCGAGGTGCTCAACAGGTCCACTTCACAGTAGTTGCCATTGTTGGCCACGACCGAATAAGTGAATGTCCCGGAGCCGAAGCCGCCCGTCTCCCAATAGAACTCGCCGTTATCCTTCCCGCCGCTCAAGACCTGGTAGGTCGTGGGCGAGCCGCTGTTGTTGTAGGTATAATTGATGGTGTAAATATTCGCGCTGGCCTTGGTGATGACGATGGAGACAAGTCCATTTGCCATCGTCGCCGTGCTGCCGTTGTCGGTGAGCGTGACGTCGGGGCCGGTGCCCGTGCCGCCGCCGGGGATGTTGGCTAAAACGGGACCGGCGAGCAGCGGCAAGCCGAGCAGCAGGACGATTTTGAGGCAAAATTTCACAAGTTGTTGGTTTTTCATATTTGGCGGGGGAGACCCGGTTTGGCGATGGTGGCGTTGGGCGCGGTCAGGCTTTGATTCGCAGTCGCACTTTCACGTTTTCCAGATGGCAGTCATCCGGCAATCACGCCTCTCATTTCGTCGCGCGGCGGGTTCGTTTGGCTGAACGGCTCGCTCATGCAATCAGGCGGCAGAATTTCTTCATTTGGATGTCAGATTAATTTCACGCTCAATTTCGCACTTCTCGCACATAATCGCCATCACCATTTCTGGTGACAGAAGGTGGATGCCTGAAAGCCTGGCCTGCCCCAAAACGCCGGCGTCAAACCATTTTCCGGTTGCTTTTCCAGCGGTTCGGAGTGATGACCGGACAAGAATGCTGCAATGACGCCGGCGTTGGCAGCGCATTCGGGGCGGTGAATGCACCAACGGCGGGTCGGGAGGCTCGATGGCCGGATGGCTTTTTGTCAAACTTTACAAAGCGGCAAATTTCTTCTATGTCTGCTGGCGGAATGTCGCGCCGGTTCATCCTTCCAGCAGCCGCCACATTGACGTGTGGGTTGTTGCTGTGCGTTTTGGATTCCGGTCGTTGCGTGGCGCCGGAACCGCCGGCGGTGGATGATTTTGTTGTCCAATCATGGCAGACGGACGAGGGGCTGCCCGGCAACACAGTCAACGGTGTGCTTCAGGATCAAAAGGGATACATCTGGCTGGCAACCATCGGCGGGCTGGTGCGCTTTGACGGCGTGACTTTCAAACTATTTGCTTCTCCGCTGATCGCGCGGTTGGCGGCGCGCAACATTCGCGCCCTGGCGGAGACGGCCGATTCGACGCTGCTAATGTTGCCGGCGGTCGGCGGCGTGGTGCAGTTGAAGGACGGACAGTTTAGTTTGCATCCGGCGGGGGAGGGACTGGCGGGGAAACAAATGCAGACGCTGTTTGTGGATCGGGGCGGCGCGATTTGGATCGGCATGGAGGACGGGCAGGTGCGGCGCTGGCAGGACGGGAAAAGTTTCGACTTCGCTCCGACCAATGTTTTGACCATCCGCAACCGGGTTTCGTTTGCAGCGGACTACGAGGGGCGGGTGTGGATTGCCAGCGGCGGTTTTGCATGCTGCTACCGCGATGGAAAACTGGCGTGGTTGAACAATGATTTGGAGGCGGACGGATACGCGGTTGTGGCCTCCAGCCATTCCGGTGGAATCTGGATTTGGAAAAACGCGCGTTTGCTGAAATGGGAAGGCGGACAGCTTTCCACCGTCAGCACCAATCTGCCGTGGGTGGCTTTGGGGGGCGTCGTGCGGGAAATGTTTGAGGACAGCAGCGGCGCGTTGTGGATCGGCACGGGCGCGCACGGGTTGTTTCGGTATGCCGACGGAAAATTCATCCATGTGGAAACGTCGCAGAGCCAGATTACGTCCATCGTGGAAGATGGCGAAGGTGACATCTGGGTTGGCACCCTTGGGGGCGGCATCAACCGGCTGCGGCCAAAGTTATTTCATCTTTACAACACGAAGTCCGGCCTGCCCGAGGACGTCAGTGACGGCGTGTGCGCGGATGACCGGGGCGATGTCTGGCTGGCCAACCGCGGCGGCGGGGTCGCTCGCATCAGCAATGGGCAGGTTTCCGTCCTGGGGCTGCAAACCGGTTCGCACAAATTCCGCGCCTATTCCGTTTGCGCGGATGATCGAGGCGCGTTGTGGGTGAACGAGGACGAAGGCGGGCTTTACCGGTTTCCGCGCGACCATCCGGATCAAGTTCAAACCGTAAGCAACGGTTTGACCGGAAAAATTACCCTGGTCCACGTTTTATTCAAAAGCCGGGCCGGGGACATCTGGATTGGCGCCGACCCGAATTTGCTGGGCTATTTTCGCGGCGGGCTGCCGGAAAATTATGTTCCGGAAACCAAATTTCCCGGGCGGCGTCCGCGTTCCATCACTGAAGACAGCCGGGGGCGGATTTGGATTGGCACCGAAGACCGGCAGCTCATTGAACTGGCCGATGGAAAATTCACCCTGTTCACGCGGCAGGATGGTTTGCCGGACGCGCCCATAAGGTCGCTTTACGCGGATGATGGATCGCTCTGGATCGGCACCGCCGGGGGCGGATTGGTTTTGCGGCGCGACGAAAAATTCACGCTCATCTCGGTCACCAACGGCCTGCCGGATGACATCATCGCCGGAATGTTGGAGGATGACGCGGGACGTTTGTGGTGTGGCGCGCTCGGCGGGATTTTTCATGTGGCCAAGGCTGATCTGCTGGCTTTTGCGGACGGAAAGATTCCGAAAGTGAACGGGATCACTTTCAGCAAGAGCGAGGGTCTGGCGGGCATTTCCTTCCTCAACACCGCCCAGCCGATGGCCTGCAGAACTCCCGACGGCCAGTTGTGGTTTGCGACGCTGGAAGGGGTGCTGTCGCTGGATTCCGCCCGGCTAAAAATCAACTCCCGACCGCCCCCGGTTTTCATTGACGGACTTTTCGTCAACGACCGCCCGCTGGAAATCACCGACTCTTTGCAGGTCCCGCCGCTGTGCAACAAAATTGAATTCCGCTTTTCCGTCTTGAGTTACGCCGGTTCAAAAGGCGTCCGCGTCCGCTACAAGCTCGACGGCGTTGATTCCGACTGGGTCGAAATGGTCAACCAACGCGCCGCGGTCTATTCCGCGTTGCGGCCTGGAAAATACCAGATGCACTTGAAGGCCTGCAACAATGACGGCGTCTGGAACGAAACCGGAACTTCCCTGTCGTTCGCGGTGCGGCCGGCGTGGTGGCAAAGCTGGTGGTTTCAAGGTTCGATGTTGGTTGTGTTTATGACACTTTCCGCAACGGGCATCAGCTATTGGGCGTGGCGGCGTTTGAAATTGAAATTGGAACGGCTGGAACATCAGCAGGCCCTGGCAAAGGAACGGACGCGCATCGCCCGCGATTTGCACGACGACCTGGGCGCCACGGTCACGCAGGTCGGGATGATGCTGGAAGAACAGCGCGCAATGCCGTTTTCGGCGGCGGAAATCAAGCAGCAATCCGCCGAGATTTCCGGACGCGTGCTGAATCTGGCGCGCGACCTCGACGCCGTCGTCTGGTCGGTCAATCCCGGCAACGATTCCCTGGGTGAATTGTTTGCTTATTTGGGCCAGTCATTTCTGGAGTGTTTCCGCCGGACCGCCATCCGGCCCCGGCTTGAGGTGATGGAGACCGTTCCCGATTCCGCCCTCGCGCCGGAAGTCCGGCATCATCTTTTTTTGGTGGTCAAGGAGGCGATGAACAATGTCGTTAAACATTCGCAGGCCACCGAAGTCACCTTGACGCTGAAGGTGGTTGCAAACACCTTGGAGATTCGGATTGCAGACAACGGCCGGGGGTTTCTTCCCGATGCCATCGCCCAATCCAAGCGCCACGGCGTTCCGAATATGCGGGCGCGTGTCGAGCAATTGGGCGGAAAGTTCGAAGTATCCAGCGAACCGGGCAAAGGCACCGCGATTCGTGTTTTGATTCCGTCCTGGCGGGATTTGCGCGTCGGACCGCGCCGCACTGAATAATAT
>Ga0224534_1001057_pt1 | contig 15277 bp, 13 predicted proteins | sample 714E12024metaG_FD_172012 | JGI IMG/M metagenome (GOLD analysis project Ga0224534, IMG submission 172012) | Peat soil microbial communities from Stordalen Mire, Sweden - 717 E1 20-24 | ecosystem: Environmental > Terrestrial > Soil > Wetlands > Peat | place: Sweden: Norrbotten County, Stordalen... | reverse complement strand
TTACGCCAAAGGCCGTCACGGCTTAAACTCAGTCGTTCGAGCCAAGGGAGTCACAGACCGGAAGTCAGAAGAGAGAATGGCCGTGCGTCCGCGCTGGGCTGCCACTCCCACTTCTGACTTCTGTCTTCTGTTCTTCAGTTCGCAGCGGGTTGGATTTCCGCGATCAGCGCGTCAACTTGCCGCACCACCCGGCCGCTGGGCGCGATGTGTATGCCGCACTCCTTCTCGGTATCCTGCTCCCACCACCAGCGGCCGGCGCGCTGATCTTCGCAATCGAAGGTGGCGCGGGTGCATGGACCACATCCAATGCTGGGGAAACCTTTGGCGTAGAGCGGATGGACTGGCACGTCGTGCCGGAGGATGTAGTCGTCCACGTCGTGACTGGTCCAGTCGGCCAGCGGGCTGATTTTCACGATGGCGTCGCGGCTTTCGACCTTGGCGATGTCCGCGCGCGATTCGGTCTGCGAGCGGCGCAGCCCGACCACCCAGGCGCTGAGCGTGGCCAGTTTGCGCTCCAGGGGCCGCACCTTGCGCATGTGGCAGCAGAGCTTGCGCAGTGTCACTTCGCGATAGAACAGATTAGGGCCGTGCGTGGCGATCATGGATTCCACCTCGGACGCCTCGGGGAAGACAATCTCGACGGGGATGCCGTAGCGCTGACGCACGGTTTCCATCATCTGATGGGTTTCCTCGGGCAGGCGGCCGGTGTCGATGGTGAAGACGCGCACGCGAGGATTGATGCGGGTTGCGATGTCGATTACTACCATGCCTTCCTTCTGGAAGCTGGTGGAGATGGCGAGCGAATCACCGTAGGCGGCGAGTGCCCAGGAGAGGACCTCTTCGGCGGTAGCAGCTTCGGGATTAGGCAAAGATACCAATCTCTATCAAGATACAGTAGATCCCTGGAGAAGTCAAGGGGCCGTGCAACGTTCTGGTGGTGGGCCCTGTAGGATTTGAACCTACGACCAACGGATTATGAGTCCGCTGCTCTAACCGCTGAGCTAAGGGCCCGGGGTAGCCTTTTTGATATTACCAAACTGCAAGATGGGCAACGGGCAACGCAGCGCAGTCGTGACAATTTGGGCGCAGTAGGGTAGGATGACGAAAGGCTGATGACAGATCCGGCAGTACCTATTGACACACCCGAGATACCGGACAAGTTGTTCTTCAGGATCGGCGAGGTGGCCAGTTTGCTGGCCGTCGAACCGTATGTGCTGCGCTATTGGGAGACCGAGTTTCGAAGTCTGGCGCCGAAGAAGTCCGGAACCGGGCATCGCTTGTACCGGCGCAAGGATGTCGAGCTGCTGCTCAAAATAAAGCAGTTATTGTACGAAAAGCGTTACACCATTGAGGGGGCAAGGCAATCGCTTTACAACGAGTCTAAAGCGATCAAGCCCAAAACGCCCGAGCGCAAGCAGGCGGACCTGTTCACGCCCGATCCGTGGGCGGGGATACGGTCCGAGCTATCGTCGATATTAGAGATTCTAAAGTAGTTAGCTGGAGTCGCCGACGATTGCCGTGTATATTCGATCCAGGTCTTCGGTCGAGTAATACTCGATTTCAATGCGGCCCTTCTGGCGGGCGCGTTCGACGATTCGGACCTTGGTTCCGAGGACCCTTTCCAGTTCCTTAATAGCTGCCTTTACGTTGGGATCGGATTGGACCTCATCGACCGCTTTGGGCTTGCGGTCCTCCATCATTTTCTGAGTCAGCCGTTCGACCTGGCGGACCGACCAGCCTTGCGCTACCGACTTCTCGGCCACCTCTCTCTGGAGCTCGGCGGTAGGCAACGTAAGGAGACAGCGTGCGTGGCCGATTGACAGCCTGCGCTCGGCGATGAGTTGTTGAATATCCGGCGGGAGCTGCAGGAGGCGGATGAGGTTGGCGATGGTGGAGCGGTCCTTGCCGGTCCGGCGGCCCACCTCTTCGTGGTTCAATTGCAACTCACGGCAGAGGCGGTCGAAGGCCTGCGCGGTTTCGATGGCGTTGAGATCCTCGCGCTGGATGTTTTCTATGAGGGTGATCTCCAGCAGTTTTTCATCGGGGATTTCTTGAATGACTACGGGCACGCGCGCGATGCCTGCGACCTTGGCGGCCCGCCAGCGGCGTTCACCGGCAACGAGCTGATAGCGTTCCGCCCGGCGCCGGACGACGAGCGGCTGGATAATACCGTTGGCGCGGATGGACTGCGCCAACTCCTCGATGCGATCATGCTGGAAGACGCGGCGGGGCTGCAGGGGATTTGGTTCAATCAGCTCGATGGGGAGCTGGGCGACCTCTTCGCCGAGGTGAGTTGGTTCGGCCGGAGGCTGCGCCGTGGGGCGTGTGGGAAGGAGCGCGCTCAGCCCCTTACCGAGCGCCCTGCGCGGATTGTCCACGTTTTTGTTCATTCTCCAGAATCTCCTTGGCGAGGCGGATGTAGCTTTCCGCGCCGCGCGAGCGCACATCGTAGGCCAGGATAGTCTGTCCGTGACTGGGCGCTTCAGCCAGGCGAATGCTGCGGGGGATAACAGTCTGGAAGACCATGTTGCCGAAGAAGTCTCTGAGATCGTTGGCCACCTGGCGAGTCAGGTTGGTGCGGTCGTCGAACATAGTGAGCAGAATGCCTTCGATTTGCAGGGGGTGATCGAAGGATTCGCGAAGGCGCTGGATAGTGTCCATGAGTTCGGAGATGCCTTCCAGGGCGAAGAATTCGCACTGGATGGGGACGAGCACGGAGTCGGCGGCGATGAGCGCGTTCAGGGTGAGGAGGTCTAGTGCCGGCGGGCAGTCTATGAGGATAAAGTCGTATTCAGGGCGGACCGAGTTCACCTTATCGTGGAGGCGGAATTCACGGCGCGGGGCGTCCACCAACTCCAGGTTCGCGCCTATCAGATTTTTGTCACCGGGGACTAGGTCCAGTCCCTCGAATCCCGTGTGCAGGACCGCGTCGGCGATTTCGGCTGCGCCGAGCAAGACTTGGTATAAGCTGGGGCGGTCCGGGTTCTTGGTGGCACCCAGTCCCGTTGTAGCGTTACCCTGCGGGTCGGAGTCGATTACGAGAACGCGGAGGTCGTTGGCGGCCAGGGCGGCAGCCACGTTAATGGCGGTGGTTGTTTTGCCGACGCCGCCCTTCTGGTTGGTGATGGCGAGGATCTTGCCCAAGCGGTCATGCTACCACGATTGATCTGAGCGGGAATAGGACCCGATTGGGATAGGGCGCGAGTTTGTTTCACGTGAAACAGGCAGCAAGTCCGTTTCACGTGAAACGGATTGGATTTGTTCCGATCCACAGGTAGCGGCGGTCGCCCCAAGGAAGGCGCAGCGGTTCCTGCCACTCGAACCCACTCAGGTCCTCAGTCCGCACTTCCCCGGTCAAGAGTTCGGCATTTCGGCCTAGCTTCTTTAGTGCCCTGGCAATATCGGAATACCGCACCGCGCGCGAAACCACCCAGTCGAAGCGTTCGGGCACATCCTCCGCTCGCTTGGCTAATATACGCACATTGGGCAGGTCACGAGTTGCTTCCTTCAGAAAAGCGGCCTTGCGCTGGTGCGACTCGATCAGCACTATCGCGCACTCCGGCCGCATGATCGCGATAGGGACTCCGGGAAACCCCGCCCCAGACCCGACGTCAGCCACCGAAACGGGACCTTCCGGCAGATGTAGGGCGGCGAATACAGACTCGCAATAATGCCGCTCGACCGCCTCTTCAAGCGTCCACACACTGGTCAGGCTCAAGACCCGGTTCCAACGCGTGAGCAGATCATAGTGCAGCTTCAGCCGCTCGATCTGCGGATCGGGCAACTCACAAATGCCCGCCAGTTTCGAGCGCAGCAGTTCAGCGAACATGGCCCAAGCTCAGGTAAACATCGAGAATAGCGACGGCGGCCGGCGTGACGCCCGGAATGCGCGCGGCCTGGCCCAAGGTCTCCGGGCGAACGCGCTCCAGTTTCTCGCGAATCTCGCGCGACAGGCCCGGTATGGCGCCAAAGCCGAAAGCGCTCGGAATGGGCCGCCGCTCGGCATCCTTGAGGCGCTCGATCTGACGTTCCTGCTGCGCGATATAACCGTTGTATTTGATCTCGGTTTCGATGGTCGTAAGCAAACCGCGCACGGGTTCTTCGCCCAGGGTCTCTCGCACCCAAGCGGCGAGTTCGCCAATCGACGCCTCCGGCCGCTTGAGCCACTGCCCGTGCCGATGCTGCCGCAACGCCGCGGTGAGGCGCTCCTTCTGGCGCTGCTTGCGCGAGAACACTTCCCACCGCTCATCGGTAACCAGTCCCGCGCGCCGGCCAATGGGCGTCAACCGCTCGTCGGCATTATCGATGCGCAGGTGCAAACGGAATTCCGCCCGCGAGGTGAACATACGGTAAGGCTCGTCGGCGCCCTTAGTGACGAGATCGTCGACCAGGATGCCAGTGTACCCCTCGGTACGCCCGATAATGACCGGCGGCATGCCGCGCAGCGAGCAGGCGGCGTTGATTCCCGCCACCAGACCCTGGCATCCGGCCTCCTCGTATCCCGATGTGCCGTTGATCTGCCCGGCCAGATACAATCCCCGAATCGACTTCACTTCCAGGGTGTGGCTCAGTTCCCGCGGATCGATTGCATCGTATTCAATCGCGTAACCCGGCCTGATCATTTCGGCCCGCTCCAACCCCGGCACCGAGGCGACCATGGCCGCCTGCACGTCAATCGGCATGCTGGTGGACATCCCGTTGACGTAGACCTCGTTGGTATCCAGGCCTTCCGGCTCCAGAAAGATCTGGTGCCGCAGCTTATCGGGGAACTTCACGACCTTGTCTTCGATCGACGGGCAATAGCGCGGCCCCACCCCCTCTATTTGGCCGCTGTACAAAGGGGAACGCGGGATCGCCTCGCGCAAGATGCGATGGGTCTCTTCGGTGGTGTAGGCGATGTGGCACTCGACCTGGGGCCGGTCGATCTTGTCGGTCATAAACGAGAACGGCGTCGGCACCGGATCGCCCGCCTGCGGCTCGAATCGGCTCCAATCGATAGTGCGGCCGTCCAACCGCGGGGGCGTTCCCGTTTTCAGGCGGGTCCACTGCAATCCCAGCGTCCGCAATTGATCCCCAAGAAGTTGCGAAGGCGCTTCGCCATTGCGTCCACAGGTATACTGCATCTCGCCCACGTGGGCCAAGCCGTTCAAGAACGTCCCCGTCGTGACGATAATCGCGCCCGCGCCAATGCTGCGGCCGTCGCGAAGCCGCACTCCCGTGGCCCGCCGCCCGGCGCCCTCCGCGATCTCGAGCGCCGCAACCTCCGCCTGCTTGATCCGCAGGTTCGGCTCGCGCTCCAACACTTCCCGCATGCGCACCCGGTACATCTTCTTATCGCACTGCGCGCGCGGCGACCACACCGCCGGCCCGCGGCTGGTGTTGAGAAGCCGAAACTGAATACCCACCGCGTCCGCGACTTCGCCCATGATTCCGCCGAGTGCGTCGATCTCGCGGACCAAGTGCCCCTTAGCAATACCTCCTATGGCGGGATTGCAGGACATCTGCGCGATCAGGTCCAGATTCATGGTGACCATGGCGGTGCGCAGCCCCATCCGGGCGCAGGCCCGCGCCGCTTCGCAGCCTGCGTGTCCCGCTCCGATCACCACCACGTCAAACGTCTCCTGCATTGTTATCATTGTATCGGTATGAAGGTCTTGATCATTGGCGGCGGCGGACGCGAGCACGCCCTGGCGTGGCGTCTCGCGCAGAGCCCCGAGGTCGAGCGGGTCTATGCCACGCCAGGTAATCCGGGCATCGCGCGCCTGGCGGCGTGTTTGCCAGCGGGCGACGGATCGCCAGGCGCCTACCTGGCGGTCGCGGAATCGGTGGACGCCGATCTGACTGTGGTGGGTCCCGAAGCGCCGCTGGTGGCTGGGGTGGTCGATGCCTTTCGCGCGCGGGGGCGCGCGATCTTCGGCCCCACTGCCGCAGCCGCGGGGCTCGAAGGCAGCAAGGTATTTGCAAAGAACTTTTTGCAACAAAGCCATATCCCCACCGCCGCCTTCGTAGCCGCTCCGGATGCCGCCGCAGCGCATCGCGCGCTGGATCGCTTCACCTACCCTGTGGTGATCAAAGCGGACGGCCTCGCCGCGGGCAAAGGCGTGGTCGTCGCCGAGGATCGCGCTATGGCGGAAGCCGCTCTGGCGTCGCTGAAACCGCCTTTCGTGGTCGAAGAGTTCCTGACCGGAGAGGAGGTCAGCTACATCGTCCTGAGCGACGGCCGCAACGTGGTTCCGCTGGAACCGACACAGGATCACAAAGCGGTCTTCGATGGCGACGCGGGTCCCAACACGGGCGGCATGGGCGCATATTGCGATTCGCGCATCCTTACCGCGGCAGAGAGCAGCACCATCCTGGACGGTGTTATCCGCCCCACCATTGAGGCTACCGGCTTCACCGGTTTCCTCTACGCCGGATTGATGATGACCAGCGCCGGTCCCAAGGTGCTGGAGTTCAACGTCCGCTTGGGCGACCCGGAAACTCAGCCCATTATGCACCGGATGTGGAGCGATCTCGCGCCGCTGCTTCTGGCGGCGGCCCGCGGGGCGCTGCCCGCTACGCACATAGAATGGAAGCCCGGCCCGTCGGTCTGCGTAGTGCTGGCATCCGGCGGTTATCCCGGCGCCTTTTCTGCCGGAAAACCCATCGATGGAATCGACGCCGCCGAAGCTACCGGAGCCACCGTCTTCCAGGCGGGTACGCGCCAGGGTTCCGCCGGACTCGAAACCGCGGGTGGCCGCGTCCTCGGCGTCACCGCTTCCGGCCCGGACTTGGCGGCTGCCATTGACAAAGCCTATGCTGCCGCGCGCTTGATCCATTTCGAGGGAATGCACTACCGCACCGACATCGGCCGCAAAGGCTTGAAGCGGTATAGCGGCGCAACGATATAATAAGACCATTGCGGGCACGTAGCTCAGATGGATAGAGCGGTCGCCTCCTAAGCGACAGGTCGGCAGTTCGAATCTGCCCGTGCCTACCACAACTCGGAGGCGAATCATGAAGCTGTCCGCTTTGGCCCTGGCCACGCTGTTTCCCGCGGCGTCCCCGCTTCTTTGCGGCGATATCACCTACAGTGCCGACGTAGCGCCCATCCTTTATAAACACTGCGCGACGTGCCACCACCCGGACGACATCGCCCCCATGGCGCTGCTGACATACCAGCAGACGCGCCCTTGGGCCGCTGCCATTCGCGAAGCCGTATTGACCCGGCAGATGCCGCCCTGGAAGGCCGATCCGCGTTACGGCAAGTGGTCCAACGACTGGAGCCTCAGCGACCAGGAGATCGCCACCATCAAGGGTTGGGTGGATCAAGGCGCCCGGGAAGGCGACCCACAGCGGTCGCCCGCGCCGCCGGTCTTCTCAACCGATTGGAGGATCGGCAAGCCGGACGTGGTCATCTCGATTCCCCCGCATTCCCTGACGGCCGACGGTCCCGACGAATACGAATACTTCACCGTGCCAACCAACTTCACCGAAGACAAGTGGGTGGTCGCGGCCGAGTTGCGTCCGGGCAATCGCAAGATCGTTCACCACGCGCATGTCTTCGTCAGCGCGCCGGCCAAGCCCAAACCCGCCAACGCCAAGAAGGAAGAGCCGGCGGATCCGCAGTCGGCCTATGCGGACTGGCTCAGGGTGCACGAAGGCAAGCTGTCCTGGATTCGGTACGAAGCGCCCGTGATCGATGACGGCTGCATCGTCGACGACAATTCCTACTGGCCCGGCGACAAGCCGCGCGACGAAAACTTCGGCAGCGGGGGCCTGATCAGTTCCTACCTTCCGGGTAGAGGGCCGGACGTCTATCCCCAGGGCACCGCGCGCAAGATTCCCGCCGGCTCTAACATCGGCTTCCAGATCCACTACTCCAAGGCGACCAAGAAACCGGAAATGGACACGACGTCCGTGGGCTTGATCTTTGCCAAAGAGCCGCCCCAGCAGGTCGCCAAGCGGGTGGACCTGTCGAACTACTTCTTCCGCATCCCCGCGGGCGATCCCAACGTGGAAGTTACCGAGTGCCATACCTTCAAACAGGACATGTACCTCACCAGCCTGACGCCCCACATGCACCTGCGCGGCAAGGACGCGCGGTTCGACGCGACCTATCCGGATGGCCGGAAGGAGACGCTCCTGCTGGTGCCGCACTACAATTTCAATTGGCAGATCACTTACCGGATGGAGGAGCCGAAGTTTATCCCAAAGGGAACGCGCCTGGCCATCGTCTCTCACTTCGACAACTCGCCAAACAATCCGCTGAACCCCGATCCGGCGAAGGTGGTGCGCTGGGGTGAAGCCAGCGAAATGGAAATGATGGACGGCTGGATCGAATACCTGGACGCGCCGCGGGGCAGACCCGCTCAACCGCAGGTGCACGCGGACTTGCGTTAACGTGCCCCAGTTCGGGTTTCCTTTATAATAGACCTGTGCATCCGAATTGGCCCTTGCGCTGGCCCGTAGAATGGCGCGACGCCGGCGCGCTGGACCTGCTAAAAGGCACTCCGCTGGGTTGCGTGCTGTTCCCGTCCCCCGACAGTTACCAGAACGTCATCGAGCGCGCGCGACAGCTTGATATCACAATTTGCGATAGCGACCATGCGCCGCCGGGGGTGGAGATGGTGAAGGGCGAGTGGCCGGGCATTCGCATGACGCCGGGCGAAGGCGATGCCGCCAGCGGTCCGACCGGCGCTCCCTGGATCGATTCCAACGGCTGGCTGGTGCGCCTGACCCGCGCGCGGAAGCCGGGCGGCGCCGTGTGGGTGGCAGCCGATCCGCCGAAGAGCAGCGAGATCGTGCAGCTCTCCCGGCACCTGGTGGCGGTGGCCGATGGCGCGGCGCATGGCGGGCGCTGGGTGGTCACGCTGGATAAAGATTTGGCGGAAGGTTTGGCGGCGCGCAAACCCGCCTCCGTGGATGGGTGGAAGAAGCTGATGGGCGCGATCGCCTTTTTTGAGGCGCACGGCGAATGGAGCTCCTGGCCGGTGGATGCGGTGCTATCGGTGGTTTCGAGCTTCTCGGGAGACAATGAGTTCTTCAGCCATGAGTTGCTGAACCTGATGGCGCGCACCAACATCTCATACGGGATCGTAGAGACCGCAGGCTTCCGCGCGGAGGCGCTCGCGGGATTGCGCGCGGCGCTTTATCCCGATACCCAGCCGCCCCCGCCGGAATTGCGGCAAGCGCTGATCGGTTTTGTCGAGCGAGGCGGGTTGCTGATCGCGGGGCCGGCTTGGGGCACGATGCCGGGCGCGGCTCCCGGCAGACCTTCGGCCGAAGAGCCGCATCCCCGCTATGAGTTGCGGCGATTCGGCAAGGGCAGAATCGCGATGGCACACAAGCAGGCGGACGATCCCTACGAGATGGCGCAGGATGCCCAGATTCTGCTGAGCCATCGCTACGACCTGGTGCGCATCTTCAACGGCTTTCTGTTGGGCGCCTATTGCACGGTGTCGCCCGATGGAAAACGGCGCATGACGCACATAGTCAATTACGGCGGAGGCGCGGATGACGACGATCCCGCAACGGCACGCATCGCCGGCCGCTTCCGTTCGGCGAAACTGTGGTCGTTCGAAAGCGCGCAGGCGCGGCGTCTGGAAATGGTTGTGCAGAAGGACGGCATCGAAGTACCCCTGCCAGGATTGGCCGTGTACGGCGGCGTAGAATTGGAGGCGTAGACCATGCATAGCAATTGCACGCGCAGACAATGGCTGGCGGCCGCGGCCGGGGCGGCTCTCGCGCGGCCGTTCGCGGCATCGGCGGCGGCAACGGGCGGACCTGCACCGCGGGTGGCCATCGCCAAGTGCCCCAGCTACGGGCCCGAACTGCTCCCCGCCATGCAACGCATGTTCGACCAATTGGGCGGATTGGAACGGCTGGTCAAGGGCAAGACGGTGGCGATCAAGGTGAACATGACCGGCGACACCAGCTACCGCCTGGGCCATCTGCCGGCGGAGGACACGCACTACACGCATCCGCGGGCGATCGCCGCCACGGTGCACCTGATGGGGCGGGCCGGCGCGCGGCGGGTGCGGGTGCTGGAATCGTGCTGGTCGACTTCCGGTCCGTTCGAAGAGTTCATGCTGCAGGCCAATTGGGAGCCGCGCGATATCTTGAGCGCCGCGCCGCGCGTGGAGTTTGAGAACACCAATTATCTGGGCCGCGGGAGCAAGTATGCGCGACTGACGACCCCCAAGGGGGGCCACCTGTTCCGCGCGTTCGATCTGAACCATTCCTACCAGGACTGCGACGTTTTCGTGTCGCTGGCGAAAATGAAGGACCACCTGACGGCTGGCGTGACGCTGTCGATTAAGAATTGTTTCGGCATCTTGCCGGTGACGATCTATGGCGATGGGGCCGGCGTCGACGAACCCAGCATTGAGCCGCACGGCGGGCGCGGAATCATGCATGTGGGCAACCGCCCGCCTTCCAAATCGGCGCCATCGGAAAACGATCCCAAGACGCCGAGGGAAGATACTTACCGGATACCACGCATCATCGCGGACATAGTCGCGGCGCGGCCCATCGATCTGGCGATTGTGGAAGGTGTGCGGACGATGGCGGGAGGCGAAGGCCCCTGGGCGAAGCCGTCGCGCGCCATCAGCCCCGGTGTGATCGTGGCGGGCACGAATTGTGTAGCCACGGATGCCGTGTGCCTGGCGGTGATGGGCTACGATCCGATGGCGGTGCGCGGCGCGCCGCCTTTCGAGAAGTGCGACAGCACGCTGCAGCTCGCCGAAGAGTTGGGCGTGGGGCCGCGCGATTTGAAGCGCATCGAGCTGGTGGGGACGCCGGTGCGGGAGGCGTTGTTCCGGTTCCGGGTGTAGGGGAGAGAGTCCTTTGCCATGCCGCTCCTTGAGGAGTTGGAATCATGTCCGTAAGCCTTGCGCTACCGGACGAAGAACTCGCGCAGCGCGCGGGGCAAGCCGGGGATAACGATTGCTTCGCGGAACTGTTCGCGCGATACCGCAAGAGGGTCTATTACAGTTGCCGGGGATTCTTCGCCGATAGCCAGGCGGCGGAAGACGCCACTCAGGAAACATTCCTCCGGGCCTACACCAACATCCGTGGTTTCCACCAAGGCGATTTCCCGGCCTGGCTCATGCGCATCGCGAAGAATGTCTGCATTGACGAGTGGCGAAGAGGCCGCCGCGAGACTGGCATCGACGAGATGGGATTGGCGGAGAGGCCAACCCCGAACCCCCTCGATTCGTCGTTTGAGACGCGCCTGATGGCCGAGCGGGTCTGGCAGGAAATGAAGCTGCTTCCTCGCGAGCAGCGGCTGTGCCTGGAAATGAAAATTGAGGGCTTCTCTTATGAGGAGACCGCCGCGCGGACCGGGTTAACAACCAGTGCGGTGAAATCGCACCTGCAGAACGGCCGCCGAATGCTGTGGCGAAAGACGGAAGGGACGATCGGCCAATTCGTGAAGAGCTGACGGAATATTTTCTTGCCGCAGGTGTGGAATTTGGTCTGCTCATCCGTTCTAAGAATGGAACATTGTCTAATATCGGGCGGGTTGAACGCAGGACGCCCCATTTGAAAAATGACCGGCTGGAGTGAAGACAGCTTTCTGGAGAAGGTCGCGCCCTTGCTGGGGCGGAGGCTCGGCGCCGTTCCCTGTCCCGAAGTCAGCGCATTTTCCGCGCGGGCCGATGGCGAGACCAGCGAAATGGCGAAAAAGGCAATTGCCGCACACACCTTGGGATGTCCCGCCTGCGGCGATCTTCAGCGGCGCCTCGAAAGGTTCGACGACCCGATGGTCGCCGGCGATGACGCCGAGTGGAACCGAACGGAAAAGCGGCTCAACAACTGGCTGGATGGTTTTCTGGCGTCGAACGCGGCTGCTCGTCAGGAGGGCGATCGCATCGGGGCCTCCCGCCTGCGTCTTTGGTCGAATGGCCTCGCAACGCCGACGGCTGTTCGGCGGTTGCGATGGGTGCTGGTCCCAGCCGTCGCCGCCGCGCTGGTGATCTCCTCCTTCCTGGCTGGGCGGCTTTCCCTTCGCCGCTCCCAGCAGGTGAGCGCGGAGGCCATGTCTTTTAGGCAGTTGCGGGCGATTGTGGCGCCCCCGCCGACGGGCCTTGAGCATCGAGTCCCGGCGGCAAAAGCGATCGGAAGACTTCAACGTTCCGGGCCTCCCAGGATTCAGGCCACGTCGGGCGCCGGCATTGCTATCGCGTCGCGCGCGCCTGGAAGGATCGGTCCGCCGGCAACATCCCCAACCGCGCCACCCGAAAGCGCCCGCGCGGCGGAAGCTGCGGCCCCTGCGCCAGTGGCCCCCAGCAGTTCCGAAGTGGCGTCGATTTCTTCACCGGCGGAGATGCCTGCCGCGCCTGCCCCTGCCGCGGCGTCTCCGGTTTATCCGGAGCCGCTGCGCGCGCTGTCTTCCAGGCGGGCAGCGCTAGCCGGACACGGGTTATCGAAGACTGCGGGGTTTGCAACTGCGCCCGAGGCAAGGGCGGAGCATGCACCCGCAACGCCCGCTCCGCCGTTGATTACGTTTGAGCCTGGCACTCGCGTGTGGATTGCGTTGGAGTCCGTCCATCCGCGGGCGGATGGAGCGTCTGACTTCCGCGGCAGGGTGCTTCTGCCGGTCACGCAGTCTGGCGCGGTGTTGCTCAGCCGGAACGTTGAAGTCTCAGGGACCACGACCGCTAGAAATGGCAAGAGGTCGGTTCAGATACTGGAATTCCTATCGACGGGAGCGCATTACAGGCTGAAAGGCGCCAGCGGCGAGGCCAACCTGCGCCTGCTCGGAGCGGGGGAAGCCGTGGAGTTCGACGCTGGGAGAGTGGTGGAGACCTGGATGGCGTCCGTTTCGATATATGAAAAGCTGCCTGGCGAATCCACACAGCCCGAGAAATGAAACTTTCAAATGCGTGTGGAATTATCCCCGCGCTTTCGTTCTTGTTTATGGATCGCGTGTTACAGTTCCGAAGGAGGAAGCCGTGGATTTAAGAAGAATAGGCCAGAATATCTTTTGGGCGGGCGTTGTACTCGCCGTCGCTCTAACCGGGACGCTTAGGGAGGCCCGGGCTGACAAGAAGACGACCCCTGCCCCTGCCACCAACGCTGCGCCAGCCAAGGCCGCGCCAGCGCCAGCCAGGGCCGTGCCCGCACCGGCCGGCAGGGTCCAGCCTGCCGCAGGAGGCGCAGCCAGACCTGGAGGTGTAGCGCCAGCCGGCGGCGTGGGAAACGCTGGTCGAGGCGGGGGGGGCCTATCGGGTGGTGGTGGAAACAACGGCCACGGCGGCTTGGCGGGTCGGAGCGGAGACACCCGCGGGGGAAGCGCCGGTCGCGGTCCCACCGTTTACGCGCCCCGTCCGGGCGACCAAACGAAGGTCCTACCGGATGGGCGAAGGGAGATCCACAGCGCGAATGGGCAGACGGTTAGGACGGACCCCAGCGGCAAGGTGCGCACGATTGAGGCTTCCCGCGGACTGGCAGGCGGCAAGATGGTAGTTAATCGCGGACCGGGTGGTGCGAGGATGGTGGAAACTGGCCGTCCCGGCGCTCGCGTGGTCAGCTATGGGCCGCGCCGCGGCTTTGTGGAACGTACCGTGCGGCCGGGCTACATCTCGCGCACGTACGTCGTGGGCGGGCGGTCCTATGCGCACGTGTATCGTGAATTCCGGTACCGCGGCTTCGGGTACTACCGTTACGTGCCCGCCTTCTACTATGGTCCGCGGTTCTACGCATGGGCCATCACTCCCTGGGGTGTACCCATGCCTTACGGATGGGGTAGCGCGTTTGTGGCGCCCTGGCTCTATACAGGCTATTTCACTCCATATGGGACGTACGCTTCCCCGGATTTGTGGCTGACAGACTACTTGCTGGCGGAGAACTTGAGGCTCGCCTACGAAAGCCAACAAGCCGGCGATGACGGGCAAGCCCCGGCGCTCGCATCCGGTGCCCAATCGGCCTCCGCTACGCTTTCGCCGGAGATGAAGGCTATGGTCGCGGAGGAAGTCGGGCAACAGCTTGCGGCAGAGAAGGCGGCCGCGGCGAATCCCGGCCAGCCGGCGGCTTCCGCCGCCGAGCAAGCCCCGGCGGCCCTGGATCCCGCTGTGCGAGTCTTCGTGGTATCGAGCGCCCTCGACGTAACTGCCGATGGGAGCCAGCAGTGCAGCCTCACTGCCGGCGATATCGTCACGCGCATCGACAACACTCCCGACGCCAACCAGAACGTCTCCGCACTGGTCACCGCCAGCAAGAAGACGGATTGTCCCACTGGTCAAAGAGTGGGGGTTTCCGTCCAGGCCTTGCAAGAGATGCACAACCAGTTCCGGGAGCAGATCGACTCCGGACTTAAGATGCTGGCCGACAATCAGGCGAAGGGCTTGCCGAATGTCTCGGCCGCAGGCGCCCGCCCGGTGGCGGAAGGGACCGCGGATCCCGCCCCGGATGCGCAGGCGCAACTCGCGGCGCAGGAAACCGACGCCGCCACCCTTGAGGCTCAGGTGAGGCAGAGCGGGGGCGGCGACTAGCCGACCCTGATGCAAGGGCGAGTAGATCTCGTTTAGGAGGCTCTCAAACATGAATAGAACGCGAGTATTGGCCGCCTTCGCCGGCTGTCTGGCTCTCAGTGGAACGCTGCTACCGCTTCCAGGTCAAACGCCGAGCGCGGGCATCGAGGGGCAACTTCGGTCCCAGTATCAAATCGCGAGCGTGGGCAGCAACGGTGTTGTGGCCCGAGCGGGCACCATCGTTGCTGTCCAGCAGGACGGGATAACCGCGCTTCCGGCCCCACAAGAATGGCCATGCAACACGTACAAGCAGGGCGGCCGCATCAAACAGTCAACTCTCTGCGCAGTGAACTACAGTCCAACTAAGCCCGATACACGTCTTCTCCAGGTAGGTGAGAAGGCCTATCTCACCGCGATTCAGGTCAAGCCCTCCGAGGTCGTCTTCAAGGTGCAGACGTGTTGCGGCGACGTCAGTAGTGCTCCGTTTCGAGCGACTGTTGCGTTCCAGTTTCAGAAGGGGTATCTGGACTCAATGAATGCCCAGCAGATCCGTGATACGGTCAACGGGATTTTCGCCATCGATACGAGCGAAACGGGGGACGGACCTCCGCCGCCGGGCCCCCAACCCACCCAACTCTCCGGGCTGTACTTTTTGCAACAAACCGGCGCGAAACTCCAGCTCAACCCGGATGGTTCATTCTCCCTGCTCGCCGCGAACGGTCAGGTCAGCCCCGGCCACTTCACTGTCAGTAGCGATACGTTGGCGTTGACGTATTCCGCGACGGGACGCTCCTCTGTTTTTAGGATTCAAGGGGACAAGT
>Ga0224534_1001049_pt1 | contig 15333 bp, 18 predicted proteins | sample 714E12024metaG_FD_172012 | JGI IMG/M metagenome (GOLD analysis project Ga0224534, IMG submission 172012) | Peat soil microbial communities from Stordalen Mire, Sweden - 717 E1 20-24 | ecosystem: Environmental > Terrestrial > Soil > Wetlands > Peat | place: Sweden: Norrbotten County, Stordalen... | reverse complement strand
GTTCTGCGTGCGCGTGGCGTCGTCGGAGTCCTTCCCCGACGCCGTCCAGAAGGCCGGCGGCACCGCTCTCGTCGAGGTCGACGGGACCATGACCATCTCGGGAATGGACGCCCAGGCCATTGGCGACCTGGCGCTCTCGCTCGGCGTCGCGGTCTACGAGCTGACGGCGCTGGCGTCGCTCGAGGACGCCTTCATGGAGCTGACCGGCGGATCAGTCGAATTCGGGGCCGCGCGATGACCGCGGTCTCGAATGCCCCGGTTTCGTTCGAGCGCGAGCTGCCATCGGGTCGCGCCGGACTTCGCCAAGCCCTGTCGGCCGAGTGGACGAAGTTCTGGTCGGTGCGCTCGACGCCCTGGAGCCTCTTCGCGCTGATCGTGGCGACCATCGGGCTAGGAGCACTGTCGACGAACGCGCTGCACGGGCAGCCCTTCGCCTTCCCCGACCCGACCCGTCGGATCCTCGTTGGCTTCAACCTGGGCCAGTTCGCCATCGGCGTGCTGGGCGTGATGTTCATCAGCGCCGAATACGGCACTGGACAGATCCGGTCCACCCTCTCGGCGATGCCTCGTCGCCCGGTCGTGGTGGCCGCCAAGGCCATCGTGATGGGAGGCGTCAGCCTCGTCGTCGGAGAGATTCTGTCCTTCGTCACCTTCTTCATGGGCAGCGCGATTCTCGCGGGCACGCAGTCGCACGTGTCGATCGGCGATTCGGGGGTGATGCGGGTCCTCGTGGAGAGCGGGATCTACCTCGCGCTGATGGGTCTCATCGGCCTGGGGTTGGCCACGATACTGCGCAACACGGCGGGATCGATCGCGACGTTCGCCGGGCTGGTCCTGATCCTCACGCTGCTGCTCAGTGCCATGCCGGCCTCGATCATCAACGCGGTCAGCCGGTACCTCCCGGCCAACATCGGCGCGACGGTGTTCGCCGTCAGCACGCCGGGTCGACTGCAGGGCACGCCGGTCTTCAGCTCTCAGGTCGGCCTTGTCATCCTCGCGCTGTACGCGCTGGTTCTGCTCTGCGGCGGTTGCATCCTGATGATTCGACGCGACACGTAGATTCGTCGCGCCATTGCCGACACTCCAGAGGGAGGTCGCTTGCCGTTCGATCGCGGAGATGACGGCGGACTGCAAATCCAGAACGGAGAATATTGCAAGGCGGACGCGAGGAGTTCTGATCTCGTTGGTCGAACGGTTGAACAAGCTCAGAGACGTCAGTCTTGACTCGCACGAGTCGCGGTGTCGACCAGGGTAGGGGCAAGAACATCTTGCGGCGGATCGAATCGACCTCTGAAGTCTGGTGAGCCTCCGGTCTGTCGGATCCGAGAGGAGGCGAGCGTAGAGGCCAGAGAGGTCTCTTGGTTCCTAGAACCGCGGCCCGCACGTCTTGAGGGCCTTGCGAGTGGCCAGCGCCTTGCCCTTGGGAAGGAGGGAGACCACGAGGGACCTCAAGGGGCACGAGGTGTCGACAAGCGTGACGTGCCGGGTCCCGCTCACCACGTAGAGATCGCCCGGACAGACGTCACCGGTCGCGGTCCAGGTGGTTCGCTGCCCCGCGCCCGGAGCGACCGTCACAATGAAGAGGGTCGAGTCCTCCATGCATCCGCCCGCGACGGCGTTGGAGAGGGACGATATCCTCTCGCGCAGCTTCTGGGCCTGCGCCTTGGTGAGGGTCACCGTGGTCGGGTCGCTGGACCGGGTCATGTCCGAGGTCCGGCCGTAGCCGGTAAGCGTCACGACGCCCGACGTCGGCATCTCCACGGTCTGTATCGCGGCCCAGTCGACCTCGGCGTCGACGCGCAGCTCCTCGACGTTCGCCGAAGTGAATCCCACCGTGTAGTCGAGGCTCTCGAACGAGACGTGGCGGTTGGCCAAGGGCAAGGAGAACTCGTAGGTCGTGCTCTGCGTCGAACCCGTCCCCGACCCCGTATTGGGCCCGCCGACGAGTGCACCGGAAGGCCGGTGCGACGCGATGAAGGCGTCCAGGTCGAGTTTGCTCTTCAGCAAGTAGTCCTGGTGCACGTCGACCGTGCCTTGTCCGTCCGGAAGAACCAGGAGCGGCGCCGTGAGACGGGCGGTGGCGACGGAACCGCTCGGACGTGGTGCGCTCGCGAGCAGCGCCTCAGCGAACGACTTGCCTTCGGCTGGCGAGGTGTCAACGCTGGCGGCGTGGGCCGCGGGTGGAGAGGTCGTCGCAGCGGCGCCCACGCCGCCTGCACTCCCGCCGGCGACGGCGCACGCGCCGAGCAGACAGCCGACCACCCCGGTGACCCAAATTGACCTGTGTCCGATTCGGATGCCCATCTCGATCTCCGTCCCTCGTTTCCATTGTCCTGGAGCTTTGCCTTGTCAACCGTCATTCCTCGAAGGCCGCCAAACCCGGTCTCCTAGATGTTCCTGTCTCCAACCGACCGGGAATTACCCGGCGCCGAATTCGAAGCTCGTGTGGGCGGACCGCGAGGTTCGCGGCCCTCGCTGAGTCGCAGGAACAACGCCGTGTCGTCCATACTGGTGCGAACGAAGGGCGCCGTAGGCTGACGCGGTGGACGACTACTTCGAGCCGATGGTCGACCTCTCCGGCGCGCGGCGCGCGGCCGAGGAGTGCGCGCAGGGTTGGGGACTCGAGCTGGCCCCGCCTTTCGCGCTCTCGAACGTCTCGTTCGTCGCGCCGGTGGGCGAGGACGAGGTGCTGAAGGCGCCGTGGGACGGCGACGACGAGTCGCTCCACGAGGGCGACGCCCTCGAGCTCTGGGGCGGCGACGGCGCGGTGCGTCTGCTGCGCCGGTCCGGGCGGGTGCTGCTCGAGGAGCGGGCGGTCCCGGGCGACGATCTCTCGCGGCTGGGTGACGAGGAGTCCACGGCGATCGCGGTGGACCTCGGGCTGCGGCTCTGGCGGCCCGCGCGGGCGCCGTTCCGTCCGGTCGGGCCCGAGGTGCTGGGCTGGCTGGAGCGGGCCGAGCACGAGGGCGGCGAGCTCGTCGCGCTGGCTCGCGATCTCTTCGCCCAGATCGGCGGCGGCGCGGACTGGGTCGTGCACGGCGACTTCCACCACCACAACATCCTGCGCTCGGGCGAGCGCTACGCGGCCATCGATCCCAAGTCGTACCTCGCCGACCGCGAGTACGACGTGGCGTCTTTCCTCTGGAATCCGCTCGGCAACCGCCTGTCCGACCGGACCCAGACGGAGCGGCGCATCGCCGCGTTCGCAGCCGCGGGACTCGACGAGTTCCGGATCCGTGCGTGGACCGTGATCCGAGGCTCGTACCTGCGCACCGGCGCCGAGTACACCGAGCCCCTGAGCGCCCTCATCGCGTAGAGGAGGTTCGGCCTCGGACGCTCCGGGAGCCGCCACGGTCCGGGTCCCGCGAATCCACCCGAGGTCGCCGTGCCACAGTTGGCGCAGAACCGTTGGTCAGGTATCTCTAGGGTCCCGCAGTTGGAGCAGCGGGGCACCGTGCCTCCTCTGTCGGTCGTTACCTTCGCCACCGCAGAACCTATTTCAGTATTGAGATCGTGAAGAGGATGGCGTCGTAGAGGAAGTGGGCCATGATCGGTCGATTCAGCTTGTGGTGCTTCTGGAACGACCGGGTGACGAAGTAGCCCAGGGGGATCGTAAGCAGGAAGCCCAGCCCGTAGTAGACGTGGTAACTCGTGCGAAGCGCGAGGCTGAGGATGAGCGAGCTCCGCGGAGTCCAGCCGAGCTGTCCGAGGCGCGTGATGAAGTAGCCGTTGACGAGGACCTCTTCGGTGATGGCCGTAATGGCGGACATGAAGATGGCTTCGATGAGGTAGTACTTCGGCTGGCTGGTGACGGTGACGTTGTTGACGAGTCCCGGGTGGTGGTCGATCACCGCCGCGAAGGGGACGAGCAACAGCAGCTCGATGCCGAAGGCCGCCGCGCCCAGGCCTAGCGCGGGGAGGATATCCCTCTTGAACGTCGGCAGGCCGATACCCAACACGGACGGTGTCTGACCGGTGCGCGCTAGGAGAAACAGCGCTAGCGGCACGATCGCCAGCACGGGCACGTAGGCGAGCATTCCGAGAAGCATGTTGAGCACCGGGTTCGAGTGCACGATGACCGGGAATCTCGAGATGTCGCCGACACCCGATTCGTGTTGGATGAGCACGAGCACCGCGCTGACGACGCCGGTGACCAGGAACGCGAACATCACCACTCGCGTCTCCCATACGAGCATCCGGCGGGTGTGGCCCTGCGGGAGAGCAACACCGGCAGGTTGTACGGCACTTCCCGGGAGTCGGGAACGCTCGTTGGGACCGGGCCCTTCGACTCCTTCGAGGTTTGTCGTCTCCTCGTGGTTCGAAGCGGTCTCGGTGGAGTCGAGGACCGGCGTGCCCGTCTGAACTGGGCTCTGCGTGACGGCGGCGGTGACGGACGTGGGGTTTCCGCACGTGGTGCAGAAATTCCCGGTGACCTTTGTTCCGCACCGCGGGCAATAGTTCATTGAGCTCCATTTCATTCGAAGGTCGACCCGCCAGTGAATTCTGACACCCCCGTCCTCGCGAACGCGGATGGCGGGGAACCGTTTCTTGGCCCGACAGCGGTGCGTGGGGGCTTCTAATCCCGTGCGTTCGGTGCTTTCCGACTGCTCGACGACACGATGTATATAGTGAAAAAAGGAGAAGGGAGCAGTCCCATGAGCACGACGGTGAATTTGAAGGCTTGTACGGACTGCCTGTATTTCAGCGCTGGCAGACATAACGATGACCAGTTGAGTGCGGCGAGGATGCTCGAGATCTCCGAAGGTTTCGGTCTATGGGAGGAGTACGAGTTCACGCTCGGTGGGTGTTCGGAGAAAGACCTAATGAACGACTTCGTGTGTGGCATTTGTCACAATTCCCTGACAAAGGACCGTCGCCGCCGCGACGAGCACAACGTCGCGTGGGATCGGCGAGTGCTGCGGGATAAGGACCGGCGCACACTTTCAGAAGACCGCCGCCACCACAACGACAACATTCTCTCCATGGACCGGCGCTCACCGATGGACGCAGACCCGCGCACGCAGTTGGAAGACCGGCGCCGCCGCGACGAGAACAGCGTCGCGCAGGATAGACGTTCGCAGCCGGATGGAGACCGGCGCACGCCATTCAATCGAGGCAGTCGCGTGCTGCTGGCTACGTTGCGAACTATTTGAAGGTGCATCGGCGCCACACGAACGGCGCGACCTCCCGTGCGGCCGTGGGCATCGCTGGTCTGCGACGTGGTTCGCACGCCATCACAATGACGAGGTGGTCCTCGCGCCGTCAGACAAGGCACCGGGCTCGGTGCGGCGAGCCCAGGGGCCGCGGACGGGCTTCGTCGTGACGTCGAGAGTGGCGCGGTGCCTCTGCTGGGACTTTGTGCCCTAGGAGACGTCCAACGACCCAGCGCTACCTTGGCCAGTAGCTGTCTTTCCTGCGTAGACAGGACCCGTCAAGGAGTGTGCATGGACTGCTCGAACCAACCAGCTTCTGCTCAGGCCGCGCCGGAGCGCTCGTCGCGGCCGTGCGCTGAACGGCGCCTCGAATATCGCGGATCATGATGCTGCGTCAACCAGGTGTCGTCACGGAACTGCCACCGCGAGACGCTCGTCTGTGGTGGGTTCGCGTCCTGTCGCTGGCGACGTTGATCGCCACGTTCGCTCTCATCGTTCTGGGCAGCGCAGTGCGCGTGACCAATTCCGGGATGGGATGCAAGGGCTGGCCGCTGTGCTCGGGAGACGTCGGTCCAATCTCAAGTTTCCATCCCCTGATGGAGCAGTCTCACCGATTCCTCGCCTCCCTCGTGACCATACTCATCATCGCGCTGGCGATCGCTGTGCTGCGAGCTGGTGGCGCGGCGCGTCACGTTCGCGGCCCGGCGATGGTCTCGGTCGGGGTGATCGTGGTGCAGATAGTGCTTGGTGCAATCACGGTGCTCGCCAACAACGCTCCGGTCACCGTGGCGCTACACCTCCTGGTCGCCACGCTGTTCCTCGGCGTCGTGACGGTGACCGCAGTGACGTCGTTCATTGCGTCGGATCGTTCGTGGTCGCTGCTGCACGGACCGGGACGGCGGGCGTGGGCCGCGGTCGTGGCGCTCTACCTCGTCTTTATCTCGGGCTCGATCGTCGTCAACGGCGGAGCCCAGGCGGCGTGCAAGTCGTGGCCGGCGTGCTTCTCGAGTCCGGCGGCGATGGGGCTCGTGGCGATCCAGCTGGTGCACCGCTCGATGGTCCTCGTCGGCTCGGTGCTCGTGGTGGCATTCCTGGTCTCGCTGCTTCGCTCCAGGAGCGCCGACGCCGTCGAGCGCACGTTCGCGATTGGCGGGCTGGCACTGCTCGCCGCGCAGATTATCGTGGGGGCCTTGAGCGCCATCGAGAGCTCGCACACGGAGTTCGCCGACGTGCACCTCGCCTTCGCCGCCGCCCTCTGGGGTGTCGTCGTCGCGGTCTTCGTCATGTCGGCGCGGGGGCGTCAGGCTCGAGCGGACGCCGTGCCGGGTGGCTCGTCAGGCGGGTCTGAAACGAGTCACGCAGTGGCCTGAACCGCTCGAGCTCGCCGGAGCCGCAACGAGTTCCGATCGACCCTCTCCGGCCAAGACTCGTCTCGGCGCCTCCTGCAGTCTGCCTAAGGTCCGTTTCGTCATGGCGTTCATTCAGCCCTGGAGAATCGCCGGATGCTTGATTCATGCGTATGGTGTCTACACGACGTCAAGGCGGATCGGGGGATTTGCCATGTCGCCGAGCGTTGCCACTGAACTGCGGTAGGCCAAGGCTCAGTTTGGGTGCGTTTAGCGCGACGGCGAGCGGTGGGGATAGGTGATAGGGACGTCTGAAACGTCCGCATCTCGCCAAATTCACGCTGATGACTTGGCCCGAGAGGCAGTTCCTGAAAACCAAACTGCTGCGCACCGAAGCTGATGAGACTAATTGCCAATTACGAGATGGCGGAGACGAGCTGCCGACAATGCATTCGGCAAGTATCCGTCCAATCCGACGAAATGAAGCCGCTCTTAATCTCCCGTGCTCTGCAGATGATGGAATCTTCAGCCTTTGATTTCCGAACCACCAAATATCACTGACCTGTCTAAATCGTTGATGTCTGTGAGGCCCACGCACCCTAGGGCCACCACCAACTCCTCTCGCAGAAGTTCAAAGACCTGGTCTACGCCGACGGGACCTCTAGCGGCTAAGCCATAGATAGCGGGCCGTCCTATTAGACATGCATTGGCTCCGAGGGCGAGACATTTGACGACGTCAGAGCCTCGACGGATGCCGCTATCCATGAAAACCTCCAGATGGCCGTCGGCGGCTGCGACGACTTCGGGTAATGAAGCAATGGTCGAGGGCTGCGCATCGAACTGGCGCCCGCCGTGGTTAGACACGATCACGGCGTCTGCACCGCTTCTCACCGCTTGGCGGGTGTCGTCGGCAGTCATAACTCCTTTAACCACAATCTTTCCCGACCACCGGCTTCGCAGTTCCTCAACGTCTGCCCACGTTGATCCGGGGTTGTCATTTTCATGCATGAATGGCCCCATCTCATTCAACCGCATTGGACGACCGTCAATTTGATAGTTACCGTAAGTAATCTTGCGGCCCAGTGCAAAACGAGTCAGCCAGGCTGGCTTTGTCGCCGCATCGAGCATGTCGCGTAAGGGTGGTCGTGCTCGATAGTCAAATCTGTGGTGGAGGTCACGCTCGCGCTTGCTTGACACGCCCACGTCACCCGCGACGACGAGAACGTCAACCCCAGCGGCGGCGGCTCGGTCTACGTGCCCTCTAGTGATTCCCTTATCTTTCCAGAAAGCTATTTGAGCCCACGTCGAATGCGGCGCCACTTTTGCAACCTCTTCAAGAGGAGTGCCAGACCACGCACTGTGAATGAAGATAGTGCCGGCTCGCACTGCTGCTCGCGCCAAAGCTAGGTCAGCCTCTGGATGAAAGAGCGTTAGCGCCCCCATCGGTGAAATCATGATCGGTAATGCGACGCGTTGCCCTAGGACGTCGGTCTCCAAGTGCGACTGACTTACGTCCTGTAGAACACGTTGGCGCAACCGCAAGTGCTCAAGATCAGCGGCGTTGTCGCGCAACGTTACCTCATCGAGCGCTGCGCCATCCAAGTAGTCAAAGACCATCCGAGGCAACCGACGCTTGGCGATCTTTCGCATGTCGGCCACATTGACAATACACTCAGCCATCACTTTTCTCCTCTTCATAAGGGTCTTGATTTAATGTTCTAAAGAAACCACCAACAGTCTCTGTTGGGTTCCGGGGGACGAGCTTGCTCCCGGGCTCAATTGCATCCTCGTGCGTGCACGGCCGACCCATAAACTAAAGAACGCTTGCGAGGAAGGACTTGGTTCTGACGTTTTGCGGAGAGGTCAGAATGTCTATCGGCCGGCCGGACTCGACGATTACCCCCCCGTCCATGAAGACGAGGCTGTCTCCAACCTCGCGTGCGAATCCCACTTCATGGGTTACGACTATCATCGTCATTCCGTCCTTTGCCAGGCCTCGCATAACGTTAAGAACTTCTCCGACCATTTCCGGATCCAGAGCCGATGTTGGTTCGTCAAAGAGCATCAAGGATGGTTGCATCGCGAGGGCACGCGCAATCGCAATCCTTTGCTGTTGGCCACCAGAAAGCTCCGCTGGATATGAACTCCCGCGATCCCTAAGGCCGACGCGTTCGAGTAGTGCGTGAGCCCGCTCGATTGCGTCTGAACGGCTCTCCCTTTTGACTGTGATAGGCCCTACGGTGATGTTTTGAAGAGCCGTCAAGTGGGGGAACAAATTGAAGTTCTGAAACACCATTCCGATGCCCGCACGGGCACGCGCTGTTTCGCTCTCTCGCATTTCATAAAGCCGGCCATCACGTTCTCGGTAACCAACCAAGTGACCGTTAACAAAGAGTTCACCTCCATCAACATTCTCTAAGTGATTGATGCACCGGAGAAACGTTGTCTTCCCGGAGCCTGATGGCCCAATAATGCATAAGACCTCGCCCTCGCGCACCTCAAGGTCAATACCACGCAAAACCTCCGATGATCCAAATCGTTTGCGGACCTGAATGGCTTCAACAACGGCGTTGTTGGTCATTGTGAAACACACCGCTGATTAAGCACTGGCTAATCCGCCTGGCACGTCAGCCGTTATTTCGGACCCTCGTTGGCGCCGCTTTGGACTCGACGATCGATACCCTTTCCCAAGTTTTCGCTCCACGAAATGTTGCCCGACCGAAAGCACCGTTGTCAGCACCAAATACCAAAGACTGGCGACGATTAACAGGGGAATGGTCTGATAGGTGCGTGAATAAATGATCTCCGCCGAATAGAGAAGCTCCGCAATGGCTAACACGCTGACCAGCGAAGTGTTCTTAAGCATTGAAATTATTTCGTTTCCAGTGGGCGGCACAATTATCCTCATCGCCTGCGGGAGTACGACCTTCCGAAGTGTCTGGCTCTGAGTCATCCCGAGAGATTGGGCCGCTTCCACCTGCCCCTTATTAACCGACAGCATTCCCGCTCGCACGATCTCCGCCATGTACGCAGCCTCATTCAAACCAAGACCAAGGATCGCCGCAGTTAGCGGCGCGACGAGGGAGTTTGCAGAGCCTGTAATAAATTGCGCACCGAACGGTATTCCAATACCAACTTTCGGGAAAATAGCTGCCAAGTTATACCAGAAGATCAACTGCACCAGTAATGGAGTACCCCTGAAGAACCAGATATAGCCGCCACTAGCTCCAGCCAGGATCGGATTTGCGGACGTGCGTATAACAGCTAGGAAAATTCCAAAAACTATGCCGATAGCCATCGCAATCACTGTGAGTTCAATGGTTAGAACGACACCACTGAGAATTTCACTGCTAAAGAGATATTGGCCAACGACTCCGAATTGAAAGCCTTTCTCGGTCAACAGCGCGTTAGTAGCCATGGCGACACCAACAAGAACAACCGCCGCCATTATCCAGCGCTCCCAGTGCCTAACTGGCACCACCTTCTTTGCCTCTGAGTCGGATTGCATAACGATCGTTCTATGGAATCTGCCGTGTCACCTTGCCTTTTGCAAAAGGGCTAGCCATTGTCGTTAACCTTCGCAGTCGTAATCGCTACGGACGAGAGCCCCCAGTGCGCCAAAACTGCTTTGTATTGGGAACTTTGCAGGATTGCTGTCATTGCCGTGTGAATCGCCTTCTCCAGGCCGAGTGTCTTACCCATACCTACTGCAACGGGGCCAAAATTACGATTCGTTTGAATCCGAATCGCAGAATTCTGCGCAGCGGCGTAGTCCAAGACAGGCGAGTCTTCATAGACCGCCTCAATGCGTCCCGCAGCAAGAGCAAGGATGGGTGAACTCTCATCGGGATAGAGCTTCAAATTGATCGCGGGCTTGCCAGCCTTAGCGCACGCCTTTTGGTAGGCCGGCAGGACTTGGGTGACCTGGTACGAGCCAGCCATCGCTCCAACAGTGACCCCGCACAGCTTGTTCATGTTGACGTGATCGGGATTGCCCTTAACAACGCCGAGAGCATCACCCGTTTGGGCGTAGTCCACGAAGTCGAGTAGTAGTTCCCGTGAGGTTTCGGGCGCCATCTCGGAAACCGTGATTTGATAGCGGCCAGCAGATATGCCTGGAATAATCTCCGTAAAACTCGTGACCGTCCAGATTGGCTTGAGGCCAAGGGCTTGGGCCAGGAGTTCAGCGATACTGGGATCCATTCCTATCAAGGTCTTGGTCCCGGCTGCGTAGTAACTACCCGGAGGTTGATTGGTCACCATAGCAATATCAATCACGCCACTCTTTTCGATGGCCTTAGGGAGTTCCTTGACCGCGGCGGCCACTCGTGGAAAGGACGGCGCTTTATAGACGGAGCTAGCCCCCGCCGTAGATGAGCCAGCGGCCACGAACAAGGAGGACAACATCCCGAAAGTCAGAGCGACCGCAAGCGGCTTGAGAGTTACTTGCCTGATAAGTTCCGCGAAATAGTGCTTTGACGAACGATGCCCATTGAACAAGGCACCGACGTGTGGCTCTACTCGTACATGCGCATACTTCATGAGACGGTCTCCCTCGTTTGATTTGAAAGCGGCAATCCCGACATGCTAAACACTGAAAGTGTGTATGTCAATTACTTTCTAGAAACTCTTTCCCCATCGCGGAGGTCTCATCACTACATTCTCATTGGGTAATTACCAGTAAATATATGCACTCTACGCCGAGAAGGAGCGCTGATGGACCGCTCCTCCCGAAATTACCCACCTTTATTGCTCGGCGGCACGCCCTTTATGGCATTGATTTTAGAATGTATGGCGTGTAATATGGTTTTTTTGATGAAGATCCGAGGAATCGGGTTGCCGAAGTCAGTTGAAATCTAAGTCGCAGCGGGATTGATTATTTTATATTTATTTCAGTTGCGGCCTGATCAACTTTCGAGCGATTGCAGTTTTGGTGCTCAATCCGGATTTGGAGTCGACGAGTAGTGCGTCTAGTGAGCGAGAGGTTGACATGCAAGTGAAGCGGTTGCCGGATGCAGCGACTTCCTGTGGAGAATTGGCCAGCCCAATTACAGACGAATACCGCACTGAGGCAAATAGTTCGGTGGCAGGCGCAGTTTGGAAACTGCAGTGACAAGAACTCCAGATCTAGATCAAGAAGGACGAGTGCTCACTGCCCAAGAGACGGCAATAATGCACATTCGGAACAAGATTGCCTACGGAGAGTTCCGTCCCGATGACCGCATTCGCCAGGAACTAGTAGCTGCAGAACTCAATTTGAGCATTGTCCCCGTTCGAGAGGCACTTAAGATGCTAGAGGCTGAAGGTCTCGTAATTTATCGGCCCCACCACGGGTACCAGGTCGCAAGGCTGAATCTAAAAGAGTTCGCCGAGGTGAACAGCATCCGAGGGCTCCTCGAGGGCGAAGCAATTGCGCGAGCAATTCCCAGACTAACTGAAGAAGACTTCCAAAAGCTCTACGAGGCAATCCAAGATTGCAAAGTTTCCGCTTCGAACAACGACATCGTTGCGCTTTGCGACGCGAACCATCGCTTCCATTTCACTCTGTTCGAGGCCGCTGATATGCCTCGCCTTACTAACTTCATCCGAATGCTCTGGCAGATAACAGACCCTTACCGGTTCTTGTACTACGCGGATCCTGCTCATCGTCACCAGATCAATGATGAACACGATGCAATCATGCAAGCTGCCCGCAGTGGCGATGTCCGGTTGACGAGCCTTCTGGTCGACGAACATCGAATCAACGGCATCACGAGTCTTCGTCGGATGCTTACCGACTGGGTTCGCCCAACGGAATGAAACGCCCGGTACGCGACCCATTTGTTTGACCGCGAACTGTCAATGACCGCCAACTGATGTCGGAACTCCATTTAAAAAGATAATAAGGAGAAAGAGAATGGCAAGACTAGAGGGACGAACGGGCTCGGCGCCGAAGCCTGACGCGCCGTATTCGCAAGCGGTCAGGATTGGCTCAACCATCGCGGTCGCGGGTCAGGTTGGCCTTGACCCAAAAACGGGTCAACTCGCTGGGCGAGACGTTGGTGCGCAGACTGTCCAGGCTTTCAAGAACGTCGAAGCCGTCTTAGCGGCTAGCGGTGCCTCACTTGACGACGTCATCCGGGTTGACGTCTATCTTTCCACGTTGTCGGACTTCGAGGCTATGAACGAACAGTACGTCCACGTATTCTCAACGCCCTATCCAACACGTACCACCGTCGGTGTCGAGCTTCCAGAAGGATTGAAGGTAGAAATTACTGCTCTCGCCGTGCAAAGTTGATTCCAACACCGTGATAAACCTTCACTAACTTAGACGAGAATAGTCCGAAGGGAAGGACTGCTGTCGATTCATTGGGACTAACGCTGGTTTCAGTGTTCATCATCAATCTCTTCCTAGGTTGGAGCCTCATCGGTTGGGTGGTTGCTCTAGCAATGGCCGTAAAGACGAAACTGAAGTGGGACTCGTGGTGGTGGAGTCGCCCTCGTCGTCGTAGACCAACTGCATCAGTTCCTTCAGCGACCTTGCCGGTGACGAGGATTCCGGAAATTCCCCACTCTCGATCATCGAAATTCCCCACCTGAGAGCTGCAGCGGGTTGCTGCTGAGACTACTTCGTGTTGGGTTGGTGCACCGCCTTTCTGGTCGCTTCAGATCGAGCTCGGTGGCTGCGCATCCGGTAGCTCTCACCGTCGATGTTGAACACCACGCTGCGGTGCAAGAGCCGGTCCAGCATGGCGGCCGCGACCATCGGGTCGTCGAAGATCTTGCCCCACGAGGCGATGCCCAGGTTCGTCGTCAAGACCGTCGAGCTCTTCAGGTAGCGCTGGGTGATGACCTGAAAGAGGGCCGCCGCCGCTTCGTTCTGCAGCGGCAGGTAGCCCACCTCGTCGATGATCAGCAGCCGAGGTCCAGCGAAGAACCGCATGGTCGTCGCCCACCTTCCCTCCAAGGCCGCGCGGTGACAGCGCGCCACCAGATCAGCCGCGGTCGTGTAGTAGGTCCGGTAACCGGCATCGATGGAGGCGCGCGCGAGGCCGATCGCCAGCATGGTCTTGCCGACCCCGGGTGGTCCGATGAACAGCACGTTGGTGGCATCCTCTAAGAAGCGCAGCGTGCCCAGCTCGTTCACGAGACTGCGGTCGACCGAGGGCTGCGCGTCGAAGTCGAAGTCACTCAGTCGCCACGGCGCCGGCAGTGACGCGAACCTCTCGAGGCTCGCGCGTCGACGTTGCTCGGTCGCCTCGACCTCGAGGCCGAGGAGTCGCTCGAGCATGGCGGTGTGGCCGAGCTTCTCGACCCTGGCCTCTTCCAAGACGCCCGGCAGCGCCTCGGCCGCGGTCGCGAGGCGCAGGGCGCTGAGGTGACTTCGCAGCAACTGGTAAGTGGAGTTCTCGTTCACGACGCCGCCAGTCGCGCGTAGTCCTCGAGGTCGACACTGACGCTTCGCCCCGCCTCACCCAGGAGCGTCGCCGCGTGGACCAGGGCCAGGTCGCTGATCCCCACGTGGGCCTTCTTGTCGCAGGGTCGCTTCGAGGTGAACTGACTGAGCACCGCTCGCTCCAGCGCGGCGCTGTGGGCGGGGTCGCGCACCACCACGCCGGCTCCGTCGTGGGCGAGGCGGTGGGTCGCGAGCACTGCGCCGGCGGCTGAACGGATCCCTAACGTAGCGCCCCCGAGTCGCTGATGGACCTCGAGCGTCGAGCCGGCCAGTCCCGGGGGAACGCTGTAGCGATTGCCCCGGTAGTGGACCGTCGCATTGGCGGTCACGATTCGTTCGACCACCATGGTCGCGGGGTAGGGGGCGGGCAGCGTCGCCAGGACCTCGGCGTTCGCCAGTTCGCCCACCGTGGTGCGCAGATCACCGATGCGCCGCGCCCGCGCGTCACCAACCGTTTCGCAGAACCGGTCGAGGGACCGTTCGGCGCCCTGGGGGTCCACTTCGGTCATCGTGCGCCACCATCGTCCGGAGACGAAGCGCACCGAGGACTCGACGACCCCCTTGCGGTTGCCGCGTCGCGGCGGACAGGGTTCGACGACGGCTCCGTAGTGCTTGGCGACGGGCACGAACGAGGGCTGGACGTCGCGAGTGCCCGGCACGATCACCGTCGCCAGTCGGTCGACGCGCCAGTCGCGCGCCGTGCCGCCGAGTTTGCGCATCACCCGGTCCATGGCGTCAATGAGGTGGGCCTGGTCCATGGACTCACAGATCACCCCGCGCACGCGACTCGAGTGCGCGAGCGTGCCGAGCAGTACGTAGGCGGTGCCGCCCCAGGGGCTGCGCCGGCGCTCGAACCAGTCCCACTGGATCTCCTCACCGGGCGGGTGGAGGATCTCGACGGTGTCGCGACCCTTGACGCCCGCACAGGCCTCGCAGTGCGGACGCAAGGAAGCCACGCGCACCTGGCGAGCGAAGCTCGGGTAGCTGAGCGGGTAGCCGAGTGACACGACCTCGTCGTAGAGGGCGCTGGCCCACACGTGAGGATCGTCCAGCAGTCGCTGGGTTAGATAGGGAACGAAGGGTTCCAGTGGGTCCGGTGCGACCCGAGCTCGAACGCCGGGGACTCGTTCTCCGTTGAGGTAGGCCCGGATCGTCTTGCGATCCCGGCCCAGGTGGGTGGCGATGGCCGTGATCGACCATCCCCGTTCTTTCAGTGCGTGTACTTCCACGTCTTCTCCTTGTGTGAGCATGAGGAGTGGGTCCCTTCGGTTGGTTGGCGTAAGCACCACCAGCCTTGAAGGGGCCCACCTCTTTTTGGTGGACCTAGTGGCCCACTACCGCTCTCACAGGGTGGGGAATTTCGATGATCGACTCTGGGGAGTTTCCATGATTCTCGTCA
>Ga0224534_1001048_pt1 | contig 15335 bp, 17 predicted proteins | sample 714E12024metaG_FD_172012 | JGI IMG/M metagenome (GOLD analysis project Ga0224534, IMG submission 172012) | Peat soil microbial communities from Stordalen Mire, Sweden - 717 E1 20-24 | ecosystem: Environmental > Terrestrial > Soil > Wetlands > Peat | place: Sweden: Norrbotten County, Stordalen... | reverse complement strand
GCCCCTAAACGAATCTCCTATGGATGTCAAGGGGCGGTGTTGGCGTCGGTGTGATGCAACGAGGCAGGACATGAAAGGGCCACTCAGAATGGCGAGGGCTAGCTCTTATTAGGCCATCGTGCTGTCACGGCGACGAAGTCGATGAAGCTCGGAGTGGCGGACCGGCAAGTCGTTTACAGGCCAGCGTCAAGACCGAGCCTTGTCGACAACCTTGTTGACCCTTGCTTCATCCCAGCCGAGGGCCTCGGCAATGCGCTTGACTGGAAGTCGGTTGTTCGGTGCCTCGATCAGGACGTTACGACCCGCTGAAGATAGGACTGCTTACCCACGACTGACCTCGTCCTCCATCTATGCCCAGATGGCGACTGCCCTCCCTGCTGTGTCGGTCTCGGGTGGATTTGGGATGGAATGAGCGGTGCCATCAAGGAGCCGTTTCGCAGTCCACGCCGCTGCGCCCGCATCGAGCATGTCATCGACTGCGGCCTGCACCCCAGCGGCGCCGGACACACCTTCCAGATCGATTCCTGCATCGAGTAGCGCATTGCGTCGCTCGATCATTCCCGACCAGGACCTCTTCGATGCGCTCGCTGATGCGCCCATCAGGAACGTGAACGATACCTCGGGATGAACCTCCCACACCGGACAGGGAGCATCCGGCAACCATCGCTCGACTTCGAAAATCCTCCTGCGAAGTGCGAAGGACTGTTGGCTCATTCCTGCTCCCGTTAGCTCCAGCGACAGCTTGCTGGCGGTGGCATGGTCCGGCGCTTCCAGGGCAGCACGCACCGGAGTGAAGAACACCGAATTGCGGCGAGGCCCGAGGATGGCCTTGGCCTCGATGTCAGCCGCCCGCCATCCCGTCAGAGGCAACCCGATCGGGATGTCGATGGCCACCGCTTCAGCATCCGGGATGGCATCGGCAAGAGCCTCGATCCCAGGGAGGTAGCAAGCCTGCGCCCCCCTGCCGTCACGTAGTGCAACAGCGATCCATCCTCCCTTGCACGCATCTACACCGACTACTGCCATGGCCCACGTTTTCACATCACAGGGAGAGACGCACTGTCCTCGGGGGATGCCCCGCACCTCCGCAAGAGGGACCGGGCGAAAGAAACCGAGTCGGCACCAAGGCCTCTTTCGTCAGTTCAGTTCCCCGCATGACCAAGCTACCGATGCTCTGCCCTTTCGTAGTGTCACTGGGAGTGGCAGCGAAGTGTCCGACCCGATGAGATCCGTCGCTCCTTCGATGACCCAGCAGCAGGATGCCCAACCAGAGATCTGTGCCTTCTTTGCTCTATTGACCGCCCAGGCGTCGGCGTACCGTCACGAATAGAGGTGCTGCTCCTCAGCGGGGAGTTGGCTGCAATGAAGTTGAGGGGCAGAAGGTAGATTAGGCGTGAGCGACACGTCGACGGTCTGGAGGGTATCCGGGCGATCCGATCCCTCTAGGCCTCGTCCATGTGCGGCCGGATCGCCCTCTACTCGGACACGACCCACCTGGCTCAGTTGCTTGAGGCTGGCGTCGATCCCGAGCTGCTCGAAGGGTTGAAGCCCCGCTGGAACATCGGACCGATGTCCAGGATCCTGGGCGTGTGGGAGAACTCCGAAGGGGAGCGGACGCTGGGTGCCTTCCGCTGGGGACTGGTGCCGGGATGGGCCAAGGACCCTTCGGCGGTCAGGAGCACGTTCAATGCCAGGGCGGAGACGGTGGCCACGAAACCGACGTTCCGGTCGGCCTTCAAGCGGTGGCGAATCTTGGTGCCCGTCGATGCGTTCTACGAGTGGAAGGCTGGCACCCCGAAGCAGCCATACGCCTTCAAGCGGGCCGACGGCGAGCCCGTGGTCTTCGCCGGTCTGCGTGAGTACTGGAAGGGTGAGGATGGCACGGAGCTGCGGACGGCCACCATCATCACGACTGACGCCGGGCCGGACATGCCGATCCACAATCGGCAGCCGGTCGTGTTGGAGCGGGACACCTGGGAGCACTGGCTCGATCCCGAGGTGGCTGATCGGGAGGAACTCGAGCCGCTCTTGAAGCCGAACAAAGAGGGAACCTTGGTCCATTACCCGGTGACCCGTGACGTTGGGAACATCAGGAACGACGGTCCTGAGCTTGTCCAGGAGATCGCTGGGTCATAAGCCTCATTCAGCCTGCTCCGCACAGGTTGCGCTGATCGAGCAAGGTCGGGCGTTGATCGAGCGGACCTACGACAAGCGGATACTCCATGTCGTCAGCCCCGGGCCAACGAATGCTCCGCCGGAGGAGGTACTTCGCTGGTGCCAGCTTTCCCCATGACTGTTCGGCAAGGTGGTCACGAGTATCGGTGGAGAGCTGTGGCAAGTACCACAGGAACTACCGAGTCGGAGGCCGCTGGAGCACCACCTGCTCAATGTCTTGATCCAAAGCAGATAGATCTGCACCGGGATGGGCGGAGCACCACGTCAGTAGTGACGACACCAGCCAGTTCATGACTTTCCAGCCTTCACTGCGGACATCAGACATTGATAGCCCCGCACGTCCATCATGGATGGCGGCGTTCCTTCGCTGGTGGAGGCTTCGCACATTGAGGTATGCGCTACAAAGGCCACCGGATCTTGAGTCAGCTTGGTCGAGAAGATCAATGAGGGCTTGAGGTAGCTTTGGGTTCGGATCAAGTGCCAAGTAGTGACAGGCTGCACGGTCTCTGCCGCACATGGATCCCATGGGGACGCTGCATGAAAGGTAGGCAGCCCGACGAGCGATGCCGAGTCCGTTGCCCTGCCATTTCGGGTCTCCCAGCATGACCTCCAGTGCCGTGACGATCGACAGCAGTTTTCTGTCCGGACTTTCAAAGTCAAGAATTGCAGAGTTGAGTAGTCGTGCACCAAGCATCATTCGTGCGGGCAGCACGTCCTCCTCTGATTTTGAGCGGGCGTAGGCGCTCGCCAACCACGAGAAACCGTCATGACGATCAAGGGCCTCCAGGTCTTCTGCAAGGAAAGTCCAGAAGGGGGCTGGACCGCCTCTGAAGAAGCCGAAACCGGGGCCAGTATCCAAGTCGACGTACTTGACTCGCCAGGGCATGACCTGGCTGGGCAAGCCGAATGTCTGCTGCTCGGTACTCACCATCGGGTGCCGATGTGCGGCGAAGAGGCGAAGCACCCCCAAAGTGTCGGCGGCATGATCGTAGGCATCCAATTCGTTGAGGGCCTCGACCTCCGCTATGACGCTTTGGTTGAGCGGTGCCCCGCCCTTGGTCGATGAGTTCTTCGACCGGTTCTGATCGACCCGACTTGTCCTCGGAGTTGCAATTGATTCAGATCACGCTGGACCAAGCCAAGCCAGAACAGCGCGAGCGGATAGACGAACTGATTGCTGCCGGCGACCGCGAAGGCGCCTGGGCCTACCTGGACAAAATCGCCAAGCGGCGACCGAAGGAGGATTGAGTGCGCATCTATTTCGGTGCGAGCGTCCAGTCGGCGACGACGGCGCGCTGCAGGTCGACGTCGGAGTGCACCACTCTCCGCCCAGCAGCGCGCAGCCTCTCCTCGAGGTACTTCACGATCGGACCATGCCTCATGTTCCCGTGGAGTTCGGCGACGAGCTGCTCATTGCCGACCAGATCACGGCTAAGCCTTCGACCCCCGAAATACGAAACCGTCCATTCCCCGTCGTCCTGGGTGAGTTCGGCCCTTGTGGCATCGTCGGGGGGATGGAGTTCAACGGGCGGTCCGGCCTCAGATGCCTCGCGATTGCGCGGCATGGCCGAAGGCTAGCTGGACTGACCGATACACTCGGTGGGCATCGCACGAGGATCGTCCTTTCGACCCCACGGGCTGTCCTCGAATTGCACTCGAACCAACACAATCCCTCACACAACTCACGATCTGGGCAGCACTAGGGCCCATTGGCTCGGGAATCTGAACCGGCCTGGGTCTGATGGAGACTTTCGGGTGCAACGGTGTGCCGGGGCCGGGCTGGATCACGAGATAACCGTCCCGCACCCGATCGGGGGCACTCTCGTGCTGGCTCCTTGGACGAGGCGATGGATGTGGGAACCCGACCCCGCCATGACGGGAGAGGCTGTGAAGGAAGCGACCTGGGCGTTGCTCGGCATCGAGGTGGAACAGGTAGTTCGACCCTGTTTATTCAGACGTTTCAAGCGCATACTGATGGTGAGGGATCCGGAAGGATCTCGGAAGGAGGCGCTTATGGGAAGTAGACATGGAGGGCCATCCTGAGAGCGGATGGCAGAGGATTGTACGGGAGAGATCCCGGCAGGCCCAGGTAGATCCAAGGCAAGCAGCTCGAAGTGGGAGCGTTGCAACGGCACGGGACAAGGAAGCCCCACTGGTAGCCATTTCCCAAAGCGATCCGTTCTCGGAGTACAAGTGAAGTAGAGCGCCCGATCCCCGTCAGTTCGTGGGACGGGCGCTTTCGCGTTCCCGTGAAGTCGGTGCCCGATTGGATCGTGGTCTGTGCATCGGAAACGTCGCACCTACCCGGCGGCGAGGATCGCCCACACGTCGAGCACCTGCTTGCCTGCTTCGACGAGCTGCTGGGCGAGCACGTGGCCCACAGCTCTCGCTTCAGGGCGTTGCGAGCGGTCCACGCTCCATCGCTCACTGAGCACTTGCTCAGTCTTCGTCCAGCAGCTTCTGTTCGATCGACTCCACCTTTCGGTGGATACGGCCGCTCGGTTCGGCCGGGCGGTGGTCCAGCTTCATCACCACCGAAACGCGGGGCGCGGCTTGAGCCGCTGCGTCCACGCACGCCTTGATGACGGCCATGATCTCGTCCCACTCGCCCTCGAGGTTGGTGAACATGGCGTTCGTCTCGTTCGGAGGGCCGCTTGCGCGTACGATGCGGACTGTCTCGGTGACCAGGTCGCTGACAGACTCTCCGGTGACTATCGGGGTGATGGAGAACGCAGCAAGCATATCCAACACTGTCTCAGCTGAAGACCCGGGCCGCCAGCGGCGTCGGGCCTATCACGGATCACCCGGCGAGCGCTCGGCTCTATCCCAAATGTGTTGTTACACGGGTGCAGCGATGATCGCGAGCACGTAGGCCGTGTGTCCCGGTCGCAGAGCACACGGAACAGCGCTCGGCAGCCGATGCTGTGGGTGTCGCCGAGCGCACCCGCTCGGGCGCCGAACAACGCGCCAGATCGACGGCCATCGCCATCCGGACAGCAGCGCAGAACGGCACGTCGGGAGTTCGAAGATGAGGAAGCTGCAGTGGCCGCACACAACGCCTTTGCAGCGGAGGACTTCACCTTTTTCCTTGGTTACAAGTAGGGGATGCCGTGACCGGATTGGATTCTGGGCACAGAGCGAATCCGCGCCGAAGTGGATACTCCCGTAGGCAGAGTCCGGTATGAGTCAGCGACCATGTGGCGCGACCCGCCTGGCGGCAGGGAGATCGCCCTTTGCAAATGTCTGTTCGATGAGCGTAGGAGAAAGTGGGTAGCCGAGAAGGAAGCCCTGCATCGAGTCACATCCGAGCTTCTGAACGATGGATTGTTCAGCCTCGGTCTCAACCCCCTCAGCGACGACTTCCAGACCGAGGTCGTGTGCCAGGCGAATCACGGCCCCCATGATCCTGGTGTCGCCATGTTCGGCCACATCCTGCACGAAGCCACGATCCACTTTGAGTTGGTCAACCGGAAACCGCCGCAGATACGCCAAGGACGAGTAGCCGGTGCCGAAGTCATCGATTGCCAAACGCACGCCAAGATCCTTGAGTTCCCTGAGAACGGATTCGTAGTTTGCATGTTCCCCGAGAAGGATGCTCTCGGTCATTTCGAGGATCAGCACCTTGGCCGGGAGTCCGGTGGCGGTCAGCGCGTGCAACACGAGCGACGGAAACTCGGGATCAGCAAGCTGGCGTCCCGAGACATTCACTGCCATCGACAGGCCGTCTCCCAGAAGTTCACCCCAAGCGGCTGACTGGCGGCAGGCCTCTTCGAGCACCCATGCCCCGATGGCAGGCATGAGTCCAGACTCCTCGGCCACGGGGATGAAGTCGAGCGGAGGGATCGCCCCTCGTTCCGCGTGGGTCCAGCGGCAGAGAGCTTCGAACCCGACCAAGCCACCCGCTTGGACGGCGAACACGGGTTGGTAGGCGAGCGTGAGTTCCCGGCGCTCCAAAGCACGATGTAGCTCGCTCGCCATGGCGAACGCTGCCGGGTGCATCTCGTTGCCCAACTCCACTACTGCCACACGGTTGCGTCCCGCTCGCTTGACTCCATACATCGTCATGTCCGCTTGAGCGAGCACGTCCTCGGAGCGGAACTCCACACCAGTCACCACGACGACGCCAACGCTGGCCGTCATGTACAACGGTTCGCCAGCAATCACTATCGGCTCGGCAATCGCCTGGTGCAGTCGTCCGGCCAAGACTTCGGCCTCATTCGCGGGGTCGGTCAGATCTTCGAAGAGGGCCACGAACTCGTCTCCGCCAAACCGGGCGATGGTGTCTTCTGGCCGCATGAGATCGGTGAAACGCTCCCCTAGAATCGTGAGGAGTTCGTCGCCGCTGCGGTGACCGAAGGCATCGTTGACCGCCTTGAAGTCATCGAGGTCGATGAACACCACAGCCAGACCACCGAGATGACGGTCGATCCGGGAGATTGCCGCCTCCAACCGGGCCAGAAACACGGCTCGGTTTGCCAGTCCGGTCAGTTGATCGTGGCTCGCAAGATCCACCAGCCGTGCGTGAAGGTCTTGAAGCTCTAGGTCATACTGCTTGGCTATCCTGACCATGCTTGAGTTACAGCTTCGGTCGACCATCTCGGTCGCGGCGCGCAGGGTGCCATCGCTGATTCCGAGTCGCCCGGCCTCTTCGGCCAAGACGAGACATGTCGTCTCCTTCCACCACAGATTCAGCTTGGTCACCAATGCGACCGAAAACACGCCTGTCGGACTTTCGCCATCGTCTTCAACAACGGGAGCAGATTCGCTCAGATCTGAGGACCGGTCGGCAATCGCCGTCTCCTGGTCGATGGCGGCCGCATTGCCGAGGGAGGCGATACGGGTCCGGGTCGGGTCGCTCGCACCTACTCCCGTCTCAAGCCAGTCCGCAATCGCAGTGACCGCCACCGACGGGTGCGCAGGAAAGGGTATAAAGCTCCATGTGTAACTGCGTCGACACCCGTGCTCGTAACCTTGAGGTCGCCGGCGCGGGTCATAGGCGTGTACCAGGGAAATGTTCCCGGACCGAGACCACCGGAAGTGGGTGCTGATGGCACTCGGACGCCAACGTGCAACTAGGGTTGCATCGCTTCCAGATCCGTCGACGCTGAAGGTCCCGCTACCTAAAGCTCCGGGTCTGGAAGCTCGCTTCCGAGTTCCGCAAGTTGCTGAGTCAGTTCATCGGTGTTTGTTGGCCAGACGACGAGCGTCTTTGACCCAGGCTCGGATCGAACGAATGTATTGACAGCGTGGAGAGTGGCCTCAAGCTCATCCCGGGCCACCTGTCCGAGAGCTTCGCGGCCCCCAAGGACCAGAACTCGTTGGTTATCCGAGGGCGCAAGCCCTGCAAGGACGTTGCTCACGTCCGCGTGAGCTGGGATTTCCTCGGTGCTGACCCCGGACAGAAAGAGTCCAATTGTGTCGAGAAAAGTTGACTTACCTGCACCGGTGTCGCCCCGGAGCAGCAGAAGGCCCCCTCGGCGAGCTGCCGTCAACGACCGAAACTGCCTTGCAACGGCACTGAGTGCATCGTCTACTGGCACGATGATTGACCGCAGTGTCCCTGCGCCAACATCCTTCAGACCCTCGAACCGATCGGGTACGAATAGGTCTTCTGGCTCTTCTGCGTCTTCGTCCACGCCCAATTCTACGACCGACCGACCTTGCGAGATGTGAACATCCGCGCATAGCCCTTTCTTGACGCTCCCGTTGCGCCCCGGACCGTTCCCGTGCTGCGCGGTAGCGGCCTTGCAGATTGGGAAGATCCTGCAGCCTCAGCTTCGCACGCTGAGAACTCGAGGAATCTGGCGACGGACCCAAGTGCGCACTGTCAAGCGGAGTTGCCCGCGCGAGTCCCGGAAGTCCGGAAGGGTGCAGCCCACCCTGAGCGGGAGGCTCCGAGGCGTGGTGCCGTCGTGCACGCCGCCCCTCCGCTCCACAGCCGACCACTAGGCCAACTGCTGGACGGCAGGGCCAACCACATCGTCTTGACCCGGCTCTTCGGATCCGTCAACCTGTTCGTCAACCGGAGGATGGCGCCGTCGCTCCGCCTCCTGGCGGACAGGATCGGCGTCCCTGCGTCAGTGCTCGAGTCGACGGTCGACGAGTACAACCGTTGCGCTCTCAGCGGGCAGCCGGATCCCATGGGCAAGTCCGCCGAGCTGTTCCGACCACTCGGTCCCGGACCGTACGCGGCGGTGCCGTGCCATCTCGACAGCCTGCTATTCCCGGCGCCGTGCATCACATTGGGAGGCCTCGACGTCGATGCCGGCCAACGGGTGCTGCGGTCGGACGGAACCTGCATCGACGGCCTCTTCACCGCCGGTCGGTGCACCGCCGGCGTCACGTCGCGCAGCTACGTGAGCGGGCTCTCCCTTGCGGACTGCGTGTTCTCCGGTCGCACCGCCGGCAGGTGTGTGACGGAAGTGACGGAGCCCTGAGCGCGGCCCCGGCGAGCCGGTGGAACCCACCGAGTATCCCCGTCAGACCTCCGGGACCTTCAGCCGCGTCCTCCCCGGCCGCACGAGGCTGGTCAAGCCCCGGATGACCGGGTGGGGGTCCTGCGCATGCAGGCGGTCGAGGGCCGACTGCAGGACACGGGAGATCTCGTCGTAGCACTCGGCCACGACCTCCTCGTCGTCCGCCGCATCGGGGCCGTAGGCACTCCAGTCGAGCGCTGGAAGGAACTCGACGGTGATGGCCGACGGCATCGGAAGTGGTGGTACGACAGCGGTGGTGAGGCCGTAGGGCGCCAGCAGGATGGGGAACACGTGGATCCGCAGGCGGTGCAGTCCGAGGGCCTTCGCCAGGCGTTCGCCGCGCGAGACGACGATGACCGCGTCATGTGATCCGTGGGCCACCACCGGCACCACGGGCACGCCCGTCCGGAGCGCCAGACGGATGAACCCCTGGTGGTCACCGAGGTCGACCGTGTCCCGCTGGGTCCACGGGCGACACGCCTCTCGGTCGCCGCCGGGGTAGACGAGCACGAGCCCTCCGTTCGCCAAGCCCTGCTCGGCCGCCTGTCCTCCTGCGGGGATCGCCCCGATGCGGCGCAGGAACGGACCCACGAAGGGGATTCCGAAGAGGAGGTCGTAGCCGAGGGCGTACGCCGGCTGCTCGAGCCCACGGCGTCGGATGACCTCGAGCCCGACCACCCAGGCGTCGGGCATGTAGAACAGGTTGGAGTGGTTCCCGACCACGAGCACCGGACCGCTGGCGGGAAGGTTCTCCTGTCCCCGGACCTCGGGGGAAAAGTAGTTGACGTACCGCGTCAACATCGAGAGCTGCCGGCGGATGAACTCCTTATCCCGCTGGAATACGGGCTCGTCGCGCACATGGTCCACCCGCTCGGTCAGCCCGCCGATAAACGTCGTGAGGACCCCCCCGGTATCCCCGCGGTCTGCCCCCTCCGGATCGTGCTTAAACGTGACTGCCATGCTGACTCCCGTTCCCCTTGCCATTTTCGCGCCGCTCGGCGCCCGAGGGAAGGGTCGTTCGGCCCGTAGGTCTCGCTGATGGGGGCCGGCGTGCCGGCAGGCCGTGCGCAGGGACCACCGCGCCCCCCCGGGGGGGAGATGGCTGCCGCTCAGCCCGCTTCTTGGAGGGACAGGCGGTGCGGGCGGGTTGTCGCCAGCGAGTCCTCGAGGAACGTGGCGACCTGGCGCGACCACAGGTAGCCCACGTGGGATCCCCAGTACCAGCTGATCGGCGGGCGGTCCCAGTGCTCCCACAGTCGATGTGCATGCGCGGGATTCGCGAGGCGATCGCCCCGTCCCGCGAAGATGAAGCGGCCCTCGTGTGGCACCTTCGGCGCGAATCGCAGGGGCGACACCGGGACGAACACCGTTTCTGCTGGGCCGCCGATGACGTTGTGCTCGATCGATCGGGCCCGGACGTGCGCCGGGCTGAGCTCGTGGAACAGCGCAGGAAGGTCCACCATCGGGATGCCGGCCACGACCGAGTCGATCCCGTCCTCGATTCCCGCCAGGAGCGAGACCACGTAGGCGCCGAGGGACACGCCGTACAGGCTGACCGACTCGGCGCCCTGGGCGCGTATCCACGTCAGCAGGCGTCGGAGATCCCAGATCGCCTGCGAGAACCCGTGCACGCTGTTCATGAGGTCGAACGACAGGAACGGTTCGCCGCTTACCCGGGTCACCTTGCGGGACCCGTGCAGCGGCAGCACCGGCGAGGCGACGTTGAACCCGAGCGCATGGTGGACCGTGGCGGTGCGCAGTCCGAGGAAGTCCATGAACGGGTAGCCCATGGCGAATCCGTGGACGCTCACGAGCCACGGGCGGGGTCCGTCGCGCTCGGGATGGCGCACGATGGTGGCCACGGCCCGGCGGTTCGGCTCGTAGCCCATCCACCGTTCGGCGCCCGGCTCGCCGGTGCGGGGCGCGAATCCGCTCTCGAAGGTGATTCGTTCATACCCGAGGCCCATCGCCCAACCCCGGCTGGACTGCAGCTCGGCGTCCTCCAGCGGCGGTGGCGAGCGGTGGTAGGAGGCGGGGCGGTCGATCCACCCGCGAGTCGAGAACAGCTGTTCCGCCTCGGCCAGCTCGCCGCTCACGCGCGAGTAGTCCGCCCGTCTGGGGAATCTGCTCGGTGCCATCGCCATCGCCAGGAAGGCCTCGTCCGCGGCCACGCCGACCGCCAGCCCGGGGGAGTGGCGAGGGGCCCCCACCGCACCGGCCACGGTTCCGTGCACGGCGGTGGTGGCAATGAACCGCAGCGTCCGGGGTACCGCCCGCGCCGCCCGCACGAGTGCCCGTCGCTCCAGGAATCTGGTGACGGATCGGTAGGGCCCGAGGGCGCGGTCGACGATCGACGGTGGTGGCGGCGACTCCGCCCCCGGGGACGCAGAACCGGCAGACGTCGCACGGGACGACGGTCCCGAGCTACCTGCGATGCATGCTGCCTGAGCCACGGCCCTCCTTCGCCACTGCGACCGGGTGAACCGACTGGCCGAGCGGGCAGTTGCATGGTAGTTCGGGAGCGGACGAGGTGACCGCCACAGTGCCCTGGGGGTGCTTGCGGATCCGGCGCAGTGGTAGGCGATTCGGGACTCGAACCTCGAACCAGCGCTGATCGCCGGGAATCGCTGGACGGATCTCAGCTCTGCTGGGTGAGAACGTAGCCTTGGTGCTCCGACCCGCTTGCCGATGACCAACTGGGCGTTCTCAGCGTTGCACGCTGAGTACGCCCAAGATCCAATTCCCAGCCTTCAGATCTGAGAGCGAGTTCCGGCCAGTTGGCTGTCGCCACGGCACCGATCCACGACTTGTTGTGCTCGCGATTGCACGCACGGCTGCCCATTGTTGCGGGAGGGCTGTCCCGCCGACCCGATGTTGTTGGCTAGTCCCGGCTCACGCTGACACCACCACATATCGGTACTGCCGACGGGTTTAGTTGGCGAGATTGGCCGCCCAGATCCGAACTGGCGTCAGGCAGGGTTCCCGTACGTACGCCGAGGGACGATAAGCACGGCAGCGCTGCCCTCTCCAAGCATCACTCGGTCGTATTCGGGCCAATCCTCGTGAGTTCCCCCAGCGGCTACGAAGACCTCCCGAAGCAGTAGGCGCAGCCTTTCGCCATCCACATCCGGATGCGGATCGTCCGGTCCAATGACCTCGGCTTCCCCTTCGACAGCCGCCCATCGCCAGCCGACCCGAGCGACAATGGTGGCCCGGGGATCGTTGCGCAGGTTGTCCAGCTTGCGAAGGCCGCGGGCGACGAGGCCCACCACGGGCACGTCGATGACCGGGTGCCGCAAGACCCCAGCGTTGACGACCGAGGCTGCCACGCTGCCATCTCTACGGATGGAGCTGAGGACACACAGCCCGTGGTCGAGAGGCACGAGTTCACTGAACACGGAAAGATCTGCCACCAGGACGCCATCTCCAGTTCTGCGCAAGGGTGGCTTGCGCCTCGACCTAAGCGTACGCGCGGCTAGTGCGATCCACGATCATCGCAAATTGTTGGGTCTCGGTCGTCCGGGAATGACCAGGTGAGGACTTGGCTGGCTGGTCACAAATCCGGACTGAGACACTCGTGCTTCGCCTTGTCGGCGCTGTCAAGATGGTCGCTCGAACGACATGGTTGCCCGTCGTCGCCCCGAAACGCTTCCGGCGCAAGTCGTTCGGTCTGGACGAGGAGTAGTCGTCGTTTCTCTAGAGGTCACGTAAGGCGCTGGCGAGCGGCTCGAGTACTCCGGGATCCAGGGGCGGTCGGAGATAGACAATGCCCAGCTCGGCGCCGACCTCGGCCAGTGCGGCGGCCTGTTCGGCGGTGGCCTTTGGGTCGCCGGCGAAGATGACGTGGCTGGAGAGGAGGATCTCTTTCGGTTCGCGGCCGAGGTCCTCGCAGTGCTGATAGAGGATGTCGCGCTTGCGGGCGAACTCCTCCGGCGTACCACCCACGAAGTTCCAGTGCTGGGCGAACCGGGCTGCGGTGCGGAGCGTCCTCTTCTCACCGCTGCCGCCGATGCAGATCGGCGGGTGGGGGCGTTGGACCGGCTTGGGCTCGTTGCGGGCATCGGTGAGCTGGTAGTACTGGCCCTTGAATGTCGTCGTCTCCTGCGTGAGGAGCCCGACGATCACCTCACACGCCTCCTCGAAGCGGTCGCTGCGCTGGGCAGGCGTGCCCAGCGCGATCCCGTAGGCCCCCGACTCCTCCTCGTTCCACCCGGCCCCGATCCCGAGCTCCAGCCGCCCCCCGGAAACGATGTCGAGAGTGGTCGCCATGTTGGCCAGGATCGCCGGGTGGCGATAGTGGATGCCGGTCACCAGGGTTCCCATGCGCAGGCGGGTCGTCGCCTGGGCCAGCGCCGTCATGGTGGTCCAGCCCTCCATGCAGGGGCCGGTGCTGTCGGAAAAGATCGGATAGAAGTGGTCGAAGGTCCAGCCCGACTCGAACAGCTCGATGTCGTCGGCCGCCTTCCACACGGCGAGCATGTCGGTCCAGGTCGTGTCCTGCGGCGAGGTCTTGAAGGCGAAGCGCATGGGCCCACGCTACGCCCGGCCGGCTAGCGACCGCACAGGCGTCCGTCCTCCGTCTGCGATGGCAGGTGGGGGTTGCCCCGACGCGCCGGAGTAGGGCAGTTCGCGCTCGGCAAGCACCTGGCCGTCGATAGCGCGCCCAGAGCTGGCGATAGGGGCAGTCCGGTTCCCCATCTCATGATGTGGTGTCGCGGATGAATCCGAGACATGTCTCGGGTTGATCCCACGTCATGGCGTGCCCACAATCTGCGACGACCTCAAATCGAGCCTGAGCCGGTAGTTCACTGGGATCTTGATACGTCGGCGCCGGAAACACCTTGTCGTCGTCACCGTAGGCGACGGTGGTCGGGATACGAATCCTTGTTCCTTCGCGAAATCGATCGGTCACCATGGCTTCTTCGCACGCCGAGTACCCACGTGACTTCCCAATCGCATGAGCGGCCGCCAGGAACTGTTCATCGCTGACCCGTTGAGGTGCGGCCACGTTCTTCGCCAACCCGACCTTCTTGACCTAGGAGATGCGGGTCAGCGACGGGAGCGTCGGACCAAGCATCCGAATCACCGGCCCAAGGAGGAGGCCCTGGCGTTCCTTGTGGACGCGGGTTCCCTCTGCCCAGAGTCCAGCGGGAGACAGAGCTACAACGCTCGCACAGCGGCCCGTCGCTGCGAGTTCGAGCGCAACGCAGCCACCAAGCGAGAGACCAACCACATGGGGTTGGTCGATGCCGCGGTCAACGAGCTGGTCGGCCACAGCGGCGGCCAATGCCCGAGGGTGAGCCTCCTGGGCCGTCAGACGTTTGGCTCCAGAGCCATGGCCTGGAAGATCGAGAGCCAGCACGTCGAAGTCCCCGGTCAGTTCCGGTATCAGTTCGTCCCAGTAGCGGTGATCGCTGCCAAGGCCGTGAATGAGCACAAGATCGCGCACTCAGGTCCCATTTCTCCTGGATGATCGATCCAGAATCCTGAATCGCCACTCGCGAACGAGGGTGGTTCGATTCGTGCGTCAGTGCTATCGCGACCGACGGCACGGTAATCATTGGTGCCACCATCGTGGCGGTCAACCTCGACATGAATTGCGGGGGCCTCGCAGGCCGGACCTGCCCCAGTCGTGCCGGTCGGGGGGGGCTCAGGTGCCCGAATCGGCTGGGGTTCATCTCCCCTCAATTACAGGGGGGCGGCGGGTAGAAGGGCGGAATCGGCGGATTCAGGCGGTCGCCGGCCGTAGTCGTACCCCGCTCACGGGCGACGAGCCGAACAAGCAGATGACGTCAGACCGCTGCGACGCGATGAGCCCTTCCCCGAGGGGCCTCCTTCGATTGACGGTGTGAGAAACCACGTGTGGGTGCTCGGGGACGCCGGCCTGCTGGCAGAGGAGCGCGACGGGAACCGCCGCACCCTCACCGTCCAGGCGCAGGCGGTCGACGACCTGGTGGCGACGCTGCACGACGTCCTGGCCGGGCAGGAGGACCCCTCCCTCGCCACCACCGCGCACCCGTGAACGGCGCCGGCCGGGGGTGCGACGGCGAGTAGCGTCCACCATCATGACTACCGCCCCGACGGGCACCCCAGCCGACCACGGATTCCGGATGCCGCCCGAGACGGCCCCGCACGAGCGGATGTTGATGGCGTGGCCGTGCCGGCGCGAGCTCTGGGGGAGCGAGCTGGCTGCGGCATGGCATGCGTATGCCGAGGTCGCCAACGCCGTCGCCGCCTTCGAGCCGGTGACCATGGTGGTGCCTGACGAGGCGGCCGCCGACGGGGCCCGGGCCCTGCTGGCCGGCGGCGTCGATCTGGTCGAGCTGCCGATCGACGACTCGTGGATGCGCGACAGCGGGCCGATCTTCGCACTCGACACGGCCGGCCGTCGGGCCGGGGTCCACTTCCGGTTCAACGCCTGGGGCGAGAAGTTCGCCGGCTGGGACCGCGACGAGGCCGCCGGCGGCGTCCTCGCCGAGCTGTACGGCGACGTGGCCTTCGAGGCGCCGATCGTGCTCGAGGGCGGCTCGATCCTCGTCGACGAGCGGGGGCACCTCGTCACCACCGAGCAGTGCCTGCTCGCCCCGAACCGCAACCCGGAGCTGGACCGGTCCGCCATCGAGGACGCCCTCCGCTCCTATCTCGGGGTGACCGGCGTGGTCTGGCTCGGGCGGGGACTGGTAG